>Ga0105048_10019004_pt1 | contig 10546 bp, 9 predicted proteins | sample MAT05_FD_78382 | JGI IMG/M metagenome (GOLD analysis project Ga0105048, IMG submission 78382) | Freshwater microbial communities from Lake Fryxell liftoff mats and glacier meltwater in Antarctica - MAT-05 | ecosystem: Environmental > Aquatic > Freshwater > Ice > Liftoff microbial mat | place...
ACTCGAACGGCACCGTGCTGATGTTCGAGTACAGCTCCATTGCTTCAATGTCGCTGGCGAGAATGTCGTCCACCTCCATCCCGCGCGCACGGGCGCCGTCCAGCCAGACATCGGGAATGCACAAGGCGCCCTGCGGCCCCGCTTGCGACACGAAGCGCACGCGTCCACGCACCACATTCACGCCACGCATGTTGCGCAACATATCACTCGGCCGTGCAGCATTGCGCGCGGCGATCTCGGCGCGTGAGACAAAGACGCCATTGCCCTTGGCGCGTCGTTCCTCGAAGTCGCGCAGGCCGAGTGCGTGCCGCGTGGACGTCTCCCTGACCGTCACGCCTGCGAGAGGCTGCGCGGTTCGCTCGAGCTGCACGAGCACCGTGTCCCACTGCTGTTCGCGTGCCGTGAGCAGCGCCGATACTGGTGTGTAACCCACCTGTCGCACGGTGATCGTGACGGTATCAATGCCAGCGGTGAAGAGCAGAAACGAGCCGCGACCGCTGGTGACCGTCGATTGTCCGGGAATTGCAATCGTCACACCGGGCAACGCGACACCTGACGGATCGCGCACGACGCCTACCAGTTCGCGCCGCATCGGTCGGGATGCGTCTGGCGGCTGCGTCAGGGCGCGCTGCATGGGCAGCACGATCGCACAGGCGACCGCGCTGCACAGCATGCCCACACGAAGACGAGCCGTCATCTGCATCCGCTACCGAGCGAGCAGTTCTTCCACCAGCGCGACCGATCGCGCCGTCGCCCCAAGCTCCGCACGCACGACTTCTCGCGCGCGCTGTCCCTCACGTTCACGTTTCTGCTGATCGCCCAGCCACTGCGTGAGCACCTCGGCCAGCGCGCGACTTGTGCGCGCCGTCGCCCCTCCGCCAGCCGCCAGCAGCAGACCTGCTTCGCGACTCATGGTATGACGCGGCCCAAAGGCCACCGGCACGCCGAACGCGGCCGGCTCGATCACGGAGTGCAGTCCCGCCGCATGAAATCCGCCGCCCACAAACGCGGCATCGGCCAGCGCATACACGTCGCCCAACAGGCCCACCTGATCCAGAACGATCACATCGGCGTCGCCGTCGCCGCTTCCGGCCCGTTCCTGCAAGACGGACAACCGCACGACGCGCAAGCGATGCGTTTTCGCCCACGCCTCGAGGGATTGTACGTGTACATCCGTTGGCTCGTGCGGCGCGACGATGAGGCGCGCGCCGGGAATCGCACGGCGAACGGCAATCCAGGCGTCGCCCAGGACCGCGTCGTCGGCGGGCCAGGTGCTGCCGGCGACCAGGGTGGGACGTTTGCTGCGGAGCAACGTCAACAACGGTGAGGTGCGGTCAACGGCTTCGGCGCGCGACCACACCTGATCGAAGCGCGTATCTCCGGTCACGCGAATCACGCTCTCGCGCACGCCGAGCAACTGCAGTCGCGCGCCATGCTGCGCATCGATGGCGCCGACGGATCGGAGCGCCGCGTAGGCATCGTGGAGCAGCATTTTCGAAAACGCACCGAGCCGACCGGATCCGGGCGCCAGCGTTGCACTCAGCAACGCGACGGGAATGCCACGCGCGGCGGCACGCGCGACGAGCACCGGCCACACGTCCAGCTTGACGAACACGAGTGCAGTAGGCTTGAGCGCGTCGAGCATCGCGTCGCACTCGCGCGCGCCATCGAACGGCAGGTAATCGGTGATGTCGGCGCCTACGCTGTCGGCGAAGCGCGCGGCACTTGGCGAATAGAACGTGTAAGCGAGCTGCACTTCCGGATGCGCCGTGCGCAGTGCGTGCGCGACCGGGCGGGCCTGCAATCCTTCACCCACTGACGGCGCGTGCAGCCACACCAACGGGCGTTGTACGTCGCGCACCGCCGCGGCGCGTGTACGAACGCGGTCGAGCAATCCGCGACGTGCCTGGACTGATCGCGCGAGCTTGCCCTCCCCGGCTGGTACGAGTTGCGTGGCGGCGCGCGCCGCGAAGAGTCCGAGTGAGTACAGTGCGGCAATCGCTCCGTTCAGCGCGACCTCTTGGTGGCGGCCATGACAATGGCAGTGTCGATGGCCTTGCGGAAATCGCTGTACGGCGCGGCGCCTTGCACCAGGAACTCGCCCACCAGAAACGACGGTGTCGAGCGCACGCCGGCCTGACTGGCCTGCTGGACGTCAGACTCGATCAGCGCCTGAATGGCCTTTGAGGCGCGACAGCGCGCGAACTCCGTCATCTCGACCGCATTCGCCCGAGCGAGACTGTCGAGATACGGCTTGACATCGGTCTTGGCACCAATCGCTCCCTGATCGCGAAAGAGCGCTTCGGAATACTCCCAGAACTTTCCCTGCACGCCGGCGCACAGCGAAGCTTCCGCTTCGAGCCGGGCATGCGGATGCTGGGGCAGCGGCAGGTGGAGCATGGCCATGCGAATCTTGCCCGGATCGACGTAGTCGCGCTTGATCGCCGCCATCGACGAATCATGCCACTGCTTGCAGTACGGGCATTGAAAGTCGCTGATGACCACCAACCAGACCGCGCCGGATTCTGGGCCAAGCAGACGTCCGCGATCGGCCTTCGCGATCAGTGCGGAATCGGAGAGGGTATCACCGGGAGCGCGAGCGACAGGCGTTGCTGCGGCGGGCGCCGCGCTGCTGTCACGACTTGCGGCATCGGCGCGACCACAGGCGCCGAGGGCGCCGAGGGCGCTGAGACCAAGCCCCGCGACAACCGCGAGCAGCGTCGACGCGCGAGGAAGAGGTGCGATGCCACGCATGTCACAAAGGGCAGAAGACGACTGGGTGCGCGATTTGCATCGCGTGCATGGATAAAAATAGCGTGATGCGCCCATTCGCTGACACCGGGACCATGGCACGCACGTATTATCCATCGAGTACGGGCATCGTGCGTCTCTCTCATCGCCTCGGCTTGTCTCTTCGATTCGTTCGTTCGCGGCTGTTGGTGGGTGCGCTGCTGTCGATGGTGGTGCCAGCGGCGCTGCGGGCTCAGCCACCCGCCTTGCCGGCGCCCACCGGCTACGTCAACGACTTTGCCGGGGTGCTTCCGACTGACGCCCGTTCGCGGCTCGAGGCGCTTGCCCAGCGCGTGAATGCGGCCACGCGGGGCGACATGGTGGTCGTCACGCTCCCCGACCTTGGCGGCCGACCGGTCGAAGAAGTCTCGTTGCGACTGGGACGAGAGTGGAAGGTCGGATCGGACGCCGCGATCGGCGACCAGGCGCGCAATGCCGGCGTGATCATCCTCATCGTTCCCAAGGAGTCGTCCTCCACGGGGCGCGGCTCCTGTCGCATCGAGACGGGACAGGGAACGGAAGGGTTCATCACCGACGGTACCGCCGGCGAGATCTGTCGTGGCGCGAGAGAGATGTTCGTGGCGCAGGACTACGTCGGGGCGATCGAGTTCGTGGCTGGACAGGTGGCGGCGCGCTATGCCGCTGCGTACAACGTCACGCTCGACGGGGTGCCGGTCGCCCCGCAGCGGCGCTCGTCGCGAGGTGAGCAGCGCGAGATCTCGCCCGTGGCCGCGCTGGTACTCATCGTGATCGTATTCTTCGTCCTGAGTTCGGCCGGCCGGCGCCGTGGCTGCGTCGGATGCCTCCCCATCCCCATTTCCGGCCCCTCGGTGGGCGGCTTTGGACACAGCGGCTGGAGTGGCGGGGGATTCGGTGGCGGCGGCGGTGGTGGCGGCTTTGGTGGTTTTGGCGGCGGTGGCGGTTTCAGCGGCGGTGGCGGCGGGTCCGACTGGTAGTGGTCCGTTACGCACGAGCGCCGACGGACAAGGTTCGCGGCGGACAGCATCTCAAGCGATCACGTAGTCATCACGTTGGCTTCACGTTGGCTTCACCCTGGAACCCGATGGCCAAAAGCACGATGCGGATAGACGATCTCGTCACACAGCTCTCCCAGGTACACGGGGCGGCGCTGCGGGCGGTCGTGCTGTACGGGTCGGCGGCAAGTGACGAGCAGGTGGCCGGACACTCCGACCTGAATGTGCTGGAGATCGTGGACTCACTGTCGCTGCCGACGCTGCAACGGTTGGCTCAGACGACGCGTGCCTGGCAGGAATCCGGCAATCCACCGCCGCTCACGCTCACCACCGTCGAGTGGACACGGTCGGCCGACATCTTCCCGATGGAGTACTCCGACATTCTCGAGCGGCACAAGGTGCTGCACGGCGAACTGCCGATGGACGGTATCGTCGTACAGCTCTCCGATCTGCGTTTACAGACGGAGAATGAAGCGATGGGAAAGTTATTGCGGTTGCGACGCGGCGTGATGGCTGCAGGCACGGACGCCAAGCGGCAGGCGGAGTTGCTGCGCGCGAGTTGGAGCGCGTTGCTGGTGATCTTTCGTGCGGTCTCGCGGTTGCATGCGGTGCCGCCGCCTCGGGATGCGGTGCAGGTGGTGCGAACGGTTGCGCAGCGCTGCGGCTTCGATCCGGCGTCATACGAAACCGTCTGGGCACTGATTCACGGCACGCCGCTGCCGGAACGTGAGACCGAGTCCGTGTTGGCGGGGTACGTACAGGGCATGGAATCGCTCGTCGCGTATCTCGATCGCTTTGTTCCGCCGGCGACGGCGTCCGATTCTCTTTCCTCCTGAGGACGAATACATGCACAGCTTGCAGTCTTTGCACATGCCCCGTCGTGCGCGCTCCTTCATGCGGGCGTTGCCGGTGCTGCTGGCACTCGCCGCTCCGTTCACGCTGTCGTCGTGCGGCTATAACACCATTCAGACGTACGACGAACAGGCCGAACAGGCCAAAAAGAACATCGACGCGCAGTTGCAGCGTCGCGCAGACCTCATCGGCAACCTGGTGGCGACGGTGAAGGGACTCGCGCAGCAGGAGAGCGACGTCTTCATCGGCATCGCGAAGGCGCGTGCCGGACTGACCGGCGCGTTGCAGAAGCCCGGCGGATCGGATCCGGCCGAGACGGCGCAGGCCAACGAGCAGCTCACCACCGCGATGCGCGGCCTCAACGTGGTCATTGAGGCGTATCCGCAGCTCAAGTCGGATCAGGGCTTCCTCAAGCTGCAGGATGAACTGACGGGCACGGAGAATCGCATCGCGGTCTCACGCACCGATTACAACGGCGCCGTGCGCATGTACAACGAGTACATCCGCAAGTTTCCGGCGGTCATGACGGCGAAGGCGACGGGCGCCAAGCCGCGGACCTACTTCGAAGTCACGGACGCGGCCGCACGTACCGCGCCAACGGTTGATTTCAGCAAGCCGAAGCCGGAGTAACGAAGCAACAGGCCGCGACTGACGCGAAAACGGCGCGAACGTTCACGAATCTGATTCGTGTTGGTTCGCGCCGTTTTTGCGTCCCCTCGCCGCCCGCCGTTTTCGCGTCCGTTCGCGTCCGTTCGCGGCTAGCGGTTCTTCTCGTACATCAGGTTGCGCGGCGCCACACGCCAGTCGTACCACCGATAGATCGGTTGCCCGTTGTTGACCGCCGGATCCACTTTATCCGTCTTCATGCGCGCGCGGACCCGCATGCCGATGATATCGTTCCCGTCGTTCAACGTGTCCGTATCCAGCGCACTGTAACTCGGCGCTTCGCGATTACCGATGAACAGAATGGACGTTTGGAACTCCGTGGTGCCGCTGGCGAGCTGGCGTCCGATCGGAATTCCGTTCGCGTCCAGCTGATCGGCGCGCATGAGCGTGTTGGTGCTGACGTCCCGCCAATACACGACGGCCTTGAGCTTCTGAATGGTGGTGCCCGACCGTGTGAGCAACACACTGTCCAATCCGGCCGCGCGACCAAGCAGTCGCGTCATCGGCAGGAAGGTCACCTGAAAACGCCCACCGGAGGAGCCGGCCACGCCGGTGAGGAAGAGCAGACGTCGCGTGGTGCCGATCTGCACCCGCGCAAGATCGCCAGCGGTCAGCGTGTGCATGCCGTTGATCTGATTGAACTCGATGCAATACGTGCCGCAGTTGCCGCCCGGCGGATAGTTGGGAAGCGTATCGCCGTCGTCGAAAATCGGGTACACCGGCGCCTCGACGTCGGTGTACGGCACAGACAGGATGCTCAGCGTATCGCCGAACGATCCGATCGTGCCGAACGTCGGCGTGCTCTCGATGGCGACACCCGCTTCCTGCGCATCGCGCGCGATCGACATACCAACGAAGCGCGCGTTGCGATCCACGGTTTCGCGCACCGTCCAACCGCGACGTGTTTGCCAGCTGCGCATCGAGAAGCTGGTTGCCGCCGTCAGTACGACGATGCCGATGGTCATGGACATCAGCAGTTCAACGAGCGTGAAACCGGAACGACGACGTCGAGTCATGGGTTCACCACCAGGCCGTTGCCACGGAAAAAGTTGGTCGTGAGCGTCACCGGCTGTGTGCTGCGCGGATACTCCACGGCGACGTCGATCTGCAGCAGGTTCTGTCGCGTTACGGCGACCGTCAGGGTGCGCACGAAGGCGCCGGTGGCAGACGGTTGTCCGTCCTGCGTGAGCCGCAAGGCCGTCTCCGATTGCAGCGTCCACGGATCACGCGTGCGCACTTCTTCCATGTAGGATCGCGCAATCGCGATGGCATTCGTCCGGTTCTGTGCGAGCGTCTGCATCTTGATCGTATTGCCACTCGCTGTGGCCAGCGACGTCAGGCCGACGGCGAGGAGAATGATCGCCACGAGCATCGACACGATCGTGAAGCCGCGACGATGACGGGCGCGTTCCGTCGCCGCCCCGTCGCCCTGTGTCTGCGCGTTCATTGCCAGCCTCCGCTCTTCCAGGTCCACAGGCGCACACTGCCCGAGGGTGAGACGACGACCGCGACGACGATGCTCGGATCGGTCATGTGCTGCAGGTAGATCGCGCCGGAGGTGCCCATCGGACGCGGCAGGCCGCGCGTATCGAAGTCCACGTACGAGTTGGCGAAGCTGACCGCGCCGGTGCCGGAATCACCGGGCGCGTTCGGGACCGAGCCGCGACCGATCATGATGCGCGCCGGTAACGGCCGCGTGCCGAACGCCTGCAGCGCAAGCTGCTCGGAACTCGATTGCGTGATGGTGCTGTCGGCGTTGTCGTCGAGGAAGCCGGAATACGACGACGAAGTGCCCGGGTTGAAGAACACACGACTCATGCTGCGCGTGGACAGGGCACGCGTACGGGTCAGGTCGAGGTCCTGCGCGAGTTGCATCGCGGCGAGCTGCGCCTCGGTGGATTCCGAGATGCGCATGCGCGGTACGACGATGGCCATCATTGCACCCACCACGGCAACGACCATCAGTGTTTCGATGAGCGTGAATCCGCGGCGATGCACGGTGGATGGAGCGAGGCGACGAGGCATGGCGATCTCAGTAAAGCGGACGAAACGCAGTCTGCAACACGGTGCCGACGGACGGCGTACCGGGGGGCAGTCGCTCCGGGAACCGGAAGTTCACGTCGAAGCTCCAGGCGCGCGTCGGCGGGGTGTAGTAGCTGGAGTTCCCGTAGCCCACGTTGGTCGTGTTGCTCCAGAGACCGGCCGAGTACCGATTGGTGAACAGCGACACCAAGGAGCCCGTGTAGCGGAAGGTCACGCCGCCCCAGTTCTCGAGAAAGCGCGGGAAGTTTTCAAGACCACCGCCGTAGGTGCCACCGGCGCAACCGGCGCGTGCGTAGTCGCAGGGCGTTGGCGAGTGTCCAGCGAGAATGGCGGCGTTCACCGTCGACCCTCGTGATGTACGTTGCGCCATCGGAAACTGCAGCGTATCGCACCAGCCGTTGTTCGACGCTCCGCATCGGCTCGCCGACGGCCACGACCCGCGCGCATCCATGTTCACGTTGGGCGGGTTGCTGAGGAACGTGATGGCATCGGCCATCAGGGCTGCGGGACGCCACACCGTTGTGTTGTAGTCGCCGAGCACATACATCGGACGCTCGGTCACGATCGAGACGCCGCCGGTATCGGCCGACGTGGTGGGGCGTGGCAACCGTGCACCCTGGCGCAGTCGCACCGCGACGTAATCGTTCTGTGCGGTGGTGTTGGTGTTGACGAAATCGAAATAGAGGATGCGCGGTGCGCGTGTCGCCGGTGCGCTGTCCGACCAGATGCGCAGCGAGTCCATGTGCACATCGATCAGGTCGGGGCGGAGGTCTTCACGGCCTTCGTAGAACGCGTTCGCGCGCGGCTTGAAGATGCGACTGCACGCCGCCGCCGACGGGACTTCGAGTGCTCCCGTGCGCAGATGTGTGAGGCTGTTGCAGAAGTTGGTCTTCATCGCGACGGTGTCAGCCGCGTACGTCTGGTAGACCTGTGCATCGATCGTGATATACCAGTCCGACTTCCACGCCATCTTGACGTCCTGCACCATCGAGTTGTCCGCATTGCTGCGCGGCAACACGAGCGTGACCGGAGCCATGTTCACCGGCAGCGGCAGTTTGAGCGGCCGTACGCCATGCGCGGACGTCATCAGACGCCCGTTGAAGCGCTGCTGGCTGCGTGTGACGAACGCCGGACCGGAGAGACTGCGCGAATCAAAGTCCAGCAGCACGGGAGTGCCGGCGGCGTCGTTGATGCGCACGCCGTTCAGGCGATTATTGGCGTCCTTGCGATTCCAGAACACGCTGTCGGGCGTCGTGAGCTGACTCTGAAAGTTCACGGACGCGGAGGACGCGTAGAGATTGCCGTTCGTGTGCACCCAACCGGCAAACGTCATCGGCGCACCGGGATTGATCTCGAGGTCCTCTTCGTAGAACACGCCAAACTGGAAGAGCGGAATCGTCTGCGCATTCACCGACAGGATCGCCGTCGCCTGGTTGCCCGACGAGTCGCGCGCCGTCACCGAGATGTCGATCGGCTGATTGAGCGAGTACAACCCGGAGAACGGCCCCGACGAAATCGTGCGCGAGATCGGGATGCCGGTCGTACTCGTCGACTGCGTGAGGCGATAACCGGTCAGCGCCGGAGTGGTCAGCTGCGCAATATCCTGACCGTTGATGATGCCATCCTGCATCGCCGCGTCGAGCTGCGACATGATATCGTCCGCGCCGCCCTCGGCCGCATACGACGCCCGTGAGGCGCGATAGTCGGCGCTCGACGTCTTGGCCATCGTGGAGACAGCGGAGAGACCGGCGAGAATGATGATCGAGAACATGACCAGCAAGAGCAGCGCCGCCTCCATGGCGAAGCCGCGTCGTGGGCGCCTGTGCTCCTGCTGTTGCTCACCTGCGCCAGCCTGCTGGTCGCGCCGTTCGGCGCGTCGATCGAAATATCCTGTGCGCATTCGCCCGTCCTCCGTGCGTGAAAGATCCTGCATCACGAGAGAAGTACGGACGAGCGACCGCAGACGTCACTTCTCGGCGGGTACAGCAGCGCACGACGAAACGCGAGGATGGTTTGCTGTAACGGTGCGTGCGATTACCGTGACGAAAGCGCCGCCGTTGAGACGTACTGCCGACCGGAGACACGCGATCGCGAGCGGCGCCACCGCGACCCATCAGACCTGCGCAGAGCTTCCCTGGGTGGTCGCGGGCGGCTGCGGACGGGGAAAGAGCCCTTCGCCCTTGGCCACGCGCCAACCGGCAGGATCGAGAGCGTCGAGCGCCTGCACGCGTTGTTGAGCGGCACGCCCAGGCGCGCCCAGCTGCGTCCACAATGCTTCCGCCTTCTGGGGCATGAACGGCGACAACAACACGGCCTGACGCGCCAGTCGACGAATGAGTGACGCCAGGCACTGTTCGAGTTCCGCCTGACGCGTCGGATCCTTGGCCAACTGCCACGGCGCCGTCGCCTGCGTGTATTCGTTGGCGCGAGCAGTCATGCGGCCGACCGCGGCCAGCCCTTCGTGCAGCAACCAACCGTGTTCGCCGTGCATCGCGGTGTGATACGACAACACGTCGGTGTCATCGGCCGCTTCACCGTCGGCGCGCGGTGCGCCGGGCACGATGGCATCGAAGTACTTCTCGACCATCGCGGTGGCACGACTGACCAGGTTGCCTAGCGCGTTGGCAAGATCACTCGTGTAGCGCTCCTCGAAACGCTCCCAGCTGAAGTTGCCGTCGCCGTCGAACGGCACTTCTCGCAACAGCACATAGCGGAATGCATCGGCGCCGAAGCGATCGATCGCCTCGCCGAGGTCGAGCTTGACACCCGCGCTCTTGCTGAAGCGCTCACCACCAAGCGACACGAACCCGTGCGCCCATACCCGCTTCGGCAGCGGCAAACCGGCCGCGTGCAGCATCGCCGGCCAGATCACCACATGAAAGCGGGTGATGTCCTTACCGATGATGTGCAGGTCGGCAGGCCAACGCTGCTCGTAGCCGTCGTCTGGGAAACCGGTCGCGGTCAGGTAGTTCGGCAGCGCGTCAAACCACACATACGTCCCCTGCGTTTCCCCGTTCGAGAGCGCCAGCGGAAACGGCACCGCCCAGTCGAGTCGTGCGCGCGACGCGGAGATGTCCTCGAGTCCCTGCGCCAGCAGACCAAGTATCTCGTTGCGACGGCTCTCCGGTTCGATGAACGACGGATGGTCGGCGAGCAGCCGCTGCAGAAACGGCTGATACTTGGACAGACGGAAGAACCAATTGCGCTCTTCGACTTCTTCG
>Ga0105048_10019005_pt1 | contig 10545 bp, 11 predicted proteins | sample MAT05_FD_78382 | JGI IMG/M metagenome (GOLD analysis project Ga0105048, IMG submission 78382) | Freshwater microbial communities from Lake Fryxell liftoff mats and glacier meltwater in Antarctica - MAT-05 | ecosystem: Environmental > Aquatic > Freshwater > Ice > Liftoff microbial mat | place...
CCGTGGCACCCCGCGGATCGCCAACCGCCTCCTCCGCCGCGTCCGCGATTTCGTCCAGGTCAAAGCCGACGGCGTCATCCGCGCCAAACTCGTCGAGCAAGCCCTCGCCCTCGAAGGCGTCGACGCCCTCGGCCTCGACGAACTCGATCGCACCTACCTCCGCATCATCTCGTCCACATATTCGGGCGGCCCCGTCGGACTCGAAGCCGTCGCCGCCACCATGAACCAGGACGCCGGCACCCTCGAAGACGTCGTCGAACCCTACTTGTTGCAGATCGGCTTCCTCGCCCGCACCCGCCGCGGACGCATGCTCACCAAAGCCGCGGCCGACCACCTGGGCCTGCCCGCTCCAACACCGTTGAACGAGTCGAACGCGTTGCTTGAGTAACGCCGCGCCCAGCGATGAACCGCGACAAAGCCGCAGCCTCCTGCGGCTTCACATTCACGCTCACGTTCTTGCACACCCCACAACCCCGTGCATCCGAATCCGCCACGAACCACGCCAAGATCGCGAGCAAGATCAGCGCAAACGCCGTGATCCCACCGGCACTCCCGCTCTTCCCCACCCTTCGCGTCCTTCGAGTCCTTCGAGTCTTTCGCGAAAAAAACCGCTCACCCCCCGCGGCCCTCACCCGACTACCGCCTCAAACCTCGGCTTCCTTCTTCTTCTTCCCTTTGGGCCCGGACTTGTGCAGGTCCAACTCGCCCTCGAAGAACAAGATGCACTGGCAGTTGACGCACCGCGTCAGTGTCCCCTTCGAGATGTGATTGAGCGTCTCCACCGGCAGCGTCATCATGCACGCCGAGCAGGTGTACTCGTGATCGCGCGGGTTGAGCACCTCGACATTGGCCATCGCCTCGTCGCCGCGGGCCCGCACCAGCTCCTCGAACACCTTCAACGCTTCCTTCGGAACATCCCCGGCCAGCCTGACCCGGTCGGCCGTCAGCTCATCGAGCCGACCCTGGATTTCGGCCTGCTTGGTGTCGCGGTCGACCTTGGCCTGGCCCACGATCTGCTGCCGCTCGCCACGCTGCGACGCCATGTCTGAGAGCTGCTTCTCGATCGTCTGGAGCTTTTCCATCTGCTCCAGCTCGCGCGACTCGCACGAGTCTTTCTGCGACTTGAGCCCATTGAGCTCGGTGAGGAAGGCCGAATATTCCTTGTTGGTCTTGGCCGAGTTCATCTGATCGCGGATCTTGGCGATCCGCGCGTCGATCCCCGCGACCTCGCTCTCGTCCCCGCCGATACCCACCTTGGCACCTTTGGCCTGCGTCTCGAGCCCAGTGGCCTTGGTGGCGAGCTCGTCAAACTGTCGCTGCTGCTCTTGCAGAAACCGATCCGCCGCGTCGAGCCTTGTGCGAAGCCCGCGAAGTTGCTGGTCAACTCGGAAAAGACGCAGCAGGTTGGCCGTCACGGTCATGCGGATCTCCGACAAACCCGGCTCTTCCCGGGCGCGAACGCCCCGGCCTTATCACTCGCCGGGCTGGGGGTCATTCTACCCGACCTCCGGCCCAACGTCCCTTCCAATCACCACCGAAACCATACCAACGTCCAATACGCCACCGGCCCCGCCAGCACCAGAGAATCAATCACATCGATGATCCCACCCATCCCCGGGATCAGCCGCCCTGAATCCTTCATTCCAGCGTCCCGCTTGAGCACCGACGCCGACAGATCCCCCAGCTGCGCCGCCAATCCCAGCAGCGCCCCGCCCATTGCCCCACCCAATGGCGTCATGTTGGGGACACTCTCCAGCCCACCCCAACTCCGCCCCAGCATCGTCAACCCCATCCCCACCAGCCCCGCCGTCACCATCCCGCCCGCGAGACCCTCCCACGTCTTCCCCGGGCTCACCCATGGGATCAGCTTGTGCCGCCCGATCGCCCGGCCCGTGAAATACGCCCCGATATCGCAAGACTTGGCCGTCATCAGCACCCCCAGCACCACCCACGCCGAGAACTCCGTCCGCATGGCCATGATGAACCCAAGGGTGATCCCCGTATACGCAAACGCCATCAACGCCGCCCCCACCGCCCCCGCGGCCCCCTTGATCGTCTTGTACCTCGTGTGAATCAGCAGCGCCACCACCATCACCAGCACGGCCCCCGTCGCCAGCGCCGCGCCCCCTCCACTCCCCCACTGCATCCCGCCCCCCGCCGACCGCGCCGGAGCGCCCACAGACAGCCCGCCCGCCACCACGCCCGTCACGGCCGCAAACACCACCACCCGCTTCGACGCCATCAGCCCGGCCGCGTGATAGATCCGCGCCAGCTCGATCCCCGCCCGCGCACAGATCAGCACGCCCGCCACCATCAACACCAACCCAGGCGCCGCCCGACCATCCGCCAGCGCCAGCCACCGCAGCCAACTCGGCAACACCACCGCCGTCAACGCCTCGTCGGCCCACATCACCGCGAGCAGCATCAAAATCAGCACCGGACCTATAAGCAGCCGACGAACCATGCCGCCAATGTAGCGGCCCCCGACCAACTGGGGAGCCGGACGCCGGGGGCAACAGACAGGGGGCGATAGGGAGGAGGCAGTAGGGAGGAGGCAGTCGGCATTAGGCCTTGGTCGATTGCCCTTGGCCTCTCGCCTCTTGCCTAGTGCCTAGTCCCCTTCCTCCACCATCCGCCCCATCAACGCCAACATCCGCGCTTCCTCAACCCTCACCCGCACAATCCTTCCCACCAGATCGTCGGCGGCCGCCCCTTTGGGCTGATCGAAGAACACGATCAGATCCCCTTCCGTCCGACCCGAGAGCTGCACCACCCCGCCCGCCCCGTCCACCCCGCCCCCGCCGCTCGCGCACGCGGCGTCGGCTTCATCACCTTCATGCACATGTCCCATCGCCCCATTCGCCGCCCGCCCGCCGATCGTCAGCGTCACCCCACCCGCCACCGCCGCGCTCGCCGCCTTGGCCCGCTTCACATCGCGCCGGCTCACCCCCTCCACCATCACCTCCATGGTCTGCCCCACAAACTCGCGCCCCACCTCGTCGCTGATGCGGTTCTGCAGCGCCAAGAGTTCGTTGTTCCGCCGCCGCTTCACCGCCTCGGGCACATCATCCGGCAGCTTCTCGATCGCGATCGTCCCCGGCCGCGGCGAGTACTTGAAGATAAAACAGTTCTTGTACCGCGCCCGCTCCAACAGCCGCGCCGTCGCCTGGTGGTCCTCCTCCGTCTCCGTCGGGAAGCCCACGATGATGTCCCCCGCCACCGTCAGAGGACGCCCGATCTGCGGCTGGTGCAACGCCGCCCGCGCCCGCAGCAAAAACTCCTCGTACTCCGCAACCGTATAGCCGCGGTTCATCAAGCCCAGCATCCGGTCCGACCCGCTCTGCGCCGGCACATGCAGATACCGGCAAATCCGCGGATGATCCCGGATCACGCCCAACACATCGTCCCCAAACGACCGCGGATAGCTCGTCACAAACCGCAGCCGCCGGATCCCCGGCACCTCTTCATGAATCCGCGCCAGCAGATCCGCGAACGTCGTCACACGCTCCCCCCGATACGGATCAGCAAACTCTCCCGCCTTGTGCACATACGCCCGCCCCTTCTGCGGCTGCGTCACCCCGCCAACCACCACCGCGCTCCCGTGCTCGAAGCGATAGTGGTTCACCGTCTGCCCCAGCAGCGTGATCTCGATCACACCCGCATCCGCCAAACGCTTGCACTCATCCACAATGTGGTCCGGGGGCCTGTGCATTTCCGCACCACGCGTGAACGGCACCACGCAGTACGTACAAAACTTGTTGCACCCGCGCGTGATCCGCACATACGCCGACGCGCCGTGACCGCCGTCGATCGCCGACACCGCCCGCGAGAGGTCCAGCAACTCCAGCGTGTCCTGCGCCGCCGCCAGCGTCCCTGAACGCCGATGCGTGTTCCCCTGCAAAGCCGACTCACCCGCCGACCGCAACAGCGACACGTCCGGCTTCTCTAGCTCCGGCGTCGCCAACAGCCGCAACGCCTCGTCCTCCTGCGCCAGCGACGCGCGCGTCTTCACCGCGTTGTCCAGCAGCCCCGGCAGCTTGTCCAGCTCGCCCGGCCCCACCAACACATCCACCACCGGCATCCGCTTTAATAACGCCTCGCCCTCCCGCTCCGCCATGCACCCCAGCACCCCCACGATCAGCCCCGGCTCCCGCGCCTTCCGCAGCGCCATCTCCCCCAGCCGAGACCACACCTTCTGCTCCGCCCGCTCCCGCACCGAGCACGTGTTGTACAGCACCACCCCCGCCTCGTCCGGCTCGCTCACAAACCGATACCCCAGCGCCCGCAACGCCCCCGTCACCAGCTCGCTGTCGAGCTCGTTCATCTGACAGCCAAACGTCTCAAGATAAACCGCCTGCGCTCGCATACCCCAACCATATGGGCCCTCACCCCGAGGTCTTGACTAGGGCCTTTGGCAATTTGCCCCTTTGGCAACTTGGCCCCCCCCACCCACTCCCACCGCCTCCTCACTCCAACTCCCTATTTGACCCTTTGACCCTTTGACCCTTTGGCATTTCGCTCACCCCCGGTCCAACCCCACATCCACCCACCGCGCCCCATGCGTCAGCGTCCCCAGCGAGATCCGGTCCACCCCCGTCTCCGCCACCGCCCGCACATTCTCAATCCCGATCCCGCCCGACGCCTCCAGCAGCACCGCCCCCACCAACCGATCCCGCATCGCCACCGCCTCGCGCAACTCAGCCACCCCCATGTTGTCCAAAAGCACCATCCCCGCCCCGGCCCCTCCCGCGGCCAAAATCGCCTCCAGCTGATCCAGCCGATCCACCTCCACCCCCACAAACCGCAGCCCCTCGCGGTCGGCCTGGTCATGCGCCCGCCGCGCCATCTTCGCCACCGCCGCCGCCAGTTCACCCACCGGCAAGCCCGCCAGGTGATTGTCCTTGATGAGCGCCGCGTCGTACAAGCCGATCCGGTGGCAATGCCCGCCCCCGCACCGCACCGCATACTTCTCCAGCACCCGCATCCCCGGCGTCGTCTTCCGCGTATCCAAAATCCGCGCCTTCGTCCCCTTCACCGCCGCCACAAACTCCGCCGTCCGCGTGGCCACGCCCGACAGTCGGCCCAGCGTGTTCAGCACCGTCCGCTCCGCCGCCACGATCGCGCGCAGATTCCCGCGCAGCCGCCCCACCGTCGTCCCCGCGGCCACCGCCGTCCCGTCCTCCACCAACACCTGATAATCCGCGTCCGCCCGCAACGCGTGCAGCAGCGTCTCCATCGCCGCCGAACCCGCGAGCACCCCCGCCTGCCGGAACACCACCGCCGCCTCGCCCATCTCCGTCGCCCCAAACGTCGCCCGCCCCGTCACGTCACCGCCACCACCGCGCTCGAACGCCGGCCCAAAGTCCTCGTCCCGCGCCAACTCAAACAGCCGCATCACCAGCCCATTACGCGCCAGTTCCGTGTACAACTCCGCCAACGGCAACTCATTCAAGTCCACCATCCCCCAGCCTAGGCCCCCACCACCAATCCGCCCCCGACTCCGCACCCGGCCTCTCCGCCTCTCCGCCACTTCGCCACTTCTTGCTCTATCCTCCCCCATGCTCCTCGAAAACAAAACCGCCCTCATCGTCGGCGTCGCTAACGAACGCTCCTACGCCTGGCACATCGCCAAGTCCCTCCACGAGCACGGCTGCAAGCTCGCCTTCACACACCTCCCCGGCGACAAAAACGAACACCGCACCCGCCGCGCCGTCGAAGCCCTCGGCCTCACCAACCCCTGGCTCCAACCCCTCGAAGCCTCCAGCGACGAGCAGATCGACGCCGTCATCACCAAATACGCCGAGTCGTTCGACAAGATGGACGTCCTCGTCCACTCCATCGCCTTCGCCGATCGCGAATGGCTCGCCGACGGCAAGTTCGTCGAAACCCCCCGCAAGGCCTACCTCCAGGCCATCGACATCTCCGCCTATACCCTCGTGGGCCTCGCCCGCCGCTCCCGCGATCTCCTCGCCAAGTCCGGCGCCGCCTCCGTCATGGCCATGTCCTACTACGGCGGCGAAAAGGTCGTCCCCGGCTACAACATCATGGGCGTCGCCAAAGCCGCCCTCGAATGCTCCGCAAAGTACCTCGCCCACGAGCTCGGCCCCCAGAACATCCGCGTCAACGTCATCTCCGGCGGCTACCTCCGCACCCTCGCCTCCTCCGCCGTCGGCGGGGCCGACAAAATCTCCGAAGCCGTCGAACAACGCGCACCCCTCCGCCGCAACGTCGAAGGCCGCGACGTCGGCAAGACCGCCGTCTTCCTCGCCTCCAACCTCTCCTCAGGCATGACCGGCGAAATCCTCTACGTCGACTGCGGCATCAACATCCTCGGCGCCTGATCCCACCCCCCACGCTCAGCTGAAGACCACCTCCACGGGTGCCGCGCGGCTCCTGCGCGATCGCACGCCCAATAACGATCAAGCCCCCCCAAATACCCCCTGTTACACGACCACATCTTCTGGGCGAGGATATTCCCCTGCGAAAACCGCCTGCTTTTATCGCCCCCGGACCGCGCAATCTCTTCCAACATCAAGCCGGACTCTCAAGTGAGTCGATATCCACAAAGTCGATGTTCTTCCCAACTTCCAGCCTGAAGCCGATCCACCCCAACGAACAGGCCGAACGCCTGGGCGTGAAGGACCGCACGCGCCGCGCCCGCGAGCTCTCCACGAGCCGAGCCGCCGACGCCGTCGAACTCTCGGATGTCGAAACCGTGGACGCCACCGACACCGCCGCCAGCGGCACACCGCTGCGTGACGAAGAGCGCCGCCGCCAAAACCAGCGTCAAGGCCAAGCCACATCTGACCCACAGGCCAAGCCTGACCAGCCCGCGCTCGACGTCGAAGGCTGAGCCGATCCGCTCACCCGCCGCCGCGATCTCAGAACTTGAGCCCACCTGCGCCGCCCGCACCACCCATCGGCCCACCCATTGGACCGCCCATTGGACCGCCCAGCCCGCCGCTGGGCCCGCTGCCGGGACCGCCCAGCATCCCGCCCTTGGCCCCGCGCTGCTTCACGGCCTCCGCCACCGCCTGCGTGATCTCCACAAACCGCGACCGCAGCTCACCCAGAGCCCCAACGATCTCCTCGCTCTCCTCGGCCGACAGATTGCCCTTGGTCTTCTGCGCCAGGACGCCCAGCAAATCAATGTGAAACTTGGCGTGCTCCAGCGAGACGATCGCCCGGCCCGTCTCCGGATCCGGGAACGCACCCATGTACATCAGCGCCTGCGTGATCAGCGTCCCCACCAGCGCCGGAAAGTCCGCCGGCGGCAACTTGGCCTGCCCGCCACCGCCACCACTCGCCGCCGCGCTCTCGGCTTTCTTCTGCTCATCCGCCGCCAAACGATCTCGCTCCGCCTGCGCCTGCGCCTTCCAATCGCTGTCCACCGACAAGCCCGACGCCGGCTTGGCTGGCTCCTGCTTGCTGCTCTTCCAGTCGTCGTCCAAAATCAGCTTCGGCGCATTCGGGTCGGCCATGAGGAGCCCTTTCAATCCTAACTCTAGGCGATTCCACCCCAGACCAACTCGCCATCACCGCCCAGCCCGGCCCAATATCCCCCGCACCCCGCCAGCGCACAACGAGTAGGCTTACTCGTTCGGTCACTCTTGTGAGGCGATCCACCATGCCCGTCTCCGCTCCCCGCACTCAAATAATCTCCGCCGCGCTCCTCCTCACCCTCCTCGCCGGCTGCTCCGCGCCCGACTCCCGCGCCCCCGAACGCGGCAACGCTGCCCAACTCTCGATCACCGACTTCCAAGGTGCCGCGCCCGTTCCCTCGCTCACGCCAACATCCCCTACCACCAATGCGGGCAACGCGCTAACACCCGCCCCAGCTCCCACCAACCCCACCGACGCTACGCCGCGCCGCGGCGGCCGCGCCGTCGTCATCTCCGACGCCGACGCCACCGCCGGCCTCTCCGACGTCGTCGTCCTCTCAGGCCAACCCGAAAACGCCATCCGCCCCGAAGCCCGCCCCGCTTCCGCCAGCCCCTACCTCGTTGACGCCATGATCGGCCAGATCAACGGCAAGCCCGTCTATGCCTCGCGCTTCCTCGCCCCCCTCGACGGCGTCCTCCGCGCGAAAGCCGACGAAGCCAAGAGCCCCCAGGCTTGGGCCACCGAAGCCCGCAACATCATTGCCAAACAGCTCGCCAACGAGATCGAGGACGAACTCCTCCTCGCCGAATCCCGCGCTGCCCTGAGCCCCGAGCAGCGCCAGGGCCTTGTCTTCTTCGTCCAACAGATCCGCGACAACCTCGCGGCCCAGAACTCCGGCAGCGAAGCCCGCGCTGAAGAAGCCGCCCTCGCCCAGGAAGGCTTGACCCTCGACCAGAAAGTCAGAGAAGAGCAGAACAAGGCCCTCATCCGCTCGCTCGTCGAGCGCTCCGTCCGCCCGCGCGTCAACGTTTCCTGGCGCGACGTGCAGCGCCAATACGAGCGCGACTTCCGCGTCTTCAACCCGCTCCCCACCGCCAACCTCCGCATGATCTTCGTCCCTACCAAAAACGTCGAGGGCGTCCAGAAGATCCGCGAAGCCATCGCCGCTGGCACCCCCTTTGCCGCCCTCGCCGCCGCCGAGCCCAATACCTTCGCCCGCGGCGACTCCGGCCTCCTCGCCCCGCCGCGCAGCTTCGAACCGCCTCTCGCCAACGCCAAGGTCTTCGACGACCCCATCCTCAATCAAAACGCCCAGAAGCTCAGCCCCGGTCAGGTCACCGAGCCCTTCGAACTCGGGCAGAACACCGTCTGGATCAAGCTCGACACCATCAACGAGACCCCCAGCCGATCGCTCGAACAAGTCCAGCTCGAGATCCAGAGCGCCCTCCGCAACCAGAAGTTCAATCAGGAACTCCAACGCTTCTACAACCGCATCCTCGAACGCGGCAGCCGCACCAGCGAAGACGAGATGCTCCGCAGCCTTCTCCTGATCGCCGCCGAACGCTACCTCATCGGCTCCAAGATCCGACCCAGCGGCGCCAACACCATGCCCATCCCCGCCCCCACACCCGCAAGCAAGCCGTGACCGCGCCGGGCCGACCCAGCCTCTGGGCCCGCATCACCCGCTACCTCGCGCCAATCCGAGCACGCGTCCCGCGTACCCGCCTCCTCGGCTCCCGCGGCGAACGCCTCGCCGAACGCTTCCTCAAACGCGCCGGCTACCGCATCCTCGCCCGCAACGCCCGCGTCCCCTTCGGCGAAGCCGACCTCATCTGTCAAGACCCCGACGGCCAAACCATCGTGCTCGTCGAAGTCAAAACCCGCGCCGCCGCCCACGACGCCCCCTGGACGCCCGAGCACGCCATCGACCCACACAAGCGCCGCCAGCTCGCCGCCATCCTCACTTATCTCGTCAAAGCCAACCGCTGGCATTCGCGACCGCGCCGCATCGACGTCATCGCCATCGACGACGCCGAGTCCGCTACCCCCAACCTCCGCCACCACCGCCACGCCGTGCCCACGGGCCGCTAAGCGCCCCCGCGCCCGCTACCATCGCCCAACATGGCTGATTCACCGTCCCGCAAGGCCACGCCCCGACTTGAAACCGTCGAGCCCGTCGGCAACCGCGTCCTCATCCGCAAGGACGAAGACCGCAAGCAGACCAAGCAGGGCATCCACCTTCCCGACAAAATCGAGATCCCCACCATCACCGGCCGCGTCGTCGCCATCTCCACCAAAGTCGACCGCGACGCCGACTACTCCATCAAGCAATACGACCGCGTCCTCTTCAACCCCAAGCACGCCATCCCCGTCGAGTTCGACGGCGACAACCGCCTCTTCGTCATCCCCATCGAAGACGTCGTCGCCGTCTTCCGCAAGGCCGTCGAATGAACCCGCCCGCGCCCCCGCGTGCCCCCGGCGACCGCCCTCTCCCGCCCTCGCTCCTTGATCTCACCGACCTCCGCCCCGAGGCCCTGCCCCCTGCGCTGCACGTCCCGCCCATCGCGCGCCCATTCCACGCCGACATCCGCCCGCCCGGCAGCAAGTCCCTCACCAACCGTGCCCTCCTCCTCGCCGCACTCGCCACGGGCACGTCCACTCTCCGCGACCCGCTCACCGACGCCGACGACGCCCAGGTGATGCTCCGCGCCATCGCTGCCCTCGGCGCGGCCGTCGACCAATCCACCCCCGGACTCCTCCGCATCACCGGCGTCGCCGGCCGCTGGTCCATCCCCTCCGGCCAATCCATCACCCTCGATCTCCACAACGCCGGCACCGCCACCCGCTTCCTCGCCGCCGCCGCCCTCCTCGCGCCCCCGGGCACCTCGATCACCATCGACGGCCAGCCGCGCATGCGCCAACGCCCCATCGCCGAACTCACCGCCGCGCTCCGCACCCTCAACGCCCGCATCCACCACCCGATCTCCCAAGATTGCCCCCCCGTCACCATTACCCCGCCCACCCCCGCAGAGATTCCACCCACGACCACCCCCACCGTCGAGTTCGGCACCACCGCCTCCAGCCAGTTCATCTCCGCCCTCCTCCTCACCGCCCCCTTCCTCCCCGCCGGCCTTCGCCTCACCGTCCGCGGCCAGCTCACCA
>Ga0105048_10019008_pt1 | contig 10545 bp, 6 predicted proteins | sample MAT05_FD_78382 | JGI IMG/M metagenome (GOLD analysis project Ga0105048, IMG submission 78382) | Freshwater microbial communities from Lake Fryxell liftoff mats and glacier meltwater in Antarctica - MAT-05 | ecosystem: Environmental > Aquatic > Freshwater > Ice > Liftoff microbial mat | place...
GCACAATGCAGAAATAAAAGTGGATGCGTTACCGGTAGGCAAGTATGCTATACTTAGCAGTGCCGACAACCAGTTTTCGCTGGGCAAAAACCCACTTGCGGTGGCTTTCTTTTATATAAGCAATATCAGCTTTGTACATAACGGTGGCGATTATTATGTGCTAAACAGGGAAACCGGCCAACCCCTGGCCAATGCCAAAGTGCAGGTTTGGTACCGGCTATACGATTACAATAGCCGTAAGTATAACCGCACAAAAGGAGCGCTTAAAACAACAGATAAGAATGGCTTTACAAAACTGTCGGAAGATAAACAGAACAGAAATGTATCGCTGGATATTACATGGAACAACGACCGGCTGGCTTTGGACGATGAGTTTTATATTGGCGAAAGCCGAAGTTACCAGGGAGACGTAAACGTAATAAACCCAACCGAAAAAAATGCAGCAAGTTTTGAAGAAAAAAATGCCAGGTATTTCTTTTTTAGCGACCGCAGCATTTACAGGCCGGGGCAGCTTATTTACTTTAAAGCCATTGGCATTACCAAAGATTTTGACAACAGAAAGTCAAAGCTGTATTTGCCAAAAGATTCGGTGGAAGTGGAACTGAAGAATGCCAACTACCAAAAGGTGGAAAGCATTAAACTAATGACCAGCGAATATGGCTCGGTGTTTGGCCAGTTTCGGCTGCCGGAAAATACCCTGAACGGCAACTTTACCCTTAGCATAAAAAATAATTTTACCTACAGCTTTAATGTGGAAGAATACAAGCGGCCAAAGTTTTTGGTAGAGTACGAAAAAGTAAAAGGCAGCTACCGGATAAACGACAATATTAAGGTTACCGGCACCGCCAAAGGTTATGCTGGTAACAACATAGATGGAGCCGCTGTAAAATACCGTGTGTATCGCAATACCCGCTACATGTATCCGTGGGTTTTTTGGCGCCGCGGTATATGGCCGCCAAGTGATAATGGCAAAATGGAAATCACCAATGGCGAAACAACCACCAATGCCGAAGGCAAATTCGATATCAACTTTGATGCTATACCAGACCTGAGCGTAAGCAAAGAATTTGATCCAACATTTGATTATACCATTGAAGCGGATGTGACCGATATTAACGGCGAAACCCGCAGTGGCGAAACAAGCGTAACCGTTGCCTACAAAGCGTTACAGCTTTCCGTAGCGGTACCGGGTGGCACTACCCTACTGGTTGACAGTTTAAAAACCATCACCATCCGTACGCAAAATATGAGTGGTGAATTTGAGTCTGCAACAGCCGAAATAAAGATTTATCCCTTGCAGGATGTTGACCGTTTGCTTCGCAAAAGATATTGGACAGTGCCAGATACTTTTGTAATGAGCCAGGCCGAATTTATAAAAGCTTTTCCCTACGACCCCTACAAAACCGGCGATGATTACCGCACCTGGAACAAGGGGGCGGCAGTTGTTAGTATTACGGTAACAACGGAAGAAAATCGTAAATCCGAAATCGTAAATCGTAAATTCCTTTCCGGTTGGTACATGATAGAAGCCACCGCTAAAGACAAGTATGGTGAAGAAGTAAAGGCCGTGGAATATGTACAGTTGTACGATGTGAAAAGCAACAAGTTGCCATCGAAACAATACGAGTGGGATCATACAATTAAAGCCAGTGGCGAGCCGGGAGAAAAAGCAACATTTGTAAGCGGTACGAGTGCCGATAATTTGTGGGTGGTACAGGAGACGGTGAAGCCGGAAAAAGGTTCAGGTTCCAAGGTGCCAGGTTCAGGTTCTACGACGGTGGAATACCTCAAACTGAGTAATCAGATTGCTACAGTAGAATTTCCTATTACGGAAGCCGACCGTGGCGGGTATTCTGTAAACAGGTTTTTTGTAAAACACAACCGTTTTTATAGTAACCAATGGCAGATTAATGTGCCATGGACGAACAAGCAACTCGACATCAGTTTTGAAACATTCCGTGATAAATTATTACCCGGCCAGAAAGAAAAATGGAAGGTGAAAATTAAAGGCTACAAGGGCGAAAAGATAGCCGCTGAAATGCTGGCCAGTATGTACGATGCATCGCTGGATCAGTTTAAACCGCATGATTGGAACCCCATCAATATCTGGCCTAACTATTATTTCTTTAATAGTTGGGATGGGGGCACGGCCTTTAGCCAGGTAAGTAGCCAGGAAAGGTACTGGGGCAACGTAAGGAGCGATTATTTTGAGAAGACTTATGACCAGTTGATGAGTGTGGGTGGAGGAAATTATAGAGGTGGAGACAGGGTAATGATGCGGGGGAATAACACTATGCATGATATGTCACCCAGAATGTCGGCACCGATGGCAATGGAATCAAAGTCCGCAGACAGAGAAGACGAAGGTGATAATAACGTGCACATGAAAATTTCTCGGCAGGCCAGCGAAGAACAAAAGACGCTGAGTGGATTGGTAAATGTGGAAGACAAAACAGTAAAACCCACCGAAGACCTCTCCTCCGTCCAGGTTCGCACCAACTTACAGGAAACCGCCTTCTTCTTTCCCGATTTACACACCGATGCCGAAGGCAATATCGAGTTCAGCTTTACCATGCCAGAGGCTTTGACCAAATGGAAAATCCAAACCCTTGCTCATACTAAAGACCTGGCAACCGGTATGGCCACCAACACCACCATCACCCAAAAAGACCTGATGGTGCAGCCCAACGCCCCAAGGTTTTTTAGAGAAGGCGATAAGCTGGAACTAAGTACCAAGGTTGTAAATGTTACTGATAGGGAATTAACTGGCCAGGCACAGTTGCAACTTTTTGATGCTGCTACCAATAAAAACGTAGATGGCTTATTTAAAAACAGCATTGCCCTACAAAACTTTACAGCAGCCCCCGGGCAAAGTATTGCGGTAAAATTTCCGATAGAAATTCCATTTAACTATGGCAGTGCTTTAACCTACAGAATCGTAGCAAAAGCATCCCCCTTTGGGGGTTTACAGGGGGCTAGCGATGGCGAAGAAAGTGCCGCACCAGTGTTAACCAACCGTATGCTGGTAACAGAGAGCCTACCCATCAATATGCGCAACACCAACCAAAAGGATTTCAAGTTCGAAAAACTGCTTAGCTCGGGTTTAAAAGCCTCCCCTGCGGGGAAGTTGGAGGGGGCGTCCACGTTATTACACCATGCCCTAACCGTGGAATTTACCAGCAACCCGGTTTGGTATGCAGTACAGGCGTTGCCCTACTTAATGGAATACCCTTACGAGTGTGCAGAGCAAAATTATAACCGCTTTTATGCGAATGCATTGGCAACAAAAATTGCCAATAGTATGCCTAAGATAAAAGCGGTATTTGAGAAATGGAAGAACAGTGATACAGCTGCGCTAATGAGTAATTTAGAAAAGAACCAGGAGCTAAAACTAGCCTTGCTGGAAGAAACGCCATGGGTAATAGATGCTCAAAACGAAAGCAAACAAAAGAAGAACATTGCCCTGCTTTTCGATATGGTGAAAATGAGCCAGGAAGCTGCCAAAGCCATTGCCAAAGTAAAAGAAATGCAAACCAGCAATGGTGGCTTTATGTGGTTTAAAGGCGGGCCGGATGATAGGTATATGACACAATATATCATTACTTCAATGGGGCATTTGCGTAAGTTGGAAGCCTGGCCTGCCAATCAAAAAGATGCCATTACAAGCATCATTGCAAAAGCTATTCCCTACCTCGATGCACGGATTAAAGAGGATTACGACTGGCTGATAAAATACAAATCGGATTTGAGCAAAAACAACCTGTCTTCTATCGCCATCCAATACCTCTACATGCGTAGCTTTTTTACCGAATACCCCATACCTGCTACCAGCAAAACAGCGTATGAATACTATTTAAAACAAGAAGCCCAATACTGGTTACAAAATTCTAAATACGATCAGGGCATGATTGCTTTGACACTCCACAGGCAAAAAGAATTGTCAACTTCTCCTTTGGGGAAGACCGGGATGGGGCTGCCAGCGGCCATCTTAAAATCGCTACGTGAAAACAGCATCACGAACGAAGAGTTTGGCATGTATTGGAAAGAGTTTAACACCGGCGGTTATTATTGGTATCAGGCACCTATTGAAAGCCATTCGTTGCTGATAGAAGCGTTTAGCGAAATAGAAAACAAAACCGAAACCATCAACGACCTTAAAACCTGGCTGCTGAAACAAAAGCAAACCCAAAACTGGAAAAGCACCAAAGCCACTGCCGAAGCCTGTTATGCCTTATTGCTGCAAGGCAGCAATTGGATAAATGTCGAAAAAACCGTCACTATTAAACTAGGCCGCCTCCTCCTAACCTCTTCCGAAGGAGGTGGAAACGAGGCCGCAGAAGCTGGAACCGGTTATTTTAAAAAACGTATTGCAGGTGCAGATGTAAAGCCTGAAATGGGCAATATTTCAGTAACACTCTCCGCAACCGGAGCCGCAGGTTCAAAAGCCTCCCCTGCGGGAAGGTTGGAGGGGGCGACTAGTTGGGGGGCTATCTATTGGCAGTATTTTGAAAACCTGGATAAAATAACAATGGCTGCCACGCCTTTATCGCTTGTAAAAAAATTGTTTGTAGAAAAAAACACCGACCGCGGACCCGTGCTATCTCCAGTAAATGATGGCGACATTATAAAAATTGGCGACAAAATAAAAGTTCGAATAGAACTACGCGTTGACCGCAACATGGAATATGTTCATATGAAAGACATGCGGGCCGCCTGTATGGAGCCAGTGAATGTATTGAGCCAATACAAATACCAGGATGGCCTTGGGTACTACGAAAGCACCAAAGATGCCAGTACCAACTTCTTCTTTAGCTACTTAAACAAAGGCACTTATGTATTTGAGTACCCACTAACGGTTACGCACAGCGGCAATTTTAGCAATGGTATCACCAGCATACAATGCATGTACGCACCGGAGTTTACCAGCCATAGCGAGGGGGTAAGAGTAACAGTGAAGTAAAAAATAAAGAGGAATGTTTTTTGCAGTTTCTATAACCCTAACCAATTTTTTATACCTTAACAGTCCAAATTAAATAAACTGTTTATGAAAAATTCATTGAAAATAAGCTCCTTGCTTACCATTTTGGCAACCAGTCTTTTCGCCACATCGCAAAATGTAGGTATTGGTATTACCACTCCACAAAGTAAACTCCATATTAATGGCGGAACCGGCGTTTTTACGGGATTATTGATGACGAGTACACATACAGGCACCACTAGCAATGATGGCTTACAAATGGGTATCCAGTATCAGGCCGATGCACCTGGTAACCGTTATGGATACCTTATGTTAATGGAAGATATACCCTGGCAAATAGGGACAAACAGTATAGAGTATATGTCAATGCGCAACAATGGTAATATTGGCTTCGGGGTAACCAACCCAGGGTTTAAATTAGATTTAAGTGGCAGCATGAGACTACAGGGTGGGGGCAGGCGCATTGTTTTTAGAAACAGTGCAAACGATGCCGACATGGCCAGTATAGGTTGGTTTACTGATGATATACTTTCTATCGCCGATAATGACCCCTCACAATCATCGAGGTTTTATTTTGATGTAGAAAACGCAAAAATGGGTATAGGTGCCATCCCTGCTGCAAACGATGGTAAAATATTGGTAACCTATAATAGTTCAACCGCCAACCCGCACCTTACGTTACGGGAAAGTGGATTAGGCGATTATGGTCGCCTTGAATTTGCCAATGGCGGTGCAGAACGGGTTTGGCATATTGCCAGTCAAAATGTGGCCGGTGCAGGCACTACGAACCGAGCCGACGATGTGCTAAATATTTGGAATAGTGGCTATGGCAATATTATGTCGGTTAAAGGCGATGGCAGGGTAGGTATTTTAACTACCGACCCTGCAACTGGTTTTGCATTGAGCGTAAATGGGAAAATAATCTGTGAAGAATTAAAAGTGCAAATATCAGGCAGTTGGCCCGACTACGTTTTTGGTTCAGCATATAAACTCCGCCCGTTGGCCGAAGTAGAAAATTATATAGCGCAGAACCAACACCTGCCTGGTGTTCCTGCTGCCGCAACTGTTGAAAAAGAAGGCCTCTCTATTGGTAGCATGCAAACCAAAATGATGGAAAAAATTGAAGAACTGACCCTTTACTTACTGCAACACCAAAAAGAGATTGCAGAACTGCGGCAATTGTTGAACGAACAGAAGAAATGATCAAAACAGCCATAAGCGGATTCTCATGAAATACCGGTGAGTTGCAGGGCGCCTCTAAAACCTGCTTTTCTCTGTTGACCTCCCCTTTAGATCCACTTCAAAGGAGGTAAAATGGAGGGTTTTTAGAGATGCCTTTGTTTATTTTAATTTATGGCTATCCAATTAATGCAACGGTAAAAAGCCCAATATAGATCTACAAAAAATTCAGGTGCTGTGATGATTCATTCATCACAGCACTTTTTTTATCAATGGCTTTACCAATGCGTAGGATAAGAAATAACCCTTGCTTAGAAAATGTTTCCTAAGACAATGTGGGTATATGGTAACCAAATTTAAACGCACAAAAAACCCGTTGTAAATATTACAACGGGCTTTTTTATTCAGGAGTTATACAACCCAATCTTAGTAACGATTGTAACCACCACCACCGCCGCTTCCGCCACGGTTGCCACCGCCACCATATCCGCCGCCGCCGCCGCCGCTACGGTCGCCATATCCGCCACCGCCAGAGCGTTTCTGGTATCCACCACCGCCACCGCCGTCACGACGGTCGCCACCACCACCTTCGCGGCGTTCGCCTGCTGGGCGTGGTTGGCTTTCATTCACGATGATCTTGCGACCACCCTGATCACTGTCGTTCAATTGAGCAATAGCAGATGCACCAGCGGCATCATCGGCCATTTCAACAAAACCAAAGCCTTTGCTACGGTTTCCTTTGAATTTGTCAACTACAATTTTGGCTGAGGTTACGTCGCCATACGGGCTGAATAAATCAGCAAGATCCTGGTCTGTCATAGTCCAGGAAAGATTTCCAACATAGATGTTCATTACATTACGTTTTTAAAGTGAAACAATTAAAATACCTGTAATGAACCATCGTGAATAGGAACCGGGGTAACTAACGTTGCACTACGTACCTAAAGCCAGCAACGTTCATTAAGGTGCGCCAAAAATAGTTTTTTTTTCATACCGTCCAAGAAAAAAGTCCTGCCGTTTTACAGGCAGGACTTTTGCAGATTAAAACCGGTAGGTTTTAATCTAAAATCCGGATATTGATATCTTGAAATTATTCAGCTACTACTTCAAATTCCACTTCGGTTTCGTTACCATTACCAAAGTCTATTTTAGCTTTATAAGTACCCAATTCTTTCACATCGTCTATGATAGAAATGCGGCGACGGTCTATTTCATAACCTTTTTGTTCACGAATGGCACGGCTGATTTGTACAGATGTAACACTGCCAAAAATTTTGCCGGATGTACCGGTTTTAGCACCTATTTTAAGGGCACCTTCTTTCAGTTTATTTATTACTTCGGTAATTGCCGCCAGCAACTTCGCTTCTTTTTTAGCCATCACCTTCACCTTTTCATCCAGCACTTTCATGTTGGTTTTACTAGCTTCAATTGCCAGTTTCTGAGGGATGAGGAAGTTACGGGCATACCCGTTTTTTACTGTTACCAGTTCATTTATTCCGCCAAGGTTGTTCACGTCTTGTATAAGAATTACTTGCATGATGGAGTCCTCCTATTTTAAAAGATCGGTTACGTACGGCAATAGTGCCATTTGGCGTGCCTTTTTTACAGCGTCAGAAACTTTGCGCTGAAATTTAAGGCTGTTACCAGTTAAACGACGGGGCAGTAATTTACCCTGCTCGTTTACAAATTTTTTGAGGAACTCAACGTCTTTGTAATCAACGTATTTGATCCCCATTTTCTTGAAACGGCAGTATTTTTTTTGCCTCTTTTCGGCTTTAATAGCTGTCAGATATTTTATCTCATTCTTTGCCATGATTAAGCCTCCGTTTTTTCGGGTAAAGTAAAATGTTTCACACCACTTATCTTTCTAACATTGTAGTCGACGGCGTGTTTATCGAGTTTAGTAACCATGTGACGCATAACGTTGTCGTCACGGAGAAGTTGAATTTTCATCTTCTCATTGAAGTCGGATAGCGCCCTGAATTCAGTAACCCAGTACAAGCCTGTGGTCTTCTTCTGAACGGGGTACGCCAGTGATTTTAGTCCCCATGCGTTTTCAGAAACGATTTCGCCACCAGCGTCTTTTACCATGTCGGTAAATTTTTTCTGGATGCCTTTATAATCTTCTTCTGATAGAACCGGGGTAAAAATCACCATCAATTCGTAGTTGTTCATGTAAACAATTTACTTTAGGTGAATAATTAATTGGGCGGCGAAAGTAAGAGAAAGAGTTCAGTTAACAAGTGGAATTTTCAAGAAAGAACTGGGGGACTAAAAACTAAACTTCTCGTGACGCATGTTAACAAGTGATGGGTCGCTGGCTATGGCTTTATCAGAAATTTCGCGGCCTTTAGCAATGTTGCCAGTCTTTTGATAGGTCATGCCTATCATGTATAGAGCCCGGTAATTGGTGGCATCATTGGTCACTACTTTTTCCCACATTTCCCTCGCTTTGTCGAACTTTCCGTTTTTGTACCAAGCTTGTGCTACCTGGTACATTACTTCGCCATCATTTGGCTTTTTCACCAATAACTGCTCAAGGGTGGTTATGCCTTTTTGATAATCTTTTGTACCCAGTTGCGCCATACCAAGGTTCTCCAGGTATGCCAGATCTTTAGGTAAACCCAGCGTGGCTGCTTGTTCCAAACTGGCAATAGCATTTTCATTTTCGCTCAAGGCAAAATAGAGTAAACCCAATTCGTACACCCACATAAACTTTGCTGGTTCCGCAGCTATGGCATGCTGATAATACGGGATTGCTTTTCTATAATTGCTGGTTTCTGAAAAACTACGGCCTAACTCATAATTGCCTTCGCCGCTGCGTGGGTTTTTATTTACCGCCGCAAAAAAAGCGGCGATGGCTTTTCCATGATCTTCTGTTTGTGTGTATGCCTTTCCCAGCCTTAAGTCAGTATATTCTGAAGGCGATAGATGGCTTAATTCAGATAAATACAGCACCGCCTCAGGGTACTTTTTAAGGTTAAATGAAAGGGTAGCCAACTTACTCAATGCAGTGGTATCGGCAGGCCGCAACTGATGCATTTTTTCAAACACCGTCTTAGCCTCTTTGTATTTGCGGAGTTCCAAAAAATAATTGCCAAAAGATTGCTGGATCTCGTAGTTATTGGGGTTCAACGCTATTGCTTTTTGGTAATGGTTCTCTGCATCATTCCACCTTCTCTCCTCTTGAAAAGATTTTGCTTTGGCGAAATAGAAATTACTGCTATCTGCACCTGCAAATGCGTTGGTAATGACTATATTAAAAAGGGATATTATTGTTACTGCAGCGATCTTCATCTACACTTTTTTTTATAAATATGGTTTTTGGCTCCTCACCCCCTTCCCTCTGCGAACCTAAAAGGTGCGTCCCGGTGAGCTATTATATAGATTTTCTGGTAAGGTTTCCAATATTACATCATAGAACCCCCTTCTACTTTATGGCTTCGAATGTGTTACCATAGATGAAACCGAGGAAGCCAAATAGTAGCATAACATTTGAATCCCGTATGTACGGGACCAATGTCGCATTATAGTGGTAAAATAGCCTGGCTAAAAAAATATACTACTTCAAAATCAAACAACTTAAGGCGGGTAAATTCAGTTTCAACTCGTATCGTTTTGTCTCCTTATCTACAAGCGTAGTTTTTATATCTGGATTGTACACATCACCCGTTCCGTGAAAATCTTTGCTATCGCTATTATATAATTCCTTCCATAATTTCTTGCCATTGGCATAAATGCTAACATCGTGCCTAACCATGGGCGTCATGTTAAGAATTACCAAAAGGTCGTCTTGCGGCTTTAAGCCATTACGGCGATATGCGATGATACATTCACTTCGGCGATCCATTTCCACCCACTCAAAACCAGTAGCATCAAACTGTTTTTCGTACATCGCCGGTTCGTTTTTCATCAGGTGCAGCAAGGTGCTTACACAATCTTTTAGTTTGCGGTGGGGGTCAAACTGCAGCAATTCCCACTGCAATTCGCTTTTGTAATTCCACTCCTGCGTTGCCCCAAATTCGTTGCCCATAAAGAGGAGCTTGCCGCCTGGGTGCGTCATCATATAACTATACAATAGCCGGAGGTTGGCAAATTTTTGCCATTCATCGCCCGGCATTTTATACAGCATGGGGCTTTTGCCATGCACTACTTCGTCGTGGCTGAGGGGCAGCATAAAATTTTCATCGCCATAATATGCCATACTGAACGAAAACTGATCTTGTTGAAATTGGCGGAACAGGGGGTCTTGTTTGTAATATTTCAAAGTGTCGTGCATCCAGCCCATCATCCACTTCATGCCAAAGCCAAGGCCACCGGCGAAGGTTGGGTTGGTAACGCCGGGCCAGTCGGTGGCTTCTTCGGCAATGGTTTGCACGTCGGGAAAA
>Ga0105048_10019009_pt1 | contig 10544 bp, 13 predicted proteins | sample MAT05_FD_78382 | JGI IMG/M metagenome (GOLD analysis project Ga0105048, IMG submission 78382) | Freshwater microbial communities from Lake Fryxell liftoff mats and glacier meltwater in Antarctica - MAT-05 | ecosystem: Environmental > Aquatic > Freshwater > Ice > Liftoff microbial mat | place...
ACAAACACGAAACGCCGAACAGCCGCATAAACCTCCACCGCAAACATCCCCGACCGCCCCAAAACAGGCAGCCTACCAATTGGCTGGATTTTACTCCGCCGCACTCAGCAATATGCCGGCGCTCCACTGGCCTGGTTTGTCACCGCCCTGCACACTGGATCGCGGCGGTCGGAGCGAAGACCGCGTACACCGCGCCAGGCAGCCCGTGGGAGAACGGCTTCGTTGAGTCCTTCAACGCCCGGCTGCGCGACGAGCTGCTCAACGGCGAGATCTTCTACTCGCTGGCGGAGGCGCGGGTCGTCATCGAGGCCTGGCGCCGCCACTTCAACACGGTGCGGCCACATGCATCCCTCGGATATCGTGCGCCGGCGCCGGAAGTCTTCATGCCAGCGCCAGCTGGAGCATGGCCTGCTACGCCTACGGCTCCGCCGGCCATGCTCCAGCTGGCGTCAGAGCGAGCAATGAACTAACATCAGTACTGGACCACTCGTTGGGGGCCGATCAGTTGTCGGCGCCGACTTATACGAGTCAAATCCAAGGTGCCGCTTTTTCAGGCGCGCGACTGAAATGATCGCTTGCGTGGAGCGACAGGTCCGCCTGACCTCGAGGCGGACCTGGGCGTTTTCGCCGCTGAAACGCGACTCGTGGGTTTCTGGCAATTGTATCTGCCAGCGTGCCAGTGGGCCGCCGCGAATACTCATCAAGCAGCCCCGAGGCCGTTGGAACGGCTCATCAGAGTTTGCGGAAGCGGAATAGAAACTGATCCGTGTGGCGACGTATGGTTGCGTCGAACACCATTTTTGTGCGGTCGTCCGTTGGATTTGCAAGAACGTCGCTCTTCTCGACGAAAGCAAGACCAGCCGCCTTCGCCGATGCCAGCACAACGCCGGGATCGATGCGGTGTATGGTGGCGCCGGTTGTTGTTGGAGCGCCTGCATTTGCTGCGTGGTCCATCGCGATGAATTCGCCCCCGGGTTTGAGCACGCGCATGATTTCAGCGTAGGCCTTCGTCGGATCACCAAGGCCGGTGGAATCCTTCGGCACGTAGTACAGTTCGTGTGGCCCCAGAATCCAGATCACTTTATCCACCGACCCATCAGCTGCTTCCAGCTTGTCGAAGTGTGTGGTCGTTTCGATGACATTTGGCAGTCTGCCAGCAGCACGGCGGGTCGCCAGCGCCGGGCCGGAATAGGCGAACTCCGCTGGATTTTGCGTGATGATCCTGCCGGTCGGGCCAACAGCTGCGGATAGGATCTCCGTGTACCACCCGCGTCCAACCTCCATCTCCAGAATCGTGTTTCCGGGCCGGACGCCGACGAAGGCAAGCACTTCGGCGGGTTTGCGCGCCTCGTCGTCCTTTTTGTCGGCCTCTGTTCGGGCTGGATCTGCGAGGATCGCCGCATAGTCTGCCGCTGCAAGAGCCGGCGGGCCGGCTGGCGCAGTGGCGCATGCGGCAAGCGTCAGCGCTACGAGGACGGGGAACAATGAATCCTTCAACTTCAGCACGATCAGAACTCCAATTTCGTCTCTGTTGAAAACCGCTCTGGGTTGACCTCGAGTAGAGCCCTGCGAACCCACAGCCGATATGCGAACTCCGCGCGGCGAAAGGGCCGCCAGACACGCAATACGAAATGCCTTCAGACCTCAAACGGCACCTGTTGCGCGCGCAAATCAACCCGTGCGTCTGTCGTCTCCCGCGAAAGTGATAAGGGCAGGGGTGACCGGCCAATTTGACTTGAGTCAGCCCGCGGCCCGGCTGGTCGAGTCATCGCACGGCGCGACGGAAGCTACCTTCGAAATGCCTCCTTCGGGCGGTGTCAGAGAAAGCGAACTGGTCTCTGAAGGACTCGTGGTGCGAGATTCAGGCGGCGCAGAGCTGACGCCATTCGGCGAGCGCGGCAGAGCGGCGCTCCTTGAAGATCGATCTGTGATTGAGGTGGCGGTCCCGGTTGAAGTGGTTGAACACGGAAGAATGGACTGCCGCGAATTTCTGCAGAGTTCGCATCTGCCGAAAGCGCGACATCGCTCGCTCTCGTCGTCGCAATGGTTGGTGTGAGTTTTCGGCGCGGTTGTTCAGCCAGCGACGCGTCTCCTGAACCTCGGCATTGCCGATCTCCTTCAGGGCGGCGCCGTAGGAGCGAAGGTCGTCGGTGACGATGCTTTTGGGGGAGCCGTACTGCTTCATCGCCTTGCGCAGAAACTTCAATGCTGCCTGACGATCCCGCTTCTTCGTGACATAGGCTTCCAGCACCTCGCCTTCGTGGTTCACGGCGCGCCAGAGGTAGTGCTGCTCGCCTCGAATCTTCACGTACATCTCGTCAAGATGCCAACGCCATTGAGGAAATGCTCGCATCGCTTGCACCCGTTTCTTCCGGATGTCGGCGGCGAAGATCGGACCGAACCTGTTCCACCAGGCGCGCACGGTCTCGTGGCAGATATCGATGCCGCGCTCGTGCAGCAGGTCTTCAACATTTCGCAGCGAGAGCGGAAAGCGCACATACATCATGACGGCGAGGCGGATGATTTCCGGCGAGGTCTTGAAATATTTGAACGGGGTTGGCTTCATGCTGTGACGCTAGCCGTGGAGGGCAGAGGGCTCAAGCCGGTTCCCCTGACACTGCCCTAACGGGAAGCCCCACCGAAAGCCAACGGATTGCATTATTGCGAAGCGAGGCGCGGCAACCTGACAATTACCTCAGAATGTCTGCCTCAGCGAGATGTTGAGCCCTGTATCGACCGCGTCAAACTCAGAGAGGAAGAATGTCGAGTCCTGATCCTCGTAGGCGACGCTTGCGGCCATTGTGATGTTCCGGCTTGGCCGCCAGACGAGCGAGGCGCTGACGCCGATGGAGCTGTCTTCGCGCTCAACGAACGTCACGTCTTCGTAGAAGTCGTCGTACTTGCGATCCGAGACAGAAACGCGGCCGGAGACCAGCCACTGTGGCGACAGGGCGTAGATCGCATCTACCGATGCGGTGGCGGCCAGGCTGTTGTTCTCCGATACATCGGACCATTGCTGGGTCAGACCAACGCCGGGACGGATGAGGACGTTGTCGGCGACCTTGAAGGCCGAGCTGGCATTTACGGAGAGGCCGTAAAAGCTTGTCTCGTTGTCGAAGTTATCATCGAAGGCGAGGCCGCCAAAGGCCGTGACGCTGCCATAGATCGGCCCCCAGATCGTTGTGCCAACCGCAGCGGTTGTGGAGACGCTGCGGCTCGAAGCGAGGTCATCGTTGATGAAGTCGCGGCTATCGACGTTTACCGCGGCGCCGAAATCGACGGCGCCGCCGAGGCGGGTCGAGACGCCGATGCTGGCGCCGAATTCCCCGTACCAGTCCTCGCCGGGATCGCTGGCTGTACGGGTAGGGTTGGTGCTGTGGCCAATACCTGCTGAGCCTGAGATGAAGAAGATGTCGTTGACGGTGAGAACGTATATGCCCGCCTCGCCATCTATCTCGTTGTCTGAGTCGTCGTCGGATTGACCGACGGGTCGGATGGCTTCGCCCACGCTGCGGTTCAGGATTTCGCCTTGGATGACGATATCTTCGATGGGCGGCTGCGCCTGTGCCGAAGCAAGAGGGCAGGCGAGCAGGGTGCCCGCGGCCGTAAGGCCGACAGTTGTGCAGCGGATCATTGACCGGCTCCCGACGTGCCAGTGGATGGTGCGGGCTTGGCACCCGCCTCGATGCGAAGGGTTGCGGTCTCACCGGTCGACAGCGAGTAAGTCTGTGTTGCTTGTCCCCGAACAACATCGTCCACGGTGATCTGCGCAGTGTTGGGCCTGGCTGAGCCTTCATTGACCGCGAAGATTTCGAGTGAAGCGACGCCACGCCCGAGGCCGAGGTCGAATATCTGCCCCAGATTGGTCAGCGAGATTTCACCCTCATAGATGACGCTGCCGAACTGCGAGATACGAACACGCACGATATCGCCGTCCTCGAGCGCGTGGTCGCGGAGCAGGTATGACAAATTTAGACCCGAGATGCCGATGTCGCTGAAGCCGCCTGAGGAGAAGATATCGCGGCTGTCGGCGAGAATGTCGCCGAGCGCCACGATTGACGTCTTCATGTGCCAGCGCTCAAGATAGCTCGGACCGCAGCCGGCAGGCCCGTTGCAGCTCGGCGCCTGCAGCGCCCACCGGCGATAGCCCTCGTCCTGCGACTGGCGAAGAATGTTCTGGGAATCCGCTAAGGCCGAAGCGAGATTGGGGTAACCGGCGGTTAGCGCCAGCCGCTCCAACTCGCGCACGTTCTGGGTCGCCAGCCACTCGCCCCAGCGCGAGAGATCGGTAGCCACAGTTCCAATCAGGCTCGAATAGGTGAAGGCGTTGTTGAGAAAGAATTCGTCGGTATCGTCATACACCGTTTTCTCGCGAACGCGCTCCCGTTCACGCTCTTCGATCAGCTGCCGGACAATCTCCTCTGCCTCCTCAAGCTCGAGGCGCATCTGCTCCTGCATCAACTCGAACAGCGCCTGATCCTCAGCGGAGTCGGGGTTGGCAGGATCGTTGATCCAGCCCGGAACCAGTTGGTTGCCGGTGTCGGAGCTGGTCGGTGTTTCGATGATCCGGAGATAATCCAGCATCCGTTCATACCTCTTGTCGAGAATGCGCTGATGGTTGGCAGTCATCTCCGCCAAAGCCGCTTCATACTCGGGGCCTTCAACCGACAAGCCGCGTCTTTTCCGATCGTCGGGAAACTTGGTTCTGGCTTCCGTCAGTCTGGCTTCGATCCTCATGGAACTGTCCTGGCGAACGTAAATATCGATCAACTGGGACAGAGTAGCGTCGGTTGCCGCAGGATTGCCGTCGATCTTTCGCGTGTTGAGGTCTCCCGTCATCCGCAGCATCGGCCGGAAATACTCCTCGATCTCATCCCACCGGTCGATGAGTTCCCGGTTCGGGTCCGGCGCCAGCATTGCGTTGAGTAGGCGATCAACGTCCTGGTCGGACATGCCATTCGCTCGCAGCGTTTCGGTCGCTTGCGTGCGGAACACGGCCATCTGTTGCTGCGCTTCCGGCGGCAGGGCTGCTGCCGGATTCGGACGTGTGGGCGCAGTCGTGATGGGAAGAGGATTGCCTCCGCCTTCTCCGATCGCGAAGCTCGCCAGATCAAGGCGTGCGGCCACCTCGCTCGGGAAGGGTTCGGCCGCCATCGTTTTGCTCAGCGTCATGATCGCATCGGCGCGGGTTTCGCTAAGGCGGCGAACCGCCGCCGCGACCTGCGGCAAGGCTTCAAGTCGAAGACCCATCCGGCCATCGGGCTCTATGCCGTGAAGGCTAGTTCGCACTGCGAAGGGCCGCACCGTCCCATCCGCGGCGATTGCGGTGGCCCTGTGCTGTGTAGCCGCAATGTGGACCACGGCGAAATCCCGATCAGTAACGGCGAGGCCCCGCCCCCAGTGAGTCACCGCATCACCGCCGGGCAGTAGATAGGTAAAGGCCGGGATTTCAAATTCGATCAGAACCAGTTGGTCGCCCAGATGGTTCAGGCGCTCGCGCCGCAGGTCGATGCGCACGGTTGAATCCGGTCCCTGGGCAGAAAGGCCGAGTGCTTCAAGGTTGGTGTGTACGGTCCAGCTTCTCTCTGGCCCCGGGGCGGGGAACTGCGCGATCAGCGGCCTCAGAGAGGTGTTGAACAGCGCAACTTCCTGGCCAGCGCCCGCAGCGCGAACATCGGAATAGTCATAGGTGGAGACGGCATCGAAGCGGCGCGGGTTCGCGGTGCTGTTGGCGATCGTCTGTCCACCAGATTCAACCGTGACGGCGCCGCCTTGAAAATCCTGAAGGGTCATCGAACGATCGCCACGGCGAATGCGCCCGACGACCACGTCTTGGCTAGTGCTGAGCGTCGAATGACCGTCCGAATATTCGTGGTTGGCGCGAAGGAAGTAGACGTCGGTCGCGTCTTTATCCTGGGCAAATGCCGGTCCTGAGGCGAGGCAAATGCAGCCGGAGACGATAGCAAAGCTCAGAAGCGCGCGTGCCATCAAGGACCTGCGAATACGCGGGGGTATCAGTGTGCTTCTTCCTTTGGCGACGAGGTGGATTGCGTCGACGGTTCGAATGATCATTTCGTTCCCCCTGAGATGCGGCTGACAAACACGAAGTCGTCGATGGTGCGGAGCTGGAGCGAGGCATTGCCGGCGCGCCACGTGCCTTCAGCAAGCTGCGGCGCGGCGGCGCCGGCGACCTGCGTCCAGTTGCGACTGGCGATCAGCGAACTGGCGGCCATCATGCGGGCGTCGTCCGCGCCACCGGCGAGCGCGCGGCCGCCGAAGGGCGTGGGGTCCATCAGGGCGGCGACGGATCTCGCGTCGCCCGATTTCAGCGCTTCGAGGAATTTCGTGGCGACCATCTGCTCAACGGCCATCGGTTCGCTGGCCCCGGCGAAGCGGATGTCGCGGACGGTCTCGTTGCCCATCAGCGTACGGGTGGATTTCTCGTACTCGGCCGAGCCGGAGGCGGCGACGTTGTAGCTGGTCTGGCCAAGACGGCCAAACCACACTCCGAGTTCCTGGCCGCCCTTGATGCGTTCGAGGCTCGCATAGGCAGTTGGTGAGGTCTGCTTCGCGGCTTCTGACCACTGCTTCGAGAGCCGGATAGCGTCGAACTGCTCGACGGAGCTTGGCGCGCCATAGGGACGGAGGATGATGATGTTGCCGGCCTCAGCCTTGGCATCGTTCGTCGAGGCCGCGCCGTCGAGCACAACGATGTAAGCCAACTCATTGGCGTAGCCGACGATGCCGGTGAAGCCGTTCAAGTCAATCTGGCGGCCCGCGAAAGGCATCGCTCCGGTGCGGGAGCTGATCAGCAACTGCTCGCCTGTTGCGAGCTTTTCACTGTCGGCTGCCCTAGCGTCCGCCAATAGAATACCCGGTTCGGCATGTGCGGTACCGGCCGCCAGCCCCAAGACCAATACCGCCGCAACGCCAGCGAATCTCGCCCGGCGTGTCTTGAAATGTAATGCTGACATCGCGATCCCCTTTTGCCCTTCAACTTGTTCAGCGCGGGATTCGGGGAATCGGGATCAACAGACCAAAGAACAATATGTACCGACTCAGCGGAATGGCCGTTCCGCGACTGCTGATCCGCGTGCGGACGATCTATCCCACAACCGAAATCGTGCGTGTCAGGAACCTGCACTCGAAGAGTTGGGATCGGTGCACGCATGCCCAGAGGGTTGTAGGCTCCCGAGCAACGCGCGGTGTGGTTGACGATGGGGTCCGACTGTTCTGGCCCGCGTTGAGGCCGTTCAACGGCGGTGTCAGAGAAAGCGAACTGGTCTCTGAAGGACTCGTGGTGCGAGATTCAGGCGGCGCAGAGCTGGCGCCATTCGGCGAGCGCGGCAGAGCGGCGCTCCTTGAAGATCGATCTGTGATTGAGGTGGCGGTCCTGGTTGAAGTGGTTGAACACGGAAGAATGGACTGCCGCGAATTTCTGCAGAGTTCGCATCTGCCGGGCAGAGGGCTCAAGCCGGTTCCCCTGACGGTGCTGACAAGTTAAGTCGAAAATGGTTGAATTCGGCCCGCCGAGCGGCAAGACGGCATCTGAAATCACTCGGGATTTTTGAGACCGCGAAGACGGTTTTCAGCCCACAACTACTTAAACTTGTCAGCACCCGTGGGAAAGTCGGTGGCAACATAAGCCTAGAAAGCCGCCATCGCGCCGACGAATATCAGAATGAAAACGAGAGACAGAAGCAGCATGTTCACAAGCATGCGCACGACGCCGCGTTCCCCCTCGTCGGCAATTCCGATCGCGTCACACACCGCGTTGGATGGCCGCATCAGCAATCGAAACATGTTCTGCCTCGCCTTGTGTAGCTGCAGGGACATCTTGCCGCCGCATATGAAGGTTGCATTGCCGCGCCGATAAAGCAATATTCCGAATAATGGTTAGGAGCGACATTGCGTCTCAACCTGCAAACTGATTATGCGCTGCGATTGCTCATGCATCTTGCCGCCAACACGCACGGCCTCGTCACGATTGCGGAGGTGGCTGACCGCTTTCGAATTTCGAGGACACACTTGATGAAGGTGGCTTTCCTTCTAGGCAAAGGAGGATTTGTTCAGACTGTGCGAGGCCGAGCAGGGGGGCTGCGACTCGCGCGCCAGGCGCGAGAGATTCGGGTTGGGGATGTCTTTCGCTTTATGGAAGGGGATGCCGAACTCGTTGGCTGCGTCGGTTCGGCGAACGGCGATTGCGTAGTCGCAAAAGCCTGTCGTCTCAGGGGCGTTCTGGGCGAAGCGCTAGCGGCGTTCCTCAGCGTCCTTGATGGCTGCACGCTGGCAGATCTGACGGCGAATCCGAAAATCGTGGCGTTGCTGCGCGGTAAGGCAGCCTGATGAGCGATGCTGTAAGATCTGCGAGTGAGCGCCGCGCAGAAATCCAGCGCCATGCGAACGCAATCGGAATCGGCGAGGAATACATCGCGCTGCTGGTGGACGAATTCTACCGGAGAGTGCGGGCCGACGATGTTCTGGGTCCGATCTTCGAGGACGCAATCGGGGACCGTTGGGGTCACCACATGCCGCGCATGAAGAGCTTCTGGGCCTCTGTTGCGCTCAATGCGGGAACATATTCTGGTCAGCCCGTTCCGGTGCACAAGAAGCTGACCCACTTAGAACAGTCCCATTTCGAGCTGTGGCTGAAGCTGTTTCGGGAGACGCTGGAGGAGACGGCGTCTACGCCTGATGCGGTCGCCTATTTCATGGAACGCGCCAATCGGATTGCTGAAAGTCTTCAGCTTGCGATGTTCGGGTTTCCTGGCCTGCCGGTGAAGCGACCATGACCCGTTCATCCCAAATATCTGCTGCGTTCGCACTCATATGGGCCGGTGTTGCGATCGGCGGCTCCCTGATCGCAACCCCTGCGAAATTTCAGGCACCGTCTTTGAGCTTGCCAGTGGCGCTTGAAGTCGGGCGGGCGCAATTCTTCTGGGTCGGTGTGGGTGAGTGGATACTCTGCGCCGCGCTGGTTGTTACGTCGCTCGTATTCCGGTCGGGCCACCGACTGTTGTGGATCGCGCCGGTGCTAATCTTCCTTGCGCAGCGCCTGTTGTTGATGCCTGCGCTGGATGCACGGACGATGGACGTCATCGCTGGTCAGGCCGTCGGCGACAGCAACCTCCACGTTATCTACATCGGCGTGGAAGTCGCGAAGATTGTCGCCCTGCTGGTTACGGGGCTTGCTGTGCTAGCCCTCGCTAACCGTCCCGAGAAAAATCCTGCAGTCCTCAACTCAGGCAATACCGGAGCGTGAAATGAGCCAAGCTTCCAACCCGCAGCCATATCGTTCGACGCCGGTCTTTGATGAGGTGACTTTGCCAGGCGCACTGCGCCGTGAGCATCGCACAAGAGTCGGCGTCTGGGGTGTCGTCCGGGTACTCGAAGGGAAACTGAAGCTTACATATGTCGAGCCGGCGGAAGAGCGCATTGTCGAGCCTGGATCGCCCGGCCTACTGCTTCCAGATCAGCCACATTTTGTTGAGCCCATCGGCAAGGTCAGGCTTCAGGTCGAGTTTTACGATCAGGCCCCAAACGTGTGAAGATGGCTGCAAGTCGCACCGTGCGTGTTGCCGATCACGGATCGCCTCGGCTCGGGCGCGACGGTTCTGGGCGAGCGCCATCACTAAGCATCCGCGCAAGCGCCTGTCGGCTCGCGATCGTGACATCAGGGCCGCTGACGTCAATGCCGGCTGGTCGCAGTCGTGTCAGTGCGCGCGCGAACGACTCCGGTTTGAGGCCCAGCCGCGCCGCAACAATCGCTTTCTCAAACGGCAGGGTGACGGTGGCGCGATCATCTTCCGTTGCAGAGCACAGCTGAAGCAGGAACTCGGCTACCAGTTCAACGGCGCTGCGCCGCTTCAGGCGCTCGATCTCACTGACCAGCCGCCGAAGTCGCAACGACAACGCGCCGAGCATTGCAAAGGCAAAGCCGGGGTCAACCCCGATTCTTTCATGTACCGAGCGCCCGTCGATGCGCTGAACTCGCGCGATCGACACCGCTTCGGCGTGGACTGGATAGGCGCCCTCGAGGAACATGGCCGCTTCCGCGAATGACTCGCCAGCGCTTGCGATGTGGATGACGGTTTCCTGCCCATCGGCGGTCGTACGGTAGAGTTTCATCCAGCCTTCGAGCACGACGAAGAACGCGGCAGCAGGATCGCCTTGGTGAAACAGGACTTGGCCTTTGCGGAGACGTGTAGAAGTGCGTTCGCCGATCAGATCGGCAACGAGGGGTGCTGGCAGGCTAAGGCTAACCGCTCTCTGGTATGCTCGCTTCGGTAGGCGAGGGCGGCAAAGATGCGGGCGATTTCGTTCAAGCGACACAGGTTTCCGTCCGATATCATCCGCCTGGCGGTGTGGCTTTACTTCCGGTTCACGCTCAGCATCCGCGACGTCGAGGAGATGATGGCCCGGCGCGGGATTGAAATCAGTCGTGAGACGGTGCGCTGCTGGGTCAACAAGTTCGGCCCGACGATGGCGGCGAGCCTGAGGCGCCGGAAATTGCCGCCCTCGGGCAGGTGGCACCTGGACGAGGT
>Ga0105048_10019011_pt1 | contig 10543 bp, 9 predicted proteins | sample MAT05_FD_78382 | JGI IMG/M metagenome (GOLD analysis project Ga0105048, IMG submission 78382) | Freshwater microbial communities from Lake Fryxell liftoff mats and glacier meltwater in Antarctica - MAT-05 | ecosystem: Environmental > Aquatic > Freshwater > Ice > Liftoff microbial mat | place...
CCCCCGCCGTAAAGTAATAACCGTCAGATGGCTTCCAGGTGCCATTTGCCATAGCCGAGTTTTGCAGTGTAGCCCAATTAGCTCCGCCCGGAGACATGTCGTATGTCGATTGCCCTGTTGGATTGGCACCGTTAGCTGGCATATTATCGCCTCCACCACGTCGCCTATTTTGCACGCCCATAATGCCTTTGGCGGCTTTTGCGCCCTTCGCTATAAAATCGTCCTCTTCATCTATATTTACTGTTTTCGGTAGGTTTGTTTGGCCAGTAGGGGCTTTGGCACCAAAGGTTTCGATTTGGTTATCTGTGGCTAGTATACCTGCAGGATTGTCTTGCTCTAGTTTCACAAGGTCTACACCTTTGGCGACTAATCTGTCTTGTATGTCCTTGAAGCTCTGTGCCTGAGATAGCTGACCAGAAGCACCAGCAATTGTATGTGGGCCGGCACTGTTAGCCTTTGTTGCTAGATCCTTTAGACTTCTATCAAACTGTGGTGAATTTGGGTTGCCTATTGGATTCACGACAACTCCTTCTGCTGTGGTACCGTAAATTCTATTTATGTCGCCCTTTGGTCCTTCGACTTTTTTTGTGTAGTCGAAGTATGAGCCAACTTGGCCCACAGGCTTACCGAACATTCCGTCTTTAGCTTCTAGATAACTATAGCCTTTGGCTTTAAGCTCGTCGTTGGCAGATTTGAAGTCGGTCCAGGCTGTTTTAAGGGCAGTTTCGTTTTCGGCAACTGTTGACCGGTATGCGCCAGCACTCATGCGTTCTTGCGTATCTACGCCTTTTTTTCGGCTTAGATATTGGTACTCGTCTGAATTACGATCAAGACCGGTATCTCCTGACGCCGGCATAGCTCCCCAAGCTCGACGTATTGCAACAATACTATCGGCGTCATTAATCCGTTCGGCGCGTATTGTGAGGCTAGGCATGTCTTCAGTACTTTTACGGCGCAACTGATCCTCTAAACCTCTTTGTATTTTCATGCTGCTGTCGCCGCCTTGTGATCCCTTGCCTAGGCTGATGCCAGACCCGCCACCTCTCGGGCTATCAATTCGGGAATTAACCTGACCAATAATCGCTCCAACGTCTACCTTTGAAGGGTCTGCCGCCTTAGACATCGCGCCACGCACCTCAGTTGAAATATTTGCTTGATATTGATCACTCAGTGATTTAGCATCGGTAAACTTACGTAGTAAGCTTTCATCAAAGTTAGGGCTTTTGGGATCGGTGATACTGCCTTTTGGCCCTACAATAGCTGGGTATGCGGTGTTAGCGGAGTCTGGGTAATACGCTGTAAGCTTACCGTCTTGCCATATCTGTGATAATTGCATACTTGGTAGCTGATAATACGTAAAGCCGTTTTTCTTTAGCTCTTCGTTCACAGCAGTGAAGTTCTTAAGTATTTCGGCAGATGTGTATTCTTTTTTACTACCAAATTTATTCTGACTAGATGAACGTGCCATGTTTTTGCATCCCCCTTACGTTTGATACTTATTGATGGTATTTTTGCTGCTAGAAACGTAGCTTTCTTTACTATTAAAAATACCAACCATAAGCACTATTGTCAAGACTGCGACCTCTATAAATACATTTAGAGGTTTCTTTGGCTTCTAACTTTGCATGCATATAAGAATTTTATATGAACAACGTCTTTGATATTAGCTTTTTGTTCGTTGAGCGCTTCTTCTTTAGGCTTGAAAGTCTTAGGCATCTACGTTTACGTCGGGGCTTAGATGTCGGTATTTTAAGAGTTTCTCCTATGTTATGAATTCGCCGACTACAAACTGGGCACTTAAGGCCGGCGAAATTAGGTTCCTAGACTAGGTTGCCAGTTTTCGTATATAAATCCTGACACACTGCTGTGGGGCCGTAAATTGTCACGAACAATCAGTGATGTGCGGGGTAGGGTAGTTACATTCACTACGCCGTGCTCAGGGTTATTTTCTGCCTGATAGATTTTATCGTTTGGGTCTCCCGTAAGGTTTGTGGCACGCATTAGTGCCAGGTCACCAGGACCAACCGTAAACACGTGTTCATCCGCACCTTCGTACACCACAAAGTCGCTTGAACCTTCCAGTGTTAATACCACTACTAGCCCCCAAAACCGAAGGTTATCGCGGTGACGGCTGAGCCCAATTTCAGGTTCATCGTAGCGGTGCATCGATACTTCATCAGCTTGCCAATCCGTAAGCGAAGGGAAGACGCCAGATAGACTGCGCACGAAGCGGGCTATCATCTGGGCACTATCTCTCATAACGTCCGGTACGTCTGCCTGATCGCCCCTTTTAAGCCTATAGGCGCACACATCGTGGCGTTGATCTACCTGGATCTTACGCTTATTTATAAAACTTGAGTGATTATCTCGCCAGGGAACACTTCCTATCTGTGAGCCTACGTACTCTAGCCACGATTCTGGCACGGAGTTTTTTATAATATATGCCCCGATACCTTGTGGTCCAAGAGCTGAATGGAGATCTGGTAGCTTTGCCCTGTCATAGGCTATCTCTGGTGTATGCATATTCATGACATGAGCCTATCGCGTAGTGCTACATGCCCAACTACGTCATGCACGCGTAGATACGCTACGCCTGACTCTATCGCAATTCGACCTGCATCGAGGTTAGTAATACCGACTGTATCTAAAAAATTTTTATTAGAATAGCCAATCATTACAGGATTTTCTTGCATACTATACGCGAAGCTAAGTAGTTGATAATTCAGCCACGGCCGTTTGCCAAACCCTATACCTGGATCTACGATTATTTGGCTATCCAGCAGTCCACTACCAATGAGTGACCTCAGCCTCATGCGCAGATATAGTACTATTTGCCATGGCTCTAGTGAGCTATTTCTAGCCTTATGGGCCTCTGTAGGACTTTCCTTTGGCAGGTGACCTACGACGCACTGTACACCTCTATGATGAGCAATTAGTTTCACCATTGCTGGGTCCCTAAGTCCGCTCACGTCGTTGATTACAGCACCACCCAGCTTTATGAACCTTTCAGCGATGATTGGTTTCATTGTATCCAATGAAATATCCTCCATTACGCCTTGCGCTGCCAAATCATTTAACACAGGCTCTAGACGAAGCCACTCTTCATCAGGGCCTATAGGTATGGCGCCGGGTCTCGTTGATTCTGCGCCTATATCTACAAGGTCTGCGCCCTGATCAAACAACTCTAAAACCCTAGCTACTGCTTTTTCGGGGTCGTAGTATTGGCCCCCGTCACTAAAACTATCTGGCGTCACATTACAAATGCCTACTATTTTTGTTCTAAACATATCTCATTCCTTTCATTACTGGCTATGGGCCGGTTATTTATGGTGAAGGAGTGAGATACGTCATATCATGTTGCTTATGCTATCAGAAAAACTAGCATGTTTGCAATATTTGTTGCAATATAGTACTTATTATTAACGAGGCCTAGCTTTTTCGTAAGATGTCGGACCGTTTGTATATGCCGGGTGTGTCAGCCCCTGCGCCATTTAACCAGGAGGCGAGAGCGTTTATGCTAAGCAGGACTGGGCCTGGTATACGAAGTGGATGGCGAACTCCCAAAAATCCTCTTGGCCTTTATGAACTGATTAGTAAAGAAACGGCCGATGGTGGGGAACCTTCCAATGATCCGAAACCATTTGACACCCCCTATACTATCCCTGACAAAGATTTCCTAGTGCGCAATAACCTGATCCATAACTCTCATAATCTATACGGTGCCGCCGCTGGACTAGTATTTGGTGGAGTCGTAGCCCATACAAGACGGTGCGCGACAAATAGATTTACAGATACAGAACGTACCAACATAAGCAAAACTGACATGCTTATGTTCAGCACTTACATTTCTTTCCTATTACACCAAACAATCGCCGAGCAAGCAGTAAAGCAGTTCGGTCCAGTGTCACCGGCTGTGCTTGTACGAGTTTTAAACCAAAGTTTTGTACACGTAGTCGGGTTACTCACAAAATTTAGTGCCGTTGATGCACTTCGAATAGAAGAAGCCCTGGGTTACGTAGTACCAGACAATGAACGTGGCGCGTCTATACCTGCAAGTATAGTGCTACATCAGCATGAACGTATACTAAAGGAAAAGAGCAAATTCACCCCAACACACGCCGAACTTATCATACCTAATGAACACCCAACGACTAGTGGCGTACGGTGCGGTGGCCACTATATGAATTTCGCTGGCATGTCGCTAGAAGAACAGCTGTGGAGACGTACAACACGTGTCTGCACAAAATTACCTTGGCTATTTCCGAAGTTGCTCTCGAAATCTACTGGTGTTTGAGGGCATTTTATTGTAAAATAGTCATCATATGAGTAAAACAAAAAACCTTGGTTCTGCCAGATTGGTCGATTTTGTTCGTTCTCGTCGGGCAACGCAAACAAGCCGTATCAAGAATACGGTAAAGTGCGTAGCGCAGATGAAACGGATAAAAGGGGTCGATAATGAAATTCATCACATATCACTTGCTTGTATGGGAGAAAATTTCTGATGGGGAAGTCCAGGGTGCCGATAGTGGCTATTGTAGGCCGTGCAAATGTTGGTAAATCCAGCATCTTCAACGTGGTTCTGGGTCGCCAAGAGGCAATAACGGCACGCGAAGCCGGTACTACTCGAGATAGCATTACTGCTCGCGCTCACTTTGACGGCAAAGATTTCTGGCTTGTAGACACTGCCGGCATGAAGCAAGCTGAAGATGACTTTGAGCTATCAATTCAAGAACAAATCATTGAGGCAACCGATGCGGCCGACGTCATTCTAGTAGTTATGGAAGCTCACGTCGGCATTACTGAAGAAGACCGCAGAGTGGCTACATTGGCCCTCAAAAGTAAAAAACCAGTCATACTCGTGGTAAACAAAGCAGACCAGCAACCTGGGGCCAAAACATCCGACTACCAACGACTCGGCATAAAGGACATCTTCCTTACAAACGTTCCCCAAAAACAGGGGCTAGAAGAGCTATTCGACAAAGTAGCCAGCATATTACCGCTCGCAAGCATAAAAGAAGCAGACGACCGTATCTACGTGGCCCTCATAGGCCGTCCAAACGTAGGGAAGTCATCGCTTTTTAATGCAATTGCCAAAAAACAGCAAGCGCTGGTTGCCGATAAGGCCGGAACCACCCGCGACGTTAACCGTACAGTTGTACGTTACGAAGGACGTGAAATCGAACTTATGGACACAGCCGGCATTCGCAAAAGTGGAAAAGTAGAAGTAGGAATTGAAAAATTCAGCGTACTTCGGGCATTGCAAGCCATTGAACAGTCAGACGTATGTCTTTTTCTTATGGACGCCAACGAACTCAATACACAACTAGACCAAAAAATTGCCGGGCTCATTAAAGAAGCGGGCAAAGGAATAGTAATTGTTGTTTCTAAGTGGGATTCCATAGCCAGTAAGCCAGACTACGATGCCCAGCAAGAAGCTCTTAACAAAATTCTCGAGCTAGAAAAAGCAGCAGAACTTCCTGCCAAGAAACGACTTTCAAAAACCGAAAAAATCAAGCGAGCAAAAGCAATGGCATCGAGCGAAGTAAACGTCGAAGTGAAAGATCCATTTACGCGCGACTCTATAGCTCCAAAAATCTTGTACCACTTCCAATTCGTACCTTTCGCGCCACTTATATTTACAAGTGCCACAACCAGTCAAAATGTGTCTAAGCTATTCGACCTAGTGCTGACAATAAAGAAGGCAAGGGAGCGCAAAATAAAAACTAGCGAGCTCAACGACTGGCTCGGCACATGCGTAGACAAGCACCCGCCAGCTGGGCTTAAAAACCGCCAGCCAAAACTCAACTACGTTACTCAAACAGATGATGAAACTCCAACGTTCAAGGTATTCGGCTCACATACGCCATTTCTACACTGGAGCTACAAACGCTACCTAGAAAAAGACCTGCGCGACGTCTTTGGCTATGCGGGTACGCCAGTACGATTTACATTCTCCGAAAAACACGTTGGCCATAAACACGGCGTAGCAGAAGGCAAAGACCCAAAGAGCTTTGACTGGAAGAGGGGCCTCCGAGCAGAACAAATCCCAAATAGAAAAGCCAAATACGCCAAAGCCAACGCCTCCAAGAAAAACCGAGATAACAAAAAAGATACTGCCACTACTTAAAGCAGGCCTAGATCAGCTATCATGCTGCGATACCACGCACCCTCGTTGCTTTCCAGTAAAATAGCGTGCTTGTTAGTGAACATAGCGCTACGATTACTAACGTTCTTCGCACCCCATACATATCAATTAAACTACCAAACACTATTGAAGTGACAGAAAACAACACAGTTTGAAGAAAACTAGTCGCTGATAACCCGCTGGCACGCACACTGCTGTGCAACTTTGAGTGCATTAGCCCCATATAAGCCGCCCGGTTAATGGGGGAAAGCGCGCCAGCTACTCCTATTATAAAAGGCGAAACCACAGATTGGATACCGTATGAGATAGTGAGTGTAATTTTTGCAAGTAGGGTAGTGAGCAGTACCGTTTTAATCGGGTCAAACTTATTAAACCAGGTCTGAAACCTTGTATATGACATACTGCCAGCTGTGTGAGCGAGTAACGAAATAGGCATTGAGAACCCTACCGCCCATAACGGCCAGACAGTACTCACAAACAATGCCCTAAACTGCCAGTTGACCTCCCCAAAGCCTTCCGATATCATCTTCCCCAAAACCACCCAACGTACCTGTTTATCGTGCACTAGGACAGCCCGTAATTGGCTCAGAGTACTGACGACCGATACCTCATTCTTATGTACTTTTGAAATGTCATGAAGACCCAGCGACCCAATGAATGAAATAAAACGAGGGGCTACCGACGCTGCAGCGACAATCATCAGACTTTTAGCACCCAAAAATCCACCAACTACCGCCGATATCGCGCCAAATAGAGAACCTAGGGTAGAAAGTTTAGTCGATATCTTTTGATACTGCTCCTTCGAGTCCGAAGACTCATATAGAAGCGAGTCATGGTTGCCGGACTCGCACGCTTCTGCAACTCCTTGAATAATGACGGCTGTGAATAACACCCAAAACCCATGCCACCAAGACAACAATGTCATAACTGCTGAGATGGTGTAGAAAAAGGATGCCGCTTGTGTAGTACGAGCCCTACCAAATCGATCGCTAAAATAGCCTGTTGGCAATTCACCAACAGCACTAGCAATTGACCGTGCCGACAGTAATACTCCGGCACCGGCTGCATTACCTGCTACCTTATAATAAAAAAGTATGAGTACTGGCCACAAAAATATAGACGAATCAGCCAAGGTTACAATTCGAAGCAAGCGAATATTTTTTTGTTTTACGTCGTCCATTAACGTAATTGTACAGATATTTTCCTTTTACCGTAGAAATACAAAAAAATATAAGCATTTTTTCAAACGTCTCATTAGTGGTATATTAGTTTTACTTGGATGCGCAAAAAAAGTGGGAAGTAACGACCGCGGAGATTGCCAGTAGATCGGGCTAGAAACGCCCGATCTTGTAAGAGTGAGTAACAGCTCAATGGCAGTGTGGTCGATGCGCCTCTTCGCAATGTAGCACAACCCCAAGGAGGCAAGAAGTAACTTAAGCGCTATAGGGCGCACGCATACCCCCTACCAGAAATGGGAGGTACATGGTTTGCTAGAGTGCAGATTGCCGAAGCCGGCTAGTCCAATAGGGCGGCGCGAGATAATGCTCGTGGTGCTAATGGATGCCCGGTTCGGGGTGAGGGGAGAAGGCGTGCAGTTACTGGGTTTCGACCCTTTATCTCACTCTAACCCCTCACCCCACTTTTCATTTTGTAGTACTTTTTGCCAGGACCCTTTACCCTAGCACCTAAACCCTATACCCTATATACATGGGATTATTCCAAAAAAAGATACTACCAATAACTGTGCCACAGTACAGTATTGGCAACCAAGAAACCAAGCTCATTGTTGGACTTGGCAATACAGGCAAAGAGTACCAAACCACCCGTCACAATACGGGTTTTTTATGCATCGATGATTTTGCTATACGTGAGGAATTTAACCCTTGGGTCGAAAAGAAAGACCTCAAGGCGATTTTATGTGCAAAAATTATGGACGGTAAGAAGGTAATTTTGTGCAAGCCTACTACCATGATGAACCTATCTGGCAAGGCAATCCAGGCAGTGCAGAACTTCTATAAAATCGACGACGCTAGCACATGTATTGTGTACGATGAATTGGACCTAGACCTAGGCACTATACGGACCGGGCAGGGAGGTAGCTCTGCAGGCCATAACGGTATTAAATCGCTCATCAACCACACCGAAAATAAAGCCTGGCGCATACGCATAGGGATTGGTCCAAAAACTCCAGAACAAATGGATACGGCAGATTTTGTGCTTCAAAAGTTCAAAAAAGACCAGCTCGAAAAACTACCCAAAATCAAAAAAGAGGCGATTAACCTCTTGAGTGACTGGTTAGCTGGTTCGGCCACGGCCGATACCCGCAAAGTCTTGTTATAGTTGCGATGCTCGCTGAATACCAATTTGCATAGCTTCTTTGAGCCCAGCAGTATCAGGAAGGTCGTGTGGTTCAAACACCTGGCTCACTAAAACGCCAACTTTAGCACCGAACGGTGTCCATAACGATCTACAGCCGCTTGTCGAAACAACTATAAGCGGTACCTTGTTTAATTTGGCTGTACGCATAGCTCCATCGTTTATCGGGCCGACGTAGCCTTTCTTGGCTTCATCAGTTATCCCGCCTTCAGGAAAGATAGTTACTGATTCGTCCAAGTCATTAAGTATATACTCCGTAATTCTCTTGAATCTAATAAGCGCCAGGAAGTCTCTTTCCTGCATGCGTGCTCTATCAACAGGATAGCCACCTAATTTGGCTACTGTTTCCGCTATCATTGGTCGCCGTTCATCAAATAGCTCTGCCATTGCCGCAAACCGCGAATCTCCACAGCCCAATTCACGATATGCTAACGCCAAAACTGGAGGATTTTTCATACTATCATGGTTTGAAACACGCACCGTCGGACGGTTCCCAAATTCGTCCATAATTCCACCAGGATCAGCAACTTTTATGCGCCTGACCGCTCTATTAACCCATCGTTCAGCTGTTTCAAACGTTTCATCATCAACGGCAAAATCAGAGTAAAAAAGCTCCTCAACACTCCGCGTATAGTAGTCCGGCGGGCAAATATCGACAGGACGTAAATCGTATTTGCTAAGATCTTTTTTCAGCCCCACTACTTCTTTTGTAAATCGAAACATTTAAGCTTTTGTTCCTTTCGCAAGTGCGTAGGCGCGGTCAATATAATCTATTGCGACTAAGCAACCTGCATACATCCTCAGCATAGGTTCTGGAATATAAAGTTGACCAATCAAATGTGGTTGAGTTTCACCCTGACCAACTTCCCAAATCCCATCTTTAGATGTACTCATATAGGTTTTTTCTGGATCTAAGCCATGCTCAAAATCTGTAACAAGTGTGGAGCCTACGGTTCTATTAGTCGATACTTTTTGTGTTGCGCTACGTACTCTTATGAAATTGCAGAAATGAAAAGGTTTTTGATCAGATCCAAAACTAATACCGCGCAACGCAGGTAAATTCATAGATAATGCGCTTCGACCAATTAATACACTTCTATGCAAACATGAGCCACGTTGCCCCCTTAGCGCTTCATTCATTGTACGTGCATGACCATACTCTGGAAGTAATTTCCAGGAATCTCCAGCTATTTTTTCAAGTAATTCATGCTCATTAGTCATTGCAAATAATAATACCTTACATGTAAAGAGCCACTAGAGGGGGTGGGCACCGCTAGTGGCTCATTACAGGAGACAATAAACTCGTACTACCCCGAGGGGCTAGACGGATTGTCTCCGAAAAAACTTTGGCTACCGTGTAACTGTGCGTTTTAGGGGTCGCAGGTTGCAAGGAGATTCTTTTGGCAACTTCCGTTACTGTATTTCTACTGTAATGGAATTAGCGAGAGAAGATTCCGTAATATGCACCCATAAAATGTGCAATTATACGGTAGCCAATGTTATACCCTTCAACCCACCTTGAAGACATTCCTTTTGTGTAATCTCGCAGAGATACACATCCGGCCCACTCAATGGTTTTACCGCTAGGTCGACACGACTCAATAAAACGAGGGTGACCAGCGGGGTTAAAGGGGTTAGTTTGATTTAGAACCTTTTGCCTCGAAGGCAAAGGTAGATAAGTGGAGGGTAACAACTTAGTACCGATTCTAAATCAATCTAACAATATTTCCTCTATTACTAGAGGGTGCTAGAATTGGGGGTATAAGGTGCATAAAACCGCATCGATGCACGGTTTTATACTTGCTATAATAGCAAATATCTTACTTAATGTCAATACTAGGAAACATAGCATGCATAGTGTCAAGTCGCTTACGCTTCAAGGAATGGACATACCGGAACAGCTCCGTTCACTATTCGATGCCCCCACAAAGCTTTTTTATAGAGGCAACCCACTCCCAGAACTGTTGCAGCACCCCCTTGTAGCCATAGTGGGGAGCCGAAAAGTAGATAGTTACGGTACGC
>Ga0105048_10019012_pt1 | contig 10542 bp, 4 predicted proteins | sample MAT05_FD_78382 | JGI IMG/M metagenome (GOLD analysis project Ga0105048, IMG submission 78382) | Freshwater microbial communities from Lake Fryxell liftoff mats and glacier meltwater in Antarctica - MAT-05 | ecosystem: Environmental > Aquatic > Freshwater > Ice > Liftoff microbial mat | place...
GTAAGTTCAGCTTCAAGGATGCGGACATCGTCTCCAACCTTGAGGCGTTCATCTCTCACATCGAGAAGCTTCGTCCGCCAGCGACCAAGGGCGCTTTCATCCGCAAGGTGGCACTCGCCGGGTCAATGACTCCCAGCGTGCAGCTCAAGTACGCCGCGGCTGAAGAGGTCAAGTCCTGAAGCGACTGGGCTCCTGCCGCGCAGCACTGATCCGCTCCGCCACACGCAAACCACAGCACACGAAAGCAATATATGTCTAAAGCAGTCAAGAACATGATCGCCCGCGACTACACCCGTCGCACCGAGGGCGTAAGCGACGCGATGGTCATTTCCATCCGCGGCATGAAAGCGATCGCGACGACCAAGCTCCGCAGCAAGCTGAGCAAGGACCAAGTCAAGATCACCGTTATCCGTAACTCTCTGGCCAAGCGCACCTTCAAGGGCACTGGCCTTGAGGGTCTTGAGTCCGTTCTGACTGGCCCTTCGGCAGTCGTCTATGGCAACTCGATCGTTGAGACCGCCCGCGCCATCGTCAAGATGCTCCCGGATTTCCCCGGTCTTGAACTCAAGGGCGCCATCCTCGATGGCAACCTGTTCAAGGGCGATGCGGGCGTCAAGGAACTCAGCAAGTACCCGACCAAGTCCGAAGCAATCGTCCAGGCCGTCACGCTCGTCGTCACGCCCGGCCGCAACCTGCTGGCTCAGGTCAAGGGCCCCGGCTCGAACATCGCTGGCCTCATCGCCAGCATCGAGAGCAAGCTCGAAAAGGGTGAGGCAATCGCCAAGGTCAGCTGAGCCGACTGGCCGTTTGCGTTGAGTCTTCATTTTTCTTTGTTCATTGCACCACACTGGCCCAGCCACCTCACGGTGGGGGTTAAAGAGACGGATGGTCCGTCCCCTATGTGGTGATTGAGGCCCGATGTGTGGCGGCGACAAGCCGCCGCATCAAGGCGTGTTAAAAAGGTATTTCCTATGTCGATTTCAGATCTCGGTGACAAGCTCGCAGCCCTTTCCCTCAAAGATGCCGTTGAGCTTGGCAAGTACATGAAGGACACCTACGGCATCGAAGCCGCCGCGGGCGGTGGCATGATGATGGCGGCCGCTCCGGCTGCTGCTGCTGCTCCGGTTGAAGAGAAGACATCCTTTGATGTCAATCTCAAGGCCGCGGGCGAGAAGAAGATCGATGTCATCAAGGTGGTGCGCGAGGTTACTGGCCTGGGCCTGAAGGAAGCCAAGGACCTCGTCGATGGCGCCCCCAAGAAGGTCAAGGAAGGCCTTAGCAAGGCGGATGCCGAGGCTCTCAAGAAGAAGCTCGAGGCCGCTGGCGCTTCGGTCGAGCTTCTCTAAGTTCACATTGTTCCACTCGTCCGCGCCAGTGGACGCATAAACATCCAATATGCACACCCCTGTCAAGCGGCGGGGGTGTGCGCTTTTTGCCGGGACGTGTGTTTCGGCATGCCGCGGGTTTTTAGGAGCGACTGAACTTTGATGTGCGAATTGCGCTCAGAGCCAGTGTTTGGCATCGCCGTTGCTGGCGATGGGCTTGCTCTTGCGCGGCGAGTCGCCTACTGTCCACTAATCGATGTGGCGCGGGCGATTGCTCTTCATCCTGATTTGACACCAACTCGTTGGCCCAACAGGTGGCTTCTGCTGCCTGGGGGCTATCGGTATTTCCATCGCGAGGACTATAACGATGGCTGATTTGAAGTTGCGTTCGTATTCCAAGCGTGGTGACGGCATGCCCGTCCCGGATCTCTGTCGCATCCAGACGGATGCATATGAGCGGTTCTTGCAGTTCAGCAAGGGCTCTGATGATCGAAATCCCACCATGGGTCTCGAGGCACTGATGCGCGAGGTCTTCCCCATTGTCTCGTATGACGAGAACATGAAGCTCGAGTACATCAACTACTCGCTCGAAGAAGCGCGGTATACCCCCGACGAGTGCCGCGAGCTTCGTCTGACCTTCGCGCGACCGTTCAAGGTCCGCGTCAAGCTCACCCGCGAGGGCCATCAGGAGGAGAGCGAGGAGGATGTTTACCTCGGCGAGTTCCCCATCATGATGGGTGGCGGCGAGTTCATCGTCAATGGTGCCGAGCGCGTCATTGTTTCGCAGTTGCACCGCTCACCCGGTGTTGACTTCAGCAAGAAGACTGAAGATGGCGACCGCCCACTGCACTCCGCCCGCATCATCCCCGAGCGTGGCTCGTGGATCGAGCTCGAGGTCAACAAGAAAGATGTGCTGCTTATGCGCATCGATCAGAGCACCAAGATCGCGGCGACGACGTTCCTGCGTTGCCTCGACGAGAAGATCAGCCACACCGATCGTCTGCTGGAGCTCTTCTACGAGGTCTCCGAGGTCAAGGCCAGCGAGGTTCGCGAGAACCACTGGGCCGCGGCGAGCATCATTGATACCGAGACTGGCGAAGAGCTGGTCCGCGTCGGCGAGCGCATCACTGAGGATCTGGCCGAGAAGATCAACGGCTCATCGCTCAAGACCGTCAAGGTGATTCAGAACCCCTCTGACCCGCTACTGCTCAACACCATCGCGGCCGAGGACCTGGAGAAGTTCGCCCGCGATCACGGCATGTACGAGAAGGCCGCCGAAGATGGCATCGAGTACAGCGACTACGACAAGGCGATGCTCAAGCTCTACAACCGCTTGCGCCCGGGCAACCCGCTGCAGCTTGAGAAGGCCAAGGCGTTGTTCGTCGAGAAGTTCTTCGACCCCACCAAGTACAAGCTCGGCAAGGTCGGCCGCTTCCGTATCAACCGCAAGTTTGACATGAATGTCGCTGAGGACATGATGTTCATCAGCCCCGAGGACTTCCTGCGGGTGATCATGTACATGCTCGACCTGCGCTCCAACCGCATGGACCCCAAGACGGGGTACGCGGCCGCGCAAGTTGACGATATCGACCACCTCGGCAATCGCCGCCTGCGCACGCTCGATGAGCTGGCAGTCGATGAGCTGCGCAAGGGCTTCGGCAAGCTGAAGCGCACCATTCAGGAGCGCATGAGCATGAAGGACCCCTCGGAGATCATGAAGATCGCCGATCTGGTCAACAGCAAGTCCGTCAGCTCAGCCATTGAGTTCTTCTTCGGCCGCAGCGAGCTTTCGCAGGTCGTCGATCAGACCAATCCACTTTCGTCACTGGTTCACGAGCGTCGCCTCTCGGCCCTTGGCCCTGGCGGTCTCAACCGCAAGCGAGCTGGCTTCGAGGTTCGCGACGTTCACATCTCGCACTATGGGCGCATCTGCCCGATCGAGACGCCCGAAGGCACCAACATCGGCCTGATCGCCTCGCTGGGCATCTATTCATCCATCGATGAGTACGGCTTCCTGCGCACGGCCTATCGCCCGGTCAAGGATCGCAAGATCAGCGAGAAGGTCATCCACCTTCGCGCCGATGAGGAGATGAAGGCCATTCTCGCGCCGTGTGATGAGGTTGCGCCCGATGGCAAGCTCAAGACCGGCATGATCCTGGCCCGCGTGCAGGGCGAGCTCAAGGAAGTCGACTCCGACGAGGTGCAATATCTTGATATTGCCCCCCGGCAGATCGTCGGCATCTCCGCGGCGCTGATTCCCTTCCTCGAGCACGACGATGCCAACCGCGCGCTCATGGGATCGAACATGCAGCGTCAGGCCGTGCCGCTGATCAAGGTCGGACCGCCCATTGTCGCCACCGGCCTCGAAAAGGAAATCGGTAAGAACTCGGGCATGTGCGTCAAGGCCAAGAATGCTGGCGTGGTCACATATGCCGATGCCGAGCGCATCATCATCGACAACAGCGATGAGTACGAACTGCGCAAGTTCGTGGGCCTCAATGAGCGCACGTGCCTCAATCAGAAGCCGATCGTCAAGCCGGGCGACAAGGTCAAGAAGGGCCAGATCCTGGCCGACGGTGCCAGCACCAAGCAGGGCGAACTTGCCATCGGCAAGAACGCGGTCGTCGCTTTCATGACCTTCGACGGTTACAACTTTGAAGATGCCATCGTCATCAACGAGCGCGTCGTCAAGGAAGATCACTTCACCTCCATCCACATCGATGCCTTCGATGTCGAAGTGCGCGAGACCAAGCTCGGCCGCGAGGAGTTCACCCGCGATATCCCAAACGTCAGCGAGAAAGCCCTGCGCAATCTCGATGAGAATGGTGTCATCCGCGTGGGTGCCTACGTCCGCCCTGGCGATATTCTCGTCGGCAAGGTCAGCCCCAAGAGTAAGACCGAGCTCACCCCAGAAGAGAAGCTTCTCCACGCCATCTTCGGCCGCGCTGGCGAGGATGTAAAAAACGACTCGCTGGAAGTTCCCGCGGGTGTTGAAGGTATCGTCATCGGGGCCAAGCGGTTCAGCCGCCGCCTGCACATGAACGATGAGCAGAAGAAGCAGCTCAAGGCCGATATCGAGCGCTACGAGAAGGAGCAGGACGAGAAGTCGTTTCGCATCTTCAAGCAGATGGTCGATCAGATCAATGAGATCACCGGCGTGCCCATGGTCGATCCCAGCACCCGCCAGCGCGTCGCCGCAAGCGACCTGCCCGAAGTGCTCTCCGAGCAGATCGAGCTCTTCGAAATCTCATGGATCAAAGGGTCCAAGGAGATCAAGGAGAAGGCCGATGTCGTCTACCGCCAGTTCTGGCCCCGCATCGTCGCCATTCGTAACGAGAAGAAGCGCAAGACCGATCACATGAAGCGCGGCGACGAGCTTCAGAACGGCGTGCTCGAAATGGTCAAGGTCTACGTGGCCACCAAACGCACGCTCTCTGTGGGCGACAAGATGGCCGGCCGACACGGCAACAAGGGTGTCATCGCCCGAATCGTGCCCGAGGCCGACATGCCCTTCATGGAGGACGGAACCTCAGTTGACTTCATGCTCAATCCGCTGGGTGTGCCCAGCCGCATGAACGTCGGCCAGATTCTCGAAACCCACCTCGGCTGGGCCATGAACATCCTCGGCTGCCAGGCCGTCACCCCCGTCTTTGATGGTGGTACGGAAGATGAAGTGCATGCCGCCATCGATGAGGCCAACAAGTTCGTCGAGGAGAAGGCCAAGAACTTCCAGAAGGAAGGCAAGTGGCCCAACCAGCACGAACTCATGGTCACCATGCCCCGCGGCGGCAAAATCCAGCTGTTCGATGGTCGCACTGGCGAATCCTTCGGCCAGCGCACCACCGTCGGCGTCATGTATCTGCTCAAGCTTCACCACTTGGTAGATGACAAGATCCACGCCCGCGCCACCGGCCCGTACTCCCTCATCACCCAGCAGCCGCTGGGTGGCAAGGCCCGAACGGGTGGTCAGCGCTTCGGCGAGATGGAAGTTTGGGCCTTGGAGGCCTATGGCGCTGCCTACATCCTCCAGGAACTGCTCACCGTCAAGTCCGACGATGTCGAGGGTCGTACCAAGATCTACGAGTCCATGGTCAAGGGCACCAACACGCTGGAGGCGGGCATGCCCGTCGCCTTCGATGTGCTCTGCTCTGAACTCAAGGGCCTCGGTCTGAATATAACCCTTGAGAAGAAGCGTTCTGAAGCCGCGGCGGTGCTCTAAAGAGCGTGCCCATCTGCGAAACGGTCAAATCGCCAAAACGGCCAAACTACCTGATCGAGCGTCGGCTCGGGCAGTCTGGCTGTGAAGGTGGGGCCGCCGCAGATTCGCATCGCCCGAGTTGGATTGCCTGTTTCGCAACGTCTGGTTTGGTGTGTGTTGAAGTATGACTTTTTGCTCCTTTGTCCTTAGGGAGTTCGCATGGCTGCTGAAATCGTGTATGACCGCGTCAATGACTTTGCCAGCGTCAAGGTGACTCTGGCGGCCCCGAACGACATTCGTTCATGGTCCTATGGCGAGGTTAAAAAGCCCGAGACGATCAACTACCGCACCTATCGCCCCGAGAAGGACGGTTTGTTCTGCGAGCGCATCTTCGGCCCGGAGCGCGACTACGAGTGCGCCTGCGGCAAATACCGCGGCACCAAGTACAAGGGCATCATCTGCGAGCGCTGCGGCGTCAAGATCACGCACAGCCGCGTCCGCCGCAAGCGCTTCGGCCACATCAACCTCGCCGCGCCCATCGTGCACATCTGGTTCTTCAAGGCCATTCCCAGCCGCCTGGGCAACCTGCTTGCGATGAAGACCGGCGAGCTTGAGAAAGTGGTGTATTACCAGGATTACGTCGTCGTCGATGCCGGCACGACCGACCTGAAGTACAAGCAAGTCCTCACCGAGGACGAGTTCAAGGACGCACAGGACAAGTACGGCGCCAACGCCTTCACCGCCCGCATGGGTGCTGATGCCGTGCGCGAGCTGCTCAAGACGATGGATATGGCTAAGGAAGCCGCGCAGCTGCGCGAGAACCTGCGCAACACCAAGAGCAAGCAGAAGACCAAGGACTACGCCAAGCGCCTCAAGATCATCGAGCAGATCCGCGGCAGCAACAACGACCCTACCTGGCTCATCATGGATGTGATCCCGGTCATCCCACCAGACCTGCGCCCGCTGGTTCTGCTCGAGAGTGGCAACTTTGCCACCAGCGATCTCAACGATCTCTATCGCCGCATCATCAACCGCAACAACCGTCTGCGCAAGCTGATGGATTTGAATGCCCCGGAGGTCATCATCCGCAACGAGAAGCGCATGCTTCAGCAAGCGGTCGATGCGTTGTTTGACAACGGCCGCTGCCGCCGCCCCGTCGTCGGCTCGTCCAACCGCGCCCTCAAGTCCATCACGGACATGATCAAGGGCAAGCAGGGTCGCTTCCGCGAAAACCTCCTTGGTAAGCGCGTGGACTACTCGGCGCGCTCGGTCATCGTTGTCGGTCCTGAGCTCAAGCTCCACCAGTGCGGTCTGCCCAAGAAGATCGCGTTGGAGCTCTATCAGCCCTTCATCATCCGCAAGCTCAAGGAGCATGGCTTCGCCGACACCATCAAGTCTGCCAAGCGCATGCTCGAGCGTCGTGATCCAGAAGTGTGGGATGTGCTTGAGGAAGTCATCGATCAGCACCCCGTGCTGCTCAATCGCGCCCCGACCCTGCACCGAATGGGTATTCAGGCCTTTGAGCCGGTACTCGTCGAAGGTAACGCCATTCGTCTGCACCCGCTGGTCTGTACCGGCTTCAACGCCGACTTCGATGGCGATCAGATGGCCGTGCATCTCCCGCTCAGCGTCGAGGCGCAGGCCGAAGCACACGTGCTGATGATGAGCACGCACAACGTCTTCTCCCCGGCCTCCGGCAAGCCCATCATTTCGCCCAGCCAGGACATCGTCATGGGCGTGTACTACGCCACGTGCGATAATGAGGATGAGCGTAATCGCGAGCTGTCGACACTCAAGAAGTATCGCAGCCGCGAGGAAGTGCTCCTCGCCCACGAGCATCGCAAGGTCGGCATTCATGAGCATGTCCTCGTGCGGCTCGATGGCTTTACCCACCAGGTCAAGAACCAGGCCGGCAAGGTTGAGGCGATTGATGCCAACGGTCGCGTGCGCACCACCCCGGGTCGCGTGCTCTTTGCCGACATTCTCCACCGCGGCATGGCCTTCTACAACTGTGCCCTTGGCAAGAAGGGTGCAGCCCGCGTAATCGACGATTGCTACGTTCTTCTCGGCCGCGGCCCCACGATCGATCTGCTCGACAAGCTCAAGGAGTGTGGCTTCAAGCAGTCCACCCTCGCCGGGCTCTCGTTCGGCATTACCGATCTGCGCATCCCCGACGAGAAGAAGGATCTGCTGGCCGAAAGCCAGAAGAAGGCCGACCGCGTCGAGAAGATGTTCGAGCGCGGCATCATCACCGAGCGCGAGCGTTACAACCAGCTTCTTGACATCTGGTCGCACTGTCGCGAGGAGATCACCAAGAAGCTCATCGTCACACTCAAGACCGACCGCCGCACCAGCGATGGCCGCGAGATGCCCCCGGGCGACAAGTCCAACGCGCTCTATCTAAACCCCGTCTATCTGATGAGCGACTCGGGTGCCCGCGGCAACGTCAGCCAGCTCATGCAGCTCGCCGGCATGCGTGGTCTGATGGCCAAGCCCGATGGCACCATCATCGAGACGCCCATCCGTTCCAACTTCCGCGATGGGCTCAAGATTCTCGAGTACTTCTCCTCCACCCACGGTGCGCGTAAGGGTCTGGCCGACACCGCCCTCAAGACTGCCGACTCGGGCTATATGACCCGCAAGCTCTGCGATGTTGCCCAGTCCGTGATCGTTACTGAGTACGACTGCGGCAGCAAGCGGGGCATCTACAAGCGCGCCAAGTACAAGGGCGAGACCATCGATGTGCCTCTGCGCGATCAGATTTTCGGTCGCGTGGCCCGCCACACGATCATCGATCCGCGCACCGACACCGTCGTCGCCCACGAGAACGAGATGATCACTGCGGAAATCGCAGCACGCATCGAAGAGCTCGGCATCGATGCCGTTGAGGTCCGTTCTCCGCTGACCAGCGAGAGCAAGACGGGCTGCTCGGTACTCGATTACGGCATGGATCTCTCGACTGGTCGCATGGTTGAGCCGGGCATGGCTGTCGGCATCATCGCCGCACAGTCGATCGGTGAGCCAGGCACCCAGCTGACGATGCGTACGTTCCACACCGGCGGCATCGGCCAGCGCGATGCATCCAGCACCGAGTACAAGGCCACGCAGGCCGGCAAGCTCGAGCACCGTGATTGCAATGCAGTCACCGGCAAGGATGAGGACGGTGTTGACTGCTACGTCGTACTCAAGCGCAACGCCGAAATCGGTGTGCTCGATGACAAGGGCCGCGAGCTTGAGAAGCAGAAGGTGCCCTACGGCGCCTGGCTGTACTTCAAGGATGGCGTCCAGATCAAGCGCGGCGACAAGCTCTTTAAGTGGGACCCGCACCGCATTCCGATTCTCGCCGAAAAGGGCGGCAAGGTGCAGTTCGTCGATCTCATCGAGAAGGAAACGTTCCGCATCGAAGATGCAGGTGGCGGCAAGAAGGCGCGCGTCGTAATCGAGCACAAGGGCCAGCTGCACCCCGCCATCAACATCGTCGATGAGCAGGGCAATATCCTCGACTTCCATTACGTGCCACCTCGCGCACGCCTGGATGTCGATGATGGTTCAGCCGTCGCCGCCGGACAAATGCTTGCACGCCAGCCACGTTCCGCGGCGGGTTCGCAGGACATCGTCGGTGGTCTGCCGCGTGTGACGGAGATCTTCGAGGCCAGAAAGCCCAAGGACCCCGCCGCCATTGCAACCGTTGCCGGCCGTGTCGAGATTCACAACGATAAGCGCAAGGGCAAGATCACCATCATCGTCACGCCCGAGGGTCAGGCCGAGCTGGCCAAGGCCCACCATGTGCCCAACGACAAGACGCTGCTCGTCCACACCGGTGACACGGTGGAGGCAGGCCAGCCACTGACCGAAGGCCCGATGGATCCCAAGGACCTGCTCGCCATTCAAGGTGAGGAGAAGCTCTGGGACTACATGCTCGACGAGGTGCAGAACGTCTACCGCGCTCAGGGCGTGATCATCAACGACAAGCACATCGAAGTGATCTTGTCGCAGATGCTCCGCAAGGTGCGCGTCGAGAACCCCGGCGATACCGATCTCCTGCCGTTCGATGTCGTCGACAAGGTTGAGTTCAAGCGTCGCATTCATGATCTCAGCGATGTGCTCAAGGTTGAGGATGCCGGCGGCACCGATCTGCCAGTGGGCGCTCTGGTCTCCAAGGCAGAGATCAAAGAGGCCAACCTCAAGGCCGATGGCGCCGGACGCGAAGTTGCCAAGACGCGTAAGCCGCGCGCCGCGACCGGTCGCACTCTGCTGCTGGGCATCACCAAGGCCTCGCTGCAGAGCGAATCGTTCCTCTCGGGTGCTTCCTTCCAGGAGACCACCAAGGTGCTCACCGAGGCAGCACTCCGCGGCGCGAGCGACACGCTCGTTGGCCTCAAGGAGAACGTGCTGCTCGGTCACCTTATCCCGGCAGGTACCGGCTTCAAGCTGCATCACCTGCTCAAGGCCAAGATCGAGGGCGAGCCCCCGGCCGATGAGATGGATGATGATGACGACTTCGGCGATGATGATGACCTGCCCGACGGTCCGGTCGGCGATGATCTCACCCCCGGTCTCGGTGGTGAGGTCAAGGTGATGGTCGGTAACGCCACCACGCCCGCCTGAGTCTCTGTTAAGTTGAATAAAAAGGCCCATCGGATCATTCCGATGGGCCTTTTTCAGTTGCGAGCTATGGCATCGGCACCCAGCCTAAAATCAATCAAACGTAGAGTTCCATTCGCGCTCTTGCCTTCAAACTAACGCGATCCCGCAACGCCCGGATTACTGCCAGCTGCACCCGCTCGGCCCGGTGCGAGCTGCGGGCTGGCCCCAGTTGTTGCCCGCTGCCTAAGCCGTTGCCCCTGCTGCTGCATCACGGCCTGCGCACGCAAAAACGCCTGCTGTTCTGCGGCAGTAAGCGGCGGAGCTGGCGGGGTGGACACCAAGGTGGAACTGACCACCGCAAAGGTCAGCAGCGCCAGCCCGAACATGGAAAGAGCAATGACGCGGCGGGTTCGCGGTGCGGCCTGATTCCAA
>Ga0105048_10019013_pt1 | contig 10542 bp, 8 predicted proteins | sample MAT05_FD_78382 | JGI IMG/M metagenome (GOLD analysis project Ga0105048, IMG submission 78382) | Freshwater microbial communities from Lake Fryxell liftoff mats and glacier meltwater in Antarctica - MAT-05 | ecosystem: Environmental > Aquatic > Freshwater > Ice > Liftoff microbial mat | place...
GGCCCGGCCACGGTAGACGGCCCGGCCACGGTAGACGGCCCGGCCACGGTAGACGGCCCGGCCACGGTAGACGGCCCGGCCACGGTAGACGGCCCGGCCACGGTAGACGGCCCGGCCACGGTAGACGGCCCAGCCGGTCGCGGCGCGCCAGCGCGCGTCTGCACGCGCGTCAGCAATTGATTCAGCTGTGTCAGGCGCGCTTCCTGGCTCACGAGGCGGCTCCCTTGTGCAGATCCTCGATCACATGACCGAGCCCTTGGCCGCTGTTGCGGAGCGAGCGAGCGCGCTCGGCAGTGGCGGGCGAGACGACGAGATATGCGGTGTCGCCGTTACCGGTGAAGGCGACGAATTCACTGGACCGCGACAGACCGCGCGAGAGAGCGCCTTCGAGCACGCCGCCCACCAGGACTCCGAGTTCTGCGGGTACATCGCCTACGCGCAGCACGAGTGCGCGCCCCCACCGTTCAAGGCGCAAGTTGCCGAGCCCGAGTAAGGCCAAATGACCACCGAGGTGCTCCGCCCACGCCTGGAGCGACGCCGTCTGCGCTTCGTCGCCCAAACGCTCGGCGACGCGACGCCCCACTTCGGCGCCGATGCTGGCGGCGAAATCCCGCGTGCCGGCGGCGCCGGCCGCGTCACATAGGCGCAGCACCAAAGAAGCCGGAAGGTTCAGTCGCGCCGCCCCTTCGTCGTCGCGCAACTGGCCGCGGGCCAAGTCGAAAACGACGGCTCGGGTTGGATGGAAGCGTGGGGTCATGGTCGTATGGGAGCGAGGCGAAGCGTCGGTGGGACGCTCGGGGTCGAAGCACGTGTGGGAGTATAGGGTCGCCCTTGGTTTGAGTGTCAAATCTCGTGCGGTTTCGCGCGTCCCGGGGATGGCGATCCTCGGGGCATGGCTTGCCTTTTCGCTGGTGCAGCTGCCCAAAGCCCGCGCGACCGAGCCCGGGGACGCGTCTCTGTTGCTGGGCGGCGGTAATGCCATCGAAAAAAGCGCGGTTCTGGTCGATCCACGGCTGCCCCGCGGACGCCTGCGCGAAGCGGCGGAGCACCATGTCCCCCTCTCGCGCCGCTGCTCGGCTCGACGCCCCGTGTGCGTGAGCGGTCTCGAAGGCGAGGCAGCGCAGAGCGCGCTCGGTCTGCTCGAAGCCGCTTATGAAAGACATCGCTTTGGCGCAGGCCTGCCGGGGCCCCACGGTCAGACCGACCAAGGGCTCGATTGGGCTCCGGGCCCAGCGCCGCTCCAGCTGCTGCTGGCGGAGGAGCCAGCCCTCGGCTTCGACCGCGCTCGAGCCCGTTGCCAAGGCGGCCAACGCACGAGCCGCGACGCCCAACGCTGCGTGACCGAGGCGGCGCTGGGCGAGTTCGTGCCGGCCACGGCCGAGTCGTTGCGGTCGGGCTACGCGACCGCTGCGACCCAAGAATTGCTCGGCCTGGGCCCCGAGGATCTGCGGTTGCTAGCCGACAGCGCCCGCGCCCCCGAGCGCGCCCGGTTGAGCCGCACGCCCAGCGGCCCGCCGCCTGACGGCAGCGCTTGGTTCTTCCGCTATCTGAGCGACGTCGCGCGCGACAGCAGCGCCGCTGCACCCGGGTTTCTCGCGCTTGGCCTCACGCCCACGAAGACCGACCCCGCCGCGCTCCGCTTCGACGCCGAGCCCGACCTGTTCGACGTGCTGCGGGCCAGCTGGAAAGACGATCGCAAAACCTATGCGGAGTTCTTCGACGACTTCGCGGCGGCGCGACGCGAGCCCTCGGCATGGCTTGGCATATCCGGAGCGGAGTATTCAGCCGAATTAGCCTGGAGCATCGCTTCGGACAGTTTACCGCGCAATCTTATGCTGCCGCGGGCGCTCGAACCGACGGGCAGCAGCTACGTGCGCATCGAGCTGGCGGGTGAATCGCCCAACAGTTCGATCGCCCTGCGCATTTCTTGCGAGGGGCCGGTGAGCTGGGTTTGGTCGGTCACGCGCCTGGGCGCCGCGGGCCAAGAGCTCGCTCGCGTGCGCCTGGCTTTCCAAGAGCGAGCTCGGGTCTTCGAGCAACGAATCGGTCCGCTCGAAACAAGTCGTGCGTTGATCGTCATCGGCACCAACTTGGGCGGCGTCGATCTCGCGCATCCGTTCGATCCCGATCACGGACCCCACGAAGCGCACGCCTGCACCCTCTACGTGACGCGTCTGCCCTGACGGCACGAGGCCCCGGCCCGAGCGACCGCGAGCAGGCCCAGCAGAGCCACGACCCAAGCCGCCTGCGGAGCTGCCGGCCGCGCGGGCCCGAAACTGCATCCGCCGCCGGCCGCATCGAAGCCGAGTCGCGCCCGCGACGGATCGAGGCCGATGGGCAGTTCTCCTTCGGCAATGGTCTCGTCGTCGAAGCGCAGCCGAATGCCGAGCATTTCCCCGCCGCTGCCCGCGGGAGCGCTGACTTGGAAATCGACGAGTCCGGCGCTCAACAGGCCCAACTTGCCCGTGCCGCCGTCGACCTCGAGGCGGAGTCGCGACGCATCGAAGCCATGCGCGGGTTCACCGGCGCTGTTCTTGAGCACGACCAGACCCGACACCGACGCTCCCGTGCGCGGGGCCGCAAAGGTGTTGGCGAGCACCATGCGCGAGGTCTTGCGCGACGGCGCCTCCGAGCCCGAGCCCGCTTCGGCATCTTGAACGCGGAGAGTCCCGACGATGTCGAGCGCGCCCGCGCCAGTCCAGCTGCCGCCAGCCGTTTCTCCAGGCACGGCGCGAGTGCCGGCGCGGAGCAGGCGACGAATGGAGCTCATCGTCAACTCGGGATCGCGTTGGAACAGCAGGGCGATTGTGCCTGCGACCACGGGAGACGACATCGAGGTGCCGCTGGACACGCCATGCAGATCGTCGACCACCAAGCACTCGACGGTCGGATCATAACAATTGCCGTTGCTGGCAAACTGGCTCTGCACGTTCGAGGCGCCACGCGGGTCGGCGGCGGTCGACAGAGCCGCGACCAAATACTGTCCGGGAGCCAGCAAATCGGGCTTCAGATCGCCCAGTTGGGTCGGGCCTGCCGAACTGAAAACGGCGCGGTGGCCCTGCTCTTCGTTTCCGCCATCGACGGCGGTGCCCGTGTAGTCGACCCAGCTCGTGCGGTTCACCGATGCGCCGACCGCGATCAAATCCGGATGGCTGGCAGGCACACCAACAGTGCCCGCGGTGCGCGCGCGTGGCACGAGCATGCCGGTGCCGGTCAAGGCCGGACCTAGCTGGCCTGCACTCGAAACCCAGAGCCGCGCCGTACCGTGTCCCGTCAGTACCAGATCGAAGACGCGCCCGCTCTGCCACGTTCCGGCCAACACGACGACCAGGTTCCCTGGAGCGACGGTCAGATCCTGGCCGGCGTCGTCGCCATTGAAGACCGTGACGTCGTAGTCGTTCGGCGAGCCTTCACCGAGATCGCCGGAGCGAAATCCTGCCGCTTCGCCTGGTTGCACGGCCACGGTTTTCTTGCCCTTGTTGCTGTCGAAGGCCAGCTCGAGTTCGTCGCCCGGCGACGACGAAATCCAAATGTAGGCTTGCCCGGTCAGGGTCTTCTTCGAGATTTCGGGCGTGAGCAGCGACACGCGCGTGCTCGTACCGAGCGGCACCTCGACTTCGGTGTGAATGCCGAATGGCTCTGGGTAACGGCCACTTCCGCCGCCATACAGCCCCCCATCGTTGCCGGAGGCCACGACGACCGCACGCCCCGGGCCCTGCGCGAGTTCAGCCAGGCCTTGCTCGATGCTGCTCGTGCCGTCGTGCGCGCCAAAGCTCGAACCCAGGCTGACGTTGAGCACGGCTGGCTGACCCGCTGCAGTAGCGCGGTCGAAGACGAAGCGCGCCCCCAGCAGGATGTCAGCGTCGCTCAGGCTGCCCGTCGAACCGCCCGATTGCACGACCACGAGTTCGGCCTCCGGCGCGACGCCCGAGTAAACGCTGTCGCGACCAGCCGCGGTCGACAGCACGTGCGAGCCATGACCGACGCGATCCAGCGGACCCGAGCGCCCCGCTTCGAGCAGGGCGTCGATCTCTTCGCGGCCGTACACTGCGCAGCTGTCGTCTTCGTTACAGCCGAACTCCTCTTCGAGCGCCGCGTGCTTGCCGAGTGGCTTCTCGTCGAAGGTGAGAAGCCAAGCGACGCGCGTGGCGCCTTGGGCGTCTCGAAAGGCGGGATGCGTGAGATCAGCGCCCGTGTCGATGACGCCGACGATGACGCCCTGTCCGGTGAGCCCGAAATCCTCGCGAGCAACCTTCAAACCGATGTTCGAGCGCGCCTGATCCAGCCACAGTTGGCGCGCCGGCGCCCAGCGCAAGTCGAGTCCGGTTTGGGAGAGCGTCGAGAGTTGACTCGGCGTGCCCCGAGCCACCGCCAGGCGCTCGGTGATGGGGATCAGACCATGGGCGTAGGCTTCGCTGCGGCTGGCAACGCGCGTGACCCAGCGCTGCCGACTGGACGCGGACAGGAGATGACTCGAGCCTCCCAGCTGCCTCGTCGCGCGCAGCAACGCGCGCCCCGAGGCATCGGCCTCGGCGCCCGAAGTTCCGAGCAGTCCGACCAAGAACAAACTCCAACCGACTCGCGTCTGCCTCATCCGGGCTCCTCGAGTAAAGCTTGAAGCAGCTTTTCCACGTCAGCCAGGCGGGTCGGTGAGGCGCCCACCATCACGTCGCGCACGACGCCATGCTTGTCGATGAGCACGAGCATGGGTACTTGCGAGGCCAAATAGGTGCGGGTGGCGCGCCCCGCTGGATCGTGCGCAAGAGTGTACGACATGCCGGTGTGGCGAGCGACTTCCGCGCCTTCGGCGGGGGCGTCGACCGTGATGCCAATGACCTCGGCGCCCTGCGGTTTGTAGAGGCGATGCCAGCGGTCGAGCGTGGGCGACACGAGGCGACACGGTCCACACCAGCTGGCCCAGAACTCGAGCACGACCACCTGCCCACGCACCTCCGACAGAGCGGAAGTCTCGCCCTGGAAGGTAGTGACTCCCGCGATCTCGGGAGCAGGCCGACCGACGAAGGCCAGTCGGATCCGATCCTCGAACTCGGGCATGCCTTCGAGATCGACGCGCACGAGCCGTGAAGCCCCCGCACGCAAGAACGTGAGCGGGAGAGCTGCGCCGACTCGTCGCTTCTGCACGGCCGTCGCCACGTCAGTCGGCCCTTGCACGGGCAGCCCGTCGATGGACAGCAGGACGTCACCCGCCGCCAAACCGGCTTTCGCCGCTGGAGAACCCGGAAACACCAGACTCACCAGAGCCCCGGCCTGGGCAGGTTGCGTCGCCTTGAGCTCGACGCCCAACCAAGGCGTGCTCGAACGCGGAAAGGAAAGGGTCAGCGGGCTGGATAGCGCGGGGGCTATCTGCGTGCCGCCGGCAGCGGGCGCGTTCGGGCTCAGCGCGGGCGGAGCAGCCGGCGCGCTCTCTGCGCTGGTCGCAGCTGGAGCGGACGCGCCACCGCAGCCCGAACAACCCAGTGAGAAGGCCCAACCCAGGCTCACGGCGCGCCAAAACTCCATGTGTATCTTCCCTAGCAGCGCGCCCGCGAAAAACAGGCGCGCGAATCGCCTGCTGAGCCACAATGAATAAAAAAACACGCTGGCGAGCCCTCGTGGCGAGTCCACAAAAAACACGCTGGCGAGCCCTCGTGGCGAGTCCACAAAAAACAGAAGCCCAGCGGGGGGGCGCTGGGCTTCTCGAAAGGTTTAGTGCAGGAAAGCGAGAGCTAGTCAGAGATCATGACGCTTAGGGAAGCGTCGAGCGTCGGCTCCCGGTTCCCAAACCAGGGGGACGCTGCATCGAACCGAACTCAAAGGAGCCAAGCTGAAGGAAGAAAGCCAAGCTGAAGGAGAGGCAAAGCTACGAAGCAAGCTGAAGAAAGAGGAGCGGTGAGCCGTTCGGTCGCGAAGACCAGTCGATCGAACTCGCCACCCATGAAGTGACAGAAGCCAAAATAGAAGCGGCGGCCGGCGTCGCTGTCACCTCACTAAGCACGTTGCATGCCAGCGACTTGCCCGAGCACAAAGCCGGAAAAAGACCGGGCGAAAGGGCTCCGCCGTAGCGTTCGACGGTTCCATCGGACCACCCTGTGAAGCGCCCCCGGCGCGCCCCGATATGTCAGCGCTGTCAGTGCTGACAAGGGGGTCGCTACATCTTGCGCACCTATTCGGGGATCGTCGCAGGCTCCCGTTTCGGATTCATTTCTGCGGGTGGCAGGTCCCGTGACGTCGAGCCTACGCAGACGCTCCGAGCGGCGAAACCGAGTGGCAGGGCCCGGTTGAGCCCCGCTTTGTTGTAGACAGCCGAAATTCTGATGCTAGAAACGTCGCCCCCAAGCACCCGTAGCTCAGCTGGATAGAGCGTCGGTCTACGGAACCGAAAGTCGGAAGTTCGAATCTTTCCGGGTGCGCCCAGACGGTTGACCAAACCCCCGAGCAAAACTCGGGGTTTTTTCGTTTGTTCCGGCGGAGAGGTCGACTGTCCGGCCTTCCGGCCGCCTCCAAACCAAGCCGTCGCCTCGACCTCCCGGGTGGCGCCGGCGAACTCCCGCTCCAAGAACGCCTGCGAACGGAGCGAGCGGCGCTGCCACTCCTCCTCCCCCAAACGCTCGCGCATCAAGAGTAAGGATGCCGCGCGCTCGCTGGCCAAGCGCGAAAGCTCGCCGAGCATCTCGTGTGACAAGTCGAGGGCGTGCACGAGAACCTCAACTCACCGCCTGACCCAGACACTCGTCGCTTCGCTCCGAAAAGCGTTCAAGTCGTCCGGAATGGCTGCTCAAGTCCCGCCGGATTGAGTGTTCAAGTTGAACGGAATACGCAACTTGGAGCGGTGTTCGTCGACGACCTGCCGCACGGCACCAACGTGGATCCGCTCGTGCGCCATTGCTCCGAGCAGGCCAATTTCAAGCGATTCGGCGTCGGTCGCATCGAGCAGCGCGCAGCTCCGTCGAGCCGAGAGTTTCTGCGTAGGGCAGCGGAGCGCGATGTGGCATCCCCGTCGCGCTCTCGAACTTCTAAACTGCGGTTTTCATGCTGTTTAAGATGCGCTCGCCCTGCTGTGGCGGGGGTGTTACCCTGTCATTCCGAGACAAGGAGTAATCCAGGTGAGGGCTCTAGTGGTTGCTCCAAAATCAGCAGTTCTACTGGTCGTCGTCTCGTCGTTTCTCGCCCTCCTGAGTTGTGGGGGCGAGGGGGGCGACTGCGCTAAGGAAACGAGGGAGCTCAGCTCGGAAGATGTAGCGACATGCGCAGCTACGGCGGTTCCCAACTGGTCCGTCGCTGAGTCGACTCCTCTGCCCGCGCGTACGCTCGTCGAGGTCCCCTACAGCAACGCCAAGTGTCCCAATCATTTCGTTGCAGAGGTGGATTTGAGGAACCGAGTTCTTGAGGACTTATATTACGTGCGGGTATGGCCGGACGGATTCTTCAAAACACGAGACGAATGCGAAGGCGCAGTCTACACCGTCTCGGTTTACAGGAAGATCGCTGGGCTCCAAGGCGAAGAGTGGGAGCAAACTGCCTTTGATAGCTACCGATTTGGGGGCGTGTGGAAAGAGCCGATATGCAACTCCAAAAACATAGACGGCGGGCTGATTGACCGTGGAGAAGTCAATACAGAGATTGGTGATCCATCCGGTTGGGTAGATATATCCGACCAGCCTGTTTTAGCGGTACGGTTGGTTATCGCGGGCACGAGCCAATGCCAACAGACGCCTTTCACCGTTTCGTTTCGGCCATATCCTTGGGTGATTTCTCTCCCGCTGCCCCCCTGGATGCGGCAACCCAGACCGCGGCACGTGCAGGCACCGCTTCTAGCCGGCATCACCGCGCGCGTGCGAACTAAATTCCTTGGTCTTTACCAGAGTCGACCACGTAGATCAGGCCTGCTGATGGCATGAAGATTTCGAAATAGGTACTGACGTGCGCCGCAAAGCGCTGGGTCAACCCATTGCCGCGCAAATACACATTCAGGGCGCGCTCTTTGTCAGCCGTGAGATAGGCAAAGGCGCTGATCACAGTGAGCACCTCCACGGACCCCCCCAGGACGCGCTGGGCCAGTGGCTCGCTCAGTCGAGAGCCCTCCTCGATCGTCAGAGTGCGCAGAGCGCCACCCTCGCCGGGCCCGTCTTCGGTCACGAAGACGGCCCCCTGCACCGAATTCTGATCCTCAGGATCGAGACGAAACAGCCGCAGCTCCCATTGGCCGGGCGGGCGAGGCTGAGATGGCTTACCATCATAGAGGATGTCGCGCGCGAGTTCGCTGTCTTCACTCGCTCTGAACGTTGCGCCATCCGTGCGCACCAATCTAACTGTCTTTCCGTTGAAATCGGTCAGGAATACCTGCGCCGCGGATGGGGTTACGAGACCGCTGAACCTGGGCGCGTCTTGCCACCATGTGCCATCCGCTTCGTCAGGCCGCGCGGGAAAAGGATAAAAATCCCCTGCGACGCCAGACCAACGGAGATAAATGCCATTCTCATCCATCTTGGCGCGCTCATCGATTTGCGTCAGATTCAGCTCCGATGATGCCGCGAGTGGATCAGAGACCTCGGCAACGTACAGCTTGCCCACGACGTTTCCCTGGCCTTTGTCTTTGCTGCTGGTGATGAGCGAAAGATAATACTTCGGAGTCCCCGGCACGTAGTCCTCGCCGAAAGGGACCAAAGATTGGGCGTGCGCCGAGACGACAGGCGCATCCAATACGGGTCCGAGCACCGGACCATCGACGATGAGTGGACCTTCTGCGCTCTGGCTGAGTTTAACGACGTTCAGACGCTTCGACTCGCACGGCGAAAAATAGAGAACATAGGGGCCCGCGCCAAAGGCCTGGCACCCTTCCGCTGCAATTTTGACTGGTTCTCCGCCTTGGAAGCTCAGCCGAAAGAGACCGTCTTTGTCGCTGAAATAGGCGCTGCCGCCATCATAGGTGGCGTCGATGACCCCATTGCCCCAACCGGCGACCACGCGCAAACCTGGCAAGCGACGAGCCACGAGCTTGCCGGCCTCCACCAGCCAGATGAACGCCTCGTTGGGCGACAGGAACATTTTCTCTACATTTGTCAGGACCGGCTGCGCTCCCCCTTCGGCCGGCTTCAGATCGTAAACCGTCCCGCCGTCGTCGAGACCCAGCGTGGTCCAGACGCCGTCTTGGGATGCTGACACGATGGAGTCAAAGCGAAAGCCTTGGATGGGAGGCAGGCGCTCCGTGCAATCTCGCCCCTGAAACTTCAACGTACCCAAGCCGTCGCCGTCCGAGTCCAAGAACATCCAAGCAGTCACCGTGTCGATGGAGCTGGAGACCGAGCTGCCACTCCAACGCAAAGAGGAAAAGGGGCCAGCATCGCAGACCTCAGTTGCCTGTTCGGGCGTCTTTGTTCCAGTCAACACGGCGCCCCAGTCGACGTTGATCAAGAGCAAATGTTCTCCATCGTCGAACTGACGGCGCGAGGAAAAAGTGATGACACCTGCCGTATCACCCACCAACTCGACGCTCGCAAAATCCCCGGGCGCAATCTGCACGCCAGGCGTGTCGAAACGCGACCGCGCCGGTTTCAGTAACGCATCAGCATTGTCCTGCAGCCCGCTCGGGTCGCACGCGCTCAGCGCGAGGCCAGCTGCGACCAATTCGGAGATGAAGGCGCGGCTTCCTCTGACCCCGCTGCTAGCTTTTCCGAGTGCGGGCGGCATGCGGCAGCGTAGCCGAACTCCGCCCCGCTCGCCCATGGAGGCGGCTTTGTTCAGGAGTCCCCGCGAAGCGGGGTCTGGTGGTAGCGGCTGCCTAATCCCGCGTCGTATTGGGTGAATTTCACCTGGGCGAAATTCGCCCACTTGAGAGGAGCGTTCCCATGTCGGGATGCTTCCCGACTTCGTGCAGACTCTCCGCGGCCTATCGCGCGGGGGCGATGATTCGGCGGACCGGCTGTTCCGTAGCGCGGAAGACACATTGCGGATGTGGGAAAAAGTCTTTGCAGCGACGGCCGCGCCCATTGAATGGGCATGGCGCGGCGCGCCGCAGTTTGCGGAAAAGAGGAAAAGGTACCGAATAGGAGCCACGTTACCCACATGGTTCGACACGATGCTGTATCTTCAAGTGCAGGAAGCGGCCGGCACGAGCTGGCATAATCCAGCTCTCAAGATCAGGTTCAAGCGTCTTTCCGACGGTTTGGAAGGCGACGCCACGTTTACCAACGTATGGCGAGCACGGGGCCCCTCAAAAGACCGAAGGTGCTCGAGCTTTGGATAGAAAGCGGCCCGGGATGGTCTAACGTTGTCTATTGGTGACTTCATGGCCCAAAGACTCCTCCTCGGTTTACTGCTTGTTACTGGAGCTGCATTCTCGGGCTGCCCTCTGTGCCAACAATCGTGAGACAGGCGCCCCCCGTCAGATTAACGAAGAAACCGAGCAGGGCGAGAATGACATGAACGATGCAAAACGTGGTCTCATTGTCGACCGAAAGGTCGAGTGCCGAAGTGACAGAGAAGGCGAAACGACGGCGTTTTACCGCCGAGTACAAGCGACGAATCCTGCGAGAAGCTGAGCGA
>Ga0105048_10019014_pt1 | contig 10542 bp, 7 predicted proteins | sample MAT05_FD_78382 | JGI IMG/M metagenome (GOLD analysis project Ga0105048, IMG submission 78382) | Freshwater microbial communities from Lake Fryxell liftoff mats and glacier meltwater in Antarctica - MAT-05 | ecosystem: Environmental > Aquatic > Freshwater > Ice > Liftoff microbial mat | place...
GACGGGGCCGAAGGCGGGGTCGAGTTGTTCGGGGGCCATGTAGCCGGGCGTTCCCCCGGTGCTTCCTTTTGATGCGGATGATTGCTGCAAGACGGCCAAGCCGAAATCGCAGACGCGGATGGTGCCGTTCCGATCGAGCAGCAGGTTGGCCGGCTTCAGATCGCAATGGATGACATGGTTGCTGTGGGCGTGCGCGATGGCTCGCGCCGCCTCGCTGATCCACCGCGCCGCTGTCTTCGCATCGACTGTTGATTGTGATTCGAGTGTGTTGCCGTCGACGAATTCGCGCACGATGAACAGTCCGCCACCGGGCGTTCGGCCGAAGCCATAAACCTGCACGATGCCCGGGTGGTTCAGCCGGGTGAACAGATGGGCCTCATCGAGAAAGCGCTCCGCTGCGGCGGGGTCTGACCAGCGCGATCGGCGCAGCATCTTTACCGCAACGGTTTGGCCGCTCTGCTTGTGTGTCGCGCGATAGACCTTGCCCATGCCGCCGCTGCCGAGAAACTGTTCGAGCTTGTAGTCGCGGTAATCGAACGGGGCCCGCGGATCGTCCATTTGATTTGCCGGCTTCGCGGGCGGTTTCACGTTCTTCAACGGTTGGAAGTCGATCGGCACCGCGTCCGGGTCGTCGACCCACCGTTTGCGAATCTCTTCGATCGCCCGGCGCACAGTCCGCTCGCTCCTTCCGGTTGCGGTGGCAATCTGTTCCCAGGTGTCGTCCTGTAATCGCAGTTCCAGCACTCGACGTTGCAACGGTGTCAGCGAACGCATGAACGATTCAAGTTCATCCACGGTCGCCAATGCTTCCAGCGGCGTCGGCCCGGCCTGCGCATCCCCGGTGAATGAAGAAAGCGGCCGATCCCGCCGAACGGTGCGCTTGGCCGCCTGATGATGCGCGATCTGCCGGCGAAGTTTGTTCAGCGTGATCGTTACCAGCAATCGCCACAGGTCGCCGCTGTTCTGCAGAGTGAATTGCCCCGCCCGGGCCCGGATGAAGAAACTGCGATAGGCGGAATGCACCGCATCTTCGGGGTCGAGACGTCGGCGCAACGACGGCGCGATCTGATGACGCACCATCTCGGAAAGACTCTCGACGTAACGGGTGAACAACCGGTCGGCCGCGCCGGGTTCATTGCGCCGGTAGCGGTCGAGCAGTTCGGCAGATGATTCGTCCGCCATGAGCGATGCCGGGTTTTTGCGGAATTTTGGCCAGGCGGAAGACTCGATATGCATCTTAGGGGCGCCAACCGTTACCTCAAAGAAAGGATTGAATCATGACCTTCGTCGTCACCGAACCGTGCATCGGCTGCAAGTACACCGATTGCGCCGTCGTCTGCCCCTGCGACTGCTTCCGCGAAGGGGAGAAGATGCTTTACATCGACCCGCTCAGCTGCATTGACTGCGGGGCATGCGAATCCGAATGTCCCGTCAGCGCAATCTACCGGGAGGATGAGGTACCCGCGAAGTGGGTGAGCTATATCGCGATCAATGCGGAACAGTCGCAGCGTTGCCCGCCGATCACGGAGAAGAAGCAACGAACATCGGCTTCGGGCAGCCCGTAGCTATAAAATCCCCCCATGACCACCACCGAACCGTTGACCGTCACGCAGTTGACGCTGGCGATCAAGAATGATCTCGAGACGCAGTTCAGCGGCGTGCTGGTCACGGGCGAAATCACCGGGTTTCGGCCGCATCATCAGTCGGGGCATGCGTACTTCACCATCAAGGATGCCGGCGCGGTGATGCCCGCAGTCATGTGGCGAAGCATCGTCCTGCGGCACAAGTTCGACGTGCGCGACGGCATGGAAGTCGTCATCCGCGGAAAACTGACAGTTTATCCGCCGCACGGCAAGTATCAGCTCGATGTCGAAAAACTCGAGCCGATGGGGATCGGCGCGCGCGAGTTGGCTCTGCGCCAGTTGAAGGAGAAGCTGTTCGCCAAGGGCTACTTCGACCCCAGGCGCAAGAAGCGGCTGCCGGCCTACCCGCGGCGGCTGGCGCTGATCACCAGCCCCAGTGGCGCGGCCGTGCGCGACATGCTGCAGGTGCTGGCGGTCCGCTGGCCGCATGCCGAAGTGCTGATCGTGCCGGCGCGGGTGCAGGGGGACGGCGCTGCCGAAGAGATGGCGCAGGCGCTCGACCGGTTGAATCAACTTCACGCAAGTAAGCTGTTGCGAATCGACGTCGCGGTTGTCGGCCGTGGGGGCGGCAGTGCCGAGGATTTATGGGCTTTCAACGAGGAAATCCTCGCGGATGCGATCTTCGCGTCGGCCATACCGATCGTCAGTGCCGTAGGGCACGAGATCGATGTCAGCATCAGTGATCTGGTCGCCGACCTGCACGCCCTGACCCCTACCGATGCCGCCAACAAGATCGTTCCCAGCCGGCCCGATCTGCTGCAGTTGCTGCGCGATCTGCGCAACCGATTGGAAGAGGGGGTCCAGCACCGGCTGGCCATGGCCCGGCAGCGGCTCGAAGCCTGCGCGAGGCATCGCATCTTCCGGCAGCCGCTCGAGAAGATCCGCCAGCATGAAGAGATGCTTGACGACCTGAGCGGCCGATTGCAGCGCGTGCTGACAATGAAACTGGAGCGTGCCCGCGAGGCATTATCGTCAAAAGCAGCCCAGTTGGAGTCGCTGAGCCCCTTGAACGTGCTTGGCCGTGGGTATAGCTTGACAATGAATGATACCACGGGCGAACTGCTGCGCGATGCAACTCTGATGCAACCCGGCGACCGCGTCACAACTCGCCTGGCCCGCGGCAGCCTTGGCTGCCGGGTCGAAGAGATTACAGATACCACGGCCTCGGCCTGAGCGTACGCCGCTGCCGATCATGGATGATGCCGCTGGAGCGGGGATCGCTGTATGAGTCCATCACCGACTGAAATCCCTTCGTTCGAGAAATCTCTCGTCGAACTGGAAGGGATCCTGCGCAGTCTGGAAGATGGTTCCACTTCTCTCGAAGACAGCCTCTCGCAATACGAACGCGGTGTCGCCCTCCTGAAGGGCTGCTACCTGAAGCTGCGCGAGGCCGATCAACGCATCGTCAAGCTGGCCGGGGTCGATGCCGAGGGGAAGCCGATGCTCGAACCGTTCGAGCATACCGCGACCATCGAAGCCGTGCCCGAAAAGAAGAAGCCGGCGGCGAAGCCCCGCGCGAAGAGTGAGGATTCAAGCTATTGAAGCAGAATCCGAGATTCGCGCCACGCTCCACGGTTGCCGCGAACTGGCGGATCGGGCGCTGGGCCACTGGCTGGCGCGAAAGTCCGTCGGTCTGCCGCAATCTCTGGTGCGGGCGGTCAGCTACAGTCTCCTTGCGCCCGGCAAAAGACTGCGGCCGACTTTGGTGATGCTTGCATGCGAGGCGGCCGGCGGCCAACGCGACTTGGCCTTGCCCGCGGCGGTCGCAGTGGAGATGATCCACACATACTCGCTGATTCACGATGATCTGCCGGCCATGGATGACGACGATCTTCGCCGGGGCTTGCCGACCTGCCATAAGAAGTTTGGCGAAGCGTTGGCGATTCTAGCGGGCGATGAACTGCTGACGCTGGCCTTCGAGGTGCTTGCGGAAGGTTATCCGCCCGCGATCGCGGCGGTTAGTGTTGGTGAGTTGGCCCGGGGGGCCGGCGGCAGCGGCATGGTCGGCGGGCAGGTTCTTGATCTGGCGGCCGAGGGGCGAATCCCGGGGGAAGCCCGGCCGACGACAGCAGCCGACCTCGAAGCGATCCACCGCCGCAAGACCGGCGAACTGTTTGTCGCTTCACTGCGGTTGGGCGCACATGCGGCGGGGGCCGAACCGAACGGCAAGGTACTCAATGCTCTCGACGCCTACGGCCGCAAGTTCGGCCTGATGTTCCAGGTGCACAACGACCTGCTCGACGTGGAAAGCGACAGCGACACGGCCGGCAAACGCGTCGGCAAGGATGCGGCCCGGGGGAAGCTGACTTACCCGGGCCTGCTGGGGATCGACGAGAGCCGACGGTTGGCGCGTCAGTTGTGTGATGAGGCCGTGACAAGTGTGGCCGGCCTGGGTGACGCGGGGAAACCGCTCATCGACCTGGCTCGATACGTGATGGATCGCAAGCGATGACAACGGGGGTGCCGGGGCAGGGAGTCCCGGCCGATGAAGTTCGACCAAAGAGGCTGACATGACCGAACTGCTCAACACCATCAAGTCGCCGGCCGATCTGCAGGGGCTCACCGAACCGGAACTCGGCAAGCTCGCGCAGGAGATCCGCGATGAACTGGTGCGCGTCCTGAGCATTCGGCCCGCGCACTTCGCCAGCAATCTGGGCGTTGTCGAACTGACGCTCGCGCTGCACCTGGCTTTCGACTTCACCCGCGACCGACTCATCTGGGACACGGGACACCAGATCTACCCGCACAAGCTGATCACCGGCCGTTACGATGAGTTCGCCAACATCCGTACCAAGGGCGGCCTGATGGGCTACCCGAACCCCAACGAAAGCCCCTACGACCTGTTCATGACCGGCCATGCCGGCAGCAGCGTCTCGACTGTCTCGGGCCTGAAGTCGGCCGACGACCTGCTGGGCGAGAAGGACCGCCATGCCGTGGCCGTGATCGGCGACGGGGCGTTCGTCTCGGGCATTGTCTTCGAGGCGCTGAACAACATCGGCGGCATGAACCAGGACGTGCTGGTCATCCTCAACGACAACAAGATGTCGATCTGCCCGCGCACCGGCGGCCTGGCGAACTACCTCGACCAGTGCCGGATGACGTCGTTGTATCAGGGGTCGAAGAAGAGCATCAACTACATCCTGTCGAAGATCCCGGTGATCGGTGACCTTGCCCAGTCCGCTCTCGAACAGGTTCGCGACGGGTTGAAGGCCTGCTTCAAGGACGGCATGCTGTTCGAGGAGATGGGCTTCCGCTACTTCGGCCCGATCGATGGCCACGACCTGCCGACCCTGCACCGGATTCTGCGCGACTTGAAGGGCCAGAAGGGCCCGATCCTGCTGCATGTGTTCACTGAAAAGGGCCACGGCGTGCCGCAGGCCAGTGCCGACCCGGTGGTCTACCACACACCGCCGGTGTTCATGAAGGTCGGCCCCGAACGAACGAGCATCGAACTGAAGCGCGGCGGCTCGAAGGCGTACACCGACGCGTTCAGCGCTGCGATTCAGGCCGAGATGATGTCCAATGAAAAGGTCACGGTGCTGACGGCGGCCATGTGCCAGGGGAACAAGTTGGAAGCGACGCGCGAGGCGTTCCCGAAGCGGTTCTTCGATGTCGGCATCTGCGAATCGCACGCGGTCGCCTTCGCGGCAGGACAGGCGAAAGCCGGGATGCGGCCGATCGTCGACATCTACTCGACGTTCTTGCAGCGCTCGTTCGACCAGATCTTCCAGGAAGTCGCGCTGCAGAATCTGCCGGTCGTTTTCACGCTCGACCGGGCCGGCCTGACCGGGCCGGACGGCCCGACGCATCATGGCGTATTCGACATTCCGTACATGCGGCTGTTCCCGAACATCACCGTGATGGCCCCGGGCGACGAGAAAGATGTGGCCGCGATGCTGCACTTCGCGCTCGAACAGGATGGCCCGGTATCGATCCGCTACCCGAAAGCGGCGCTCGAAACAGTCGATCGCGATTTCAGCGAGATTGAAATGGGCCGGGCGGAAGTGATCGACTGGGGCGAAGACGGGGCGTTCGTCGTCTTCGGCACGATGCTGCCCGCGGCGATGGAAGCGGCCCGGCTGTTGCGCGAAGAAGGATTGAACGTCGGCGTCATCAACGCCCGCTTCTGCAAGCCGCTCGACAAGGAAACGATCCTGCGGGCGGTCGAGCAACTGCCGTTCGTCATCACGGTTGAAGAAGGCACGATCGAAGGCGGCTTCGGCAGCGCGGTCCTGGAGGCGGCTAACGCCGCCGGCCTGAGCGGCCAGAACATCACGCGTGTCGGCATCCCCGACCGCTTCATCGAACATGCCGAGCGGAACGAACTGCTGGCCGACCTGGGCCTCGACGCCCGCGGCCTGATGCGCACAGCCCTGCAGCAGGCCAGCCGTGACGCGGCCCTTGTGTACAACGCGGATTGAAGCGACGAGCCGCGATCTTCAGGGAGCGTTCCGCTCGCTGAAGATCGCGGCTCGCAATCAACGTTCGTCGCGCTTCTGGCCTTTGATCCACCTCGTTCTGTATGCTGAACATGTGGCGCCTTCCGACCCATCTGTGAATTGGCATCCATGACGACTTCTTTCTTCAGCTTCCTGCTCGATGGCCTTCTGCTGGCACTCATCCAGGGAGTCGCGGCGATCCCGTGGATCTGGGGCCTTGACCCGCGCGCGTTCCGCAAGCTGGTCCGGCAACCGCAGGCCATTCCGGGCTTCATCGGCATCATCGTGATCGGCGGGTTCGGCATCGGCTGGTTGATGTCAGTGCAGCGCGTTGAAGTAAAACTCTCCCAAAACGGCTACTACTATGGCGCGATTCTGCACGTGCAACTGGCGCTCGATTTCCTGGTGCTGTTGCCGCAACTGGTGCTGCTCTTCTGGCCGAAGGGCGGGGCGGTGCTGATGTCGACATTCCGCGAAGCCTGGCGGCAGCCGATGTTCTGGCTGATCTCCGTCATCGCCTCCGGGTTGATCGCGTTCTCGATGGTCGTACCGTACTTCACGTTCGGCGAAGACTACAAGATGATGAAGCAGCTGGGCTTCGACATCATCATGCTGTCATCACTGATGTTTGCTTTGCTGTCCGCCAGCTTTTCGATCAACGATGAAATCGAAGGCCGCACGGCCATTACGGTTATCAGTAAGCCGATCAACCGCCGGCAGTTTCTGATCGGCAAGTATGCGGGCACGCTGCTGGCCGCGTGGGCCATGATGCTGCTGCTCGGCTGGGTGTTCACCTGGGCACTGCACATCAAGCCGCATTTCGACATGATGGACGATGTCAACGACACCATGCCGGTCGAGGTCATCAGCAAGCTGACGGACAATCTCCAACCGCAGAAGATCTTCCGTACCACGGAAGCGGCGGCCATGGCCTCCGGTGCGATCCGCTGGTTTGGCGAGACGATCGCGATACAAATGGGCCTGCTGCTGGCGTTCGGACAGGTGATGGTTCTCCTGTCGATCTGCGTCGCGTTGGCGACCCGGCTGCAGTACGTGGTTAATCTCACGATCTGTGCCTTCATCTTCCTGATCGGTCACCTGGCCCCGGTACTGGTGATGGCAACGCAGCAACTGGCCCAGCAGTCGGACGCGCTGAAACTGGTTCACTTCATCGCCCAGTTGATCAACACGGTCTTCCCGGGGCTTGAGTACTTCGACATGGGCCCCGCCGTCATTCGCGATGTGCCATTGGCATGGAGCGACTTCGCCGGCTATGTACTGACCGTACTCGGCTACGCGGTCATCTATACGGCCATTGGGATGATCATCGGGCTGTTGCTCTTCGAAGATCGCGATCTGGCGTAAAAACCGCTGATGCGGGCGGGCCTTGCATTTGGTAAACTGCGAAGAGAACGGATTCTGACGAGGAGTGGTCAGCGAGGATCGCTCCGTCATGGTCGCTGCTCGTTGACAAACACGCAGCAGCCATCAGCGCCGACCGGCATGAGGTGGTTGTGGAGCGCACGGCATTTTCCCGGGCGAAAGCCTATCTCGACCATGCATCCCGCTCAAAGTGGCTGGCCCTCTCGGCCGGGACCGCAGCGGGTCTGTGCTATGTCGCCCTCGCCCTCATCTTCGCGCTTTTTGTCGATCTTCTCGACACCCGTGGCCGCATTCCCAACTTCGCGCAACTCGGCCTGTCCGAACAGGATCGCTTTCAGGAAATCTGGAAAGAACTTCCTGAACAATCGCGGTTGGATGCCCTCGCGCAGGTCGGCCTCGTGCCACTCGACCCGGCCAGCGCCGAACCGGTGACGGCCGAGCATCGCCGCCGCTCGGAGATGCGGAAGTCGCTCGCATCGACGGAGAACCTGCCGCCCGTGCCCGGGCGCATGAACCCCGATGACTTGCGGAAATGGGCCAGCACCCGAACCGACGATGCACCTTATGTGGCCGCCATGCGCGAGAACGAACTGCGCTGGCGTGCTTACTTGTGGCTGTACCTGCGCGACCATGTCTCGCGGGATGCGGCCGACACCGTTCAGGGTTTCGTCGGCCCGGGTGAGCCGTTGCCCCTGCCGGGGCTGGGCGAGGAGAACCGTTCGCCCCATGGCGTGCTGGCGCTCGTGGTGCGGCTTCGCAGCACATTCGGCGGCAGGCTGGTCAACGAGATGGCGACGCTGAACCCGTGGATGTGGCACGGCACCGGTGGTCGCGACCCCAATCGGCAGTATCTGCTGGGGTTGCTGCTCCTGGCGGTAGTGGCTGTTTTCATCGCCATCGGCTGCACCATACTGATGAACTGGAAGGCGGGCCGGGCAACGCTGGAAGCGATCCTGCGACTGCGGCGGGCGCTGTACCAACACTCGTCCCGACAAAGTGACCTGGCCGTCCGCTCGAACGGCACACCCGAGGCCGCGGGGCTGTTCACCAAACAGGTCGAAGTTGTCCACGATTCGCTGTATTCCTGGCTGACGTCAATCTCCCGTTATCCTGCACAGATCGTGCTATTGCTCGGCCTGGCGATGGTCGTGCAACCGCTGCTGACGCTGGCCGTCGTGCTCTGCGCAGTGCTGATCTGGTTGGTCGGTGAGCAACTGGCAATCGCGCTGCGTGCTCCCGGTCGACAGTCGCTGCGGTTCGCGGCAAGTCGTCTGGCGTTGATGGTCGAAAGCATCAAGCAGATGCGGCTGGTCAAGTCGTGTTCGATGGAACTGTTCAACCAGAACCGCGTCGAGCGCCAACTTTCAGAGTACACGCGGGCCTACTGGTCGAAGTACCGCGGCGAGGCGCTGGCCAGGCCGCTGGTGCTGCTGCTGTTGCTGCTGTCGGTCATCACGCTGCTGTATGTGGCCGGGCGCATCGTGCTGGTGGACGGGTTGAGCCTGTCGGGCCTGAGCATCTTCGTCGTCGCCGTGGTCGGCATCTATCCTCCCTTGCGCGGTTGGCAAAGCCTGAGCCGGCATGTCCGCCGCGGCAACGATGCGGCCGCTTCAGTCTTCGCTTACCTCGATCGCAAGACCGATCAGCAGGCACTGGCGGACGGCGAGTTCCTGCAACCGATGACGCGGACCCTGGAGTTCAAAGGGGTCTCGCTGCGGCAACCGGGCGACACGCGGATGATCCTTACCAACGTGAACCTGGGTGTGAAGGTCGGCCATCGCATCAGCATCATGGGCGCGGACGAAGAAGCACGGAAGGCGCTCTTGTACCTGATCCCGCGCTTCTTCGAGCCTACGGATGGGGAGGTCCGCATCGACGGGCGTAACCTCGGCTACGTCTCGCTCGACTCGCTGCGCTCGCAGATCGGCATGGTGATGCAGGGCAGCCTGGTGTTCAATGACACGGTTGCCAACAACATCGGCTGTGGTGACCCCGCCATCACGCTGCCGCGCATCATCGAGGCCGCGAAGCTCGCACACGCGCACCAGTTCATCCAGAACCTGCCGTATGGATACGAAACACCGATCGGCGACCTGGGCAAGTCACTGCGGATCGGGGAACAGTTCCGTATTGCGCTGGCGCGGGCAATCGTCCGCGACCCGGCAATCTACATTATCGAAGAACCTGACGCCCCACTCGATGACGATACCAAAGCGCTGATCGACGACACGCTGGGCCGGGTGCTGCCGGGCAAGACGGCGTTCTTCCTGCCGCACCGGATCTCGACACTGAAGCATTCGGACCGGATTGTGCTGTTGCAGAACGGCAGCATCGAAGCAATCGGCGGCCATCGCGAACTGGTTCACGAGAGCAGCCTTTACAAGCACCTGTATTATCTTCAGTTCAACGCATTTGCCGAAACCTGATTCATGGGAGAGTGATGAGTTCACACGCACACGACCTGGAAATGGCCTTGGCCGCGGCGCGCAAGGCGGCCGACCTGATCCGCCGCGACTACGAGTCGTTCGTGGCGATCCCCGATGCGGCGGTCAACATTTGCACTGAGACCGACCGCGCCGCGCAGGAGGTGATCCTGAAGCACCTGCACGAAGCGTTGCCGGATGACTCGCTGTGTGCCGAAGAGGCAACGCCGACCGTCGACATGGCACCGAAGGGGGCCCGTCGGCTGTGGGTGGTCGACCCGATCGACGGCACGCGCGGTTTCGCCATGAAGAACGGCGAATTCTCTGTCATGATCGGCCTGATCGTCGATGGCGAACTGGCCGTCGGCGTGGTCGATGAGCCGATCCAGAAGCGAGTGACGTATGCCGTGAAAGGGCAAGGCTGCAAAGTAACCGTTGACGGCTCGGCTCCGCGTGATTGCCGCGTGTCGTCCGTGGCGACCCTGAAGGAAGCGGCCTTGATTCAGAGTCATTCCAAGAAGCCGGGGGCCGTTTCCGACACGGTGAAGGCTCTCGCCCCGGGCCGGGTGATTGAAGTCTTCTCCGCCGGTGTGAAGCTGGCAATGGTCGCCCGCGGCGAGGGAGAGTTGTACCTGAATACCTACTCGAAGTTCC
>Ga0105048_10019015_pt1 | contig 10542 bp, 5 predicted proteins | sample MAT05_FD_78382 | JGI IMG/M metagenome (GOLD analysis project Ga0105048, IMG submission 78382) | Freshwater microbial communities from Lake Fryxell liftoff mats and glacier meltwater in Antarctica - MAT-05 | ecosystem: Environmental > Aquatic > Freshwater > Ice > Liftoff microbial mat | place...
ACTCACCGCCGCCCAGCGGCTCATCGGCCATTCGAACATGGCCTCGGCTTCGCGCGTGGTGGCGAGTTGCGGTCGGAGCACGCTGCCAAACGGCGTGCCGCAGCGGACCTCGCGTCCGCGATAGGCCGTGGGGAAATGCAGTTTCAGGAGCGAGTTCTCCTCGAGGTAGTCCAGCTCGACGGTCAGGCGCAGCACACTCGCCCCCGGCTGTAGCGAATAGCGCACGGTAGCGGTGCTGCGGGCGCCGATCGATCGGGTGACGGCAATGAAATCCTTGCCCGCGGTGATTTTGGCGGGGCCGTGCGCGGGTTGTCCGAGGGAAAGCGTGGCACGGTCGATGTCCCACGGACCGAAATTGGCGGCGTAATCGGGATAGGCGACCAGACGGCCGGCGCCGGCAGACAGTTCGACGACGCGGCCGTCGACGCTGAGCGCGGCGAGTTCACCGCGGGCATCGAGGCGGGCGGTGACGCGGCCGTTGGAGAGCGTGCGGCCCTGGACGGTGACCTTCGGCACGCCGTGGACGATGGCGTCGGAGACTCTGACGCCGGAAAGCGGGGGCAGATCGACGACTTTGCCGGCGACGAAGCAGCGGCGGGCGAAGGGAAGGGTGTTGAAGAGGCAGGTCTCTCCGAGGTGGAGCGTGTTGCCCTCAACGCGCTTGGCTTGGGCTCGGCGTTTTAACGCGTTGGGGGCAACGCGTTCCACCACTCGGAGAGCTGCAGCAGTCTGCTCGCGCGTGAGCTGGGCTAGTTCAGGGAGGCCTTTGACGTAGACTTCGGGGATCGCGCTGCCGGGGATGTAGTCGTGAAACTGGGCGAAGACCATGCGGCGCCAGGCGTGGGCGAGATCCCCTGGAGACGCGGCGCCCTCGCCGTGTTTTGACGGACGCGACGGGGGCGTCGCGGCTCCAGTGGCTACGAGCGCTGCTTCATGCGCTTGCAGGGCGCGCTCGAGGTTGCGGAAGTGGGACTTCACGCGGCTCTGCGTCGTGAAGGTGCCGCGGTGGTATTCGAGATAGATTTCACCGTCGAGCGCGGGGAGCTGGGCCGATTTTTCCGCGAGCCGGTCAAAGAACGCCTCGGGTTGGTCCCATTTCAGTGCCGGGAGGCCGCGCAGGGAATCGAGCCGGCGGGCGCGTTCGCACATTTCCTCGCTGGGACCGCCACCGCCGTCGCCGTAGCCGTTGGGCATCAGGACTTCGGGGTGGATGTCGCCCTGCTGGTTCTGGCGGGCGGCCGTGTGCACCTGCTCGACGGAGATGGTGTTGTTGAACTGGACACCCTGTGTGACGTGGCTGACGACCGCGTGGCCACCGGCCCCGCGCCAGACGAAGCTGGAATGCGGGAAGCGGTTGGTGGTGTTCCAGGTGGTCTTCGTGGTGAAGAAATAGTCCACGCCGCTCAGCTTCATGAGCTGCGGCAGGCAGGCGCTGAAACCGAAGAGATCGGGCAGCCACAGCACGCGGGAGAGTTTGCCGGAGAGTTTCTTGAACGAGTTCTGTCCAATCATGAACGCCCGCGCCAAGCCCTCGCCGCAGGGGACGTGGGAATCGCTTTCCACATACATGCCGCCGGTGGCTTCCCACTGGCCGGAGCGCAGGCGAGCCTTCACGGCGCGGTGCAATTCCGGCGAGCGGCGGCCCACGGCCTCGTAGCTGGCCGATTGCGAGTAGGCGAAACGGAACTCGGGATAGAGCGCCATCAGCCGGTTGACGTTGGAAAACGTATGCACGGCCTTGCCCTCACCGATCTGCTCGGTCCAGAGCCAGACGAGGTCGAGGTGCGAGTGACCGGTCAGCGCGGCGCGGGCGAACGGCGCGGCGTCGCGCATTTCGCGATAGACCAGCGCCAGCGCGCGACGCAGGGCGTCCACGCCCGAGGTGTCGAAGGCATCGAGCGCGAGGTCGAGACCGCGCAGCAACCGGCGGAACTGCGCCGACACATCGGTCAACGGCGGCTGTTGCGTCATGGCCTGGAGTTCGCGCGGCACGCCGGGGAATTCGCGCGCGCGCAGCTCGATCATGTAGTCGTAGAGACAGTTCAGGTCATGATAGGCGGCCCAGGCGGTATCGTCACGGCGAAGAAGCGAGGCGCCGCGGAAGAGGTTACCCTTCTCATCGAGGCCCTTCGCGTCGGGATGCCAGACGGCGGCCTGCACGCAGAGCGACTCGACCCAGACCTCTCTCACCCCGGCGGGCAGTTCGACGGTGCGATGGGCGATGTCGAAGCCGTAGAATGGGTTCCCGTTGACCCACATCGTGGCCTCGCCCTGTTCGTCCCAGCGCATCCAGCGGGGCCCGCCGGCGGGGATCGTGACGCGGCACCAACGCTGGTCGTAGAGCCGGCCCCAAATTTCGCCGGCGCGGACCGCGCGGCGGGGAAATTTCTTCGCGATTCCGAGTGACACATGGTCGGGGCGGGAAGCGGTGGCCTCGACGCGCAGCGGGCGCGCATCCGACCAGATCATTTCGGCCAGACGCAGCACGCCGCGCTGGGCGCGCAGGGGCGTCATCGAGAGCAAGGGGTTGAGGGGCAGCATCGCAGAGGGAAGTAGCGCGGCGGGTTTGGCTTGGCGAGCCCGGTGTGGCGGAGGCAGCCGGACGAAAGAATTTATTAAGAGGGAAGCCAGGAAGCCGGGAATTATTCGAGGCTTCCTGGCTTCCCTCTTTGACGAAATTGGCTCGCATGGGCTGCGGCATTGACCGTGGCGGGCAAACGCCTCTGCTTGAGCGATGGCCCCCACGCTCCTCGTCCTCGCCGCCGGCATGGGCTCGCGCTACGGCGGGCTGAAGCAGATCGACCCGGTCGGGCCCGGCGGGGAGACCGTGCTCGACTACGCGGTGTTCGATGCTTTGCGCGCGGGCTTCGGGCGTGTGGTGTTCGTGATCCGGCGCGATTTCGAGCAGGTGTTTCGCGAGCAGATTGGCACAAAATACGCCGGCCGCGTCGAGGTGGACTATGTATTCCAGTCGCTCGACGCCCTGCCGGAAGGCGACACGGTGCCCGCGGGACGCGAAAAACCCTGGGGGACGGGCCATGCAGTCTGGTGTGCGCGCGAGGCGGTGCGCGGGCCGTTTGCCGTGATCAATGCGGATGATTTTTACGGGGCAGACTCCTTTACCCAACTCGCGAAGTTCCTGACGAGCCCGGCGGCGTCACCGCGCGGCTTCGACCCGATGTCGGGCCACCGCACGCCCCGCGTGATGGCGGCGCAGTTCGCGATGGTCGGTTTCACAATGGCGAACACGTTGTCCGAGTATGGCGCGGTCTCCCGTGGTCTTTGTGACACCGGGCCGGGCGGGCTGCTGGAGTCCATCACTGAGCAGACGGGCATTCTCGCGGCAGACGTGGGCGCGAAGCAGAAGTTTTCCGGCAAGGAAACGGTCTCGATGAACTGCTGGGGTTTCACGCATGCGCTGTTTGCGGGGTTGGACCGGCAATTCCACGAGTTTTTTGTCGCGCGCGGGCATGACCTGAAGGCTGAGTTTTACCTCCCGGCGGCGGTGTCGGAGATGATCGCGCGAGGCGAGGCGACCGTGCGCGTGCTGCCGACGGACAGCGCGTGGTTTGGCGTGACGTATCGCGAAGACAAGCCGCGGGTGGTGGCGGCGATCGCGGAGCTGGTGACCGCCGGGCACTACCCAGGCCGGCTATTCTGACGGCCAATCCTTTTGACCACGGATTGCACAGCATGACACGGATAAGGCACCCTGACCCAATTCTGAACTGTTTCCCTGAGCGCCACCAATTCGTCTGCGAATCATCCGTGTCCACCCGTGAAATCCGTGGTTAAAAATCAAGTCTGGCCCTCGCTGAAATCCTATGCCGGCGAACATCTCGCGCGCATTGCGATGCCGGTGGGCGGCATTGGCACCGGCACGGTTTCGCTGACCGGCTGGGGTGCGTGGCGTCACTGGGAGATCATGAACCGACCGGCGAAGAACTTCACGCCCTTCGGTCAGGGTGGCGCGGCGCCGTTTTTTGCGGTGCGCGCGGCGCGGCGGGGCGACGCCCCGGTGACGCGGCTGCTCGAGGGTCCGCTGCCGGAGGGGGAGTGGGAAGGGGAGGAAGGCTCGCCGACGCGCCAGGCGGGCCTGCCGCGTTTCCGCCGGTGCACGTTTCGCGCGGCTTATCCACTGGGGCAGGTGGAGTTGGCAGATGAGTCCATGCCGGTGGGTGCCGTGCTGCAGGTTTTCAATCCGTTTATCCCCGGCGACAGCGCGCGCAGCGGGTTGCCGGTCGCGCTGGTGCGGGTGGTGGTGCGGAACAATTCGCGCGCCGCCGTGGCGGCAGCGGTGGCGGCGGTGCTGCCCAACTTTATTGGCTGCGACGGCTTTGCGCAGAAGTTCGACGACTTCCGCGGCAAGACGTTTCCCACGGGCGCGGCCGGCAACCGCAACGACTGGCGCGAAGCGGGGGGCCTGCGCGGCCTGGCGATGAGCTCGGAAGGCGTGGCGCGTGAGCACACGGCGTGGGGGACGATGGCGCTGGCCACGACGGCGAGGACAGGGGTGACGCATCGGACGTGCTGGCAGGATTTTGGGTGGGGCGCGGACTCGCTGCTGGATTTCTGGGATGATTTTTCGGCCGATGGGAAATTGGAGCCGCGCACGGCGAAGAATGACTCACCGACGGGCTCGCTCGCGGTGGCGGTCGACGTGCCCCCGATGAGCGAACGCACGGTGGAGTTTGTGGTAGCGTGGCATTTTCCGAACCGGGAGAGCTGGAGTCGTCCGGTCACGGAGCCACCGACGATGGTGGGGAATTATTATACGACGCAGTTCGCCGACGCGTGGGCGGCGGCGGTGCACGCGGCGAAAGCGTGGCCGGCGCTGGAGCGGGACACAGTGGCGTTCGTGCGCGGCGTGACGGAGTGCGATCTGCCCGCGGAAGTGCGCGAGGCGGCGCTGTTCAATCTCTCAACGCTGCGCTCACAGACCTGCTTCCGGACGCCGGATGGTAAATTTTACGGCTGGGAAGGCTGTTTTGACCGCCGCGGGAGCTGTCATGGCAACTGTACGCACGTGTGGAACTACGAGCATGCGACGGCGCACCTGTTCCCGGATCTGGCGCGGACGATGCGGGAGACGGAATTTTCGGAGTTCATGATGCAGCCGGACGGGCTGATGACCTTTCGGGTGGCGCTGCCGCTCAAGGCCGGGACGAGCCACGTGTTGGCGGCGGCGGACGGGCAGATGGGCTGCCTGATCAAACTGCACCGCGAGTGGCGTCTCTCCGGTGACACGGCGTGGTTGAAAGGCCTGTGGCCGCGGGCGAAGGCGGCGCTGGAGTTTGCTTGGCTGCCGGGCGGGTGGGACGCCGATCAGGATGGGGTAATGGAAGGCGCGCAGCACAACACGATGGACGTCGAGTATTTCGGGCCGAATCCGCAGATGGCGTCGTGGTATCTGGGCGCGCTGCGGGCGGCCGAGGAGATGGCGCGGGCGCTGGGGGATAAGAAATTCGCCGCCAAATGCCATGACCTGTTCGAGCGCGGGCGGGCCTGGGTGGACGCGAACCTGTTCAACGACGATTATTACGAGCACCACGTCCAGCCGGCGGGCAGCTGGGACAACGTCCGGGTCGGACTCGTGGCCGGCCCGGAGACCAAAAATGCGGCGGCGCCCGACTATCAGCTCGGCGCGGGTTGCCTGGTGGATCAGCTGGCGGGACAGGTGAACGCGCATTTCGAGGGGCTCGGCCATCTGTTGGACCCGGTGCACGAGCGGGAGGCGCTGCGGGCGGTGCTCGCGCACAACCGGCGGAGCGGTTTCGACGGCCACTTTAACCACATGCGCAGCTACGTGCTCGGTGACGAGACGGCGGTGTTGATGGCGTCTTATCCGCGCGGGCAGCGTCCGGCGCGGCCGTTTCCCTATTACACGGAAGTGATGACGGGTTTCGAATACTGCCTGGCGCTGCACCTCGCGCAGGAAGGGATGGTTCGCGAGGCGTTGAAAGTCGTGCGCGACATCCGCGCGCGCTACGACGGCCGGAAGCGCAATCCCTTCGATGAGGCCGAGTGCGGGCACCACTACGCCCGCGCGCTCAACAGCTGGGGGCTGATCCCGGCGCTGACGGGTTTTCATTACTCGGCGCTGACGGGCGAACTGGGCTTTGCGCCGAGCAAGCGGCATGTGACGTGGTTTTGGTCCACGGGTGCGGCGTGGGGGACGGTCGAGCTGGCGCCGACGCGCCGCCGCACGAAAGTCACGCTGGTTTGCCTGGGCGGACGGTTGAAATTGAGGGGGTTCAAGCTCACGGGCTTCGGGCGGAAGGAATTTAAGGCCGCGAAAACCCTCGCACCCGGCCGGCCGCTCACGCTTGAAATAGCGCCTGCTGCATGAGTTCCGCTGCTGTTCCCCCCGAGTTTCACGAGATCATCGCCGCCTTCCCGCTGCCCGGCCGGCTGGTGTCGGCGTCGCCGCACGGCAGCGGGCACATCAACGAGACCTATGCGGCGGTGTTTGCCGAAGGCCCGGGGACGCGGCGCTACATTTTCCAGAAGATCAACCACCGCATCTTCAAGAATGTGCCCGGGCTGATGGACAATGTGCGCCGGTGACCACGCACATTGCGACGAAAGTGCGGGCGTCGGCAGGCGAGGCGGCGGCGCGACGGGTGCTGACGCTGGTGGCGGCGCGCGACGGCCGGGCGTTCGCCCAGGATGCGGGCGGCGGCTACTGGCGGGTCTATGATTTCATCGAAGGCGCGCACACAGTGGACCGGGTGACGACTGAGGCGCAGGCGCACGCGGTGGCGGCGGCGTTCGGAGAATTCCAGGCGCAGCTGGCGGACCTGCCGGGCGGGCGGCTGTTTGAGACGATCCCGAATTTCCACCATACGCGGAGCCGGTTTGAGAATTTCCGGAAGGCCGTGGCGGAAAACACCGCGGGCCGGAAGGCGGAGGTGTCGGCGGAGATCGATTTCGCGTTCTCGCGCGAGGCCGATGCGGACGTGCTGCTGGACCTGCTGGCGCAGGGGAAAATTTCCGAGCGGGTCACGCACAACGACACGAAGATCAACAACGTGATGCTGGATGACGTTACGGGACGGACGGTGGCGGTGATCGACCTCGATACGATCATGCCGGGGCTGCCGCTTTATGATTTCGGCGAGATGGTCCGCACGTCGGCCAGCTCGACCTACGAGGACGATCCCGACGCCGCGAACATGCACATGGTGCTCCCGCCATTCCGGGCGCTGGTGCAGGGCTATCTGGCGTCGGCGGTAGGCGGCGTGTTGAACGCGACGGAGCGCGCGCACCTCGGCTTTGCGGGCAAGCTGATGACGTATGAGAACGGCCTGCGTTTCCTGACCGACTACCTGCAGGGCGACACCTACTACAAGATCAAGCACCCGCGCCACAATCTGGACCGCTGCCGCACGCAGTTTGAGCTCGGGCGCAGTATTGAGGCGGCGAAGGAAGAAATGGATGAGATTGTCGAGGCCAGCTAAAGTTCGAATTGTTGCCCGCGGATTATGCGAATTGGCGCGAAGATTCGGAATCGGATTATTTGACCACGGATAACACGAGCAGACACGGATCAATCCCAATTCACGCCGACCAACAGGGGTTTCGGATTGATCCGTGTCTGCTCGTGTTATCCGTGGTTAAAATGGATCGGGTTCGAAATTCGCGCCGATTTGCGTAATTCGCGGGCAAGGGTTGAGGTTTGCCGGCCCCGGTTTTGTTTTTCGTGTATTTCGTGTATTTCGTGGTTAAATCCGACTTCCGATGAAGTACTCCCGACCCGACTCCGACATTTTCACCCCGGATGGCAGTGATCCGGTGGGGGCGCTCGCGCGGACGACGCATCTTTGTGTCATTGCCCACCAGGACGACATCGAGATTAACGCGTATCCGGCGGTGGCGGAGTGTTATGGCAAGGCTGCCAAGTTTTTCACGGGCGTGACGGTCACAAATGGCGCCGGTTCCCCGCGGGCGGGTGTTTATGCGCAGCACACGGATGAACAGATGCGGGTGGTGCGCATCGAGGAACAGCGCGCCGCGGCCCGGCTGGGGAAATACAATCTCCAGCTACAGCTGGGGCATCCCAGTGCGGACGTGAAGAAATCCGGGAATGCCGGCGTGGCGGCGGATTTGAAGGCGATTTTCGCCGCGTGCCGTCCGAGCGTGGTTTACCTGCACCAGCCGGCCGACAAGCACGACACTCACGTGGCGGTGCTGCTGCGCTGCCTCGAGGCAATCCGCTCACTGCCCGTGGCGCAGCGGCCAAAGAAAGTCGTCGGCGTGGAAGCCTGGCGTGGACTCGACTGGCTGATGGATAGCGAGAAGCTTCCGCTGGATTGCAGCGCACATCCGGAGTTGGCGCTGAAGTTGATACAGGTCTTCGACTCGCAGATTGCCGGCGGGAAACGTTACGACCTCGCCGCGATCGGGCGCCGGCAGGCGAATGCGACGTTCCACACCTCGCACGCGACGGACAAATTCACCGAGATCGCCTGGGCGATGGATCTGACGCCGCTGGTGACGGATGAGAATCTGAGCGTGGCGCAGTTTGCGTTGGGGCACATCGACCGGTTGAGGGCGGATGTGGCGGCGCGGATAGCGAAGCTCGGTTAGGACAGCGGCTGTAATGAATCTGGCCACAGGCGCTCAAGCCCTCATTCCCAAAAAAAATACGCCGATTTCGGTATTGGCGTCAAATGGGTTACGGTTGTCGAGGTGGGCTTTGGTAGCGATGATCGTGTCCGTTATCGCCGGCTGGTGTTTTAAATCCTGACAACACTTTGTTCACCGTGTGACGTGAGGGCCGCGGACCAGATTTCGTGGTGGTCGACGGCTTCGTCGGGGGTGGCGCAGCCGAATTTGTCGCCGAGTACGCCCGCACGCTCGGCGAGATAGGCGGCCCACATTTGCTGAAGGATGTCGGGGAAACCGGGTTCGAAGATCGCGCCGGTGATCGTTTTGAAAGGCGTGCCGAAGCCGAGGTCGGTTTTCTCCCAGGTCTGCTCCTTGCCGCGACGATAAGTCCAAAATGTTTTCGGCTCTTTCGTCGAGTAACGCACCCCCATGTCGGTGCCCAGCACCTCGAAGATCCAGGTGTTGGTCTCGGTGGGCGCGAGGCGTTTCATTTCCAACGTAAGCGGGGTCGGATGTCCGGCGATGGGGGCGGTGCAATGGAGCGTGGCGTTGTCCCAAGTATCGCAGGCGGCGGTGCCGCCCTTGCCGTCGGGGCGGGTGGGGTAAATTTTCTGCAGCTGAGCGAAGATGCTCGTGGGTTTCCAGCCGAGGCGGAGCGGGACGTGCGCGACATGCATGCCCAGGTCGGCCATGACGCCAATCGCGCCGCAATATTTCGACTGACGCTTCCAGTTAATCGGCTTGGTGGGGTCCAGATCGCTCGAATGCAGGAAGGCGCAACGGGCCTCGAGCACGCGACCGAGTGAGCCGCTGGCAGCCATTTGCCACGCGCGTTGGACGCCGGGGAGGAACGGAAATTCCGAGGACACCCGCACGAAGCGGCCGAGTTTCTTGGCCTCGTCGCGCACGCGCTTGGCGGCGGCGAGGTCGATGCCGAAGGGTTTTTCGGCGAGCAGGTCTTTGCCGGCGCGCAGGACGTCGAGGTAGATTTCCTCGTGCAGATGATGGGGGACCGCGGCGTAGACGACGTCGACGTCATCGAGCTTGAGCAGCTCTTTATGACTCGTGACAAAGTGCTTCACGCCGGGCACTTGCCGGAACCAGTCGAGCAGTCCGGGTTGCAGATCGCAAACGGCGACGAGCTCGGCGCGCACGGGAAAATCCACGAGGGCGAACCAGCGGGCGAGGGCGCTGGCGGCCTCGCGGCCCATGAGGCCACCGCCGATGATGCCGACTCGGACGGGATTGGGGGAGGTCATGGGTGAGGGGTTAGGGGTGATGGGTGAGGCCGGGTTCTTTGGATTGTCCTTCTGAGCGTAGCAAAGAATCCAGTGCGATGACGCTATGGGCTTCGACGCTATCCAACTGGATTCTTCGCTACGCTAAGAACGACAAACTCCTTGGCGGGTTCGGCACCTATGGGCTCAGGCGAGGAATTTCAGAGCGTCGGCGGGCGACATGCCGTCATGGACCACGGCCATGAGGGCGCGGGTGATGGCGGCGGGCTTGGGGTGCTGGATGATGTTGCGGCCGTAAACGATGCCGGAGGCGCCCTGGGTGATAAGGGCGGCGGTGCGGGTGAGGATCTCGGCTTCGGGGGCTTTGCTGCCGCCACGCACGAGGACGGGGATGCCGCCGGCGGTTTCGATGACCTTATGGTAGATCGAGGCGTCGTCGGTTGGGTCGGCCTTGATGATGTCGGCGCCGAGCTCCACGGCTTGGCGGACGAGCGGGATGATCTTGGCGGGATCTCCATCCACCATGTAGCCGCCGGCCTTGGCGTTGGGCTGGAAGACGAGCGGCTCAATCATGAGCGGCATGCCGTAGTGGTCACAGGCGGGTTTCAGGCGGAGGATATTCTGGATGCACTGGTCGGAGACCTCGGGCTGTTCCGGGATGCGGAAAAGGTTCACGACGACGCACGACGCATCG
>Ga0105048_10019019_pt1 | contig 10541 bp, 10 predicted proteins | sample MAT05_FD_78382 | JGI IMG/M metagenome (GOLD analysis project Ga0105048, IMG submission 78382) | Freshwater microbial communities from Lake Fryxell liftoff mats and glacier meltwater in Antarctica - MAT-05 | ecosystem: Environmental > Aquatic > Freshwater > Ice > Liftoff microbial mat | place...
AGCTTAGCCTTCTCGCCAGTCGAAGCACGGAGGTCATTAAGTGCGGCTAGCAACCGTTGCTCAAGCTTGGCAGCGTTTCCGGCAATCAGGTCAATTCCCAACGCATCCATGCGAAGTTTCATCTGCATGGTTTTGTTCCTGAATATTTCGGATTCACCGTTGACGTCCGCGAGGTTCTGCCTCGAATCTGTCAATGCTTTCGCGGTTTCACCCAGAGCGTCGCGGAGTTCTTTATTTTCACGGAGAACTTTTTCAATGGCTACTTTCAACTGGCTGTTTTCAATATCTAAGTCTGACAAAGATCCTGCTGATTGCGCCGCCGGTCCAAAGACCAGCACCATGCACAACCCGGCAACCACCTTCTTGAGGCTCATGCTAAGAGTCGAGAGCTTCATCTGCCTCAACGCTTAACCTTCTGCCCAGAACTACTTGGTTACCTTGGCGGTATGGGAACCGTGCTTTTTGAAGATCCGCGTGGGCGAAAATTCACCAAGCTTGTGCCCTACCATGTTTTCCGTCACGAAGACGGAGTTAAAAATTTTACCGTTATGGACCATAAACGTATGGCCCACAAACTCTGGCGTGATCATTGAGCGCCGCGACCAGGTCTTGATCGGTTTTTTTATGCTCGCGACATTCATCTTGTCGATTTTTTCGAAGAGGTGCCCATCAACGAACGGACCTTTTTTAAGAGAACGACCCATGTTTAGTTAATAATTACTTCTTCTTCGACGAACGACGTTCAACAATGAAGTTATTGCTCGTCTTGTATTTGCGACGTGTTTTGAATCCTTTGGCGAGTTGTCCCCATGGCGACATCGGATGATGTCGTCCGCCACCACCTTTCGATTTACCCTGCCCGCCGCCCATCGGGTGATCAACCGGATTCATCACCATGCCGCGGACCGTTGGACGGATCCCGCGCCAGCGGCTTCGCCCCGCTTTGCCAGAAGCGACGTTCATGTGCTCAACATTGCCGACCTGGCCAATTGTCGCGTAGCAGGCTTCGTGAATTTTACGAATCTCGCCGGAGGAAAGTTTAACCAATGCGTAACCAGCTTCGCGGTTATTCAGGATTACCAGTTGACCGGCACTCCGGGCAATCTGCCCTCCTCTACCGGCAACCAACTCCACATTGTGAACTGAGGCTCCGAGCGGGATCGCACTCAGAGGAAGCGCATTGCCAACCTTTGGCTCAACACCGTCGCCGGCGATCACTTTGTCGCCGACGCCTAGGCCGACCGGCGCGAGGATGTAGGCCTTGTCGCCATCGGCATAGCGCAGCAGCGCTATACGGCATGTGCGGTTAGGATCGTACTCAATAGCTACCACTTCAGCTTCGACGCCGCGTTTCGTGCGCTTAAAGTCGATAATGCGATACTTTTGCTTGTGCCCGCCGCCAATGTGACGAGTCGTGATCCGTCCATTATTATTGCGCCCACCGGTCTTGTGCTTGGTCTCAACCAGCGACTTCTCAGGCTTGGATTTCGTGATCTCATCAAAGGCCGGAAGCGCTTTGAAGCGACTCGTCGGTGTAAGGGGTCTAAATGTCTTGAGTGCCATGACTAGTTCAATGGTTAGGCCAGTTCAATCCTATCGCCTTTTTTCAAAGTGACGATCGCTTTCTTCCAGTCGGCTTGACGTCCAAATGCTGCCGTCCGCTCGCGCTTCTTCTTGCCAGCGTAATTGCAAGTATTTACAGCGACAACAGTCTTCTTGAAAAGTGTCTCGACCGCCTGCTTGATCTGGGTCTTGTTCGCATGAGGTCGGACCCGAAAAACATATTTGTTTTCCTTCTCCGCGAGAAGCGTCGCCTTCTCAGTCAGGCGAACCGTTTCGATGATGTCGTAGGGTTCGTTCATTTGGCGGCGAGGCGATCGGCGAGTTGGGCCAAACCGTCTTCTGTTACGACGATCTTGCGAAAATTCAGAAGCTGCTCGGTGTTAACTTCGGCTGCTGTCATAAGCAGCGTCGGTTGCACGTTACGAGCAGCAAGGTAGGTGGTCGTGTCAAAACCCGACGCAACGATAAGTGTTTTTGATTCGCCGGTGATTGCGCCTAGGGCGTCAAGGAAATGCTTCGTCTTCGGCGCTTTAACTGCGAAGCCTTCGATGAGGAAGACATCACCCGATTTAATGCGCTCGCTGAACGCCTTGCGAAACGCAAGTTTCTTGACGTTCTTCGAAACTTTCTTGGAGTAATCACGGGGGTGAGGTCCGAAGACCACACCTCCGCCGACCCAAACGGGACTTGATTTATAACCGGCGCGAGCGCGGCCAGTACCTTTCTGTCGCCAAGGTTTGGCTCCGGAGCCGCTGACAGTAGCCTTGGTCTTGACTGAGGCGGTACCGCTGCGTCGATTCGCTCGAAGAGCTACTACCGTGTCATGCACGACTTGGCTATACTTACCATTCTCGACTACGTCGATCTTGGCAGCCTTGGCGGCTTCAACTGTAAGAATTTCAGCCATCATAGGTTACTTAGCAGCCTCCGGTTGGGCTTTAATCGCTGGCCGAACGACAACATAGCAGCCATTCGCACCGGGTACCGCCCCGCTGATGAGGATTACGCCTTCTTCTGGCCGCACCTGAACAACGCGGAGATTTTGCACCGTCACGCGCTCATCACCCATATGACCGGGCATGCCCATGTTTTTCCAAATGCGACCTGGTGTCGATCGGTTGCCGATAGCACCGTTGCGGCGGTGCATCATATGCCCGTGTGACATGGGTTGACCGCTCATGTTGTGCTTCTTCATGACCCCTTGAAAACCTTTGCCCTTGGAGCGTCCAATCACATCCACCACATCTCCGACAGCAAACTGGCTCACATTGAGATCAACTGTGCCTTCCAAGGAAGTGCCTTCCGGAAGCCGGAACTCACGGATGAACTTCTTTGGTTCAGAGGCTGCCTTTTTGAAATGTCCGAGAAGCGGCTGAGTTACCCGCTGGGCTTTCTGAGCGTCGAACCCGACCTGCACGGAAGCATAGCCATCGCTATCAGCCGTCTTGATCTGCAGCGCGGTATTGCCGCCTGCCTCGATGACTGTGACAGGGATAGCCTTGCCCTTCTCGTCATAAACGCGGGTCATACCGATTTTTTTGCCTAGTAATCCAATCTTCATAGTGCTGACAGGATAAAAATCAGATCTTGATTGTGATATCCACACCGGCCGGGAGATTGAGTTTCTTCAACTCGTCCACGGTTTTCGCGGTAGGCTCGATGATATCGAGGAGGCGCTTGTGTGTCCGAATTTCGAACTGCTCCATGGACTTCTTGTCAACATGCGGGGAGCGGTTCACGGTGAATTTCTCAATGCGCGTTGGCAGAGGAATAGGACCCGCCACTTTTGCGCCGGTGCGTTTGGCTGTTTCGACAATTTCCGCCGACGATTGGTCGAGCATGCGGAAGTCGAAAGCTTTGAGGCGGATGCGAATACGTTGTCCGGTCATAGGTAAAGTTTCGTTACTTGGCTTTCTGGTCGAGCACAGCGGCAAGGACCTGGGCCGGGACTTGTTCAAAGTGGGACGGTTCCATCGAATAGCTCGACCGTCCCTTAGACAGCGAACGGATCGCCGTTGAATAACCGAACATTTCCGCCAACGGAACGTCCGCATTGATGATGGAAAGGTTGTTCTTCGCCTCGATTCCTTTGATCGCAGCGCGACGGCGGCTGAGATCGCCCATAATGTCGCCTTGATATTCTTCCGGGGTGCTGTTTTCGACCTTCATGATCGGTTCAAGAAGGATCGCACCAGCCTTCTTAAAGCCGTCCTTGGTCGCAAAGATGGCCGCCATCTTAAACGCCAGTTCGTTCGAATCGACGTCGTGATAACTGCCGTCGATGATGTCCACTTCGACATCAATCACCGGGTAACCACCTACAACCCCATTGAGAACTGCTTCTTCCACACCCTTTTTGCAGGCGGGAATGTATTCCTTCGGAATGGTTCCACCAACCACCTTGTTTTCGACCACAATGCCCTTGCCGCGCTCGCCAGGACGGACGTTGACGATGACATGGCCGTATTGACCGCGACCACCGGACTGCTTGATGAGTTTTCCCTCGCCAGTCGCCGCCGCGGTGATCGTCTCGCGATAGGCGATCTGCGGTTTGCCGGAGTTCGCGTCCACCTTGAATTCGCGGAGCATACGATCCCGAATAATTTCGAGGTGAAGTTCGCCCATGCCTGCAATGATTGTCTGACCGGTGTCTTCGTCGGTCTTGACCCGGAAAGTGGGATCCTCCTCGGCGAGTCGCTGAAGGGCGACGCCCATTTTTTCCTGATCGAGCTTGGTCTTCGGCTCGATCGACATCGAGATAACCGGGTCCGGGAAGGACGGCGGAATCAGAAAGATCGGATGATCTTCATCGCAAAGAGTGTCCCCAGTGGTGACATTCTTGATGCCGACGATCGCAGCGATGTCACCGGAATAAATGGTATCAATGTCTTCGCGCTTATCCGCTTGGATCTGGATGAGGCGGCTAATGCGGTCCCGTTTATTGGTGCGCGGGTTGTAAATGGTATCGCCCTTGGTAACTTTACCGCTGTAAACGCGGAAGAAAACGAGTTTGCCAACAAAGGGATCGGTCCAGAGCTTAAATGCCAACGAGCAAAACTTCGCGTTGTCATCCGTGACAGCTTCCATCGGAGACGAGTCGTCAGGGTCCTGACCTTTGGCCGGCGGAATGTCGATCGGGCTCGGGAGGTAATCAATGACCGCATCGACGAGATACTGCACTCCCTTGTTCTTGAAGGCGGAGCCTCCGACAACGGGGACAAACCTATTCGCAATAGTCTGCCTTCGAATGCCCGCCTTGAGCATTTCTATGCTGATGGGCTTTTCCTCGAGGAAAGCAGTCCCGATTTCATCGTCTAGATCAGAGATCGCGGTAACCAATTCGTCGTAGGCCGTATTGACCATGTCCAGAGCTTCCGCGGGAATCTCTTCGATCCGGTAGTTCGAACCCATCTTCTCGTCATCCAGATAGATGATCGCCTTCTTATTAATGATGTCGTACTGACCCCTTAGTTGATCTTCCGCACCGATCGGGACGAGCACCGGCCAAGCATTCGCGTTCAGCTTGGTGCGCATGTCATTGATGGCGTTGTTAAAGTTCGCACCCGTGCGATCCATCTTATTGACGAAAGCAATGCGCGGGACGTTATACTTTGTCGCCTGACGCCAAACCGTTTCGGATTGCGGCTGCACTCCAGCAACGCCGCAAAAGACAGCGATGGCACCATCGAGCACGCGAAGCGAACGCTCAACTTCGGCCGTGAAGTCCACGTGGCCAGGAGTATCGATGATGTTCACCCGCATTTTAATCGCCTGGAAAGCCTTATAGACACCTTCCTCCTTGCGCTGTTCCCAGAAGCATGTCGTCGCCGCCGACGTGATCGTAATGCCTCGTTCGCGCTCCTGCTCCATCCAGTCCGTGACCGTTGTGCCTTCATGCACCTCGCCGATCTTGTGGATCATGCCGGTGTAGAAAAGAATGCGCTCTGTCAGCGTCGTTTTGCCGGCGTCGATGTGCGCGGCAATCCCGATGTTGCGCGTCCGCTCCAGCGGATACTGGCGGTGCGGCGAATTCGGGTTGGTAGTGAGAGGAGCAGCAGCGGCTGACATTGTCGTTACTGGTTAGAAGCGGAAGTGGGCGAACGCGCGGTTTGCCTGCGCCATCTTGTGGGTGTCGTCGCGCTTCTTGATGGCGTTTCCCTGCCCACTGGCGGCTTCTTTGAGCTCGTTGGCGAGCGCCTTCATTAGTGGGATATTTTTCCGCGCCTGGGCGTAACCAACGATCCAGCGCATCGCGAGAGCGAGCTGCCGAGCCGGCGGCACTTCCATCGGCACCTGATAGGTCGCACCACCCACGCGGCGGCTCTTCACTTCGAGACGTGGCTTCACGTTATCGATCGCCTTATTCAAAACTTCCAGTGGATCCACTGCGTCCGTTCCGGTGCGGGTTTCCTCAATCGCTGTATAAACGATGCGCTCGGCCAGCGACTTCTTGCCGTCCTGCATGACCGTGGCGATGAGACGCGCCACCACCGGACTTCCATAACGGGCGTCCAATTTTTCTGTCTTATGAATGACTCGGCGACGACGTGACATGTGACGTTTGGTTGAAAATGATTACTTCTTCTTGCCCTTGGCTCCCTTAGCCGCTTCGGCTTCGGCACCTTTTTTCGGACGCTTCGCTCCGTATTTCGAGCGGCTGCGGCGCCGACCATCCACCCCGAGGGCGTCAAGTGTGCCACGGACGATATGATAGCGCACGCCCGGCAGATCCTTCACGCGACCGCCACGAACGAGAACGATCGAGTGCTCCTGGAGGTTATGCCCCTCGCCCGGAATATACGCGATCACCTCGTAGCCATTGGTCAACCGCACCTTGGCCACTTTGCGGAGCGCCGAGTTCGGCTTCTTCGGCGTGCGAGTCATGACCTGCGTGCAGACTCCGCGCCGAAACGGACAATTGGTCAGGGCCGGTGATTTGGATTTCACCGTGACTTTCTTGCGTCCTTGGCGGACGAGCTGGTTGATGGTTGGCATTGGGAAAAGTTTGTCGTTTGGGACGGCTGCATTCCTGGCTACATCCGGGGACTGAAAACCCCGCTTTTACGGGCTGTTTCACTGCCCACCGGGAGCGGGGAGCGCGGACTTTAGGAGAATCGACCTGACGTGCAAGCGATTTTTCTTGGTGACCGCGATTTATTTTTCCCTCAGCAGTTTGGCCGGTCTCCACAAGCGACGCAGCCGCCGGCGAACCGGAGCCGCGAATGCTTGAGTGGAAACTCAGCCGAGCGCGAAGGGGGCTGGATATGTAGGGAACCCAGCGCACGGTGCAAGACAATGTTTACAAAATCTTTTCCCGACCCGCCTCAGCGCCGCGGGGAAACATCCATGCGGCCATCTCCCCTCACTGCGCTTCCGCCGTCCCGATGAACAGCGCGATTTGGTCGCGGTATTCCTCTTTGCCCTGCCCGGCTAGGATGAGTTGCTCGCGGCCTTGCGCTTCCTTGCCAACAAAAAAGGCGAAGGTCCCGAGAAACCACTGCCGATCCGCAAGCTTATCCGGTGCCTGCGGCAGTTTCGTGAAAGACAGTCCCATGGCGAAAATGCAGTCGTCCGAAAGATCCGTCCACGGCACCGGCACGGAGCCAAATTGCGAAACGATCTCGACGTTGACATCATTCGCCCGCCGCACTCCCCCGACGAGCTGCAGCAAATTCTTTTTCACCAGCGGCGCGGCATAGCCGACCGTTCCGAGGTCGTTGATCAGCGTCGTTTTAAAACGCGCCAGCCACTCCGTTTTCCGGATCATCGCGGCGAGCTGCGTCTTGCCCGACTCGCTTTGCACCCGGGTTCCCTTCGCGGCGGCGAACGCTTCGGCATACCGAAACTGCCCGCAGAGCGTCCTCAGCTTTCCCTTCATTTCCGCGAGCGCCTTTTCGTCCGCCGCCTCCAGCGCCGTCATCATTGCCACGCGCTCCTCCTTTTCCTTCGCAATCTTTTCGCGCAAGCCCGCCACCAGCGCCTCCAGTCGCGCCGGGAGCGCGCCCGGCAGCATCAGCTTTGCCCTGGCCGCTTCCAGCGTCGCGAGCGCCTGCTCCCGCTCCGCGAAAGTTCCTGCGCCCTTTGCCGCCGCGGCTCCGGACGAAAAGGCCGCGTAGTCTGCGACAAACGGAGCCGCGAGCGCCTTGTACTCCGCCACCCACGCGGCCTTCGCCGGCAGTGTCGCCGCACTGAACTGCCCGAAAAGCAGCCCCGCGTTTTCGAAATCCCCCAGCGCCCAGTCCTTCGCCCCGCAGACCAGCAGCGCCATCGCCTCCTCGCCCTCCGGCTCCAGTGCTTGCACCGCCGCCACCGGCACCGGCACGTCCGACGCCGCGAGCTTCGCCGTTTCGACAAAGAAATTCGCCAGCCGCTGCTCGGTCGGATCCGTCGAGAAAATGCCCCTCGCCGCCAGCTTCGCAAAATCCGCGCGCCCTTCCTCCACCCGGCCTGCCAGAAACTCCGCCAACCCCGCGTGCAGCGTGATCCAGTTCAGCCTCGGCTGCGGCACATTCGGCAGCGCCTCCAGCGCGCGGAACGCCTCCGCCGCCTTCGGCCCGTCGCTTCCCGCCAGCAGCATCCGCGCAGCCTGGTATTTTCCGTCGATTCCTCCCCCGCCCTTCGCCGCCTCCTCGATCTCCGCCGGCGTCTTTCCCCACCGCTCCCGCAGCGCAAAGCCCCCCAGCCCGAGCCCGACCACCAGCGCCACCACCACATACGTCACCCAGCTCGAATCCTTCGCCGGTCGCCGCGCCGCCGCCGCCGCCTCCATCGCCTCGTCGTCCTCCGCCTTCGCCGCCGCGATCACCTCCTCGCGCGCATATTCCAGAGCATCGATCATTTCCTCGTACGTTTGAAACCGGTCGGCCGGATCAAACTTCAGCGTCTTGTCGATCGCGAACGCCGTCGCCGCCGAGACCTCCTTCACCACCTCCCGCAGGCTCGGCTCGTTCCGTTTTGCCTCCAGCAGCACACTCATCTGATTGCTCTCCACGTCATTCGGCGGACTCCCCGCCAGCGCGTGAAAAAGCGTCGCCCCCAGCGAAAAAATATCGCTCCGCAAATCCTCTGGCTTCTCGTCCAACTTCTCCGGCGCCACATAGGCCGGCGTCCCCCACACTTCGCCCATCACCGTCCCTGCATGCTCCAGGAGCACCGCCAGCCCGAAATCCACGATCTTCGCCGTATGCGCATTCGCAAAAAGAATGTTCCCCGGCTTCACATCCCGGTGAATCAGCCCTCGCTGCAGCGCCGCATTCAGGCCCTGCGCGATCTGGATCCCCGTTGTCAGCACCTGCACCTCCGGCAACCGCTCCTCCAGCGCGAGCAGATCATCCAGCGATCCTTTGTCCACCAGCTCCATCGCGATATACACCAGCCCGTGATCCTGCCCCGTACTATACACCCGCACCACATGCGGATGGTTGATCGACGCCGTGATCGCCGCCTCTTTCGCAAACTGCGCGATGAACTCCGGGTTCATGCTTTGCTCCTGGTGCAAAAGCTTCAGCGCCACCTGGCGGCCCAGATTCTGATCCAGCGCCCGGTAAACCGTCCCCATTCCTCCCGAACCGAGCTGCTCCTGCAGCTCGAAGTGATCAAATTTCCGCCGCACCCGCATCGCCTCCCCGCACGTCGGGCAATGCATCAGCGCGAAAGGTTCCTCCCCCGCCACGTCGATCAATCCCCCGCACGCCGGGCATTCCTGGATGAGAGAAGTGGGGGAGTCGGCCATTGAGGAGCGGATTCTAGCAGCCGCGAAAACTCGTCGCAAGGCGGGAGGTGAAGTCGGCTGGCGCCATCTTCTTTTCCCCGCACCCCGTCTCGTTTCCGTGCTTCGCGCACAAAAAAAAACCGCTCGCCTTCCGCCGCCAATAGCGAGTCCATACGCGCCCCGATTTCGTTCAATGCTCACCCTCGAAAAATTATCCCTCGGCGTCGGCGATCGCTTCGCCCACCAGGCCGCTGCCCAGCTCCGCGCCTGCCAACTCCTCGCCCGCGACGGCGTGGACGTGGTGCCCGTCTGGAACAAATCCAATCGCGAACACACCTTCATCGGCAGTGAACCGTCGAGCGTCCGCGAAGCGGCGAGCGTCGCCGTCTCCACACTTGGCTGGACCAAAGGCTGGCATGTCGATGCCGATCACATCCGCCTCGAAACCGTCGATCGCTTCCTTCCGCACTCGGATTTCTTCACCCTCGATGTCGCTGACTCGATCGGCCAGCCCGCCGCGCCCGCTGACGTGCAAGCCCTTGTGGACCGGCATCCAGAGCTGATCGGCGCGATTCAGATTCCGAGCATCGCCACCCCATTTCACACCACGCGCGCTGAAGTCCAGCGCATCGCCGAGAAGTTTCTGCTCGCCGTGCAGGACGCGGGAAAGATTTACCGCCAGATCGCCGCCGCCAAGGGCGCGGACAACTTCATCGCCGAAGTCTCGATGGACGAAACCGACTCGCCGCAGACCCCGCCCGAGTTGCTCATCATCCTCACCGCCCTCGCCGACGAAAAAATTCCCGCACAAACCATCGCCCCTAAATTCACCGGCCGCTTCAACAAAGGCGTCGATTACGTCGGCGACCTCGCGCAGTTCGAGCGGGAGTTTCACGACGATCTCGCGGTCATCGTCCACGCCATCGCCCGCTACGGCCTGCCCGCGAATCTCAAGCTCAGCATCCACTCCGGCAGCGACAAGTTTTCGCTCTACCCGATCATCCGCCGCACCCTGCCGAAATTTGATGCGGGCCTGCATTTGAAAACGGCGGGCACGACGTGGCTCGAAGAACTAATCGGCCTCGCGGAAGCGGGCGGCGAGGCGCTGGCGTTTGCGAAGGAAATCTACGCGGAGGCGATCGGGCATGTGGATGAATTCTGCGCGCCGTATGCGTCGGTGATCGACATCGACAAAGCGAAGCTGCCGACCGCCGAAGAAGTGAATGGCTGGACCAGCGCGCAATTCACCGGCGCGCTCCGCCACGAC
>Ga0105048_10019020_pt1 | contig 10541 bp, 9 predicted proteins | sample MAT05_FD_78382 | JGI IMG/M metagenome (GOLD analysis project Ga0105048, IMG submission 78382) | Freshwater microbial communities from Lake Fryxell liftoff mats and glacier meltwater in Antarctica - MAT-05 | ecosystem: Environmental > Aquatic > Freshwater > Ice > Liftoff microbial mat | place...
ACGGTAAATCCAGCGGCGCGCGCGGCGGCGACTAAGATGTAGCCCGGGTCACTAATCAGCGGCGTGCCGGCATCGCTAATCAGGGCCAGCGTTTGCCCGGCTTCCAGCTTTTGCAAGATCGCGGTGGTTTTCTGCGTTTCGTTGTAGTCATGCAGCGCACTGAGCTTGGCTTGGATTCCGTAATGGCGCAAAAGCACATTGGAGGTGCGGGTGTCTTCGCATAAAATTTCCTGTGCGCTGCGCAAAACTTCCAATGCGCGCTGCGATATGTCATGCAAATGCCCGATGGGCGTGGCGACAACGTACAGCATGGGCGTGCTTGGATCGGATTGCCCTGTATGATCCGGCGCAGTTTCACTAGATTGTTGAGTTGAGTTCATGCGGATAGTCCTAGCTAAATCAAGCATCGTAAAAAACGCGCGCGTCTGCACGCTCGCAGCAATGGTACTGCTCACGCTTACAGGTTGCGGGAGTATGCCGTTACTTGGGGCATCTGTAGATGAGTCGGGTGCCAAGGTGTTGATGGACAACGGCCAATTTCGCGATGCTGCGCTTGCATACCAACGCCTTGCGCGAAAAAATCGAGACCAGCGCGCCCGTTATCAGCTGTTGAGCGCTGACGCTTGGCGTGAAGAAGGCGATTTTGACAACGTTCAGGCGTCCCTTAAGGCTATTGATCGGGACGGTCTTTCCAACAATCAATCGGTGCAGTTTGATCTGCTTGACGCGGAAATCTTGCTGAATCGTGGCGACGCCGATGGCGCACTTAATTTGCTGGTGGCCGATCCACAAAAGCTGCCGCCTGAAATCGCGGCTGGGTACTATGAGTTGCGCGCGCAAGCGTTTGAAAAAAACGCGGCGTTCGCCGATGCGGCGCTTGAGCGTGCCGCGTTAAACGGCCTGCTAGATCCCGTGGAGCGCGTCGCCAACGAACATGATTTACGCGCGCTTTTGGAAAAGCTAAAGCCCGATGCGCGTCGAAATTTAATGCGTGCGACGGCGCGTACCAATCCGCTCTTTCCTTTTTTAGCCGCTCTTGGCGCAACGGCGCGGGAAGGCAGCGCAAGTTCGTACACGGATTCAGTCTCCGCAGCGCCTACGGCGACTAGAACCGGCAGCCTGAGCAACGCAACGCGCGAAAACATCAGCCGCATCGCCTTGCTGCTGCCGAGTAGCGGGCCGATCGCACCTGCGGCGCGCGCGGTGCAGGACGGTATTTTTGCGGCGTATTTCTCAGACACCGCTGAGAATCGGCCAGAACTGGCTTTAATCGACAGCGGCACTACTGCGGCCAGCGGCAAAGCCGCCTACGATAAAGCGGTCGCCGACGGTTTTGATCACGTGATCGGCCCCTTGCAGCGCGACCAAGTCACCGCGATTTTTCAGTCCAACGAGGTTCTTTTGCCGACCTTGGCGCTGAACTTCGCCGACTCGCCAACATTGCCACCCAAAGGCAGCCTGCAGTTTGCGCTACTTCCCGAAGAAGAGGCGGTCGCGGCTGCTGAACACATGGCAGAAAAGGGTTTAAAACGTGTTGCGGTATTAGTGCCTGATGATGATTTTGGCCGCCGCGCGGCCGAGGCGTTTGAGGCGCGTTTCACGGCCCTCGGTGGGCAAATTGGCGAACGCGCATTTTTTTCCGTCGCGGGCACTGATCACTCCACTGCAATTTTCAGCGCCATGGGCGTTACCGAAAGTCAGGGCCGCGCGAAGTTGGTGCGCGGCATCGTTGGCATCCCTTTTTCTGCGCAAGCATCGCGACGCTACGATCTAGAAGGTCTATTTTTGGCCGCAAAACCACCCCAGGGGCGGTTGCTGTTGCCGCAATTACGCGCATTTGATGCCGAGGACTGGCCCATCGTTGCCACCAGTAATATTTATGGTGGCAGCCCCGATTCGGAGTTGGATCGTGATTTAAACGGGCTAGAGTTTTGCGATGCTCCGTGGTTGTTGAACACCGATGTGGGCGACGATGTGCCGCCGCGCGCGAGCATTCGCAGCTTGAATAGCACCGTGGGTGCCGGCGCGCGCTTGGTCGCGTTTGGTATTGATGCATATCGAACGCTAATGCATTTGAGTTGGCTGGAAAGCAACCCAGATACCGCGATCGCCGGTGCTACAGGCTTATTGAGCGTGGATCAAAATGGCAGCGTTCGGCGTAAACCCAGTTGGGCAGTGATGCGCATCGGCGTGCCGGTGGTGCTCGGTTCAAGCACAATCTCAAACACAATCTCAAACTAAGGCCGACACTATGGATTTAGACTTTATAGTGATTTGTCGAACAAGAAAATTCTGGAAAATCGTTCGTGCTGAGCCTGTCGAAGCATCTAGCCGCAATCTGCGTGATGCATATGGCTTCGTTAGTAATTGTACCGTTCTGCCCGTCGACAGGCTCAGGGCGAATGAATCTCCCTACAAAAAAAATTCAACCTTATCCTGGCCGGATCAATAAATCGTGCACAACACTCGCAATATTGGCCAGGAGCATGAAAGTAGGGCTTTAGCGCATTTGCAAAACGCTGGCCTGAGTTTGGTGCTGCGCAATTACACGGCAAAAGTCGGCGAAATTGACTTGATCATGTCGCAACAAGAAACACTGGTTTTCGTGGAAGTGCGCTTTCGCTCGGCGGGCAGTTTCGTCGATGGCTTGAGTACGGTCGGTGACACCAAACGCAAACGTTTCATCAAAGCCGTGAAATATTATTTGCTGACGCACCCCAAAGACGCACAACGGGTGCTGCGTTTTGATGTGATGAGCATGAGCACCCAAGATATCGACTGGCATCAAAACGCTTTCGATGCGGGCAGTGGCTGGTAGCTTGCTGATGTCGCTATCGAGTATGTCGGCCATGCAAGTGCGCTTTAAACTTTACCGATTGATTCGCGAATATTTTGCCACGCACGGCGTGGCTGAGGTTGAAACGCCAATTCTGGCGAGCAGTGGCAACACTGACCCCGCAATTGATAGCTTCGTAACAACAGATGCGGATGGCGTGGCAAACTGGCTGCGCACCTCACCTGAATTTTTTCACAAGCGCCTGCTGAGTGCGGGCTCGGGCGATATTTTCGAGATTGCTAAAGTTTTCCGACGCGGCGAGGTTTCCACTCGGCACCGTCCAGAATTCACCCTGCTGGAGTTTTACCGCCTTGGTGTAGATGAGTTTGGCTTAATTGATGACCTAAGCGCGCTTTTCTCCGCTGTTTTTTGCGGCTTTAACCGCAAGCCGCCTGCGTGTGTGAAGTTGAGCTATTGCGCTTGGTTCGAGCGTGACGCCGGCTTCAACCCACTTACCATTGCGCTCGAATCGCTGCGCGCGCGCGTTGCAAACTTTGGTGTAATCACTCCGGCTGCTAAGGAATTCAGTCGCGATGACTGCCTAGATTTGATCCGCACCCACCAGCTTGAAGCGCTGCTTCCCGCCGATCAACTAACCTACATCTTTGACTTTCCCGCCAGCCAAGCAGCACTCGCGCAACTCAATAGCGATGGCGCTACCGCGCGGCGCTTCGAGCTATTCCTCGGCGGCTTTGAGCTTGCGAACGGTTACTTTGAGTTGACCGATGCCGCCGAGCAAGCGCGGCGTTTTAGCCGCGATTGTTCAGCGCGCGCTGAGCACGGCATGCCAGCGGTGCAGGTGGATCAGGATTTGCTGCGCGCATTGACCAACGGCTTGCCAAGCTGTTCAGGCGTTGCCGTTGGCCTGGATCGGCTGCTGATGATTTTGACGGGTGCGAAAAATATAGCGGACGTGTGAGGAATCACCGATGCCGATAGGGTTCACCGCAATTCAGCGGTAATTCTCCAACTTCCCCACCCGCGCAATAGCTCCGCCTGCGGAAACAGCTCACGTTTTAGCACCTGCGCAAAAGGCAAAACCAAGGCTTTTGCAGCGGGCGCATTGTTAGCGGCAAGGCGCTGAAGCGGCATAGTCAGAAGGACAACATGACGTGGGAACGCACCACACTTATCGCCGCTGACTGGAAACCCACACCGCGCACTGCGCATCGCGCATCCGTGGCCGAACCAAGGCTTTCTGGCCTTGGGCCGCATCTAGCTGTTGTGTTTTTTACCCCGGAAAAATTGGTAGAAACGTTGTCTTTTGAGACTATTCATCATCGATCTCTACCTCTACTAAGTCCCGACTAACGCGCTCCTGTTTTATCGCTCGATCTACTTTATTCAAAAGCTGGCTGTATAGCTCAAACGTTGGGTCACTCTGACTCAGGGTTGTGAGCATTTTCTCAGCGTGCGCTTTAAGCTTTAAGTCTTCGGGAAATGGCTGCCCCCAAGACCCAGATTTCGTTCCACTTGTTGCCGATGTTTGAAAGGTCAAGTTCAAATCTTGAAAGGCTTTTCGCCCATGATTTCGTGCAGCGCTCAATATTCGTTTGATGAAAGTTCCATGTTTCAAAACAAAGGAACTATGGGTTTTGCAGAGCAAGATCGACAGCAAACGAAAGTGTTGCCCATCGCCACCCTCAGCCCAAGACGCGAGAACATCGCACGTTTGTTCGTCATTGAGACCAAACGCGCCATCAATGAGATCAGTAAATCGGTAGGTAAAGCCGTAATCGCTTGCTTGAGGAACACCCCAATTGAGGAGGTCAAATAGCAACTTTGGTCCGCGCGGATGCGAAATCAACGCTAAAGACGCCACATGATGATGTCCACCAAATGGCTTTTTTTCATTACTTAGCCGCGTTCGCGCAAGATCTAAGACTAATTCGGGGTTTTGGGTTGCGACACAGCTAAGAAACTTCCTGATGTGATAGTCATCGAGCCGCTCTAATCCAACTAACGCATTGACAATCATCGTCAACTGATCGTCACGAATTTGCTCAAAAGAGTGCGTCGTTTCACAGCACAGCCACATCAGGCACTCCCTCAGCATAGCGTGCGGAAGCGACGAACAGGTATCGGCAAAAAGTTCAATCGCAAAAAATTTGTTTTGTTCAACCAAACCTCGAAGTATCCCAGGGACGATTTGTGAGATCGAAACATCGTTGGATTGAAAGATTCGTCGAAAAATTCGCTTTTGCGCCTCGCTTATGTTTGCATCAGACGCACTCACGGTAAAACAACGCGCTATTGTAGCGAGGTGCCTATCGCTGGTTTGAAGCAAGTGTTCAATTCTGGGAAAAAATTGGCTCCAGTCGTTTTGAAGCAACCTATGCAATGCAAAAGGTGCAAACCCCGCAATCGCAGAATCGCCGTCGCGCAGATAGGATTCAAAAATTTCGAGCGCAACGTTGGTGTTGGTGTGTATCAGCTGATGAATCAATATGTGTGCAGAGTTAATCGTGTGTCCAAAGGACTTCATCTCCGTAAGTACGGAGCTAACGAAGGCTACTAGATCAAATGCGCTCGGATAGGCGCAGTGGAGATCACCAATCAGTTTGATTTGGAAGCTTTCTGCGCGATTGCGTCTATCGTCTAGTGACCAAGTATCTTGGCCCCAGCCGTCAGCCAACGCGCGCACCAATCGAGTTTCGAGATCGCGATCCAGCATTTTGACGATGCGGCGAGCGAATAAATTTCCTTTCTTTTTGTCATGAAATGCATGCCATCGTACGGATTTCGCAATCTGTACGATTACAGCGGCAGGCGCATTCGAGCTTTGGAGTTGCACAAGCACGCGTTCGAGTGTGCTGGTGAACTCTTGTTCCCAGGCCTCGACAAGACCCGGATCGGGAGTGTCGTTAAAAAAACCACTTGGTCCGCGCAGTGCATCGTGCAATAAAGTGGCACCCTCATAGGCCTGTCTTTTGATTGGTTGCTCAAAACTCGAGAGAATGACATCAACAATTCGTTTTCGAATAGGTGCGAGTGGTTTGGGGTCGTTCCCATAACCCATCATAGATATTGAGCCTGGTGCGCTCGCTGCAGTAACGAGGCCTTCGGTTTCTAGGGCTCCTTTCAACACATCAAACGGCGTGTACTTCGATTGCCAACTGTCGCCAAAAGGAATGAGCGCCAAGGCGAAGTCAGCGGCGACTTCGGTCCAAGTTGTTGGCTTTCGTGGTTTTGGTGCTGCAAGTTCTTTCAATAACCGAATCGGGTGATATGGGTGTTGACTGAGTTCGCGATCGTCGCTATGACCAGCTTCCCAAAGCAAGCCGCAGGCTAGCTCCAGATGGCGCAGATTATGGGCGGCATTGTTGATGATCTGACACACGTCAGAGTTTTGCCCATGCCCCTCACGAATGAGTTGGCGTGTGAAAGTAAGCGCTTGCCTTGGCTGGTAGTAGGCAGCACCCAATGCCGCCTTTAAGTCCGCCTGCACATAATCGTCTTCCCAGCGCAATCTTTTCCATAAACTATCAAGCAACTGGCTGTTTGAAGTGTCACCAGAGTTTCTGCGCCAATCCAGTCGCCCTAAATTGAGCAAGATGTTTTTCTTGTGCTCGGGAATGGCAATGGCAAATAGTTTTTCTGCGTAACCATTGGACTGATTGCCGAGCGTGATGCAATGTGACTCAATAATTGAATCGGCTAAAAGGTCAGGCGAAAGCCTATGGCGAATACCGCGTTTAAAAAGAACGCCGCTGTTGACAAGTAATTTGATAAGACGTGACGCATCGGGTGCGCTGACCGCCTCAATTTTCTCAAGCAGGCTTAGCACGATGGACTCATCTGGAACGACGGGTTGAATTAGCGCCAGTACCCGCAATATCGCGGCAATGTGCTGCTGGTCTTTGCCTTTGCCCAGATCCTCCAAAATCATTTTTTCGTATCGCTTGAGCACTACGGCATTAAAATCGGCATGTGAACGAAATAGCTGCGGGTTGATTCCATCCTTCGCCACGATTTGTGCACCGACCACGACAGATAGCGGGCTGTCATAAGCGAACTCAGCAATTTGTGTCGCGTATTCAATTGGGGCTGAGAGTGCCGTCAATACCTGCTCGGCTAGTGTCTTTGCATCCGCTTTCGTTGGTCTTTGTAGCGGAACCGACTTCGTCAGGTTTCCAGTCAGACCGAACGCCGCCAACGCCGTAGTTGTTGCTTCATCGGCATAAGCTCGATAAACGAGTATCAAGCGCGCATTTGCGCTTGGATTTGCCACGTACCTAAGCAATTGCGTCAGATCATCATGTCGATCATGCGCATCATCAACAACCAGTAGTTTTTCTCCTAAACCTAAGTCTTCTAAGCTTTTATTGCTTAGTTCCTCGTTTGACAGCACGCGAATTAAGATGTGCGGGCTTGATGCGCAAAAGTCTTCCAGCGTTGCTCTAAGCAAGCGGGATTTGCCGCCACCCGCGTTTCCAATCAGATTGACGACTAAAGCGCTTTTGTCAGCCAGGGCTTGATTCAAATCATCCCGCTCCTGGGTTCGCCCCACTAGCTGCCATCGATGATTGAATAAACGGCCTTCAACAAGTTGCGATGCAAAAAATTGTTCCGCAGTCCACCATGGCCCAGCGGAAGTTTCACCGATTAGCGCAAATCGCTGGCCTGGAAAAAAGACGTCAATAAGCTCAACTTGCTGAATCTTTGGGATTGTTCTGAAATAGCGACTGAGGTCATGTTGATCCCAAATGTCCCAGTCAGGATGCTTTTCAGCCTCGCTGCGCGAATCCGGGCTCGCGACACGAGAAAGCAAAATGAATCTCTTGTGCGAAACAAAGGTATGCGCTTGAACGGCTTTAATGACTTTTGCCGGACCGAATTGTTGTTCGCGTTTGCATTGGAATGTGTGTATCTCGCCGGAAGCAAAAACGACTTTCACATCTATGCCGTGCTGTTTGTGGCCATCGGAACCAGCGGGGTGGGCTTGCGCCGTTGGATACATGCGCGCCAGCAAGTAATGACAAAAGCGTTGGAAGCTCTCTTCCGACAGCGCGCTCAGGGGCAACGGCTGGTCGAACGAAGTTGTCGTCGCAGAATATCCTGCTAGTAGCATGAGCTTTTGCGGATCGGCCCTGAGGATGTTTGCTACCGATTGCAGTTCCTCCGCGCGTGGCCTGGAGGTTCCTGCCTCCCACCGACTTACCGTTTGCTGTTTGTATCCAAGCAGCTTTGCAAGCTCGTTTTGCGTAGCCAGCCCTTGAGCTTCGCGAAGCTCTTTTAGTGATGTTCCCAATGCCAGATATTTCGGTTCGTTTGTCATACTCATTTAATGTGTATTTTGTAGTTGCACACATTAATTGTGTTTGAATTTTAAGTCAAGGTGCGTATGGAAGTTGGAATCCAAAACCGCGAATGATCGCGCCTTCCCAGCCTTGGCTATCTAGTCCAGATTTAGCCAATTGATTGCATAGCGCTTTCTGACCAACTGCCCACCGGACGAGCTTTTCCACCCGCCAAAAATTCAAACCGCTAGCTAGGGATCTGCCTGATCCAGCTTATTCAGCAGATCGAGCGCACGCGGTACATTGGCGCGTGCCGCGCGTGCTTCAAAGCTGGCGCGCGCATCAAAATTAGCCAGCGCAATCGTCGCGAGCTCGTCCAATAGCTTGTTCACGCTAATGGCACGTGACGCCGCCAGTTGTTTCAGACGCACATGCTTATCATTAGGGAATCGTAGGGTTAGCGTGGACATGGGTAGATCTCCAAGAAGCGTTCAGGGGTCAGTATCTGAATCTGCGGAAACAAGAGTTCGGCGCGCTGAAACTCCCGCACATTGCGGGTGATGATGGCGCGCGCGCCGCCCGCCACGGCAAGTTCAAGGACGTGATTGTCGGCCTCGTCCGCCAGATTTGGTCGCCATAGGTAATACACTTCGACCCAGCGGCAAACCTGGAACAAAGCGTCCATCACTTCGGTGCGTTCGGATGATGAAAGTACCGATGCCGCAAACAATTCTGCTCTGGCTGACACCCGAGTATTCCGCATACAGTGCTGCGCCGATGAGTGGTGCGTAGGCACCCGTCAAACAACCGCGCACTACACCGCACACGCTCTGACCGCCCCGCAGTAGCGCGGCGACCAAAATGTTGGTGTCTAAAACGACGCGCACAGTCACCTTTTTACTCGTTGCAGCGGCAATGCCGCCCAAGCGAATTGCTAAAGTGACAGCGTATAAGCGATCAAAAAGGACTGCAACGAGGATCCAACTCTTCCAATCCACACAAGTTGCAGTTCAGCGGCCTTGCCAGCGTGATTTCTGTGCCAATCGCACCCACACTTGCGCGCACCCATGAAAACACAAAAAAGTGAATGACGGTTTTACGCCAACTCTTGCGCTAAGGACGGAAACCTCGGAGTTCGCCATGTTAAAGATCCACTGGTCAACTCAATAATCCGTGCGCCGCAAAAATTCCATGAAGCTGGGCACCATGCGTTCGTGCGCATCTTCCGTCAACCAATGGCCCGCGTCTTCATATGCGTGCGTTTCGGCATTCGGATAAAATCTTTGGAACGCGGCAAGATAATCTTTGTCAAAGACAAAGTCTTTTAAGCCCCACGGCAACATAATCGGCAAATGCGCAAGGCTAGGCAGGAATTTTTCCAGGCTGACCAGCTTATCGTAGCCTCGCTCGCTGGGGTTCAGCGGAATATCGCGGACAAAACGCAAAATCGCCTCGCAGTCGTGTGCATTTGGGTGTGCGCTCAAATAGCCTTTGGCAATTTCTGGCGCCATTTTTCGCATCACCCCGCGCCACACCGCGCCGCGCTGAAACGCATTCATGTATTTACACAAAAACCCGCCTAGCCACGTGTTGCGGACAAAAGCGATCTCTTTCGGCAGCTTTTTGCCAGCGAGCAATGGAAACGCCGCCGTATTGCTAATCACCAAGCGCGCAATGCGCTCTGGGTAGCGCTGTGCATAGCGCATTCCGATCACACCGCCCCAGTCGTGCACGATCAGGGTGATTTTGCCGACCACGCCGCGCGCGTCCAGAAAATTTTCCAAGTCATCCACGCGCTGCTCAAAATGGAAATCGTAAGCACCGGCGTCTGGCTTGTCGGAATCGCCCATGCCGATGTGGTCGACCGCAATACAGCGGTAATTCTCGGATGCCGCTGCAATTAAATGGCGGAACAGGAATTTTGAGCTGGGGTTGCCGTGTACGAACACAAGTGTACCGAGTGCATTTGCTGGGGCGATATCCCAGCCCGCTTGAGTGTAGCCGTGGCTGTGTTTGACGCGAACAATCGGGAACGTTGAGTGAGGTGCCATTAGAAAAGCCGAGAATTTCAAAGTCCGCGATAGTAGCCGGGGCGGGTTGGATTGTCCTGCTATTGAGTCGATAACGCGAAATGCCATATAAAACTGCCATTCATGCACTCAGCATTACATGCCCTACTAGGAAGGGCTAACCCCGTCATTGCGAGCGCAGCGAACTGACCTCGTCATTGCGAACGCAGTGAACCAATCCATATGCTTTTTATACTCGCCGCGAGCTCGAAAAATGGATTGCCACGTCGCTGCGCTCCTCGCAAGGACGAGAGGTAGCGCTGCGCTCCTGGCAATGACGAGGAAATATTTACGTCTTTGGCAACAGGACTATATTGAGCTTGACCCCGCGTCAACCATACGCAGTGCATAAAATTCCTCCACAAACGCATCAAAACGCTGCTCAGCAATTGCTGC
>Ga0105048_10019021_pt1 | contig 10541 bp, 10 predicted proteins | sample MAT05_FD_78382 | JGI IMG/M metagenome (GOLD analysis project Ga0105048, IMG submission 78382) | Freshwater microbial communities from Lake Fryxell liftoff mats and glacier meltwater in Antarctica - MAT-05 | ecosystem: Environmental > Aquatic > Freshwater > Ice > Liftoff microbial mat | place...
GACTTGCGCGAGCTGCGTCAGGCTTTCCTGACGGCGGGAGATTTGCCCGAGACCCCCCCCAGCGCCTTGTAGCGTTGGCAGCTGCGCGGCTGGTCATTGCACGCGGCGTGAGCAACGCCGAAGCCAGCGTCGACTACGCCTTGCGACGGCGACGCAGCGTGGTGACGGTGCCAAACAGCAGCAGGCCGGCCAGCGCGCTGAGGCCGCTGTCCTTGTTGTTGAGCGCCGAGCACGAGGCGCCGGACTCGCCACCCGCGGTGCACTCCCCGCCCGAGCACATGGCCGAGCCGGTTGCGTAGCCCTGTACATTGATGTCGAGCACGCCCTTGAGCGCGTCGACACACTCGTCGATGTTGTCGCTCTTGACGAACTGACCGTCGCAGAACAGACCCCCGTTGGGGTTGGTCATGCACTCCGCCTTGCAGCCGCCCTCGACCTTGGCCGAGCAGTTCACGTAGCCGTTGGCCTGACAGTCCACCTGACACTTTGCATTGGCCTTCGCCTTACACGAGCCCGAGCAGCTGGCGTCACACTTGGCCTTGCAGTTGGCCGACGGCGCTCGCACGTCGCAGCTTGCATCGCAGCTGCCGCTACAGCTGGCCTTGCAGCTGGCCCTGCAGTGGGTATCGCTGGAGTTTCCGCAGCTGGCTTCGCAGTCGCCCTCGCAGCTGCCGCGGCAGCTGGCCGCACACTCGAACTTGCCCGGGTCCACCATGCAGCTGGCCTCGCACGAGCCGCTGCAGTCGACCTCGCAGCTGGCCTCCAGCTGGACGTTGCACTCTCCCTCGCACGCAACGCTCAGCTCGGCGGCACAGGCTGCCTCCACGGTGATTGGCGTGCACCTGGCCTGACAGGTCGCGGGCGGCTCGAACGAACAGTTGGCCTCTGCCTTGATGTACATGTTCTCGCCGCAAGCACTCAAGTCCTGGGCGCCAGCGTTCGCGGCGAAAAGTCCCAGCCCAAGCGAAGTTGCCACCGCGATCGACCAACGTTGCGTTCCAGACATGCTGTGCTCCTCGGTAAGAAAGCGACTTTTTCGCCGCTCCGGAGCCGGCCACAGCAAGCATGATGCCATGCACGCTTAGTCCAGCGATTCCTGCTGTGGTGGGCCGCTGGCTATGACATCGGTGCCAAACTCAGGGCGCGCTGGATACAGTGCACGTTTCCGCTGCGTTCAGTGCGCGTGGCCGCCGTGTACAGTGCCATTCTGACAGGCCAGCCATTGGCCGAGCAGCTTGCGCTCAGCGTCAGAGGGCTGTTTCGAGCCCCCGGGTGGCATGCTGCGGTTGATGGCGAGGGGGCCACCGGCAGCGACCAGCGCCACGTGCTCGGCGTTGTTCAGCACGCCCTGCTTGCTGTCGAAGTCGTGATCGCCGGGGGCGCCGTGGCGCTGGGACAGCGGCAAGTCTTGCGCGTGGCAGCTGACGCAGTAGCGGTCCATCAGCGGGGCGATCTCCAGCTCGTAGTAGAGGTACGGGTCACACTCGGCGCCGGTCGGGCTGCCCTGCTGCTCGTCTTGCGCGCAGGCCAGCAGGCCGATGGCGCCGAGGGCAAGCAGCGGCAGCGCTGGCCGCCAGTGGTTGCGTGCGCCTGCGAGCCGTGCAGAGGAGAGTGTCATGCCGGCCAACGCTAGGGTCAGAGCCGCTGTGGTGCACCGCGGTGTGTTGTCGCAGCCCCCTCGGCGGGCCCGAGGCTCCTCCGCCTAGCCGGCCACTCTGGCCTCGATCCAGCGGATCACGCGCGCCGGGACGTTTTCGCGGTTCAGACGCGAGATTTGCTGGATGCCGGTGGGGCTGGTCACGTTGACCTCGGTCAGGAAGCCGCCGATCACGTCGAGGCCAACGAAGTACAGGCCATCGCTGCGCAGCCCGGGCGCCACGCGCTCGATGATGCGCAGATCGTCGGCGTCGATTTCCGCGGCGTGTGCGGTGCCGCCCATCTTCAGGTTGCTGGCGATGTCGTCGGCACGGGGCACGCGAAGCACGGCGCCGATGGGCTCGCCGTTCAGCAGCAGGATGCGCTTGTCGCCCTTTTCGTACGCGGGCAAAAAGCGCTGCACCATGCCCAGCCGCCGACCGTTGGCGGTGACCGAGTCGATGATGGCACGCAGGTTGGGATCGCCATGCATCAGCGCCATTACTCCCTCGCCGCCGGCGCCATCGATAGGCTTGATGACCGCGCGGCCACCCACCTGTTGCACGAAGCTCTTGATGCGCTCGCGGTGGGCGCTGACCAGCGTCTCGGGCATCAGCTCGGGGTACTGGCAGCTGTACAGCTTCTCGTTCGCGTCGCGCAGGCCGCGCGGGTCGTTCACCACCAGCGTCTTGCCGCGCAGCCGCTCCAGCAGGAGCGTGGTCCACAAGTAGTTGGTGTCGAACGGCGGGTCGGTGCGCACCAGCACCGCGTCGACGGTCTCCAGATTGACGTCCTCGCCGTTGGCCAGCGAGATGGGATCGACCGGGTCGCGCGCCATCCGGGCCCGCCGAACGTGCGCATGCAGCACGCCCCCCGCCAGAAACAGGTCGGTGGGCAGGCAGTGGTCGACCCGGTGGCCCTGCGCCTCGGCCTCGAGCATGAGGGCGAAGGAGGTGTCGGAGTCGACCTTGACCACCGAGGGCGGGTCCATGACGAAAAGCAGGCGCATCCTTGCCAGCTACACCGCGCCGGACGACGAATCAAGCCGCCCGGGCAGGCCTGGCGGGACGCGAGCCGCCTGCCGGGCTGCTCAGAACGAGTACCGGAAGCCGGTTCCGTCGAGGCTCACGCTGATGGTGCCGGTCTGGCTTTGATAACCCGACTGATACGCGGCGCGCAGCGGGCTCAGGTCGAAGACCTTCTGCTGGCTGACCGAAGAGCAGGGCGTGAGGGCCGTGGGGATCAGGCGCAGCGTTACCTGTACGGGGTAGCTCTCACGGAAGGTGCCATCGAAGCACAGCTTGAAGGCGGGTGTGTCCGTGGCGCAGCCGCCGTTGCCGACCTCGACCGCCAGCTTGTCACCCTCTCGGTACAGGATGCGCACCTGCTCGACGCCCGCGGGTGTGGTCGGGCAGCTCTCGACTTTTTGGAGCGCGTTGCAGGCGATGTCGGTGGTGGTCCAGCTGTTGTTGTTGCACAGGCAGGTGTTGCAGCCGTCCGGGCAGATCACGCTGTTGCCAGAGGCAAACTTGGCGTCCCCGAGCGCGCAGGCCTGGGTGGGGTCGCAGTAGCGCGCGGTGCAGGCCACGCCGCCGCTGGTGCAGCTGCAGCCGTTGCAGCCAAGTTCGTCGGTGAAGCTCTCGCCGACCTTGTAGGTCTTGCCCCCGAACGAGCAGGTGCTCTTCGGGCAGGGCCCATCGCTGCAGGTCGCTGAGCCATCCTCCCCACAAGTGCAGCAGCTATTACCTTCTTCGAAGGTCTCGCCTGCTGCATGTCTCTGGCCGTACTCGTCCTTGCAGCTTGCCTTCGGACAGGCGACCGCGAGGCAGATGGAGCTGCCGTCGGGCTGACAGGTGCAACCACCGCAGCGACCGAAGGTCTCACCGGCGCTGTGGCTATTCATCAGGAAGTCTGTGCAGCCGTTCGTGTTGCAGCCAATTGCACTGCAGCCAGGGTTGCCGTCGGAGACGCAGCTGCAGGTGTTGCAGCCATCCGTTGCGGACCAAACATCGCCAACCTGCCAGGTCTTGCCCCCGTAGCTGCAGGTGCCAGCGTCACCGCTCATGCCGCCGTCGTCAAGGCACGCCTTCTCGGTGCACGCGCTGCTGCCGCCGGCCATACAGGTGCACGTATTGCAGCCATCCGGCGCAGGAAAGCTCTCGTTCAGCGAGTAGCCCTTGCCCTGGACGGTGCAGATGTCCACGTCGCCGACCACTGCGTCCAGGCAGCCTGTCAGGGCACTTGACAAGGTACAGAGCAGAACACTCAGGTAGTGACGGCGAGTTGTCTTGGCGTTCTTCATGGCGACATCCCTTTCTGGGCAAGCTTGAATCAAGGTGAGGTGGTGGACTTGAGCTCGGCGAGCTCGCGGCGCATACGTTCGCGCTCGCGCTCGAGCAGGGGGTGCCTTGCAAAGTCGCGCTCGTGCTGGTCCAGCAGCTGTCGAGCCTGACCCATGTCACCGCTGCGCAGCGCGCTCAGGGCATCCGCCAGCAGGGCGCTTTCCGCAGCCAGCGAGCTGGCCGTTTGCTGCAGCTCCGCGGCAGCTGGCGTGGGCTGGCGCACGGCGCGCGGGTCTTCAACCGGGCGCGCGACCTTGTCTGGCGGCACGAGCTGCGTCACGACCGGCTCCGCGGGCAGGGGGCTGAGCTCGACCACCGCTTCTTCAGGTAGCTCCAGCTTCATGGTTGGGGCGGCTGGTGTGGCAACTGAAGCGCGCGGGGCGGCAGGCGCGCGCCTGGATCCAGCCTCTGCGATGGCGCCGGGGGCAGACCTGTTGGCGGGGCCCACCACGTACGGCACGGACAGAGCGCCAGCCAGCGTGACGGCCACCGCTCCCAGCTTGAGGGCCAGTGGCAGCGCTGCCAGCTTGGTGGCAGCAGCGAGCAGCGTACCGGACGCAGTCATACTGCTGCCTGAGACGCCAACCTGAACCATGGCGCCAGTAACGGCGCCCGCACTCGCTGCGCCGCCCGCCACGACGCCGACTGCCGGTGCACCCACTGCACCCGACACGAGCGGGCCGCTTGCAGCACTCGTGGCCGCTGCGGCCGTACCTGCCAGCAACGAGCCCCCGCCCGCGGCAGAGGCCGCGACGCCCAGGCTGAGCAGTCGCGCGCGCACTCGTTCGCGCTGCAGGTCGGTCGGAGCCTGTTTTTGCAGCGCGTCGAGCGCAGCCAATGCCTGGGGTCCGAGTTCACTCATCGTGACCTCCTTTCTTCGCTCGCGCGCCCGAGGACGCGTTTCGACTGCGCTGTGTGCTGAGACTGAGGACACTCCGATCGAACTCCATGCGCGCCGCGCGCAGGCGGGAGTACACGGTGTTGAGCGGTGTGAACGTGATGGTGGCGATCTCGGGTGCGGACAGCTGCTCCACCTCGGCCAGCACGAAGGCCTCGCGCTTCTCGTCCGACAGACGCTCGAGCGCCCGTTGGGCCAGGGTCAGCTGCTCGCGCGACAGGTAGCTCTGTTCGGCGCTGCGTCGATCGACGGGCTCGTCCGCAGCGACGCGCGGCTCGCGGGCTTGACGCTCGCGGTAGCGGCGCGCGATGCGGATCACGATCGCGTACAGCCAGGTGCGCAGCTTGGCCTGGCCGTCGAATGCGGCCAGCTTGTCGTTCACTACCAGGAACACGTCCTGGACTGCGTCCTCCACGTGGGCGTCGCGGATCCCCAGGCTGCGCAGGCAGCGAAACACGTAGTCGACGTGTGCCTCGTAGACTTCGGCCACGCTGCCCGGCAGCACGAGGTCGGTCTCTTGACCCTCGCAGCTGGGGCTCGGCATCAGGCCGCCATGGAACACGCTCGCCGTCATCGAACCTTCTATCCGCCGGGCCGTCGATTTCCGTTAAGGAAAGTTCAAGCAAAACGGAGGCCGGCTGGAACGTCAATGATCTCATCGGCGGAAATGCGCAGCTGGCACAGCGCGGCACGCGAGCCTGGGTCAGCCAGTTGGGTCGTGCCGCGCCAGTCGCTCTGCCAGCAAGATGGCCGCCGCACCCATGGAGTAGGCCACCATGTCGCCCCAGTCGAAGCTGCTGCCGAGCACGGTGCGCGCCAGCGGGTTGTCGCTCAGCCCCAGCCTTGCGACCAGCTGGAAGTACTGGGTGACCTCGACCATGAACGCGATCAGCAGTGAGACGCCGGTGCAGCGCAGCACGGATCCCGGGTAAAACGAGCGGATCAACGCGTAGACCAGCACGACGGCCAGCGCGTCCCCGCCGTAGGGTCGGATCAGCCGGTCGTGGAGGTAGCGGGCGATCCCGATCTCCACGGCCACGATCGACAAAAACAGCGCCAGGTAGCGCCAGTCGTGGGCGAGCTTCGCAGACAGGCTTTTCATGAGCGATGGCATGCAATGCAGACTGGCCGACCCAGATGCCCGCGCGGCGTACGGGTGGTGCGCAAGCCACGACAGGGCCGTGCAAAACTGGTGCACGTCGCGCGTTGTCGGCCCGGACGGTGCGCCTCTTCGTGCGTCAGCGAAGGTGCCAGGCCAGTGACAGACCCGCCTGCCCCCCCAGCGCCGAGGTGCCGTACACGTCGCCTGCGCCACGGACCCGAAAGTGGGACGTGCGCGGCGCGACCAGGCCGCGCAGGAGCAAGTCGAGTTGCACGGGGCCGAGGCGCACGACGCGCAGGACCAAGCTCGCGTGCAGGGTGGCCAGCGCCGCCCAGTCGGTCCGGCTGCGCGATATGCCCAGGCCGCGCCCGCGCAGCAGGTGATAGTCGACGCCCAGCCCCGGACGGAGCCAGCGAAGCAGCGGCACCTCCAGCGTGGCCGAGGCGCTGACGCCGTCGACCCGAACGCCAGCCGCCTGCTCGTGCTGCGAGCGCGGGGTCAGGTAGCCGAGCGAGGCGCGCCCGGCCAGCCAGGCGAAGCGGCCCGACAGGCCCGCGCTCAGGGTGGCGTCCAGGCTGGGCACCAGCCCGAAGCCCAGGCCGGCCGCCACGAACGGGGCGAGCTCGCGCACGGGGGGTAAGCGCGGGGGTCGTAGCTCGGGCCGCGATCGATTGCGCGGCCGGGCCCGTGCTGGCGCTGTGGCCTGGCGAGGTGAACTCAGCTGCGCGGCGCTGCTCGCGGGCTCGACTGGCTCGTCGCGCTGCGGCTGCGTCGCCGCCCCTTGCCGTGCCTCTTCCCGCTCCGCCTCTTCGCCGAGCGCCGCGATCAGCACGGCCGCCCGAAACAGGCTGCGGCAGTCGCGATCGCGCAGGCGCCGGGTGCCCGCGGGCAGGTCGACCTCCAGCGTGTACTCGGCCCCGTCCTTGCCCATACGCACCGCTGGACGCACGCCGGAGGCGGGCCCGCGTTGAAGTGCCGCCGCCGCACGCGTCAGCTCCTGGCTAGAGCCGCACTCGCCGGGGATGGCCAGCACGTCCTCGGCCTGCGCCGCCCCGGACAACCCGAGGCTCAGCGCCAACGTGAGCGCAAGCGGACCCATGGCCCTGGCACAGATCGGCACCGCAGACGCCATCAGCCTCGCGAAAAGCATGTTCCGAACCAAGCGCATGGCGCGCGCGAAAGCCAGGCTATTATTGCAAGTTCGAGCCCGAACCCGGACGTCATGGGACACAGAATGCGCATCGCGGACGGCACAGGTGGCCGCTTCACCGTACCATCCCTAGCCTGCGGCTCCTGGCGGGCGCCATCGAGCACGCGCGCGCCAGCTTTGGTTTCGCGCGGCCAGGACGCGGCCAGGACGGGCGCGGCCTGACCGCTTACCCCGCCACGCGCAGTGCCGACGGCCGCTCCAGCAGCCCCTCAAGCACGTTGGCGCCGTGCTCGGAGCTCTCCAGCTTCACCAGCTTCTGCTGCAGCTGGCCGCAGCGCTCGCGGAACGAGGGCTGAGCCAGCACTCTGTCGATCATGGTCAGTAGCCCGGCCACGCTGGTGTGCGCGATGTCGCCTGCCAGGCCGATGCCGTGGTGCGCGACACGCGCCGCGTTGCCAGGCTGATCGACGTCCAGGGGGAACACCAGCATGGGCACGCCGTTGATCACACACTCCTTCACGCTGCCCAGCCCGCCGTGAGTGATCATCAGCTGCGCGCGCGTCAGCATGGCCAGCTGTGGCGCGCGCTCCACCACCAGCACGTTGGAGGGACAGGGGACCAGCTGCTCGGGACGCATGTGACGGCCGGTTGCAAGTACCAGCTGCAGATCGGGGCGCTGCGCAAAGGCCGCAGCCACACGCTGCAAGAAGGCGGGAGTCTGCCCGCCGCGATACAGCTGGCCTCCCAGCGCGCAGAACACCAGCGGCTTGTCGTTCGCAAGCCTGGTCCAGTCGAAACTGGGCTCCTTGCGCTGCAGATCGACTGACTCGACATGGTGGCGCTGCGCGGTGCTGGGACGAGGGAAGTCTAGCTCTTCGGCGCAGAACACCAGCTCGTGCGGTGCGCGCAGCTGCGGCATGTAGACCGTCTCGCAGTTCAGCTCGCGCTGGGAGACGCCAAAGCGGGCGGCCAGCTGGCGCGATAGCTCGTACGGTGGACACATCTCGCCCACGTCGGCCAGCTGCGCGCTCAGCCGACGCTTGAGCAGGAAACGCTGCCAGGCCAGCTCGTTGCGCAGCAGGCCCACGGGACCTGTCTCGTAGGACAGACCGCTGCGCAAGGGAGCGCTGCCCGGCGACTTGGTCTGCGGCAGCGAGGTATTGAGCAGCACCTGCGGGATGCCGAAGCGGTGCGCCCACAGCGACAGGTGCGTCTGCGTGACGTCTACCAACAGCAGCTTGGGGGTCAGACCAAATGCGTCAGCGCCATCCTCGAGCAGACGCTCGGCCACGGCGCGGTAGGTGGCAGTGATTGCGCGGCGCTTTTTGAGGACGGCCAGCCTGCCGCCAGCGGCTGCGCTGTTCTCGTTCAGCTCGGGGAAAAACGGCAACACGGGGAATCCCTGCGCGGCGATGTGCGGGGTCAGCTCGGGCGTGGCCAGATAGCGCACGTCGTGGCCGCGCCCCTGCATGGTCCGCATCAGCTTGAAGCTGGGGTTGAGGTGGCCGGTCTCCTGGAGCATGGCCACGAGCAGGGTGCGTGCTGTCATAGGCGTGCGAGATCATGGCGCATGAAGCGCGCGGGGAGAAGGTGCGCACCGCAAAGTTGCCGATCTACTTCCGGTCGGTTGCAGCCCGGAAAGTAGTGGCGCATCCGGGCCGATATGCAGAGACTCACGTGCGCTTGTCTCTCCAGTGACAGACGCTCGGAGGCGAACATGACACGGCGCATCGCGATCAATACCGGTGGGGGAGACGCCCCCGGGCTCAACGCAGTGATTCGCTCGGTGGCGCTGAGTGCCCTGAACCGAGGCTGGGAAGTGCTGGGCATCCGCAAGGGCTACGAGGGTCTGATTGAGTCGGACCCGGAGGGGTTGATCCCACTCACGCGCGAGGCCATCCGCGGCATCGCTCACCTGGGAGGCACCATCCTGGGCGCCACCAACCGCGGCGACCCTTTCAACTACCCGGTGCTCAGCAACGGCCACAAGCAGCCCACCGATGTCTCGGCGCGGGTGGTGCAACGCTTCTCGGAGCTGGGGCTCGATGCTCTGGTGGTGTTGGGCGGCGACGGCTCGATGGGCATTGCACACAGACTGCTGCAGCTGGGGCTGCCGCGCGTGATCGGCGTGCCGAAGACCATCGACAACGACCTGCGCGGCACCGACGTGTCGTTTGGCTTTGCTACTGCGGTGGCAACCACCACCGAGGCGCTGGACAAGCTGCACTCCACGGCCCAGGCGCATCAACGCGTGATGGTGGTGGAGGTCATGGGCCGCCACGCCGGCTGGATCGCGCTGCATGCGGGCATCGCGGGGGGTGCGGACGTGATCTTGATCCCCGAGATTCCGTACCAGCTGGAGAATATCTACGAGAAGCTGCACCAGCGCTACCGCAGCCGCAGCGACTTCGCCATCGTGGTGGTCTCCGAGGGCGCCATGGAGAGTGGCAGCGGCGCCATGTACAAGGGTGAAAAGGAGGTGTTCAAGGAGCACGCGGTCCTGGGCGGCATCGCCGAGCGGCTGGCGCGTCAGATCGAGAGCGCCACCGGCTACGAGTCGCGGGCGGTGGTGCTGGGCCACCTGCAGCGCGGCGGCTCGCCCTGCAGCTCGGACCGGCTGCTGGCGCAGAGTATGGGGTGCGCGGCCGTGCGGTACCTGGCAGACAGCACCTTGAGCGGCATGGTGGCGCTGGTGGGCAACGACATCCGGCTCATCCCGCTGGAAGAGGTGGTCGGCGGCATCCGCGTGGTTCAGCTGTCCTGTGCGGCCATGAATACGGGGAGGGATCTGGGGATTTGTTTTGGGGATGAGGGAGTGGGGGAAGGGGTGTAGCGGGTAGGGGAAGCGAACAGGAACACGAGCACGTCTTGCGCGGCGGGGGCGGGCCATAACGGGTATCCTTGCGGGATGACTCCGCTTGAAGAGCTCGCCCTGTTGTTGCGCCCTGCAGGCGGGGGCCTGTACCTCGTGTCCACCGGCAAGGCCGAGCAGGATGCGCTCAAGCGGCGCTTCTACGGTGCCGACAACGACGAGGACATCACCGCCAAGTTCCTGGCCGACCTCGCCCGCATCGAGACCGCCAAGGTGCTGATCCTGGGCATCCCGTCGGATGTGGGCGCCGGCTTTCGGCGCGGCGCGAACCTGGCGCCCCAGGCCATCCGCGCGCGCCTGCTGGATGACGACCCCAACTTCACACGCTACTGCCACGCACACGGTGTGGTGGACATCGGCGACGTATTCGTGGTTCCGCAGCTGCTGCACGACGACATGCTGGCGCCCGCACAGATCGCCCGCTCGCAGCAGGCGCTGTATCCGGACGCGCCCGAGCCGCTGCGCAGCACGCTGCCCGTCTCGCCGCTGTCCATCGCCGAGCGGGCGCTTGCGCTTGCGCTGCGCATCAACCCCAACATCAA
>Ga0105048_10019022_pt1 | contig 10541 bp, 8 predicted proteins | sample MAT05_FD_78382 | JGI IMG/M metagenome (GOLD analysis project Ga0105048, IMG submission 78382) | Freshwater microbial communities from Lake Fryxell liftoff mats and glacier meltwater in Antarctica - MAT-05 | ecosystem: Environmental > Aquatic > Freshwater > Ice > Liftoff microbial mat | place...
GCACTTCCTCGGCGGCATCGGCGGCTGGGCCTATCCCTACGGCGGGGAGACCACCAAGGGCACGCCGGTGACCAAGGTGACCGTTCATTTTGCCGGCGGGACCACCGAGGAGATCGTCATCCGCAACGGGGTTGAAGTGGCGGATTACATCGGCCGATACGACGTCCCGGGCTCGAAGGAAGTCCCGGATCTGGGAGCGGGCGGCAAGCAGGTGCGGGCCTTTACCAAGATGGTGAAAGGCAAGGGCGTGGTCGAAAAGCTCACGCTCGAGAGCTACAACAACCTCGTCGCCGCCACCTATGTCGGCATCACCGTCGAGATCCCCGGGGACGAGGGAGCATCGCTCTCCCCGACCTCGGCCGCCGCGCCGATCGTTCCCCCGTCAGCTCCGATCTTCCAATGGGGTGCCGGGCTCAAGACGCTCGTGGTGGGTGGAGGTTCGTCCCACGACTTCCAGCGGTTCTTCAACCTGGCCGATGTCGCGACCCTCAAGGCGAGCGGCAAGGCTTCGGTGAACTATACCGAAATCACCGGGGGCCTCGCGCCGGCGATCGCGGGCGTCGATGTGCTGTACCTGAGCAACAACAAGCCGTTCACCGACGACGCCACCCGGGCCGCCGTGATGAATCACGCCCGGTCTGGCAAGGGCCTGCTGCTGGTGCACCCGTCGCTCTGGTACAACTGGGAGAAGAACTGGCCCGAGTACAATCGGGAGTTGTGTGGCGGCGGTTCCCGCGGGCACGACGCCTATGGCGAGTTCGAGGTGACGGTGACCGATCCGACCCATCCGCTGATGAAGGGGGTGCCGGCGAAGTTCACGGTGAAGGACGAACTCTACTGGTTCGAGCCGGAAGCCCAAGGTTCAGAGATTCAGGTGCTGGCAACGGCCTTCTCCAAGGCCAAGAACAAGACCTATCCCATGGTCTTCGTCGTCAAGCATCCCAAGAGCCGCGTGGCGGCCATCACGCTCGGGCATGACGGCGTTGCCCACAGTCATCCCGCCTATCAGGCGATGCTGATCAACGCCGTGGAGTGGACGGCAAAGAAGTAGGGATCGGGGCGGGCTTGCCCAGAAAGGGCTTCCGTCCGTGGGGGGGCGCAGTGGATTCTCCGGGCATGTCTCATCTCCCCTTGCGCCTGGCGGGTCTCCTCGTCTTCGTCGGTGTTGTTGCTGCGGCGGATCCAGCGCCGCCATCGACCGTTCGTCATTCCTATCTCGTGATGGGAGGGAAGACGGCGATCATCGGCGAGGACGGGAAAGCCTCGTGGGAATACCGCGGGGGAACGCGCGATGGATTCGTGTTGCCCGACGGGAACGTGTTGTTGGCTTTCTCGGATCGGGTGGAGGAAGTCACGCCGGACAAGCAGATCGTGTTTACCTACCGGTTGAGCTCGGAGAACGGCGAACTCGGCACGGCGCAACGCCTCTACAACGGCAACACCCTGATCACCGAACTGGGCAAGCGTCCGCGTCTGCTGGAAGTCGACCGGAAGGGGGCGGTCGTGTTGGATGTGCCGCTCCAGCCGGAGACCGACAACACCCACATGCAGACCCGCATGGCCCGGCAGTTGCGGAACGGGAATTATCTGGTGCCGCACCTGCTGGCGTTCGCGGTGAAGGAGTACACGCCCGAGGGACGGGTGGTGAATGTCCTCCGGACGGATCTGGAGTCGCTCGGCGGACGACCGGCGGAGAACTGGCCGTTCACGGCCATCCGATTGGACAGCGGCAACACGCTGGTGTCGCTCACCCATGGCAACAAGGTGGTCGAGTTCAATGCGCGCGGTGAGATCGTCTGGAAGGTGACCAATGAGCACGTGAAGGGACTGTTCAAGGACCCGTGTGGATCCCAGCGCCTGGCCAACGGCAACACCGTCGTTGGAAGTCACGCTGCCAACCAGGGCATCTCCATGGTCGAAGTGACACCCGATCACAGCATCGTCTGGACGAGCGACCATCCGCTGGCCGCCGGCGTGCATCACTTCCAGATCCTCACCACCAACGGCAAGCCCGAGCCGGGCATGCCGCTGAAGTGAGACGGGGATTGCTGCATGCAAGCCGGGGCGCGAAGTTCCCGCGAATCCCCACGATTCCACACGATTCCACACGATTCCACACGAGTGCCCGGTCAGGAAAAGGGCGGCGTCGGTGATCCACAGATTACACCGATTGCAGAGGCGACTTAGGCGGGAAAGATCCCATGTCTGCCGCCTCCCTCTCAATCCGTGTAATCGGTGCAATCTGTGGATAACACGGCCTTTCCCCGGATCAGTCCAGGTACAGGAATTCGTTCGCGCTCAGCAGTGACTGACAGAGGCTGGTGAGGGCTTGTTGTTCGGGAGTCGGCGACGGTGGGCCCTTGGACTTTTCGTCCTTCTTCGGCTTGAGATCGACGGGCGCGGTCAACGTGCGGAGGTGCGTCGCCTGGGCCTCCAGGAAGGCGATCGAGTCGGCGAGTTCGGACTTCGTCGGGGCCCGATTGAAGGCGAGTTGCCAGGCGCGGGTCACCTGTTGGGTTGGACCTTCGCCGGCCTCCCGTTCCAGACGCCGTGCAAAGCGTGCGGCTTGATCGAGCAGGAACTCGCTGTTCATCAGCATCAGTGCCTGGGTGGCGACCGTGGAATTCTGGCGACGTTCGCAGTTCACTTCCATTACCGGCGCATCAAACGCGTGCAGCATCGCCAGTGGTTGGCTGCGTCGGACCTGGATATAGATCGATCGACGAAATTCCTCCCCGTTGAGTGGCACTTGCACCGGCATCTTGTTGTCACCCTCGGTCTTGTCGATGCCCACCACGATTTGTCCCTGGACATCGGGTCGGACGGGAACAGGCGGTCCGAACCGGTTGGTAGAGAGCGAACCGCTGACGGCGAGCATGGAATCCCGGAGGGCTTCCGCGTCGAGGCGCTGGAGGGGCTTGTGCCAATACAACCGATTCTCCGGGTCGCGGACGTCGCCCTTGCGATCGTGTCGGGAGGATTGGCGATAGACGGAGGACGTCAGTATCAGCCGGTGAAGACGCTTCATGCGCCAGCCGTGCCGCATGAAATCGTCGGCCAGCCAGTCGAGAAGCTCCGGGTGGGAAGGGCGCTCGCCCATGGCACCGAAGTCGGCAGGGGTGCCCACCAGGCCGCGTCCGAAGTGGTGCATCCAGACGCGATTCACCAGCACGCGGGCCACGAGCGGATTCGTCCCGCTGGTCAGCCAGCGCGCAAAGGCCAACCGCCGCCCGCTGGTGGCCACATCTGTAGCCTTTGAGGCGAAGGCTTCGGGTTGGCCGTCGTGGCCGAGGATGCTCAGGCCACCGGGCGCGATGACCTCGCGGGGTTGGAGCGGATCGCCGCGATGAAACAGGTGGGTGACCGGAAGTTTGTCGGAGGGTTCGGTCAGCACGCTGATGAAATCCTCGGTGGGCTTGCGCCCGCGGATCTCGGCCATCCGGGCATCCATCGCCTTGAGGTCGTCCGCCGCCTTCGGGTTGTACTGGTAAAGGACTCCCGCGTGGATGTTCACACTGGGATTGTCGCCGAGGAGCTTCTTCTGTTCGGGGGTTCGTTTGTCCGCGGGCGTGTCGAGGGCCGCGCGAAGCGATTGGCGAAGGGAGGTCTCAAACTTCTCCAGGTGCTGGGTCAGGGCCTCGGCGAGGTACTGCTTCTGCTTGGTCTCCTTCTCCGCTCCCACACCGGCGGCTTCCGCCTCGATCTCGGCGGACTTCTTTCGATCGTCGTCGGTGGCGAGCGACACCAGTCGTTGGGCCGGGGTTCGCCAGTTCTTCCAGTCGTAGGCCGGTTCGAACACCGCCCGGAGCCGGTAATAGTCCCCGTGCGGGATCGGGTCGTATCGATGGTCGTGGCACTGGGCGCACCCGATGGACAGGCCGAGCAAGGAAGTGGAAACAATCTTGATCGTGTCGGACATCACCTGGTTGCGGACCAGGTTCTGGTCCACGGCGGCGGTGGCGGTGCCGTCGGCTCCCATGCGCAGGAATCCGGTGGCGACCAGCAGGTCACGGGGATCGCTGCCGGCGAGGGCGACGGTGGCCGCATTGCCTTGGTGCGCCTGGGCCAGTTCATCGCCCGCCAATTGTTCCGTGATGAATCGGTCGAACGGCTTGTCCTGGTTGAACGATCGAAGGACGTAGTCCCGGTACTTGTAGGCGTAGGGCCGGACGGGATCGGCGTCGCTGTATCCGTCTGAATCGGCATAACCGGCGGCGTCGAGCCAGTGGCGACCCCATCGCTCGCCGTAGTGTTCCGAGTTCAGAAGCTGATCGACCCGCTTCTCGTAGGCGTCCGCCGACTTGTCCGCCTCGAAAGCCTCCATCTCGGCCGGGGTCGGTGGGAGTCCGGTCAGGTCGAGGTGGACCCGGCGGAGCAGGGTGATCTTGTCGGCGTCGGGCGAAAACTTCAGGCCCTTCTTCGCCAGGGGAACGGCAAGGAACGAATCGATGGGGGTCCGAGCCCGGAACGACCTCGACGTCTTTGGGATGTTGGGGGAGGAAATTGGTTGGAAGGACCAGAATGCCCGTTCCTCCTCGGTGATGCCGCTGCCCTTCGGCAGTTCGGTGGGCTCAGGTCGCGCCGTGCGCGCCCCACCGGCGATCCATTTCCGAAGCACGGCGACCTGTTCCGGGGTGAGCTTTTTGTCGCGCTTGGGCATCTCACCGGTGGTGACGAGGCGCAGGAGTGGGCTCTGGTCGGGTTTGCCCGGGACGATGGCCGGGCCGTCCTCGCCGCCCTGGACCATCCAGCGGCGCAGGCGGAGGTCGAGGCCGCCCTTGGTCACCTCGCCCTCGCCGTGGCAGTCGAAGCAATGGGCTTTGAGGATGGGACGGACATCCTTCTCGAAGGTCGGTGCCGGGGCGGCGAACACGGGCAACGCCGCGAGGACGAGTCCTGAGGCGAGGCGGCGGAGCCAGGCGACGGATCGCGGGGAAGGATTCATGCCGAGTGCCGGAGGATTTCCTTCACGACCCGGCAGGGCTTGCCGTCGGTGAGGTGTTGTTCCTGCCCGTTCTGGAAGTAACGGAGTTGGGTGTGATCCATGCCGAAGAGATGGAGCAGGGTGGCGTGGTAATCGTTCGGGCTGACCGGATTCACCACCGCCTTGTGGCCGAACTCATCGGTTTCTCCATAGGTCATGCCGCCCTTGAACCCGCCACCCGCCACCCAGGAAGTGAAGCCCTGGCCGTTGTGGTCGCGTCCCGCCTTCTCCGCGGCCCCATGGTTCTCGGTGACCGGCAGACGTCCGATCTCGCCGCCCCAATGGACGATGGTCGAATCGAGCAGACCGCGGGCCTTCAGATCCTTCACCAGTGCGGCGGAGGGTTGATCGGTCTTCCGACAGCAGGAGGCGAGACCGGAGCGGATGCTCTCGTGGTTGTCCCAGATCTGGCCGTTGACGAAGAGTTGAACGAAGCGAACGCCGCGTTCCACCAGACGCCGGGCGATCAGGCACCGGGTGCCGTACTCCCGCGTGATCGGGTCATCGAGACCGTACAGCTTTCGGGTGGCCTCGGATTCGCCGGTGATGTCGAGGGCCTCCTTCGCGGCGCTCTGCATGCGGGCAGCGAGCTCGTAGCTCGCGATCCGGGCTTCGAGGTCGGCCTCGCCCGGATGCCGGGCCAGATGCTCGCGGTTGAGCCGGGCCAGCAAGGCGAGGTTCTGTTCCTGCAACGTGCCTTTGAGGTGCGGCGGCGGGTCGAGGTTCAGGATGCGCGGCTCGGCGGAGCGCACGATCGTGCCCTGAAAAAGCGGGGGCATGAACCCGTTCGACCAGTTGCGCACGCCATCCACCGGATGTCCGCCGGGATCGGTGAGGACGACATACGCCGGCAGACTTTGGCTTTCGGTTCCCAGTCCATAGGTCAACCACGAGCCCAGCGCCGGCCGGCCCGGCTGGGCCTTGCCGGTGTTCATGTACCAGATCGACGGTTCATGCCCGTTGATGTCGGTGTGCATCGAGCGGATGACGGTCACGTCATCGACAATGCTGGCGAAGTGCGGCAGCAACTCGGAGACGTCCGTCCCGCTGGCACCGTGCCGGGCAAACTTCCACGGGCTGCCGAACAGCTTCTTGCTGGCCCGATCCACGAAGCTGAAGGTGATTTCGCCCGCGTAATCGTCTCCGCTGCGGCGACTGAGTTCGGGCTTCGGATCGAACAGATCGATGTGGCTGGGACCCCCGTGCATGAAGAGCGAGATCATCGCCCGTGCCCGCGGAACCCCGGTAGGAACCCTGGGCTTCAGGTCGAAGGACTGGGGAAGCCTCGGGACGTTGGCCGGGGTGGCCAGCAGTCGATCTTCCTTCAGCATCCACGCCAGGGCCACGCTTCCCACGCCCATGGCGTTGCGGGCGAGGAAGCGGCGCCGCGAGACGATGCCAGACTCGCCGGGTGACTGGAAAAGGGACTTATTCATGGGACGATGCCGTCACTCTGGACGGGATGCAGGGGACTGCACAATCCCCGGCCGATTCGGAGGGACGAGTTCTACGAGTCCCCATGACCGGCTTTCGGAGCTTCGGACTCGCGGAGCTTGTCCGTCCCGATCTGAGTTCGAAGCGGGCAAGGCCGACCGCGGTAGGCCTTCATCCCGGAGGGATGGGAGCGATTGACCCGGAGTAGCGCTTCGCGCACCCCGGGCTAACGCTGAAACGCCTCCGGTCTAAAGGGGATGGCCCCGGCCGCCGCGTGCTCTGCGGTTCAGATTCCGAAAATCCGCGTCCACCAGCGCGAGCCACCAAAGATCCAGAGCAGGGCTCCCGCGGTCAGGTACGGTCCGAAGGGCAGTCTCGAGGACCATTCGCGGCGTCCGATGGCGATCAGGCTGAGACCCAGCACGGCTCCCATCATGGACGCTGCACCGAGGGTGAACACGGTTGCCTTCCATCCGAGGAACGCTCCGATGGTGGCCATGAACTTCACGTCGCCAAAGCCCATGGCTTCGCGGGGAAGCACGAGTTCAGTGGCGGCGGCACAGAGGAAGGGTTCGTCGGCGGGAATGAACGTGTCGGGTCCGACCACCAGCGACTTCTGCGACAGGCGGACTTCCGCTTGGAGGTAGCAGCGATCCGCCAGTTCCACGCGGTGTCCAACCATTCGGACGGTGTCCGATTCCCGATAGAAGATCTCGCCGAAGGAAATGTTGCGGTCGGGAAGGCGGATGCCGTCCTCGTGAAAGACCACCCGGGTGCCGGGTTCCAGCGGGATGCGTTCGCGCCCGAAGAGGAGTTTGCCGAGGCGTACGACGCCATAGACGACGCCGAAACCGATGGCGATGCCGAGGGCGCTGCGCTTGAGGGCCTCGGTGGCCGAGAAGGTGGCGTGAAGGCCGGGGGCGAGGGGCGAGAGCAGAAAACCGGCGACCGCACCTCCGAGGGTGATCTGGTCAGGGATGATGAAGTGTTCGAAGTCGATGAAGGTGGCGACGATGAACAACGAGAAGAGGACGCAGAGGGCGAGGGCGATACCGGGATCGTTGTGACCGAACACCAGCCAGGCGACGACGAACACTGCCGCGGTGAGGACCTCGACGGCGAGGTACCGCGGGGAGATGGGGGCTCCACAGGAACGGCAGCGACCGCGGAGCCAGATCCAGGTCACCACGGGAATGTTCAGGTACCAGGGAATGGCGTAGCGGCAGTGGGGACAATGCGACGGCGGATGCACCACCGATTGGTCGAGGGGCATCCGATGGATGCAGACGTTGAGGAAGCTGCCGACGAAGGCACCGAGGATGACCAGGACGATCGTCCAGAAATGGAACGGCATGCCGAACAGGCTGGGATGGGCGAGCCACCAATCGACGAAGAGCGGGTTCATCCGTAGATCTCCCGCTCCAGTGCGGCGCGCATGAGGTCCCTGGGGGCGATCCAACCCGACCACAGTTCCAGTGCGGACGCGCCCTGATGGAGCAACATGCCGAGGCCATTGGCGGTGCGGCATCCCGCGGCCTGCGCGGCCGTCAGGAGCGGTGTCTGATGGGGGCGATAGATCATGTCATAGACGACATCACAGCCCCGGAGCGGAAAGCGGGAAACGTCGAGTGGCAGTGGATCGCCGGGCTTGAGTCCGGCGGAAGTGGCGTTGAGCAGGATCTCGACGGAGCTCTCCGGATACCCGGCCTGCGCGTGGACGGCCGGGAAACGTTCGCTGATTTCGGTGGCCAGTTCGGCGGCCTTGGATTCGGTGCGGTTCACCAGCCAGAGCTCGCTGACTCCTTCATCTGCCAGTCGCAGCGCGGCGGCCCGGGCGGCACCGCCAGCCCCCAGCAACAGCACCCTGGCTCCGCGGGGTTCGATGGCGAGATCCTCTGCCAGGGAACGCACGATCGCATCGGCATCGGTGTTGTAGCCCTTGCTGCGGACGGGGCCCGAAGCGTCTGGGAGTTGACCGAGGGGTCGCCACTCGCCGTCGGGGTCGCGGGCTTCGAAGACGATGGTGTTCACCGCACCCCAGGTGGTGGCGGAGGAATCGAGTTCATCGACCAGATCGACCGCCAGAAGCTTGTGGGGAACGGTGAGGTTGAGTCCGATGAAGTGCATCGCCTTTGCCCCGGCGATGGCCGCCGCGAGATCGACGGGCGCGACTTCGCAGGCCAGGTACCGCCAGTCGAGTCCGAGGGCGTCGATGCCTGCGTTCTGCATGGCGGGCGATGCCGAATGATGGATCGGTTGCCCGTACACAGCGACCAGGCGCGTGCGGGAGCCGACGGGGCGGGGAGGAACGGACGACATGCCCGGGGAATGTCGAATGACGGCGGCCGGAAGTCGAACGACGAATGGGGAGAAGGAAGGTTCGAGGAGGTGCCGCTTGAAACCGGCGGACGAAGCGGCATGATCGTGCCAATGCGTTTTAGTAATCGTGCGACAGGTCTTGCCGGGCTTGTGTTGGCGGGTTGGACGGGTGTTTCGGTGGTTCATGCGGCCCCGGTCACGCTGGCGAATCCTTCGTTTGAGCTTCCTTCCACGGGTTTCGTGGATACGCGGGTGGACGGTTGGAACAAGACGCCGGCCCCGGTCTGGTTTGACCCGGCGACCACCGGGGGCGTCACCTGGGATCAGATCTCGGGAGTGTTTTCCAATCCGCCCGTGGGACAGCCGACGCGCAAGACCAACATCGACGGGTCGCAGGCCCTGTATCTCTTCGCCTTGCCGACCGCAGGACTCACCCAGGGCCTGGCCGCGACCTATGAAGCGGGCGTTTCCTACGAGTTGACCGTGGGAGTCGCTGGCGGCGGCGGCGGGATGCCGGAGGGCACGACGCTGGTCCTGGGCTTCTACTATCTCGACGGAGTGAACCCGGTGAGCCTCGGAGCCACGGTCGTCTCCCATTCCGCCGCGGCGTTTCCGACGACGACCACCTTTGTGGATTACTCGGCGGTCCTGCCGGCGGCCCTCGGCGGCGAGGCCTGGGTGGGCAAGTCCATCGGGGTTCAGATCATCTCGGCGAATGCGACCGGCGTGGGTTACTGGGATCTGGATCATGTGCGGTTGGAAGCCACGGTCGTTCCGGAGCCCGGCACCTGGGCGTTGATGGGGACCGGGGTTGGATTGCTGGCCTTGACCGGTTGGCGCCGGGCCGCCCGGCGTTGAGCTGTTCCCGGACATGACGATCAAACTCAGGGTTGGAACTTCGGGGGCCGCCTTTCTGGCGCTGGGAATGGTCAGCGTGTGTCCCGGCTCGCGTGCCTTGGCGGCGATGGAGGAACTGACGGTTCCCAACGGGTCGTTTGAGAAGCCGGCAACCCCGTTCGTCTCTCTCCTGTTCGAATCGTGGCAACGCACGCCGAAGCCGGTCTGGTACGTCGAGGAAGGGGGATTCCAGTGGAATCAACTGACCGGGATCTTCCTCAACACGGCTCCGGGTGCGGCGGATCACATTGAAGACCTCGATGGTCGGCAGGCTGCGTGGCTGTTTGCCGTCCCGGAAGCGGGGCTCTTTCAATCAGTGCTGACCGCCGGGGGCACTTCGCCCGCGGTGTTTGAGGCCGGCCGCGCCTACCGCCTCACGCTGGAGGTCATCGGTGCCGGCGGCAACATGCTGGAGGGCGTCCCACTCGAGGCGAACCTGTTCTGGACGGATGCCGCGGGGCAGCGGATTCCCATGGCCACGCTGGGCGTGACCAACCGCGCGGCTTTGTTCGGGGCCCGGAACCGCATTGTCCCCTTTCAAATGACCGCGGCCGTGGTCAAGCCCACCGATCCCTGGGCGTCGCAGGCAATCGGAGTGCAGGTGGTTTCCACGGTGTCCGCCGCGGATCAGGGCGGCTATTGGGTTATCGATCGGGTGCGTGTGGCAGCGATCTCCATCGCCCAGCCCGAATTGACGGTGCTGACCGAACCCGGCGGGCTGAGGTTGAAATGGGTGTCTGAAAGCGGGTGGCGGTATCGTCTCCGGGCTTCCACCGGTCTGGATGCCTGGAGCGGGTTGGGCGAGCCGCTTGCCGGCAGTGGCGGGGAATTGACGGTGCTCGTTCCCTTCGAGACCGAGGGAAGCCGATTCTACAGCCTGACCGCCGAGGCCGCGGACTGACGTCCC
>Ga0105048_10019023_pt1 | contig 10541 bp, 8 predicted proteins | sample MAT05_FD_78382 | JGI IMG/M metagenome (GOLD analysis project Ga0105048, IMG submission 78382) | Freshwater microbial communities from Lake Fryxell liftoff mats and glacier meltwater in Antarctica - MAT-05 | ecosystem: Environmental > Aquatic > Freshwater > Ice > Liftoff microbial mat | place...
AACCCACAAGCGGTTCTGCCATGGTGGCTGGCTACAATGTGGAAAAACACCCCGATCAGGTGAAGCGCGGCATCGGTTACATGAGCCAGAAATTCAGTCTGTATGAAGACCTCACCTCAACCGAGAACATACGCCTATTCGGCGGCATTTATGGACTGTCGATGGGTACGATCAGGGAAAAAACCGCAAAACTGCTCGACCGTCTCGATCTGGCGCCTTACGCCAAAAGCCTTGTTTCGGAAATACCACTCGGATGGCGCCAAAAACTCGCGTTTTCCGTGGCCATGCTCCACGACCCAGGCGTCGTGTTTCTCGATGAACCTACCAGCGGCGTGGACCCGCTTACCCGACGGCAGTTTTGGGACATGATTTACGAAGCGGCCCACAAAGGTGTTACCATCATGGTGACCACCCACTACATGGACGAAGCCGAGTACTGCGACCGTGTGAGCATTATGGTCGACGGACGTATAGAAGCGATGGATACGCCCGGAGCACTCAAAAAGCAGTTCAAGTCAACAACGATGGATGAGGTATTTACACGACTGGCAAGGCCCGACCAAAAAGTGAACCATTTTGATTGATTTTATTCGGCATAAATGCCGCTGTGAACTGCAAGGTGTGAGATGTCACCTGCTCCTTCGTCGCAGATAACACCTCACCCTCCGACCTTTTGCTCAACCTCGTCAGCCAACTATTGAAAAGATGAACAGATTTCTTGCTTTCATAACCAAAGAATTCCGGCACATCCTGCGCGACCGCCGTACGCTGATGATCCTGTTCGGTATGCCCGTGATCCAGGTGCTGTTGTTCGGATTTGTACTCAACAATGAGATCCAAAACGCTCGAGTAGCCGTCATCGATCCATCGCCCGATCAAGAGAGCATGGCTTTGACACACAAGTTGCTGGCCGACAACATTTTTATGCTTGCGCCCGACGTCAACTCAGTAACCGATCTGGAGGGTGCCTTTCGCCGCAATGAGATCAAAATGGCGGTGGTATTCCACCCTGATTTTGCAGGAAACCTGGCCAAATCAGGCACAGCCACCGTACAAATCATCGGCGATGCTTCCGACCCCAATACGGCCAGTACCTTGGTGCAATACGCCCAGTTGATATTTCTCAATTACCAACAGGAATACAACAGCCGCAACCTGCCGTCCACAGCAACAGGCATAAAGGTGGAAACCCGCATGCGGTACAATCCGGAAATGAAATCGGTGTACAACTTCGTACCTGGTGTCATGACGCTGATTCTCATGTTGGTGTCGGCCATGATGACCTCCATCACGATTGCCCGGGAAAAGGAGATGGGCACGATGGAGGTGCTTCTTGTATCGCCTTTGAAGCCCATTCAAATCATTTTGGGCAAAACCACACCCTATCTGGCTTTGTCGTTTGTAAATGCAGCCGTGGTGGTGGTGCTTGGAGTTGTGGTTTTCGGCATGCCCATGAGAGGAAGCGTGTTGTTGTTGGCCTTTGAGTCGATTCTTTACACCTTCGTGGCATTGTCGCTCGGCATTTTCATTTCCACAAAAGCCAAAGACCAGATGAGCGCGATGTTCATGTCGGCACTTGGATTGCTGATGCCCACCATGCTGCTTTCGGGATTTATTTTTCCAAGGGAAAGCATGCCCGTACCCCTTCAGGTGATCGGCACTGCCATACCGGCAACCTGGTTCATCCCCATAGTAAAAGGCATCATGATCAAAGGTGTCGGGTTGGAAATTTTGTGGAAAGAAACGTTGGTGCTGGCCGGCATGGCCTTGTTTTTTCTTGTGTTGAGTTTGCGGAATTTTAAAGATCGTTTGGGCTGAATGCTGTAGAAGCCAGAACTTTAATTTACTGGGCTAAGTCCCTCCAATACTGAAAATCCTGATCCAATGCGCACCGTTTTTTTTCTCGTACAAAAAGAATTCCTTCAAATCATCCGCAACCGCACCATGCTTCTGCTTATGCTGTTGATGCCGGTGGTTCAAACCCTTTTGCTTTCGTTTGCCGCCAACTTCGAAATCAAAAACTTGGCGTTGTCGGTGGTAGACCACGACCTTTCGCCCATGTCGCGCCAATTGGTTGGTAAATTTACAAGTTCCGGGTATTTCAAGCTCAGCGAAAGTACTTTTTCCCGCAGCGAAGCCGATATTTCCCTTGCACGCGACAAAAGCGATCTTATTCTTGAAATACCACATGATTTTGAGCGCAATTTGATTCGCGAAGGCAAAACGGGTATTTCACTCACGGCAAATGCCATCAATGCGTCAAAAGCGGGTTTGGGAATGGGTTACGCGGGCAACATCGTGCGCGATTTTAGCTCAATGGTTTCCTCTTCTGCCGGCGCAACGGCTCCGGGTGCGCGCATCAAAATGACGTATTCCAACTGGTACAATCCGAAGCTCGACTACAAAGCATTCATGGTGCCGGGCATACTGGGTGAAATTGTTGCGCTGATCATTTGTTTCCTCACAGCACTGAACCTCGTTCGCGAACGGGAAATGGGTACCATGGAACAACTGAATGTAACACCCGTGAAAAAATGGCAATTTATACTCGGCAAATTGCTGCCTTTCTGGGCGCTCGCCATGGCAATGATGGCCGTTGGGCTCACCGTTGGATGGCTGGTTTTTCGCATCCCCATGGTAGGCAGTCTGTGGCTGGTATTCATCTATACCCTGATTTTTGCACCCACCATGCTTGGTATCGGATTTCTCATTTCCAACTTCTCCGAAACACAGCAACAAGCCGTGTTGACGGCCTGGTTTTTTCTGCTCATTTTCATTCTCATGTGCGGACTATTCACACCTCTGGACAGCATGCCGCAATGGGCACAATGGCTCAACATGCTCAATCCCATCCAATATTTCGTGGCATTCATGCGCCAGGTCCTGCTCAAAGGTTCCACCTTTGCCGACGTACAGCAGAATTTTTACACGGTATTTGGTTACGCTGTGGCAGTAAATGGATTGGCGGTTTGGTCGTACAAAAAGAGAAATTAGTGCTTAGCGGTTTTGGACATACACGAACGAACAACCGTTAACGAACCATATCTTTGTCCAAATGTTCAGCAAACACACCATGTTCCATACCCTTAACTTTCGCGCCGTTGCGGCGATTTTGTTTTTCCTTTTTGGCTTAAACAGCCTCACCGCCCAAACCGATACGTTGCGCATTATTTTTGCTGGCGACATCATGGGTCATGCCCCGCAAATCACCAGCGCGGAAGTGGTGAAAGACAAAAAATACAACTACGAGCCTTGTTTTGAATATGTCAAACCCCTGCTGGAAGGCGCCGATCTGGCCATAGGCAACCTCGAGGTTACCCTGCCGGGCAAACCGCCGTACCAGGGCTATCCCATGTTCCGCAGTCCCGACGACCTCGCCACGGCCATCAAAAACGCCGGTTTCGACATCCTCGCCACGGCCAACAACCACTCCAACGACAGCAGAGGACCAGGCGTGGTGAACACCCTCACAACCCTGCGCAACCTGGGCTTCCAACAAACCGGAACCTTCAAAAACCAGCGCGACCGCGAACAGTTTTACCCCCTTATGGTGTATAAAAACGGGTTCAAAATTGCCCTGCTCAACTATACCTATGGCACCAACGGCGTACCAACCGATACCCCCACCATTGTAAACCTGATTGATACGGCCCTCATACGACGCGATATGGCAGAGGCCCGCGCCCGCAAACCGCACTACATCATTGTGTTCATGCACTGGGGACTCGAATACCAGCTTCAGGAAAACCCGGAACAACGCTCCCTCGCCAAATTCCTCATCAAACAAGGCGCTGATATGATCATCGGTGCACACCCACACGTGGTGCAACCCATCAAAATGGAAACAGCGCCTGGGCCTGACGGCAAAAACAAAGAAGTGCTTGTGGTCTATTCGCTCGGTAATTTCATCTCCAACCAGCAAAAACCACACACCGACGGCGGCATCTTGTTTCAAGTGGATTTGCTGAAACAAAAAGGGTCCCCCGAAGTGAATGTCGGCAACTATGGTTACCTGCCCGTTTACCGGTACGTACACAAACCCGCCTCCGGCAAAAGCACCTATTTTGCTTTGCCCATCGGACGCACTCCTTCCGATGCCTACGTAATGAAAAACATGACGGCAGCATCCAAACAAGCCATGCAACAATGGGGTGATGCGCTGAAAAAACGTTTGAATAATTCTAAAGAGTGGAAATATTGAAGTTTAAAGTTTGAAGTTTAAAGTTTAAAGTTCAAAGTGGTAGGTTTGAACTTTAAACTTCAAACTTTAAACTTCAAACTTTAAACTTCAACATGGTTATTAACCTCGCCGACACCAACTCCATCGCCAACCGGTTTGTTGCCGAATTGCGCAACGCTGAAGTTCAAAAAGACCGGCTGCGCTTTCGCCGCAACCTCGAGCGTCTTGGGGAAGTCATGGCGTATGAAATTTCCAAAACCTTGTTGTACGACCCGTACGAAGTGGAAACGCCACTGGGCACCGCCACCACCTTTCTGCCGTCTCAGCGCATCGTTTTGGCTACCATTTTGCGTGCTGGATTGCCCTTTCACCAAGGCATGCTCAATTATTTCGACGACGCCGACAACACATTCATCGCTGCTTACCGCAAACATCACAAAGACGGATCCTTCGAAATACAACTTGATTACGTGAGCACGGTCGACCTCAACGACTGTGTGCTCATCCTCGCCGACCCCATGATTGCTACCGGCGCTTCGGTTAATCTGGCCCTCAACAACCTCACCCGATTCGGTACGCCTTCTAAAGTTCACATTGCTTCGGCCATCGCCAGTGTGGCTGGCCTTGATGCCGTACGACGTCTGCACCCCAACGCGCAGGTGTGGCTTGGCGCCATCGACGAAGAACTCACGGCCAAATCGTTCATCGTTCCCGGATTGGGCGATGCGGGCGATCTGGCTTACGGTGAAAAAATTTGAGCGCGAACAAGTAATACGTTATTTGGATTCCAGAACTGCTTTCAGGGCACGCAAACCCGCCTGGTTTTCCGGCGATTTGAAGGCATAGTGCAAATCGAGTTTTTCGCGGTTGCTTAAGTGCAGACTCATGGAAGCCTCGTTTGCTTTTCGCACCGGCCGGTACGAAAAACGCAACATTTCCAACATGTTTTCTCCCAACATGTCATCAAGCATCGACAGGATGTTGTCCTGCTCGTAATCCTGAACGGTGGTTAAGCTCCCTGCCGCTTCTGCAGGCGTGAACAGGCTTTGAACAATGCCCTTGGAATCGGAAGGACCAATGGCATCAATTTTTTCAAAACAACGCATTTGTACGATCACTACGCCGCCGGTATTCTCCTGTATCCAATCTTGAAATACCTGGATGAAACGCGCCGCGGTGAGCAAGCCATAGTTGTCGCGGAAACCTGCATCAATGGCCTCGATGGCCGGTTTGGTGGGCAACCAAACGTTGGGCAGGATGAGCGGATAAGTACAGTTCATACGTAAGGCGGTGGTAAACGCCAGGCTGTCGGCCTGTTGGCCGTCAAACATGCTTCTGAAATCCACGGCATCAATTTCTGTTTGCAATGAACCACGCTTGTTGTCGGGTGGGCGCATGAGGTACGACAGGTTGTGCGGACTGATGATGAGCCGCCGCGCGTCGTTCACGATGAATGGCGTTACGACCAGCATGGGAATCTGTGCTGTGCGCTCAGGGTCGCGGTAATGGGCCAAGCGCAGGGTTAAGTAATTTCGGCAGTTTTCGTTGAGCTGTTTTTCGAGGATGTAGCCGCGGTCTTTGCGGTAGGTAAAATTGCCCGACTTGAATGAGCCGAAAGGAAAAAAGAAGTCGTTGGATGCCAGTGCAAAACTCACCGGATTGAGCAGGTCGCGACCTATGTCGTCAACCAGTACCGGATTGCGGCTGCTGAGTGTGCCGCCCTCCAGTTCGCGTCGGTAAACTTCCCTGAAATAGGCCGCACCGAGTATTCCTCCGGATGCGCCGCTCATGAGCATGGTTTGCCGAAAAAGCCGCCCATCGGTGGCACTGTCGGCCTGTTGCAGGCAATTCAACGTCCAAACCGCCGAGCGCATGCCGCCGCCGCTCACGCATAGGAAAACCATTTTGGGCTTTTGATGGCCCGCAGTCCTGTTTTTGGCGAGCCAGGCTTCCAGGATTTTTTTGGTTTCCGCAACATCTTTTTTTAACTGATCAGGTCCACACAACGCTTCGAGTTTGGCGTAGCTGTACGTCGCCCTTTTTTCCAAGCTGTAATCGATCCCGTAAGCCCTGTTACGGTAAGTAAACCAGCCAAATCCAGTGGTGATGTTCAACACCACCAACAGCACGATCATCACCAAAGCGCCCCATTGCCGAAACCAAAAAACCACGGCGCCATAAACGGCAATCATCATACTGGCAATCATAAAAATGCTTGTGCCGGTGGGTACCCGCATCCACTCGCTGTCCATAAACAACCCGGAAATCATCACCAGTACCAGTGCTACCCCCTGTACAACCACGGCATTCAGGTGGTTTTGGCGAAAAACTCGGGCAAGGATTTCAGGATTGTAGTGCGACACACTGCGCACCCAACGCAGGTGCAGGCGCTCGTTGAGGTAGGTATCCACCCGCCAGCGTGTGCTGCCGGTTTGTATTTCAAAAAGGGTGGGCAACCGTCGGCCCGGCGCCAGCAATTTGCCCCCCGGCCTCGGTACAAAATGTCCCGGGCTCAAAAACGAAACAATGTCTTTGTTCGTAAGTCGTAGGTACAACGCCAGCAGACCCGTAAGCACCACAATACCCAACAAAAAACCGGCAATGTTGCTGAAAATTACCCCAAAAGGCGACAACTCGTCGTACCATTGAAAATGTACCGTGGCAAACAGGTAAGTTGTAAGGTAAGCCACTGGAATGACGGCATTGTTCAGGCAATATTTACTGAATGGAGCCTCAAGCGTAGCCAAAAAAGCAAACCTGTGCGCGCTCAATAGGTACGTGGTCAGGTTCCAAATCATAAACAATGCGCCAAGGGCCGAACCGGTAAGGAAAAAACTCCAAAAATCAACTTCACCACGGTATTCCGGCGTTAGAAGCAGGTAGTGGATCCCGAAAAACTTTCCAATAATGCCGGTGCTAAACAAGGCGAGGAAAATCCAGATAAACACCAACACCAAGTGGTTGCGCAAATGCAGCGCAATCAACCGTATGGGGAAGGAGTAGTAGATTTTGCGTAGACGGGTTGGCATTGATGGTGATTAATGGTACCAAACATACGTTGGGACGCTGTATCAGTGGTAACGAAAAAAATGGAGCGAAGGTTACATGTTGTTTTTTTAAAACAATTTGTTTTATTTGTGCGGATGGACTTATGTTTGTAAAACGGAATAATGAGTGCAACGGCTGGGTATCCTTTTGATTGATAAAATACGAAATACGAGATTTGTATCTCGTCAATCATTTTCCACCACAACCCGTACCGTTTCAATTTTCCGGTCACTCACCAATTCCAGCACAAAAGTTTTGCCATCCAATTCGATGCTGGCGCCTTGTTGCGGGATGTTCTGAATGGACGTAACCAGATAACCTGAAAGGGTTTGGTAGTCGCCTTCAGGCAGGTTGAGTTCGGGATATTTTTCGTTGAGGTAATCGATGCGCAGGCGACCGGAAAAGATGCATTCGTTGGCGCTCACGCGGGTTTCGATGAATTCTTGTTGGTCGTGTTCGTCGTCGATGTCGCCGAAAAGTTGCTCGAGGGCGTCTTCCATGGTAACGATGCCCGCCACGCTGCCGTATTCGTCCACCACCACGGCGATGCTGCGTCTGTTTTTGATGAGTTTTTGCAAAAGTTCGTCCACCGCGATGGTTTCGGGTACAAAATCGATGGGCATCAGGATGCTGCGGATGGAGGTAGGATTGCTGAAAATTTGCTGCACATGCACGTAACCAAGCACTTGGTCGAGGTCGTCGTTGGTAACCAGGATACGCGAAAGGCTGCTTTCCACAAACAAATTCCGAAGTGCTTCCACAGGCTCCGCTACGTTGATGTGTACGATTTCGAGGCGCGGCATCATGCAGTCGTAGGCGCGCAATTGTTTGAGCTGCAGGGCATTTTCAAGAAGCTCTACAGCCACTTCTTCTTCGCCCGCATTGCCGGTGGAATTGTTTTGCAAAACAAAATATTCCAGCAAAGCAGCATCGCCTGCCGCAGGCTGGTGCTTGTACATGTCGCCAAAAAGCACCTTGCGCAACAGCAACACCAAGGTGGCAGCCACCAGTCCGAGCAACAGAGGCGCCATCCATCCACTGCCAAAAACATAGGCCAAGGGTGGTCCCAGCCACATGCCAAAGGCAGCGCCTAGCAACACAAACAAAAAAATAGCGGCGTAGGCGTGACTGCCGGGTCTCAGTGCCGGCAACCAGGAAAAAAAGTTGCTGTTGGTGTCATCTTCCATGGTTATTCAAGGTCTTTGTCGAGGTCGCCTACTTTGATTTTGCCTTTGGGCACGATGATTTTCCAATAGGAAAAATCCTGCGCAGCTTCCAGTCCATAGCCGTAGATCACCTCTCCGGGTTTGCTCACTTTTACGAATTTCTCCGTGTGCACTTTTTCCGATTTTTCGTCCCAAATAAGTTCTTCTGTTTCCAGCTTTTCTCCTTTCACCGAGGTAAATACCACACTGTCACGGGCCAGAATCTGTCCTTTTTCCTGCATGCGTATCGCGAATTTGGATGTCAAGGTACTGGTGATTTTCAGTTGTTCATCCAAAAACTCAACACGCACACCTTCCGGAAATTCCTGGCGCGGGTTCTCCTTGTCGTTGAAATTGTGCAATACAGGACCAACCACGCGTACACGAACCTTGGCACTATCAGAATACAATATCTCCACATCACGCACCAGTTCCACCGCCACATCATCCTGCGTGAATACCTGCGGTTTGGGTTTCAAATCGGAGCGGCATGCAGCAAGAAGCAGGCAGCAGGCAACAGGCAGCAGGCAGTTGTTCAGAATTCGGAATAAGGGTACTTGGAGCCTGAAGTGTTTAAATACATTGTTCAAACTGCGAACTTTAACCTGCCTGTTGCCTGCTGCCTGCTGCCCGCTGCTCATGCTACCGTTCGTTTTACCGCCAGCCTGAAAACCAGCAAAAGGCCCACCACGATGAGCGCCAGGGCGTAAACAGGTAAACGAACGAAAGCGAAAATATGTGTCCGATCTGCCACATACATCAGAATGACGATGGCGGCAATCGATATCCAGAGGCTGGTGATGCGGTCGAACCCGGGAATGTAGTCAAACGAAACATTCCGGCGGATGATGCCGAGGGAAAGCAGCATCGAAACAATGGGCAACACCTGCACAAACATGTCGGCATTCATGATGCTTCCGCGTTCAAAAAAGAACCGGTAAACGCTGTAGGCCACAGCAAAAATGCCAGGGATACACACCGCGAAAATGAGCACGGTGTACAAATATTTCCAGGGCGAAAGATGCCCTTCCCCTTTGCCCAACATACCGGCAAGCAGGGCGGTAAAAGGAATGATTAGGAAATAAGCTAGCATCACGAACGGATGTTCGCCGAGGTAGGTAAAGAATTCACTTAGTGTCATGGTGTAAAAGCAAGCTTGTATGGGGCTAAATATACGGCGTTCTTCACTTGTGTGCAGACTGTAGCCGGGTATCTTTGCCATTTATACTGCTATGACCAATCGCCACGACCGCTACCGGCAACTTTGTACTGCCACTTCCATGCCCTTGCACCTGCAGGCGTGCTGGCTGGATGCCGTGTGTGGCGAAAGAGGCTGGGATGTGGTTTTTGCCGGTTCGCCCGACCGGCCCGACGGCGTGTGGCCTTTTCCCAAACCTGATCTGTTTCGCCGTGTGGGTTTGCCGCCTTTTACAAGTTACGGCGGTCCGTGGCTGTTTTACCCGCAAGACGCAAAACGCAGTACCCTGTATGGTTTTGATAAAAAAGTGCTCACCGAACTGGCGGCAGGATTACCCCGATGGGTGTATTTCCGCCAAAACCTACTGCCCGAAACCACCAATGTTTTGCCCTTGATTTGGTCAGGTTTTAAAACAAGTACGCGGTACACGTACAGATTGCATCAAGGCACGGGGGCGGCGGAATGGTGGGAAAGTTTGGAGTCGGAAATAAGGAAAAAAATCAAAGCGGATGAACCGGGAAGCGTTTTGTCGGAGGAGGACGATCCTGGGTTGTTGTGGAAACTGCGCACTGCCAGTCTGCAACGCATGGGTATTCGCAACGGCGGGAGCGAGGTCAGCTTCCGTCGGATGTACGAAGCGATGCGGGAAAACAGTTCGGGAAGAATGCTGGTGGTGCGCAAAGCCAACCAACCTGTTGCGGCGCAATGGCTGGTGACCGACCACAACATGGCAAATTTTATTTTAAGTGGAAAAGCCGTTGAGCAGAGCTACTCCAATTACCTCCTGCTCGCCCATTGCGTGCGCTGGGCATTGGAAAACAACCTGGGCGTGGATTTTGAAGGAAGCATGCGGCCAAGTCTGGAGCATGTTTTACGGAGGATGGGCGGGATTTTGACGCCGTACCATAGA
>Ga0105048_10019025_pt1 | contig 10541 bp, 9 predicted proteins | sample MAT05_FD_78382 | JGI IMG/M metagenome (GOLD analysis project Ga0105048, IMG submission 78382) | Freshwater microbial communities from Lake Fryxell liftoff mats and glacier meltwater in Antarctica - MAT-05 | ecosystem: Environmental > Aquatic > Freshwater > Ice > Liftoff microbial mat | place...
AGTTGGACATGAAGGAACGGCCGAGCGCCTTGGCGACGAACACCACGTTGCGGCCATCGCGCACGACCAGATGGGACGTCAGTCCGGTGGCCGCGCACAGATCGTCGATCACCGGGCGGCCCAGTTCGTTCAACTCCATCGAGGCCAGGAACTCGAAACCCAGGCGCAGCACCGCCATGCCCAGCTTGTAGTGCGCACCCTCGCCGACACGTTGGACAAAACCCATCTGCTCAAGCGTCTGCAGGATGCGAAATACCGAGGCGCGCGGCAACCCGAGCCGCCGTGACAACTCGGCCCCGGTGAGTTGCGGTTGGTCACGCGAAAACTGGCCCAGCAACTGCAGGCCGCGCTGCAAGGCGGGAACCAGATAACGATCTTCGCCCGCCGACTTTTCGCGGGCGTCAGCCTCGTCCGGGGCGGCCTGGCGAGGCGCGCCGATGGTTGCTGCCGCATGAGCCGTGGCCACGGTTTTCATGTGGCGTTCTCTTTCAGGCCCAACAGGCGGTTGACTTGCACACCTGCCTGCAACGCACAACCGTGGCCGACCGCACCCAACGACACAAAAGATGCGCCCGTCTCGCGCGCCAGCTCCCGAGCAGCTTGCGGCGGCGTGATCATGTCGGACTCGCCGCTTGCGATCGTGATCGGGCAGGTCAGCGCAAGCAGGTCGCCAAGCAGGTCGCCACCCGCGAGCATGCGCGCGGCCTGGGTGTACCCGGCCGGGTCGATCTGCGCCATCACCTGTTCGACAAACAGGCGCTGTGCATCATCGGCCTCGGCCGACAGCATCGCGGCCGCACGTGTGCGGGCGATGCCGGCCGGACCGAGCGCTGCCAGGTTGGCCAGCCGGTCCGCCAGTTTCTTTTCGCGAGCCCCCACGCTGGCGCGGGCATAGCCTTGCGCCGGCGCCAACAGTACCAGGCGCGACACACGCGATGGTGCCTGCACGGCGGCGGCAGCCGCCATCAATGCGCCCAGTGAATGGCCCACCAGCGTGAACGGCTGCGTTACCGCAAAGGCATCGAGCCAGGCCCACAGGCGCGTGGCGTAGTCCACGGCGCGAGGGGTTTGCATCGGTAACGCGGAACTGCTGCCGTACCCCGGCGCGTCCCATGCCAGCACATGGCTGGGCGTTCGCGTGTGGGCGCGCGCCTCTTGCAATTGCGCCAGCCAGCTGCCCGATGCCGAACCGATGCCGTGCAGCAGCACATGCGTCACCGCGGCGCCGGCCTCCACGCCGGCACCCCGGGCACGGCGGAACTGCACGCTGGCACCGTCCGCGACACGTACGGTCTCGAACGCAAACAACGACAACTGGTCAAGCAGCGACATGGCAGGCGGCTGCGCGTTTTACTTTTTCAAGTCGCGCTTGATCTGGGCCAGCGGACTGTCAGGCGGGTACACCGGCGTGATCGGCCTGGCTGCGCCGAGCATCACGCACATCAGCGCATCTTCGTCGCCGATGTTGATCTCCTCGCGGTACACGCCGGGCGGTATCGAGATCAGGTCGCGCTCACCGAGCACCGCCTCCCACTTCTGGCCGTCCTTCTCGCACACGACCTTCATCTTGCCGCGCATGACGAAGAACACCTCCTCCACGTCGTAATGGATATGGGACGGGCCGATGTTGCCGGCCGGAATCACCATGGTCGAGAACGTGAAGTGGGCTGCCGGCACGGTGTTGTTGTCGCTTGACACACCGGTGCCGCCGGTACCCAGGTAACGCATCTGCGCACGGCGGTACTTCGGGTCGTAGTCGGCCTGAAACTTGAGCGCATCCCAGTCGTAACAACGGGTCGGGTAACGCGCGACCCGCGTCTCCATCCACTGCGCGAAGTTCTGGCCGTCGGCCGGTAACAGACCCTTCTGGATCTCGGCCTCGGGCGCGATGTTGGCGTCGAGCAGGCCGCGTTCATTGAAGACGGGTTGGTTGGCGGCGGCGGTGGTGTTCATGTGGGGTCCTTGATTGCGGAAGGGGGCACAGTTAATGGGGGTCAGATTCCAATTAACTGCGTTATTGACTCGCGTTGCTAGTTCATGACAAACCCGCCATTGACCGGCAGCAGTTGCCCGGTGATGAAACCGCTGGCACGGGTCATCAGGAACAGTGCTGCGGCGGTAACGTCTTCGGGAACCTGGGCGCGCGGCACGGCTCGCCCCTTGAGGTAGTAGTCGTGGCGCTCGGCTGGGACGTATGCGGTTGCCTCGACCAGTGTCAGTCCGGGTGCGATCGCGTTCACGGTGATGCCCTGCGCACCGAGTTCGCGCGCCATGCCGCGTGTCATCGCGATCACCGCACCTTTACTGGCGATGTAGGCCATCAGTCGCGGCGCACCCCACAAGGCGGTGTCGGATGCGAGGTTCACGACCCGGCCGCTGCCCGATGCCGCCAGGTGCGGTGTCGCTGCCACGGTCGCCTGCCAGGTACCGCGCACATTGACGTCCATCACCCGGTCCCACAGGTCGGCTTCGAGCTGGTCCATGTTGCGGCCACCCGAGTTGGTGATGGCGCCGTTGTTGATCAATCCGTCCAATCCGCCCATGGCGGCTGCCGCAGCCTCCACGCCGCTGCGGATCGATGCCGCATCGGACAGGTCCATCGGCACGTAGCAGGCGTTTTCGCCCAGCGCATCGGCCAGCGCCTGGCCGCGCTCGTGCAGCACGTCGCTGAGCACGACCCTGGCGCCCGCCGCGACCAGCGCGCGCGCGAACGCTTCGCCCAGTCCGCGCGCCGAACCGGTGACCAGGACCCGGCGGCCCTGCAGCTGGATTTCATGGTGGGATGTCATGCGCAGCTCCATTTCAGCCCATCCGGCGCTGGGCGCTGGGCAGGTAATGCAGGACCTTGCGCTCCGCCAGCACCACCGCGTAGTAGGCAATGATGCCGATCACGGTCAGCACGGCGATAACGACGAACACCGCGGCCGTGTTGCCCTGGCCCTCGAAGAACACCAGCATGAAGCCCAGCCCCATGTTGCCGCCCACCAGTTCGCCCACCACGACACCGATCACCGCCAACGTGCTTGCAATCCGCAGTCCGGAGAACAAGGACGGCAGCGTGGTCGGGTATTCGACCATGCGAAACACCTGGAAACGGGTGGCCGAAAACGACCGTGCCAGGTTGATCATGTCGCTGTCCATCGTCCGCATCGCCGACAACACGTTGATCAGCACCGGGAAGAACACGATCAGGATCGCCACCAGGATCTTCGGATAGATGGTGTAGCCCAGCCACATCACGAACAGCGGCGCAAACGCGACCTTGGGCGCAATCTGCAACGCCAGCAGGTACGGCGAGAGGATGGCCTCGACCCGTGGCGAGACGCCCAGCGCATAGCCGATCAGCGCACCCATGGCCGAACCGATCACGAAACCGAGCACGACCTCGAGCGAGGTGATGCCGGCGTGCCAGAGCAGGCGTTCGGTCTGCCAGATGCGCACCGCCTCCTGGGCGACGCGCGACAGCGGCGGAAACACGAATTCGGGCATGCCGACCCAGCCCGGGCCGAACTCCCAGAGCAACAGGAACACCACCAGGACCAGAAAGCTCCAGGCCGCGGTGACGAATGGCGATGGGTTGTCCGACATGACCGAAGTCCCCGTTCAAGTGTTCATTTGCCTGCAACAAACTGGTTCGTGTACAGATCCTGGACCGGGACTGCGCTGGGTACGACTCCGTTGGCGACATAGAACTTCTGCAGCTCGGCCAGGCGAGCCTCATCCATCGTGCCCGGCACCTTCTGGTTCGCGTAAACGTACTTGTTGTACATGTCGAACATCTTCTCGATCGAGGCCTCCTTGCCGGTGTGCGTCGGCACGTGCGCCACATAGACCTTGGCCGCCTCCTTGGGGTTGGACATGATGTCCTTCATGCCCTTGAGCGTGGCGCGTACCAGCTTCTGGATCAGCTGCGGGTTTTTCTGGATGGTGTCGTCGGATGCCAGGATGGCCTGTGCCATGCTCTTGAAATACACGTCGGCCGGCAGGATGTCGACCTGCGCGCCCTGCTCCATCACGGTCACCGTCCAGTCGGGCGTGCTGGCCATGCCGTCGGACTTCCTGGCCAGGAACTGCTGCCAGACGCCGGCCGGACCGGCGGCCTGGATGTTGACATCGGCCTTGGTCAGCTGGACCTTGCTCATCATGCCGAGCAGGGCGTAATAGGTCGTGTCGGTGTAGGCGAGCACGGTCACCGTCTTGCCGCGCAACTCGCGCGGGCTCTCGATGCGCTGGTCCTTGTGCGTGACCAGTTGCATCAGCGATCCCGCGCCGAGCACGGCCACCGCCTTGACCGGGATACCCTGGGCCCGCGCGATGATGGGCGTGTCGCCGATCGCGCCGCCGATGACCGCGTTGCCGGCACCCACCTGCTTGGCGACATCCACACCGCCGCGGCCGGTGACGAACTTCACATCCAGGCCCTCGGCCTTGTAGTAGCCCTTGGCCTGCGCCACCATCCAGGGACCGAATGCCGGCAAGGTGCCCGGAGCGGGCAGCAGGTAGGTGACCTCCTGCAGGGCCTGGGCCTGCGCAGCCAAGGGCCCGCCCAGGGCGGCGCAGGCGGCGAGCGCCAGGCAGGCGCGACGGGTCGCGAAAGGGATGTGCTGTCGTGTCATGGCAAGGCTCCGGTTGGTGATGGGCAGGTGATGGGCAGGTGGTGGGCAGGCGATGGCTTGCAGTAGGTGCGGGCGGGTCAGTGCACTTCGGTATTGGCGTCGAGCTTGAGCAGATCCATCAACTGGCCGACCAACGGTCCGACCCGGTCGTGCTTGCGGCGCTGCATCGGGTTGTCGCGGCCGGGAATGTCGACGGTGATCTGTTCGATGATGGTGCCCGGACGCTCGCTCATGACCAGGATCCGGTCGGACAATGCCACGGCTTCGGACAGGTCATGGGTGATGAACAGCACCGTCTTGCCTTCGCGGGCCACGGTCTGTGCCAGGTCCTGCTGCAGGATCATCTTGGTCTGCGCGTCCAGTGCCGAAAACGGCTCGTCCATCAGCAACACCAGCGGATCAACCGCCAGCGTGCGTGCCAACGCGGCGCGCTGGCGCATGCCGCCCGAGAGCTGGTTCGGATAATGCGCGCCGAAACCATGCAGATGGCACTGCTCGAGCAGCCGGTCGGACACCTGCCTGCGGGCATCGGCCTTGACTCCGCGCAGTTCCAGCCCGAACTCGATGTTCTGGGCGATCGTGCGCCACGGCATCAAGAGGTCTTTCTGGAGCATGAACGACACATGTTGGTTCGGCCCCTCGACCGGCTGGCCGGCCACCCTGACGGCACCGGCGCTGGTCTTGGCCAGACCCGAGCCCATGTTCAGCAAGGTGCTCTTGCCGCAGCCGGAGGGGCCGATGATCGACACCACCTCGCCTGGGGCGATCGAGAAGGTCACATCACGCGCTGCCAGCACTTCCCTGGACTTGCCGCGTGCGGGGAAGCGCTTTTCGACGCCGATGAACTCGATCGCCGGCACGCCGTCGGGTGCTACAAAACGGGTCATGATGCCGCCTCGACCTTGATCGGGATACGGATCTGGACCCGCCCTTGCTCGACCCGTACCGGAAAGCAGCGGATGTCGTGCTGACCGATCTCGTTGAGGCACTTGCCGGTCGCGATATCGAAACGGGCCGCATGCAGCGGGCACTCGATCTGGCCGCTTTCCTGGAACCCCTGCGACAAGAGTGCGTAGGCATGTGGACAGATATCCTCCAGCGCGTGCACCTGGTCGTCCTGCAGGTAGAGGCCGACATTCTGTCCGTTCACCTCGACTCCGACCGGAAAATCCGGGTCGAGCTGGTCGCGGGACGCCACGTCGTGCCATTCGGGGCTCAGATCATCATTTTCCATGCCGAGGACTTTTTGAAGTAGGTTGATGAATCGGCTTATTTGTTCAACTAATGAAACAGTGATTCACTAAAGATCTATTATTCGACGGACCTCGCGCAGGGTCAATCAATACCTGACTCGTATTTGGGGTCAATGGCGCCGGTATGCCGACCCTTGGTGGAAAGCACGCGCAGAGCCATCAGTTTGCCGGCCTCGCCGAAGGCACGCACCAGCAGTTGGACCTGCACCAACGCACACCCGTGAGAAGATGCCCTCGCTCTTTTGGTCGGACTACCTGCACGCTGGGAGCCTGCCGGTCACTCAGCCCTATTTTTTCGAGGATCTCCATCCGATGACGACCTACCCCCACCTGCTGGCCCCGCTCGACCTGGGCTTCACGACCTTGCCCAACCGGGTGCTGATGGGCTCGATGCACGTCGGCCTGGAGGAGGTCAAGGATGGATTTGCCCGCCTGGCGGCTTTCTACGCCGAACGCGCGGCCGGCGGCGTCGGCCTGATCGTCACCGGCGGTATTGCGCCGAACGACCGCGGCCGTCCGATGCCGGGCGGAGCGCGGCTGACCACCAAGGCGCAAGCCGAGAAACACAAGCCGGTGACCACAGCGGTGCACCAGGCTGGCGGCAAGATCGCCATGCAGATCCTGCATTTCGGCCGCTACGCCTACCACGGCGACCTGGTCGCACCCAGCGCGCTGCAGGCACCGATCAACCCGATGATGCCGCAGGAGCTGAGCAATGACGAGGTGGAACAGACGGTTGCCGACTTCGTGCGTTGCGCCGCGCTGGCGCAATCGGCTGGCTACGACGGCGTCGAGATCATGGGCTCCGAGGGTTACCTGATCAACGAATTCATTGCCGCGCGTACCAACCACCGCGCGGACGCATGGGGCGGATCGTACGAAAACCGCATCCGTTTCCCGGTCGAGATCGTGCGCCGGACCCGCGAACGGGTCGGGCGCAACTTCATCATCATCTACCGTCTGTCGATGCTCGACCTGGTCAAGGGTGGGTCAACGCTGGACGAGGTGGTGCAACTGGCGCAGGCGGTCGAGGCAGCCGGCGCGACCATCATCAACACCGGCATCGGCTGGCACGAGGCGCGGATACCGACCATCGCCACCAAGGTGCCACGCGCGGCCTTTGCCTGGGTCACACGCCGGTTGATGGGCAAGGTCGGCATTCCGCTGGTGGCCACGAACCGCATCAATACGCCCGAGGTGGCCGAGCAGCTGCTGGCCGACGGGTATTGCGACATGGTCTCGATGGCGCGCCCGTTCCTGGCCGACCCGCTGTTCGTGCGCAAGGCCGAACAGGGCCGGGCCGACGAAATCAACACCTGCATCGGTTGCAACCAGGCTTGCCTGGACCACACTTTCGCTGGCAAGGTCACCTCCTGCCTGGTAAACCCGCGCGCCTGCCACGAGACGCTGCGCAATATTGCGCCGGCCAGGTCCAAGGGGCGTGTCGCGGTGGTCGGGGCGGGGCCGGCCGGCCTGAGTTTCGCGACCACCGCGGCGCAGGGCGGTTTCGACGTGACCTTGTTCGACGCGGCCGAGGCGATCGGCGGGCAGTTCAACATCGCCAAACAGATTCCGGGCAAGGAGGAGTTCGAAGAGACGCTGCGGTTTTACCGGCGCCAGATCGAACTGACCGGCGTCACGCTCAGGCTCGGCAAGCCGGTCGGGGCTCGGGAACTGGCCGACGCCGGATTCGAGCAGGTGGTGCTGGCTACCGGTGTGACACCGCGCCTGCCGGCGATCGAGGGTATCGACCACCCCAAGGTGCGCGGCTACCTAGACGTGTTGCGCGACAAGTGCGAAGTCGGCACCACCGTGGCGCTGATTGGTGCTGGCGGTATCGGTTTTGACGTCGCCGAATACCTGCTGCACAGCGGCACCAGCCCCAGCCTGGATCCGGACAAATTCTTCGCCGAGTGGGGCATCGACACCGACTACGCCGAAGCCGGCGGATTGAAGCCCGCCCATATCGAAAAAAGCCCACGCAAACTCGTATTGCTGCAACGCAAGGCCGGCAAGGTCGGTGAGGGGCTGGGCAAGACCACCGGCTGGATCCATCGCACCTCGCTCAAGCACCGCCATGTCGAGATGATCTCGGGCGCGACCTACCGCCGGATCGACGACGCCGGGCTGCATATCACCGTGGACGGACATGCGCGGTTGATCGCCGCCGACACCGTCGTCGTGTGCGCAGGCCAGGAGCCACGGCGTGAATTGCAGGCTGCGCTACAGGCGGCCGGCGTCAAAGTGCACCTGATCGGTGGCGCCGACAAGGCGACCGAACTCGACGCCAAAAGCGCCATCCTGCAGGGTTTCGAGCTGGCTGTCGCACTGCAGGCGCCGCCAGCGGTTGCGGCGCTTGCGCCAGAGGCGACCCGCGCCCAACCCGCCACCGGAAACAGCCCCATGACCTACAAGACCCTCACCGTGACGCTCGAGCACCACGTCGCCACCGTGCGATTGAACCGGCCGGAAAAGGCCAACGCGATGAACGCCGACATGTGGCAGGAGATCCGGCGGGCGTTCCGCTGGGTCGACGACACGCCCGAGGCCCGCGTGGCGATTCTCGAGGGCGAAGGCAAACTCTTCACTGCCGGAATCGACCTGGAGATGATGATGGGCGTCGGCACCGCAATCCATAACGACTGCGAAGCGCGCATGCGCGAGAACCTGCGCCGGTTGATCCTGGACATGCAGGACAGCTTGACCAGCCTGGAGCGGTGCCGCAAGCCGGTGCTGGCCGCCATCCATGGCGGCTGCATCGGCGGGGGCATCGACCTGGTCACCTGCGCCGACATGCGTTATTGCTCGATGGACGCGTATTTCTCGATCAAGGAGATCGACCTGGGCATGACCGCCGACGTCGGCACGCTGCAGCGCCTGCCCCGGTTGGTCGGGGAGGGCATGGCACGCGAACTGGCCTACACCGGCCGGCGCTTTGGCGCAGCCGAAGCCCGCGAGGTGCGCCTGGTCAACCAGGTTTTCGATTCGCGTGAGGCGCTGCAAGCTGGCGTGCGGGAACTGGCGGCCACCATCGCGGCCAAGTCGCCACTGGCGATCCGCGGCACCAAGGAGATGATCACCTATGCCCGCGATCACTCGGTGGCCGACAGCCTGCACTACAACGCGACCTGGAACGCCGCCATGCTGCTGGGCGACGACATCCAGGAGGCGATGATGGCTGGCATGGGCAAGCGACAGCCTGAGTTCAAAGATTAGGCCGTTTTGCGCCAGCGCTACGCCGCCACCTGTCCCATGACCTCACCCAGTCGTATGCCGCGTCCCGGCGCCCAGTGCGCACTGATGCTGCAGCGCCCCTGCGGGAACAGCGCCACGACCGTGGAGCCGAGCAGGAAACGCCCCATCTCGTCGCCCTGCTTGAAATCGATCGCCTGGCCGACATAGTCCCAACTGCGCGGCTTGCGCGGACGTGGCGGGTTGACCACGCCGTGCCAGGTCGTGGCCATGCTGCCAACGATGGTCGCGCCCACCAGCACCAGCACGAACGGGCCTTTGGCGGAATCGAAAACGCACACCACGCGTTCATTGCGCGCGAACAGCCCCGGCACACCACGCGCCGTCACCGGGTTGACCGAGAACAGGTCGCCCGGCACATAGACCATCCGCACCAGACGCCCGGCGCACGGCATGTGGATGCGGTGGTAGTCCTTCGGGCTGAGGTACAGGGTCGCGAACTGGCCGTCCTGGAACCGGGCGGCCAGCGCAGCATCACCGGCCAGCAGCGTCGTGGTCGAATACTGGTGCCCCTTGGCCTGGAAGATCTGGTCGGCCTCGATCGCGCCGAACTGGCTGATCGCGCCGTCGACCGGGCTGACCAGCTCCGCACGCGCCAGCGGCCGCGCGCCCGGCTTGAGCGCGCGGGTGAAAAACTCGTTGAAGCTGGTGTAGTTGCAGATATCCGGATCCGCCGCCTCGGCCATGTTCACGCCATATTTGCCGACGAACCAGCGGATGATTGCCGTGGTCGCACCACCCCAGCGCCCGGACGCGACGATGCCGCCAACCTGCGTCATCAGTCGCTTGGGCATCAGGTACTGGGGGAAGACTTTGGATCGATCGGACACGACAAACGTCCGCGGGGATGCCGCGGCATGCGAAAGGTTGCGGATTATATCGACGACAGTCAGAGCCATCCGGACGACAGACCGGGCTTCGCAACCCGCCGCGTCAGTCGATGGCGACAACCGGATAGCGCAGCCATTGCGGCTCGTGGTGGCGCCGGCCTTGGGCAAACAGGAATCCCAGTACCGCATCCTGATCGGACAAGCGATCTGGATACCGGGTTTTCCATTGTTCGAACGCAGTGTGCAGTTCCGGCTCCCGTGCCAGCATCTCCATCGCCGTGTCCTCGAACACATAGTTGGAGAATCGCTCCTTTTTCTCCAGCACGGCGTTGAAAAAGCCCCACCGAAAGAAACTGTCGTGCGCCATGGGCTCAAGCGTCTCGACCGCATAACGCGCGGCCGCCTGGTCCAGCGCGACCTGGAAATCTCCCGCGCGGCCCATGATGGATTCCACCTTTTCGGTCAGCTCGACCGCATCGTGGAACATGCGTCCCTCGTAGGGCGTGGTTCTGCTGGACCACGCGGCGATACGGTACACCCTGGCTTGAAGCTGCTGGTCCTGCTCCAGTCGATCCACCCGCACACCATTC
>Ga0105048_10019027_pt1 | contig 10540 bp, 11 predicted proteins | sample MAT05_FD_78382 | JGI IMG/M metagenome (GOLD analysis project Ga0105048, IMG submission 78382) | Freshwater microbial communities from Lake Fryxell liftoff mats and glacier meltwater in Antarctica - MAT-05 | ecosystem: Environmental > Aquatic > Freshwater > Ice > Liftoff microbial mat | place...
CTGTACGTGTCTCCCCCGGCTGGAGCGAAGCGACAGGCTTGGGGGAGACAGGCCGAGTCCACTCGGCCCGAGGGGGCGAAAGCCAATCAACTCTTGGTTTACGGCTCGCGATAGAATCTCGGAACGCGGCGCGAAACATTGGTGAGCACTTCCCAGGGGATCGACCCCATGTGCTCGGCAACTTCCTCAGCCGTGATGGTGGCTTCTCCGAGCGGGCCTTTTTGCGCACCGAGCGCAACACACTCGTCACGCATGTTCACGCCCTCAATATCTGTGACGTCGAGCATTGTCATGTCCATGCTCACCACACCGACGATCGGAGCTCGACGGCCACGTATCAGCATGTGGCCTTGATTGGAGAGCGCCCGGCTCAAGCCGTCTGCATAGCCCAGTGGGACGGTAGCGATGGTGCTCGAGCGGGCTGCCTTCCAGGTGGCGCCATAACCCACGGTTTGACCTTGGCGCAGCTGGCGAAGTGCGACCACTTCGGTGCGCACTCGCATGGCGGGCCTGAGCGTTGTTTCACCAGAAAGCCCTGGAGCCACTCCAAACAGCGCAATTCCAGGCCGAACCATATCGAGAGCCGCAGCGGGCTGGCGGAAAAGCGCCGCACTATTCGCGGCGTGCCGCACGCTCGGGGTGTGCCCGGCTTGGCGGAGCGTGGCCTCGGCTTCCGAGAACAACGCCAACTGATCCAAGATGGCCTCACGGGGGCCCGCATCGGCACAAGCAAAATGAGTCATCAAGCCTGTGACCCGGATTTCGGGGCAGCCGGCTAACGTTTGCACCGCACTGTGGAGCTCGGGCAGTTGGATCCCCAAACGCGCCATGCCGGTGTCAATCTTGAGGTGGATATCCATGGATCCCGCCCCGCCAAATCGCACCTCTTCGGCAAGCTCAGCTATCTGATCGCGGTCGTGAATCACAGGCGTTAGCTGATAACGAGAGATTTCAGCCCAGGCGCGGCCGTAATAGCCGCCCATCACAATAATCGGAGTGCGAATACCGGCTTCGCGGAGCTCGATGGCTTCTTCCAGCAACGCCACACACACGCCATCGATCTTTGCGCGTTCAAGCGTGCGTGCCACTGCTTTGGCGCCGTGGCCATAGCCGTCTGCTTTGAGCACGCCGAAGACGCGAGCGCTGCCAGCCTGGCGCTGCACAATCCGTAGATTGTGGCGAAGCGCTTCCAAGTTGATCTCGGCTCGCGTGGGGCGCACCACATCCGAGGGTGCTGCGCGCTCAGGCCGAAAAACACGCGGAGCCGTCGGGGTGAGTGCAGCCTTGGCGCTTGAATCTTGCAAAGAAGCCATAGTTTCCTACTGAATCGGTACAGCCTGTTGCGGGGAGCGGCCAAGAAACAGGGTGAACGCCTATTGGTAGCAACGCACCATGCAGCGCTTGTAGTCCAGCTCGCAACTAGAACAAGCATCCGGCAGGCGCGGTGCCGCCCCAGCCGCAGCAGCATCGTTCGCGGCGCACGGAACCCGACAGCTTTGAAGGGCAGCCCGGCACGCGCTTGCACAATCGTCTGTCGTGAGTTGGGGTCTGTTCCCCGCATCGGGCGGCACGTAAGTGCGAGTGGCAATGGGAGCCGGCGGTGAGCGCAGGCTGCCGGCGGAGGGCACTGAGAGATAGAACTGTCGCTCCTCGGGTTTGCGCAGGGCTTCAACGCGGAGCGTCGGGCGAGCGGGATCACCGACTGCTAACGAGCGGACACGGCGCCGCGCGTACTCGATGCGATCACGCGATTGACCATAGGTATAGGAAGTGACCCATTCGTGCCAACAGGCGCGCCGATGGGGAGTTGCTGTCTCCGCGTTCAAGTCTAAGCGGTAGCAATGCTCAAAGCGCCGTGTGCCCTCCTGCAGAGCCTGCACGCTCGCACCACACGCGCAGCACGCGAATACCAGAACCGCGCCCAACGCAAGTTGACGGAACCCGCGCGAGGCAGAGCGTTTGGCAGGGTCCGACATTCTCACGGGAAGGGTGCATGGCGGAGCTGCTACGGTCAAGTTGACTCGCGGTTGCACGCGTTGCCGTACCGGACCTTACGGACTAGCCTCCGGCTCAATGTTCACCGGCCTCGTCGAAAGCCTCGGAAGCGTGCATTCCGCCGTGCTTTCGAGCACCGGCTCACGGCTCAGCATTGCCACCGAGCTCGGCCCGCTCCAAATTGGCGATTCGATCTCCGTGAGTGGTGCTTGCCTCACCGTGATCGAAGCCGTTGGCGGCCGGTTTTCGGCCGATGTTTCCCGCGAGACGCTCGAAAGAACGACGATCGCCAGTCTCAGCGTGGGCAGCTTGGTCAATCTGGAACGGCCAGCAACACTCGGCTCGGCGCTGGGCGGGCATCTCGTCACGGGCCACGTGGACGCGGTGGCGCGCGTTCTTCACATTGAAGCCATCGGCGAAGCAGCCAGCATGCGCTTTGAGCTGCCACGGGCGCTCGGGCGTTATCTGGCGGAGAAGGGTTCCGTCTGTCTGGATGGCGTTTCGCTCACCGTAAATTCTGTGACGCCGAACACCTTCGATGTGATGCTCATCCCGCACACCCTCCAGGTGACCACGCTCGGCCGGCTTGTAGTCGGTGGCAGCGTCAATCTCGAGATCGACCTCGTGGCTCGCTACGTGGCCCGCTGGCTCGAGTTTCAGAATGGCCCATCCAATCTATGATAGCATCTCCCCGACGCCCTGAGCTCAGCCCGCTTCAAATGGAGCGCGTGAAAACCGCCATCGAAGAGATCAAGGCTGGCCGAATGGTCATCCTGGTCGACGACGAAGATCGCGAAAACGAAGGCGATTTATGCATGGCGGCGGAATGCGTCACGCCCGAAGCGATCAACTTCATGGCCACCCATGGTCGCGGTTTGATTTGCGCCACATTGACCGAGTCTCAAGTCAGTCAGCTTGCCCTGCCCATGATGCAGGCGCCAGGCCGGGCTGGTGCGAAGCTGGGAACCGCTTTCACGATGAGCATCGAAGCGCGGGAGGGAGTCACCACGGGTATCAGCGCGCAAGATCGCGCACACACGATTCGAGTGGCGATCAATCACAAGTCAGCTCCGGACGATTTGGTGGTGCCGGGTCATGTGTTCCCGCTTCAAGCACGCGCAGGAGGCGTGTTGGTGCGTGCTGGGCAAACGGAAGGCTCGGTCGATCTGGCGCGCTTGGCGGGCAAGAACGCCTCAGGCGTGATCTGCGAGATCATCAACGACGATGGCTCCATGGCTCGCATGGCCGATCTGGAGATCTTCTCCAAAAAGCACGGGCTGCACATCGTGGCGATTGCTGATCTGATATCTTATCGCCTGCAGACGGAGCTTTTGGTTGAACGCATTGAGGAAGGCACGCTCACGCTTGACCAAACTGGGACCGCTTGGAAGATGATCGTTTATCGCTCAGTCATCGAACGCCAGGAATTCCTAGCATTGGTGAAGGGCGAGCTCAGCGGCAGTGGCCCCACTTTGTGCCGCATGCACAGCGGGGCGATGCTGGCCGATCTGTTCAGCTCCACGTCGAGTGAAGGCGGCAGGAATCTGAGCGAAGCGATCTCGGCGATTGAGCGCGCAGGGAGCGGCGTTGTTGTGTACTTGCCGCCGCGTGGTGGGCTCGGTCAGGAGCTGGGCAGGCTCATCGAACGCGGCTCCCAGACGCGGCTACCCAAAGCCAAGCCTGCAGATCCTTCGCGAGCCGCTCCCGATGTGAATCTGAATACAGCTTTACCGCTACGCGAATATGGGTTGGGCGCTCAGATCTTGCGGGAGCTTGGGCTCACCGAGATCCGCCTGCTGACCAACAGTCCGCGTAAGATTGCGGGGCTTCACGGCTACGGCTTGCAAGTTGTCGAGAGTGTTCCGCTGATCAGCATGCAGAGCTGAGCTCTGAAATCAGCTCGACTTGGAGACCATTGCGCCAGGGCCCTCGTCTGCGAAACAAGTAGTCAGCATGCTGCCCTGCACATCTAACGTGCGCAAGCCACCCGCAGCAGCGGAATCCAGGGTGCGACAGGCACCGAGGTGCGATCGCAAGTCCCCAAAAGTCATTGCTTAGAAGATGGCCAAAGCGGCCGTTGATCGTCACGGTGAAGTGATGGGGCGGCCCCAAAACAACAGAGCGGGACGACAAGAAGCGCGGCGCTGCTCGCGTTTCTCGCCGAGAGGCACCCCTGGTGGGACCACCGGGGGCGTCGGTCCAAGCTCAGGAGGCGTCGCTGCGCTGATGGGTGGCAGCATGGGAAGTGGCGGCGTTGTTGGCCAGGGTGGCACTTTCGCAACGGGCGGAAGTGGTTTCGGTGGGTCCGAGGGCAGTGCGACGGGTGGTGCACCTGAAAACGGAACCGGTGGCGGCGCGATGGGTATGAGCGGGGTAAGCGGCGTTGGCGGCGCCGCTACAGGTGGCGCCGTGCGGGGCTGCAGTAACATCACCGGTGCATTCGTGTGCAACGACTTCGAGTCGCCTGCGGCGTCGTGGGGTCCAAAGGATCGAGGCCAGGGCAGCATCGACCGCGACACCAGCCAAGTGAGGCAGGGGTCGTTCGCGCTGCACGCCTACTCAGCCGCTTCGGCGGACTACGCGCTACAAGTCGTCTCGCTTCCGTCGCGCGTCACGAGCGGCGAGCTGTATGTGAGGACGTTCTTCTTCCTTCCAAGCAGCTTGAACATTAATGACTGGCTCGTGGCACTGGAGCTGAAGAGCTGCGCTACGTGCAGCGAAAAAATCTCGTTCGACCTTGCGCCGGGCGACATCGCCATGCTGTCCCGCAGCGGTGTCCCATCGGTGAAGGGTGCGCCGGCGAGCCTGCCGCGAAATCGGTGGTTTTGCGTGGAGCTCGCGGTGACGCTGTCCTCCACGGGCTCCGTCCGACTGCTCGTGGATGGCAGCACGGTCGCCAGCATGCCGAGCGTGAACACCCTGCTGAGCGGCGCGGTGCCGGCCGGGATCGCTGCGTTCCGCCTTGGTTTCATCACGGGACCCAACCAAGGACCGGTCGAGCTATGGGCCGACGCCCTAGTGGCCAGCCCCCAGGCCATCGGTTGCAACTAGAGCGATAAGCAGACCCCGTCGCCGAAGTCCGCGGCGTTAACGCGGCATGGTGTCGCGTTGACTGGACTAGCTTGTGCTGGGTAGTAGTGTTTACAAGCAACATTGCAAACATCGGAACTTACTAGAGGTTTAGAAAGATGATCACAGTCCACCATCTCAACAATTCGCGATCACAACGCATATTGTGGCTGCTTGAAGAAATTGGCCAGCCGTATGAAATCGTGCGGTATCAGCGCGATGCAAAGACGATGCGCGCGCCCGATGCATTGAAGCTCATTCATCCCTTGGGCAAATCGCCGGTCGTTGAAGATGGCGAGCGGATTTTGGCAGAAACCGGCGCAATCCTGGAATATCTAGTCGAAACTTATGCGCCGCAGCTGGCGCCTAAGCGAGGGACAGATGCCTATTGGCGCTATGTCTATTGGATGCACTATTCCGAAGGGTCGTTGATGCCGCAATTGCTGATCAAACTCATCGCGGATCGCATGGGCGTGTTGGCGTGGCCGATCAAGGGCATGGTTCGGAAGCAGCTGGCTTTACATCTTGACTATTTGGAATGCGAACTGGCGAAGAGCCCCTGGATGGTTGGTGCGGAAATGACCGCGGCTGATGTGATGATGAGTTTCCCGCTTGAGGCGTCCGTGTCACGCGCGGGGATCACCAAGAACTCAAAGCCGAAAATATTCGAGTATGTCGCGCGGCTGCAGGCCCGGCCCGCCTACAAGCGCGCTCTGGAAAAGGGCGGCGAATATGCTTACGCCAAGTGATACGTGAGCGCTGAACACGTGGTTGACGGCGCCACGATTGCAGAAGCCTGCCGTGTCAAAGGTTCGTAGAGCGGCCGAACACCGACGGCCCGTAAATGCTGGGCAGTCGCCCAACGCGCGCGCTCACCGCTCAGAGAGCCTTTTCAGGTTGGAAAGGCCTAGTTCAAAGTCCTTTCCCACCATGGTGTCCATGTCTACGAATACGGACATCACCTTGCCCATGAACGAGTTGGGTCCCTCCATCGCCCAGGTGATCTGAGAGCCACCTGCGGTAGGCTTCAGGGAGTAAGTAGTCGTATTCGTTGCGGCGAATGGCTTCAGGAATTCTAGACGAATCGCGACATGTTCGCTGGGACGACTCTCCGTGACGGTCATGTTGCCCTCGCCCACGTCGCCGTTGCCGCGCCAGGCGTAAGTCGCGCCCACGCCTTTCGGTGCGCCGCCGAACGTCTTTTGCATGGCCGGATCCAGCTTCTCCCAGGGCGACCACGCGGCCCATTGGTGGAAGTCCTCGAGGTTGGCGAAAACGACCTCGGGCGGGGCAGAGATTGCCGCACTCCTTTCGACGCGAAGCGTAGCGGGCGTTGTCGCCGCGAGCCCCAACACCACCAGAATTGCCAGCACAAGCACACTACCGACCCCCAACAGAACCTTTTTGAGCATGGCCCTGCCCCTAACGCGATTTTCGTGGCGGGCAGAGCGCCGCCATTGACATAACACATTTATAATATAACAATGATGCTATGAAAAGAACCAGCGCCAGATGAGCCAGCTTGACGCCACTTTTTCAGCCCTTTCGGATCCAACACGCCGCGCGATCCTGGCTCGGCTGGCCCTGGGTGAGCTCACTGTGATGGAGCTGGCTCGGCCGTTTGACATGACCCAGCCCGCCGTCTCGCGTCACCTGAAGGTGCTCGAGGGTGCGGGGTTGATTGTTCGCCGCGTCGACGGTGCCAAACGCCCCTGCCGATTAGCGCCTGCAGGCATCGACGCCATCGATCAGTGGCTCTCAATGCTCCGCGCTGCGCTGGAGGCCAACTACGACCGCCTGGACACTGTCCTGGCTGCAATGAGTCGAAGCGATAACATGAAACGAAAGGACACAGGATGACCAAGCTCAATCTCACGACCGAAGGCGATCGATACGTAGTTGCAACCCGATATTGCGCGGCATCACCCGAGGCGGTGTATCGAGCGCATGTTGAACCCGAGCTGATCCAGCAATGGATGTTGGGGCCTGAGGGCTGGACCATGCCCGTCTGCGTCAATGAAGCGCACCCAGGCGGGAAGATCCGCTACGAGTGGTCGGATGGCAAGGGAGCAGGGTTCTATCTAACGGGTGAGTTCCTTGAGCTGAAACCCTTCAGCCGAATTGTTCACATCGAGCGCATGCATTTGCCCGACCCAACACCGGACAATCACATTGAAACGAAGTTCACCCAAGAAGGAGCGGGAACTTTGATCACGATGCGCATGACACTGCCGGATGCCGAAACGCGAGCAGCGATGCTCGCAACGGGTATGGAGCACGGGATGGAGGCGGGCTACGTTCGACTCGAGGCGATCGCGCTGCCTTTGGGATAGCGGTTCGGGTGCGAGGGTGCTCCCGCCGGACGAAAATCTGTTCTATGATTCTGATCCTATACGGTTAAATACTCGATATTGCGCACTAATATCTGTTCTGCTATCTGTTCTATAATGCCGCGTGCCAAGGACTTTGAAGCGCTCTGGCGAGAGCTGGTTCGCCTTCTCTCAAGACAGGCGTCGAGTCCCGCAGCTGAACTCGAAAAACAGCTCGGGGTCTCACACCCAACCCTGTCAAGATTGGTCGCCCGACATCAGGATTCCCTGTTGGTGGTGGGGCGAGCTCGCGCGACGCGCTATTCACTGCGCCGGCTCCTCGGAGATGTCGCAACGACCCTTCCGATCTACGAGATTGACGCTTTCGGAAACGCTCGGGCGATCGCGCACCTCCACGGGGTCGCGCTCGAAGCCTTCTATGTTGAGAGCCTTTGCGACGACGTTGAGTCCCGCTTCTTTGACGACTTTCCGTACTTCCTGAACGACCTGCGCCCCGCGGGCTTTCTCGGGCGCCTGGTGCCACGCCAACACCCGGACCTCCATCTCCCCGCCGACGTTCGTCTATGGTCTGCTGAACAATGCCTCAGATACCTCGCGCGCTTCGGATCAGATTTGGTGGGCAATCTGATCGTTGGCGATGCAGCGTTTCAACATTACCTGCACGCTCACGAGGCTCGGCCGATGCCGATCCCCTTGAAGGGCCGAGCAGCTAGTTACGATCGTCGAGCTCTTGACGTTCTCGGCGGTGCGGCGCCCGGGTCCTCGGCGGGCGGTGAGCAGCCCAAATTCTTGGCCGAATTGACCCCAGAGTCCGAAAATGTGCTCGTCAAATTCTCCCCACCAAGAGATAGCGCGTTGGGCAGGCGTCGCGCCGATTTGCTGGTGTGTGAGCATTTGGCGCACGTCGTGTTGAACCGATTCGGGCACAAGGCCTGTAGCTCACGCGTGGTGGAGTCCGGTTCACGAGTCTACCTCGAAGTGGTGCGGTTTGATCGCGCAGCGAACGGCGGTCGCCAGGGAACGCTTTCACTTCTGGCGCTCGATGCGGAGTTTGTGGGACAGCTTGAAACCTGGTCTCGGAGCGCAATCGCTCTGGCAGCCGCTGGGCGCATCCCCAAAGACCTCGTGCAGCGCATCGTTTGGCTCGAGTGGTTTGGCCAGCTCATTGGAAACACGGATATGCACGCTGCGAACCTTTCATTCATAACGCGAGGAATTCGTGTTCTCGACCTGGCCCCGGTATACGACATGGCCCCGTCGTTGTACGTGCCATTGCAAGATCAGTTGGTGGAACGCGAGCTCAGGCTCCCCCCGCCGCATCCCGTCATCGCACCGATCTGGCGTTCATTGGTATCTGCCGCAGAGGCTTTTTGGAGCGAGGTCGAACAACACCCATTGATCTCAAAACCCTTCAAGACGGCGGTGAAGAATAACGTCGCAGCAGTCAGGAAGTTTGGTGCGCTGGCTGAGAAGCTGCCAGCATAGCCGGGCAGTTCATGGACCATCGCCCAGCGTGGCGTCCTCGTGCGCGAAGCCTTTCCCGAGCGAGGCGTTGCGGCGGAACTGACCCGGTGTCTGGCCGGTCAGTTTCTTGAAAGCTTCCGAAAGGTACTTCGCTTCCCGGAACCCGCTCAGCTCTGCGACAACGGCGAGCTTCAGATCAGTGTCAACAAGCAAGCGCTGCGCCTCTTCCAAGCGAAAGCGGCTCCACGCCTGTGAGGGTGTGACCCCAAGGTGAAGGCCGAAGCGGCGCTCGAGTGTGCGCCGGGAGCAGTGCAAGCGCTGGCACACGACATCGAGGCTGTCATCGTCGGCCAGATGAGCCTTCATGTGGCAGAGCGCGCCCGCGACGAACTTGTCGGATGCCACGACTGCGTCGGTGGAGCGACGGTGGATGACACGTACGGGTGGCACCTGCACTTTTAACGCTGCCGTTGCAGTGCCGGCCATCAGCTCGTCGAGCAGCCTGGCGGCTTCGTAGCCCTGCCGTTGCGCGCCCACCTCAACGCTGCTCAAGGGGGGATCGGAGAGAGAGCAGGTGATCGCGTCGTTGTCCACCCCGAGGATGGCAACCTGCGACGGCACCTCTAGCCCAAGGCGCTTGCAGGCATTGGCCAGCAAGCGTGCGAAATGATCGTTGACGCACAGGATCCCAACGGGCTTTGGCAGCGCTGAGACCCAATCGCAAAGCGCCTGCTCGTACGCTCTGCGTTCGGCTGGCGGCACGGGAGGAACACCATCAAAGACTGACACCGAGAGCTTCGAACTCGCCACCGTTTCAGAGAATCCGCTCAGGCGCGCATCATCGACGCCCCACCCCGTTCGAGCAAAGAAGCCAAAGCGCTTGTGACCCCTGCTGAGCAAGTGATGGGCAGCCAGCACGCCAATCGCATGATCATCATTGCACACCCAACCCATCGCTGCGGGCGGCGGGTTGAAGTGAATATTCACGGCCGGCACGCGAGCACTGGTGAGCAGTGCGAACACCTCTGCGTCCGAAGACCCAATCATTACCCCGTCCGGCTTGAGTGTCAGCAGCCGCCGAAGGCCTTCAGGCGTGTGATCGTCCTGGTCGAACGTCCATGCGCGTTGCTGCGCGTAGCTCGCAACCCCACTCAAGATCCCCGCGGGGGGCCCGGTATAGTTGATAAGGCTTAAGCCAACGCGCATGTCCTGGGCTCGAGGTCCGTGACGGACGCCCGCCTCAATCCTAAGGGCAGTCTTAGAGTCACGCTACCGAACGGGCGTGATTTCCGCGGTCGGGAGCGGCGCGCCGCCGAGGCGTGTCGCTTATCCGGTGTGTGTTGTCCCCAGAACGGATTGAAGCGCCCGCTTCGCGCATTCATGCTGGGGTTAAGCCTGGTTTAACGCTGGGAGCAATCGCGACAGGCCCTTTGAGTACGGCCCGCGTGCGCCCTCAGAGGTGGGCCTAGGTGTGTGCAACTGCGCCCTTTGGGGCAGCGAGAAAACCTTCCGTGAGGACCCAGTGACGACGAACTCGACACGACTGATCCATTCCGAAAGAAGCTACGCCCGGTGGTCCACCGGCGCGGTGCCAACTCTGGCGCTCACGCTGCTACTTGGCGGCTGCACGGGCACCATCGGCTCTGGCTCCAAGCGCGATGCAGGCGCCAACGCAGGTACAC
>Ga0105048_10019029_pt1 | contig 10540 bp, 6 predicted proteins | sample MAT05_FD_78382 | JGI IMG/M metagenome (GOLD analysis project Ga0105048, IMG submission 78382) | Freshwater microbial communities from Lake Fryxell liftoff mats and glacier meltwater in Antarctica - MAT-05 | ecosystem: Environmental > Aquatic > Freshwater > Ice > Liftoff microbial mat | place...
ATGCTGGCGCGACTCTCCGTGGCCTGACCCGTGGCAAGGCCTGATTTCGGTGTGGTCAACTCTATCCGAGCACAGGTGGTCAATTTCCCGTGAGCGCCGCGGGCAGTTACGAGCAAACATCGACCAGAGCCACCTTAGTTGAGCTTCCGGCAGTTCCCAGTGATCCCGAAGCCGAATTCTCCTGGATCGAGGGCGGAACACCCTCTTCTCCCATGCAAAGGACCGTTTCTTTCACCGCAACCCTTTCGACTGGTTCCGTCGTAACTGCCAACGCTAACTTTCGAGTGGTGCGCCCCGACTCCGTGGTGTTTACCGGCATCATCTGCCCGCAGGTTCCTCAGGTCAATATCGGCAATTATGTCCCGACTTTTGCTCCGGATCAGCTCTTTCTGAAACTTGGTTACGTGGAAGAGATCAACAATGGAATCGTGTTGAAAGCCGATGTTACCACGACGGCGGCTACATCTTTCGGCGGCAACTATGCGGTAGTCCAGTTGGTTCGGAGTCAAATCAAGAACTTTCCGAACAACCTTCCGCTGCCGCAGACTTTCAATACAGTTACCCACGTGTTGGACGTCCACCCTTCCTCCCTTAGCGACGTTCAGTATGGGGGGATTGTCCTGCCTGTGCCTGCTTATAATGCAGGGTTTTCCACGGATCGCTTCGTAGCCGACACGCCTCTTGAACCATTGCTTAGTTCATCTTACTACTACGAAAGAAATGATGAGTTCCAAAGTTATTTCATGTATCGCCCACCAGGAAGCCGGAGTATTTGGGTAGTATTGGCGCGAGTTGACTGGGGCTGGAGCGGAACGGCAAGTGCCGTTGGAGAGCAATGGATTAAAGGCGATTTCGGCCAATCTCCGAATGTGCTGGTTCCTCAAAACCTGGGCTCTGTCGCACTCCCTCAGTGGCAATCCAACATACGAAACCCCTAGGAATCCGTGGTCCGAGGCAGAACAACCCGAAACCTGCTCGCGCCTTTCTGATCTGTTCGTCTGGTTTGGGTAAGCAGGATAGCCATCCGTTGTTACTAGGAGATATTCAATTGAAGATTCTAAGCGTTGTGCTGATCCCAGTATTCCTGGAGTTTTTATATGCGCAAAATGCAGGTGCTTTTCAGTCGCCTTCCGCCGGTACTAGCAGGGGCCCTTATCGCATTTCCCTCGAGATGAATAGTGAGAAAAGCAGCTTTCGAGTGGGCGAACCCATTCCCGTTTCGGCGAAACTGTGGAATGCTTCTGGTTTTGCCATTCAATGTTCAGAAGAGATGGGAGGAGAGACCTTCTACGAAGTTAGAGTGTTGCTTCCTTTTACGCCGGGCACGAAGACACCGGTCGAAGCGAATCTCACCCGGTTAGGATTGTTGAGGCGAAGAGGTCCAATGGGTCTTTCCGGTAGGACCTGTCCGCCCATTGAGCCCGGGGCGCACTACCGGCCCGTTTCGCTGGATTTAGCCGAGCACTACGATCTGAAGTTGAAGGGCCAGTATCGGGTTGTCTTTTCCAAAATGAGAGCAAATCCGATGAATCCGGCGGAATGGATTGACGTTCGATCGCCGGAGCTCCTGTTCACGATCGAATGAGGAGCGCATTGCCGTCCTCAGAACTGGACGGGGTGAGCGAGTCCAAGGGACCATACGATATTGTTTAAGGTCGAACTATTTGCCGCCTCGTCCGAAGTGGTCAATTCGTTGCCCCATTGGACATCTGTACCCATAGATGGTCGTCATTGGAGAGGTCGCGCGGACGTGTCTTCTCCGATGCCCGCCTGCTCTATCTTGCCCGGCGAAGTCTACCGCGCGGGTTCAATCCGTCTGTCCGATGTCTTCAGGGTGACCGGAAGGGCAAGTATCGGGTGATCTACTCCCGCGTGTTCCCCAATCCGATGAACAGATCGGACATTCTGCGCGTGAGGTCTCAGGAGTTGTTCACGATCGAGTGACGGTTCGATTGCCGTCCTAGGGACTGGACGGGGCGGATCAGTTTTTTTCGTTTTGGCGTAGGCTGGAACTATGACGTTCCGTTGGTGCCTTGGTCTGTTCGGATCGATTGGCTTGCTGCAGGCGGAGCCGAGCGCGGCAGTGGCGCTCCTCAACGCTAAATGCGTCGGCTGTCATAATCCGAAAGTGAAGCAGGGCGGACTGGACTTGTCGACCCGCGAGGCGCTGCTGCTGGGGAGCGAGCATGGGCCGGTGGTTGTGCTGGGGAACCCTCCGGATTCGCCGCTCTATAAGGTGGTCGCTCATATTACCGAGCCGGGGATGCCGTTCAAAGGCAGAAAGCTGAGCGCGGCGGAGATCCAGATTTTCGAAGAATGGGTGAAGGCGGGGGTGCCCTACGGCGCCTCAGCCACCGACCCCGATGCGGAACTGATTAGCGACGCGTCCAAGCATTGGGCGTTCCGCGTGCCGACCAAAGGCGCGGGGAATTCGATTGATGCCTTCGTCGAGGCGGGACGGGCGAAAAAGGGCGTGAATCCGGTCGCCGCGGCGGATAAGGGGACGCTGCTGCGGCGGGTCTATCTCGACTTGATCGGGCTGCCTCCGATGCCGGCCGAGGTGAAGAGTTTTGTCGAAGACGGGTCGGCGGGGGCGTATGAACGGGTCGTCGACACGCTGCTGGCGAGCCCGCGTTACGCCGAACGCTGGGGCCGGCACTGGCTGGACATTTGGCGGTACTCGGATTGGTACGGCTATCGGAAGTCGGGGCAGGTCCGTTACAGCGCGCGGCACATTTGGCGGTGGCGGGATTGGACTGTCGAGGCACTCGCCAAGAACAAACCCTACGACCGAATGATCCAGGAGATGCTGGCCGGCGATGAACTGGAACCGGGGAATCCGGACGTCGCGCGGGCTACGGGATTCCTCGTGCGGAACTGGTATCTGTTTAATCGGAACGTTTGGTTGCAGGATACGGCCGAATATACGGCGGCTTCGTTTTTGGGCGTGACGATGAAATGCGCGCGGTGCCATACGCACAAGTACGACCCGATTCCGCATACGGACTACTACAAATTCCGGGCGTTCTTCGAGTCGCACGAGGTGCGCACGGATCGGGTAGCGGGCGAGTCCGACGTTTTGAAGGATGGCTTGCCGCGGGCCTACGACGCCAACGCGGCGGCGGTGACGTATCGGTTCATCCGGGGCAATGAGGCGACGCCCGATAGCTCGGCCGTGATGCAACCCGGGATTCCGCGATTGTTCGGCAAGCCGGAGTTGAAGATTGAACCGGTGGCGCTGCCTCTGGCCGATACGTTTCCCGATGCGCGGGAGTTTGTGGGCCGGGACATGATCGCGGCGGCGAAGGCGGCCATTGAGAAAGCCGAGGCGGATTGGAAAAAAGCGAAAGAGAAGCCGGAGGCGGCGGCGCTGATCGCGGCGGCGGAGAAGGATATCGAATTCCGGCGGGCGGACTTGCCGGCAATAGAGGCGCGGATCCGGGCAGACTTGGCCACGCTGCAGACGCCAGTGCCGGCGAATGCGGAGGAGCTGGCCGAAGAGGCTCGGAAGCTGGAGAAGAAAGCGAACGAGTTGAAGGCCGATGCGGAAATGCTCCGGGCCCGGCATGACTTTGCGATCAACAAATTGGAACGGGCGGCGACGCGGTTGGAGGTGGCCGCGAAGGCGCTGAAAGAGCCGGCCGAAGGGTACACGCCGATTGGGCCAAAGTATCCATCGACGAGTTCGGGGCGGCGGTTGGCGCTGGCGAAATGGATCACGGCGAAGGATAATCCGTTGACGGCGCGGGTGGCGATGAACCACATGTGGGCGCGGCACTTCGGGGCTCCGCTGGTGGCGACGGTTTTCAATTTTGGGAAGAGTGGGCAGGAGCCGACCAACCCGGCGCTGCTGGATTGGCTGGCGGTGGAGTTCATGGAGCGGGGCTGGGATATGAAGGCGATGCACCGAATGATGGTGACGTCGAAGACGTATCGGCTGGCTTCGACGGTGGAGCCAGAGCAGATGAAGGCGGATCCGGACAACGTGTCGCTGTGGCGGATGAACGTGCGGCGGATGGAGGCGGAGGTGGTGCGGGATAGCGCTTTGGCCGTGGCGGGGAAGTTGGATTTAACGATGGGCGGGCCGGAGATCGACGAGACCAAGGGGCATGAGATCTTTCGGCGGAGCTTGTATTTCCGGACCGCGCCGGACTTGCAGATGGACTTGATGAAGGCGTTCGACGCAGCGAGCCCGATCGAATGTTTTCAACGAAGCGAGAGCATTGTGCCACAGCAGGCGCTGGCGCTGGCGAACGGGAAGCTGGGCTTCGTGGTGGCGCGGGCGGTAGAGGCGGATTTGGCGAAGGTAACTGAGCCGGAAGCGTTTGTGCGGGCGGTGTTTGAACGGCTGTTGGGCCGGGGGCCGAAGGACGGAGAGTTACGGGAGTCGGTCGCTTATTTGAACGGGCCGGGGAAAGGGCGCGAGAGCCTGGTGCACGTTTTGTTGAACCACAATGATTTCGTAACGGTGCGGTGACAGGAGATTTTATGGCACAACGGTTATGTTCGGACGGCAAGAGCAGGCGGATTTTTCTAGCTGACGCCGGGATGGGGCTGGCGGGGTTGGCGCTGGGGACGTTGCTGCCGCAGAAGCTGGTGGCGGACGCGGTGCCGCACTTTGCGCCGAAAGCCAAGCGGGTGATCTGGCTGTTCATGCTGGGCGGGGTGAGCCACATGGAGTCGTTTGACCCGAAGCCGGAGTTGAACAAGCACGCCGGCAAGCAGCTATCGGAGACGCCGCATCGGGATACATTGACGAACCCGTTCGTGAAGGAAAACCTGAAGGCGTTTGTACCGGGGCAGCACCAGATTAAGCTGACGCTGTATCCGATGCAGACGGGGTTTAAGCAGCGCGGGAAGAATGGCGTGGCGGTGAGCGATTGGTTCCCGCATATCGGCGATCAGATGCATGAGGTGTCGCTGATCCGGTCGGCTTGGACGACGGACAACGACCACGGGGCGATTCTGCAGTTCCATACGGGCCGGCACATTTTCGATGGGTACTTGCCGACGTTGGGGAGCTGGGTGCATTACGGGTTGGGGTCGATGAACGAGAATTTGCCGGCGTACGTGGTGTTGGGCGAGCCGCCGGGGGATTGCTGCGGGGGGAACGGGACGCACGGGTCGGGGTACCTGGGGCCGGAGCATGCGGGGGTGTCGCTGGATGTGAATCCGGACGATCCGCTGCCGTTTGTGTCGCCGGGGAAGGAGCTATCGAAGGCGGACCAGGAACGGGAGTTTGCGCTGTTGAAGAAGTTGAACGGGATGTCGGCGGTGGAGTATCCGCACGACGCGGCGCTGCGGGCGCGGATCAAGAGTTACGAGTTGGCGTTTCGGATGCAGATGGCGGTGCCCGAGGCGATTCAGGATAAGGAAGAGAGCGAAGAGACGAAGCGGATGTACGGGTTGGACCAGGAGGTGACGAAGCCTTTTGGCCAAGTGTGTTTGGCGGCGCGTCGGCTTTCCGAGCGGGGGGTGCGGTTCGTGCAGGTTTACCATGGCGGGGCGGGGAACGCGTGGGATTCGCATAAGGATCTGAAGAAGAATCACGGCGATTTGGCGATGAAGGTGGACAAGCCGATTGCGGCGTTGCTGAAGGATCTGAAGCAGCGGGGCTTGTTGGACGAGACGCTGGTCGTGTGGGCGACGGAGTTTGGACGGACGCCGGGGGCCGAGGCTTCCAACGGCCGGGACCACCATCCGTTCGGGTTTTCGGTGTGGATGGCGGGCGGCGGGGTGAAGGCCGGGGTGGTACATGGAGCGACCGATGAGATTGGCTTCCATGCGGTGGAGAATCGGCACTACGTGACCGATATTCATGCGACGGTGCTGCATCAGATGGGGCTGGATCCGCGGAAGTTGGATATTCCGGGAAGGAAGCGGATTGAAGTGGACTACGGGAAGCCGATTAAGGAGATTCTTGCTTAGCTTCGTTGCAGCCGCCCTGTGGACGGTGGAGGCACTCCTAGGATTGTCGACGCTTGCGGACCCGCAGATGCGGCCGGACGGCGGGGCGTACGCGTACGTTCTGAATGGGACGGTGGTGCGGGCGGAGTTGCCTGACGGGAAGGCGGTGGCGGTGGGGAAGGGAACGCGGCCGCGGTGGTCGGCGGACGGGAAGCAGTTGGCGTATTTGTCGGGCGGGAAGGTGATGGTGGGCGGGAAGCCGGTGGGCAGCGGGGTGACGGCGTTTGCTTGGGTGGGTCGCGATGTGGCTTACCTGGCGACGGATGACGCGGCGGCTCCGGATCCGGAGGTGAACCGGGAGAGTGCGCGGTTTGGGCGGCTGTATGTGGGGGGTAAGCAGGTGAGCGGGGCGCAACGGCATGTGATTTCGTTTGCCGTATCGCCGGATGGAAAACGGGCCGCGTTGGCGGTGCAGAGGACGCCGAAGCCGGAGGACATTTTCCACGTGGATTTGGTGGAGGTGGATCTGGCGACGAGGGCGGACACGCCGCTGGTAACTCAGCCGGGTCGGGATGGGGAGCCGGGATATTCTCCGGACGGGAAGTGGGTGGTGTTCCATTCGCAGTGCGGATCGTTGAAATACTTCAACGAGCGGCAGGTGGGGATGGTCGCTTCTGGCGGGGGGACGGTGCGGTATTTGACGCGCGGGTTGCCGGTGGACGTTTTTCGGAACGGCAATGCGTACGCTTGGCCGGCGGATGGGACGCGGATGATTTTTACGGCGGGGGTGGGGACGCGGGACGAGCTTTGGCAGGTGGAGGTGGCGAGCGGGAAGGGGGAACGGTTGGCGGAGGGAGTGGCGGGGGCGGCGAGTTTTAGCGCCGATTTGCGGCGGGCGGTTTTTTTAAAGACGGACGCGGCGCACCCGGCCGAGATTGTGTTGTGGGAGGGGGGGAAGGAGCGGACGTTGACGCGGGTGTTTGCGGGGTTGGGTGAACTGCCGACGGTGAGCAGCGAGGTGGTGCGGTGGAAGGCGGGGGATGGGTTAGAGGTGGAGGGCGTGTTGTGGCTACCGTTTGGTTTCCGGGCGGGGACAAAGGTGCCGGTGTTGGTGGAGTTGCACGGCGGGCCCACGGGGGTGGCGCTGACGGCGTTTCCGAATGGACGGACGTACCCGACGGTGGCGTTTTTGCAGAGCGGATTTGCCGTGTTTGCGCCGAATTTTCGAGGGAGTTCGAACTATGGGGAGGCGTTTCGGAAGAAGAACACGCTAGCGCAGGGGGTGGGCGATTTAGACGACGTGATGACGGGCATCGACGAGTTAGTGCGGCGCGGCGTGGCGGATCCGGACAAGTTAGGGGTGATGGGGTGGAGTTATGGCGGGTTTTTGACGGGGTCGACGATTGCGCAGACGCGGCGGTTTAAGGGCGCATCGGTGGGCGCGCCGACGGTGGATTGGGCGGCCTACTATGGACTGTTTGAAGGGGCGCGGGAGGTATTGTGGACTTACTTTGGGGGGACGCCGTGGGAGGTGCCGGAGAACTATGCGCGGCATTCGTACTGGGGTAAGTTGAAAGACATTACAACGCCGACGATGTTACAGATTGGGGCGTTGGACATGAACTTTACGGCGCCGATTTATCAGGCTTTGAGGGACCGGGGCGTGCCGGTGGAGAACGTGGTGTATCCGCGGGAGGGGCATGGAATTGGAGAGCGGGCGCATCAGAGAGATTTGATGGAGCGGAATTTGCGGTGGATGGAGCGGTGGGTGCGGTAGGCGGGAGAGAGCGCGAGCGAGAGCCAGGCGAATAGCCCGGCGATGGAGCCGGCGAGGTATTGGTAGAGCGAGTCGACTGCGTAATAGAAGACAGCTTGGTGAACGCCCGAGCCGACGGAGATGGACCGGAAAGCGCCATGGAGGAGTTCGATCGGCACCGCCCGTTGGTCCAGCAGCGCGCGCCACGCCCCGAAGTGAGCCTCGGAGGTTTCGAGAACGGAAGCGTATTGACAGTCCAGTTGGAGCTCGACGCGGTTCCTTGTTTCGGAGGTGACCGAGACGTTGCATCGGTTGGCCCGGTAGCGGGGGAGCGCGGCCGGGTTGCTGTAGATGTGGCGTCCGGCGACTTCGCCCCGGGGGGTGAGGCGGCCTGGGTCGGCCAACGGCGATCGGGACGTTAGGATGCCGATCGACATCTGGTCGACCTCGACGGCGTTAGAGTTAGTGATCTGGTGATAGGCACCCCAGCGCTCTCCTCCTGCGACCTTTTGCCGTAACCGCATGAGCCCTTCGAGGGCCATGGGGTCGTATCCTCCGGCGGTCCTCCATCCAAATACCGGTGCGCTGGCGGCCATGGCAGGGCTATCGGCGATCGTATCGAGGCGCCGATCGCCGACTGCAGTCCGCAGGTCCGCCAATAGGCGGGCGCCGGCAGCGTGGGCCGTGGGGTCGATGGTCGCGGCGAGGAAGGGATCCAGCGTTTGGGAATTCATCGGACGCCGGGAACTGATTGTGAACAACTCGATGGCCAGGACGATGGGAACCAGGTGGGAGAATCGCCCGAGAGAGCCTGTGCCGAACGCCGCGGCCAAGCTAATCGCCAGGGTGAAGGGTGCGAGGTAGGGGTACCAGTAGGTGGTCCGCTGGAGAAAAGCCGGCAGCACGGAAAAGAGGACACTCCCGACCGGGGACCACTCGCCGATCATCAAAACGCCGAGGAGAAGGGTAAGCACGAGGAGCCATCGGGGAACGGCGCGGATGCCGACAGCGATCGAGGCCACGATCGACCATCCGAGGAAAATATACATCAGGGTTAGATCAGCGCGACCGCTGAAATGCTCTGGCTCGAAAGTGTGGAAGTAGTTGGGCAGCAAGGCGGTCAGCAGTGCTTCCGGCGGGATGCCACCTCCGAAGCCCATCCAGTCGGTTCGGTACTTGGCGATGCTTTCCCGCAGTAATTCTAGTGAGAGGCCCAGTTGCGCGAGGCTGAGGACGGCGGCGAGAATGCCAGCTAGGGCCAACTCGACGGTCAGCCTAAGCCGTGGGGCAGCTAGGAAAGCGAGGAGAAGGGTGGAGACCACGGTCACCAGGAAGAAGGCGGTGAAGCCGGCGAGTAAACAGCCCGCCCAGGCGAGGGAGAGGATCAAGATGCGAATTCTCGATTCGCAGAAGACGGCGTACCAGGCCAGGACCAGCCACGGACTGCCCATCACCATGCCCAGATGTTGCACCTGCGACGCGTAGAAAGGGCCGAGCGAGAACGCCAGGGCGGCGACCAGAGCCGCAGTTGATGTGGTGCCAAGGCGCAGAGCCAGGAAAAAGGTGAGCATGCCGGCGAGCGCGATGTGCGCGACGGCGAGCCACTCCAATCGCGCCAGCAGTCCATCGCGACCCCAGGCGGCGACGACGGCGAGCGGCGGGTAGAATCCGGCTAATTGCGGGTTGGCCAGAAGGGGCCGGCCGCAGTAGGTGAGCGGATCCCAGAGCGGAAGCTCGCCGGAATGGAGGGCATCGGCGTAGGCGACCACGAGCGGGTAATGGTACCCCGTGAAATCCCAGGGAAACGTAACGTCAGCGTAGAAGAGGACCCGGGAATGGAACGTGCAGACGGCGAGGAGGATGAGAAGGCAGTATAGTCCCGCCAGGGTCCTCGGGCTGGGCCTAGGGATTTCGCTAGTCATTACCTAGCATCCGATTGTATCGTCGGCTAGAGCCTCAGGGCGTCTAGAACTCAAGCCGTAAGGCGACCTGGCCGTTGCGAGGCTGATTGGACTGGGCCGTGATGCGGCCGAACAGCGCGTTGCTGACGTTGCCTTGCGGGGAGCCGAAGACCGTCCGGTTGAACGCGTTGAAGAGTTCGCCCCGGACCGTTACCGTGAACCGCTCCTTGATGCTGAAACGCTTCAGCAGACCGAAGTTTTCATTGAGAAAGTTCGGGGCGCGAAGGTCAGTATAAGCGCGCGCCGAGGTGCCGAACCGCAGAGCCGCCGGGGAGCGGAAAGCGTCGCGGTTGATCCACGTGTTCACGGCGGGGTCGAAGTTGTCGACGCCCGCGGCGCGGTTGACGCCGGAGACGACGTCGGGCCGCAGGATGCCGTTGAACAGGGGCAGGGTGTTGTTGGCGGAGAGGGTGACAGGCGCGCCGGTGGAGTACTGATGGATGCCGGTGAGCACCCAGCCGCCCCAGATTTTCTTCTTCGCAAAAGGCAGTTCGTAGCTGTAGCTGAGCGCGAAGACATGCGGCACATCGGTGGTCGCGATCGCTTTTTCGAGAGCGCGATTATACGTCGTCTGGCCGGCGGGGCCGCCACCGGCGAGGATGTCGGCGTCGGAGATGGTCTTGGCAAAGGTATAAGCGAGTTGCAGGTCGAGGCCCTGGTTCGTGCGGGCCGAAAGCTGCGTTTGGAATGCGTGATAGGTGCTGCTGCCGGCGGGGTTGGTCCGGTTGTCGAGGTCGAGGTATTGCGGGTAGGGCCGGAGCGACTGGGCGACCGAGCCGGTGAAACCGGGGTAGGGGAGACGGATGCCGGCGGCGATGGCTTCCGGAGAGGTTACCGGGCGGGTGAGCAGGGCCCCGAGCGAAAGGAAAGTGGGGTCGAGTTCGTTGGCGCGGATGAGGCCGTTGCCGATCCGGGA
>Ga0105048_10019030_pt1 | contig 10539 bp, 6 predicted proteins | sample MAT05_FD_78382 | JGI IMG/M metagenome (GOLD analysis project Ga0105048, IMG submission 78382) | Freshwater microbial communities from Lake Fryxell liftoff mats and glacier meltwater in Antarctica - MAT-05 | ecosystem: Environmental > Aquatic > Freshwater > Ice > Liftoff microbial mat | place...
CGATGATGATCCAGGTCGTTTCGGCACAATCGGACGGGATGAAAGAAAGCAGCGCCGAAGTTGGCCCAACATCGGTGATTTTGAGTTCGGTTGGTGGTGGACAGGAGCAATAAGGGCAATCAAACGACGTGATTTTGTTGCATTCGTAGGCTCCACCTGAATCGCTGAAACCTGTGATCACCAAAATATCGTGATTGGCTGTTCCTGAAACGCAAAAAGCTCCGAGAAACGTCGTTCCCAGAGTCACCAAGCCGCTGTTGGGTATCAATTGTAAAAACTGGGGATTGATCAAAGTGGCCGTGTAGCTGGTATTGATGTTCCAGGATGTAATGGTTTGTCCGGCATCCACCTGCACGTATATGTATTGGAAACAATAATTGCCGGCACTGCTTGTTTGCACCGACAAGTTGTAACAACATTTGGTCGGATCAGAAGAAACCATGTTGACGGTCGTTTGTACGTTGTTGCACGAACATGCGACCCGGCACATGCCGAAGTTGAGTACTTCATCTTCTGATGCGCCCAGATCAATCAAATATTCACCGGTGGGCGGCACCTTCGCGGTCCAGTCGGGCTGTAAAAGTGCTTTTACCAGGTAAACACCGGGCGGTAAGTCTGAAAATGCATAATTGCCGGACGTATCTGTTTGCGTTGAAGCAATCAGATTGCCTTGATCGTCGGAAAGCTCGATGGTCCAACCTCCCAGTCCGGGCTGGTTCGTGTACGGCAAGCCGGCGCAACCGATGTCGGCGTACACCGTGCCAGTGACAGAAGCGTCGGCGGGCACCGTGCACCCATCAAGTGTTGTTTCAAAAGCACATCCTTCCTCAAGCGGACAAGCGTAATCCCACAAAATGGTTAATTGTGGAACAACATCGGGTGGAAAGCTGAACACGAGGGGCAGGCTCGTGCCAAACGGTACGTTGCCGCTGCTGTGCGTAAGCAGAATTTCTGAGGCATTGACGAGTTCCCCCGTCCAGCCGCCGGCAGTATTTGCCTGCCAACTGGAAAACTCGGTCCCTCCGATCAATACCCGAAGGAAAGGATAACATTCCGAGTTGTTGTCGGCCACGACACGGAACTTGCAAGGCTCGTAGTTGACCAATGTGAAAGAAATTTCACTACAACCACCACCCTGGGCCATTGAGGCCGTTGACAACAAACCAAAGAGCAGGACCAGACACACTGTTTGACGTATGGTTTGTACAAAAGCTGAAAAACGAATCGACTTCTTTTCGGAAAATGTTTTCATGGTCACCAAGGTTTGATGTTACACATCAGCCAAATGGAAGATGTACCATGGTGGTTGAAAAAACAGACGTAAGGTTACCAATCTGGTTGAAAATAATTTTTCAAAACCATCCATAAGCGCATTACTCTCCCCGAAAACGTTTCGTTTCGCTGACAATGGCGCCAAAATGCTCCTGGTGTTTCCCTGCCGCCAGTTCAGCATTGAAAGCATCGGCCATGGATTTAACCATCGGACGGTATTCCGGCTTATCCTCTTCGTACAAATGTTTGCTGAACGACAGGCGTTGGTCATCTTCCTGGTACCCAATGTCCAGTTTCAAGTCCCCTGAACCAAGGGCTATACGCAATCCGGTATATTCTCCGGTTTCGGTTTTAAGGATGGCACTTTGGTCCCATTTCATGTACTTAAGCACAAAGTCCTGAACTACCGGCACCATCGACGGTTTTACGGGATAGAGGATGTAATAGCTGTCACTTTCGTTGTACTTTCCAAGCCAATTGGCTGACTTGTCCAGTTTTTTGGCCTGTAAAGCGTCGTCGCCTTGTTTGTTTTTTACCCATTCAAAATACGTTTCGAACCAGTATTCATTCAAATCATCAGGATTGGTCACACGCAGTTCGGTATCGTCGTAAGGAATTACGTAGCCGGTATCGCGCATGTAATCGTAGGCCACCAGGCCACCTTCCGAGTCGGGAAGGTTTTGGGTTTCGGTGTTGTAGCTTGAAAAACTACTGCGGAATACGATGACTTTTCGGTCGGGTGAAAAACCCAGGGCGCCCGGGTTGTGATTGAGGAAATAATGCCCGACGGTATTGTTGCTGGTATTGAAAGGTGTTTGTTTCAATGTATTCACATTGAGCACAATACAGTTGTTCACGAGCAGGTATTGGGAGCAATGGATGGTATCCAGTTTTTTGGTGTCCTCAATGTTGTTGTACATGTACACTTCCCTGCGTTCGCCTGGTTGTCCGTTTTCACTGTCGAGGCATTGAATGGAGGCAAAATCCGAATTTTGTTCGTTCACCCGTTCCACCACGGCTTTGCCGTCGCGGATGTACACCAAGTAAAGGCTTTGGCTACCGGCGAGCAGCGTTGGCTCGGTAGGTCCGGCAAGGGCGTGAACACGCCACAAAAAAGGCAAACCCGTGTTGGTTTGCAAGGCATCGGGAAACAAAACGGGTTGACCGTTGTACAGTATGGTTTGTCGTACGGTGGTTTGATTAACCATGCCGTAGTTCATGTTGAACGCTTTGCCTGTGGTCGCTACCGATTTGATGACAAAGGGTCCGTAAGTGGTTTCGTTTTTTTGGGTGGTAGTTCTGTTGAGGCGCCAAAAGCCATAAAAAACGAGCAGGGCAAGGATGGCAAGAATGGCCAGGAGGATGTGCATGGGTTTCATTTTTGGGTGTTTTATAAAGTTGATGATGCAAATTTAGGCCTGATTTCGGGCATAACAACGTACTTTTTTATCGAAAGCTGCCAAAATGGTGATCAGGCAGGGTTAAGCAAGAAAGAAAAATCGGATGTAAACAAGCAAACCACCGTTTGATTTTTGTAAGTTATTGTTTGATTGAAATTGCTTTAAACTCTTATCGGGTGATTGTATTTGTCAACTTATTTTTTCTGACTATGGCCATTTTCAACCTGAACATCAACGGCAAACAGCGGTAAGTCGATGTGGACCCCTCCACGCCGCTGCTTTGGGTCCTGCGCGACCACCTGCAACTGACCGGAACCAAATACGGCTGCGGCATTGCCCAATGTGGCAACTGTACCGTTCACCTCGACGGCACTGCCATTCGCTCCTGCCAACTGCCCGTATCCGTCATCGAAAACCAACCCGTCACGACGATCGAAGGCTTGTCGGAAAACGGTAATCACCCGGTGCAACAAGCCTGGCTGGAAATCGACGTTCCACAATGTGGGTATTGCCAGGCCGGCCAGATCATGTCGGCTGCGGCCCTGTTGAAAAACAATCCCAAGCCCAACGACGAAGCTATAGAGGCCGCCATGCACGGCAACATCTGCCGTTGCGGCACTTACACGCGCATCAAAAAAGCGATCAAAACAGCGGCATCAAAGACGTGTTTACCTTCCAGACATATGCCGACGGTCAGGAAACCAGCTGGTCCGACACCAACTCCTTCCGGGAGCTCGTCGCAGTCGTCGGCGCCACAACGTGGGAAGTCATGAACGCTAAAAAAGCGCTGAACATCGTTTGGGAACCCTTCGAAACCTTTGAGACCGAAACCGGCCCACCCGACAAACGGCGCAAGGTTCAAACACAAGCAGGGCTGGAAGACTCGAAAAAGCACACCTCCGCGATGAAAAAAGCTGTCGGCATACCGGGCAAAATGCTGCGCCGCGACGGCGACCCTGAAGCCGCCTTCAAGAGCGCCAAAAAAATACTCGAGCGCCATTACACCGCCCCCTTCCTGGCGCACAACACCACGGAGCCCATGAACTTTTTCGCCCACGTCACCAACGAAAAAGCGGAACTGGTGGGCCCCATCCAGACAACAAACCCTCGAAACCGGTCCTTTCGAGGTGGCTGTCAATCAAAACTGGTCGGAAGGCATCGCAACAAGCATCCGTACGGGTATGGAGCGGTCGTTGGCCCTGTACCCCCGCTTGGAACACCTCCTTTTTTTACTTTGCGACCAACCCTTTGTATCCACGCGGCTCATTCAGGAACTGGTGGACACGCACCTTCACATCGGCAAAAAGATAACGGCCTGTCGTTACGGCGATACTGTGGGCGTACCCGCCATGTTTTCCAACATCCTGTTTCCTGAATTGCAACAACTCACCGGCGACCGCGGGGTCGGCGGATTGATCCGGCAATACCCCAACGATGTGGCAGTGGTGCCGTTCGAGAAGGGGGCGACGGACGTGGATACGCAGGAGGATTACCGCAGATTGTTGGGATGGGGCGTGGAATGACAAGGGCGATCTGGGTTGGGGGCGGGGCTGAAGCCCCGGGCTACCGCCATCCATTACCTAAAAACGCCGCTGTGTTTTACGAATCAATTATAAAACTATCTGTTTTAAAAATAAATCTATATTAAACAAACCGTTTAATTTTGTCCCAGCCCTTCCTTTCAATCCCCGTGCGCCCACCCGCCTTCACCCCATGTTCCTGGTAAAAAACCCATTGTTTACAAAACATTTAAAAACCAGCGTAGGTGTATGTACCTCAACGCGCACACTTTTTTTAGCCTGCGCTACGGCACGTTTTCCCCCAAACAACTGGTGGAGGCGGCCGCCGCCGAGCGGGTGAAAACCCTGGTGCTGACCGACATCAACAACACGTCGGCGGCACTCGACTTTGTGCGCCTATGCAAAACCAAAGGCATCAAACCCGTGTTGGGCATCGAATTCCGCGACGCACAGCACCGTTTCCTGTTCACAGGCATCGCCCGCAACAATGCTGGCTGGGCAGCCCTCTGCAACCTGCTCACCGAACATTCCCTGGCCAGCAAACCTTTGCCCGCCGTACCGCCGCCCATGGACGACGTGTTCATCATCTACGACCGCGAAGTCAAACCTTTCGATACCCTCCGACCCAACGAATTCATTGGCATACGCCCCACCGAAGCGGGCAAACTGTTTTTCTCCTCTTGGACCCGTACGCCCCAACGCTTGGTCGTGTGGCAACCCGTCACCTTCCCCGATGCCGAAGGTTTCCGCCTGCACAAACTGCTGCGCGCCATCGACGCCAATACGCTGGTGACCAAACTCGACGGCGTGCCTGTGGCCGCCCCCGACGAAACCTTCCGCCCCGAAACCGACTTGCTGGAAGCGTTCAACAGTTACCCCAAAATCGTGCAAAATACCCGGCGCCTGCTCGACGCCTGCTCCATACGTTTCGAAACGGGCCTGAAACTCAACCGCAACACATTCATGGGTTCGAAAGCGGGCGACCTTAACCTGCTCTCCAAACTCGCCGATAGCGGTTGCCGGCGCCGTTACGGTCCCGACCACCGCCTGGCCCAGGAACGCGTGCGCAAGGAACTCAAAGTAATCGCCGAAATGGATTTTGGCGCGTATTTCCTCATCGCCTGGGACATCGTGCGCTACGCCGAATCGTCTGGCTACCACCACGTAGGGCGCGGCAGCGGCGCCAACTCCATCGTGGCGTATTGCCTCGGCATCACCGACGTGGAACCGCTCGAGCTAGACCTCTATTTCGAACGTTTCATCAACCCGCAGCGCACGTCGCCGCCCGATTTCGACATCGATTTTTCGTGGGACGAGCGCGACGACGTGACCGACTACATTTTCAAACGCTACGGGCGCGAGCACACGGCCCTGATCGCCACGTACAGCACCTTCCAGCACGCGGCCGTCATACGCGAGCTCGGCAAGGTGTTCGGACTCACCAAAGCAGAGATCGACGCCATGGTGGACTATTGGCAGTCCACCGCATCCGGCAACTGGGAATGGCAGGGGCGCAAGGGCGAGAAACAGGCGCCGTCGTCCGCCGTGAATGGCAGGCCCAAAGATCCCGATGCCGAAGCGCGGGCCGCCCGGCTGCATCCCTGGGCCAAACACATCCTGCGTTACGGCGAACTGCTGGTGGATTTCCCCAATTACCTGTCCATCCACGCCGGCGGGGTCATCATTTCCGAAAATCCACTCTGCGAAGCCACCGCCCTGCAAATGATGCCCAAGGGGTTTCCCATCACCCATTTCGACATGTACGGCGCCGAGGAATGGGGTTTCCACAAGTTCGACGTGTTGAGCCAGCGCGGCCTCGGGCACATCAAGGACTGCGTGGATATTGTGCGCGACAACCAGGGCAAATCCGTGAACGTGCACGACGTGGAGAAGTTGAAAACCGACGAAAGGGTGCGCGACCAGTTGCGCAGCAGCCGTTGCATGGGTTGTTTTTACATCGAAAGTCCTGCCATGCGCGGGCTCTTGCGCAAACTGCGCTGCGACAACTACGTGCACCTCGTGGCGGCCAGCAGCATCATCCGGCCGGGTGTGGCCAAGTCGGGCATGATGCGCGAATACATCCAGCGTTTCCACCAACCGCACGGGTTTGAGTACCTGCACTCCGTTTTTAAAGAACACCTCGGGGAAACCTTCGGCGTGATGGTGTACCAGGAAGACGTGATGAAAATTTTGCACCACTTCGCCGGACTGGGCCTGGACGAGGCCGACGTGATGCGCCGCATGATGACCGGAAAAAAACGCTCCTCGGAAGCTTTTGCACGCCTAAAGCAGAAATATTTCGAAAACTGCGCCGCCCGGAAACACCCCGAAACCCTGGCCCTGGAAGTATGGCGGCAAATCGAAAGTTTCGCCGGTTATTCGTTTTGCAAAGCGCATTCGGCGAGTTTTGCGGTGGAATCGTTCCAGAGCCTGTACCTGAAAACGTATTTCCCGCTGGAATTTATGGTGGCCGTCATCAACAACTTCGGCGGGTTTTACAGCACTGAGTTTTACGTGCACGAGGCGCGCATGTGCGGTGCGGCCATCCATGCGCCCTGCGTGAACCGCAGCTGCAACCTCACACGCATCGACGGCAAAGACATTTACCTCGGCATGATCCATGTGCGCGGTTTGGAGTCTCAGGTGGTGCACGACCTCGAAAAACAGCGCGCGGAGTTCGGCGTTTTCAAATCGCTGGAAGACTTCGTGCGGCGCGTGCACATCGCGCCCACCCAGCTCGATTTGTTGATCCGCATCGGCGCATTCCGGTTTACAGGTTTGAAAAAAAGCGCATTGTTGTGGGAAAAAAGCCGGGTTTTGACGCCCGAAAGCGGTATGCGTGCCAACCTTTTGTTTGCCGACGAGGTCGACAGCTTCCGTCTGCCGGTACTCGAGGACGGTCCCTTCGACCAGCCTTTCGACGAACTCGAACTGCTCGGTTTTTCCTTGTGCTCCCCTTTCGATTTGCTGGCCCTGGCCGTCAGGCAGGATCCTCCCGACCTGCCGGCCCGCGACATGCCCGACCACGTGCTCAAAATCGTGACCATGACCGGCTACTATGTGTGCCGCAAGGACACCCGCACCGTGAAAGGCGAACTCATGCATTTCGGCACGTGGATCGACCGCGAAGGCCGTTTTTTCGACACCGTGCATTTCCCCGACCAGATGAAAACGTCGCCTTTCCGTGGGCGCGGCGTATACCGCATCCGCGGAAGGTTGACAACCGATTTCGGGTTCGTGAGCCTGGAAGTGCTTGCAATGGAACGCCTGCCTTTCCGGGTGGACGGACGGTATGCGGAGTGAGGAATGCGGAATGCGGAATGCGGAATGCGGAATGCGGAATTTACCACCCTACCCCACGCAAAAAAGTAAAACAGCACCCTAAGTTTAAAACTTTTTGTTTGTCATGTTTTTTCCAGTACCTTTGAATCAGTTCCCACCCCATTCCGCATTCGAATCATTCCAATGTTTGACCGCTCCATTTTGCACCTCGATCTCGACGCCTTTTTTGTGTCGGTGGAACTGTTGCGCAACGACGCGTTGCGGGGCAAACCCCTCATCATCGGTGGCAGCAGCAACCGGGGCGTGGTGGCTTCGTGCAGTTATGAGGCGCGGGCTTTCGGCGTGCGTTCGGCCATGCCCATGAAGCAGGCGTTGCAACTGTGCCCTGACGCCCAGGTGTTGAAAGGCGACATGGAGATGTATTCCAAACAGTCGAAGCTAGTGCGCGAGGTGGTCGAAGGCGAGGCACCCCTGTTCGAGCAGGCCTCCATCGATGAGTTTTACGTTGATTTGACGGGCATGGACAAATACATCGGGTGTTGGAAATGGAGCAACGAAATGCGCGAACGCATCATCCGGGAAACGGGTCTGCCGCTTTCGCTGGGCTTGTCGGTGAACAAAACCGTGTCGAAAGTGGGTACCGGGGAAGCGAAGCCCAACGGCGCGAAGCTCGTACCGGCGGGTATGGAAAGAGCCTTTCTGTCCCCGTTGCCCGTGGGCAAAATCCCTTCCATCGGCCGGGAAACAGAGCGCCGTCTGGCCCTGATGGGCGTGCGCAGTTGCCAAACCCTGAGCGAAGTGCCGCCTCGGTTGCTGGAGCGCGAGTTCGGCAAACACGGCCTCAGCATGTGGAAAAAAGCCAACGGCGAGGACGACAGTCTGGTGGTGCCCTACCGCGAGCAGGACGCCATCTCCACAGAACGCACCTTCCACGCCGACACCATCGACATGCGTTTTCTGCACGACCAGATCCGCCACCAAACGGCGCAACTCGCCTATGAACTGCGCGCCATGGGCAAACTGACCGCCTGCGTAACCGTAAAACTCCGCTACGCCGATTTCAACACGTTCAGCAAACAGGCCAAAATACCGTACACCGCGCAGGATAGTCTGCTCGTAAGCCACGCCCTAGGCTTGTTCGACCGCCTGTACGAGCGCCGCCAGGCCATCCGCCTTGTGGGCGTGCGTTTCAGCGCCCTCGTGCCCGGCACCAGCCAGCTCAACCTGTTCGACGACACGGAAAAAGAATCGCGGTTGCTGTTGGCGATGGACGGGATACGGAATAGGTTTGGAAAAGGGGCGGTGAGGATGGGCGGGAAGGGGTGAGGGGATATTAGGACAAGGTACACCCTGTGCTCCATTCAAAATTCATTCGGACAACCCAGCATGCTCTCGGGCAACCCAGAATGACCATTGGGAAAATACAACAATGCTACTTCAAAGTATTTTTATCAATTTGAGTCCTCAAAACACCTCGTTTTTATCAAATAAACATTACAACCAATTTATCGTATGAAAAATCTCTTTTTTATCACCGCCCTGTTCTGCCTCGTTGGCAGCAGCTTGCAAGCCCAATCTGTCAACGACGAACTTGAGCTTCAAGCTTTCACCCGCCGCTTCATGGCTGCCTACAACGCACAAGACCCTGTCGCCCTCGGGAAAATGTACACCGACGATGCCGTGCGCACTGACCATACGGGCAAACAAATCAAAGGAGCGGAGAACATCGCCGCTTATTTTGATGATCAATTCCGGCTCAACAACGCTACCCTGCTCCTCAGGCAGACGGGCATCAACTGGTCGGATGCCGAGCACGCCTTGGTAACGAGAGGCAACTACGAGGTGTATGGCAAAACCAATGTGTATGACATACCAATCAACAACGTCGGCAGCTACGCCAATGCGATGCAAAAAAAGAATGGCGAGTGGAAAATAGCCAAGTCGTGGCTCACCACGCATGACATGGCGGCCATCAAAGATGAAATACAAGCCCTTGAAAATGCCTGGGCGGCGGCGGCCAATGCACGCGATGTAGATGCCGAACTGGCCTTTTATGCCGATGATGCCGTCAGTATTGAGCCATACAAGTCCGATATGCTGGTTGGGAAAGCAGCCATCCGCAAACGTATAGAAGCGGAAAAAGCCGGAAAAAAGGAAGGCGAAATGGCTACTTTTGAAACCTTGGAGGTTTTTGGCGACGGCAACACCGTAACGGAAATAGGCAGGATTACGGCGAAAGATGCCAATGGGAAAATTATTTATTCGGGTAAGTACATGGCCGTTTGGGAAAAACGCAATGGCAGGTATGTGACTGTCAGGGATATTTACAGTGGTGACGCAGAGCCTAAATAATGAGTATGGGCACCGCCAACGGGTATCAATTGGTATATCCTTTAAGTGTAATACCATGCGAACGCATTTTTTAGTAACAATCCTTTTGTCCGTCGCATTCATACGCCCGCTGCAAGCCCAGGTTGATGGAGATTCGAAGGCCTAAGGCAGTTTGGTGCACCAGTTTTAGGATGCTTTCAACAAGGAAGACCCTGTTGCGCTCCAACAATTGTTTTCGGCCAATTCCGTCTTTGTATTAAACAATGATACCAATGTTGTGCCCCTACACCGGGTAAAGCGCAAGCATCCCACGCAGGTAACGGGCATCATCACCAATGGCGAACACAAGGCGGCTGTTCGCCCTCGTGTGCGCACAAAAGGCACTGACATCACCGCTTTTGCCGATAAAAACGGTTCCTATACCCAAACCGTTTCGCCAGAACGCGATGTCCTGCTTTTTGAAAGCGACAATTATCCGACCCGGAAAGTGCTGCTGGACGATTATATTTCGGTGAGTCTGTGGCACGCAACGAAGAAGGAATGAGCTTTCATCATTTTCATTCTCAAATCAACACATAGGTGCGCCACGACCACACGCCCACCCAAACGTATACCCTACCGGGCTGCGTTACGTCCCTAAATCTTCCAAATACCGTTTGGCTCCTCGTGATTTTATCTTCCTTTCCAAAGCCATTGCACTTGATTTATCATGACAAAAAAAGAGGCGACCATTC
>Ga0105048_10019032_pt1 | contig 10538 bp, 7 predicted proteins | sample MAT05_FD_78382 | JGI IMG/M metagenome (GOLD analysis project Ga0105048, IMG submission 78382) | Freshwater microbial communities from Lake Fryxell liftoff mats and glacier meltwater in Antarctica - MAT-05 | ecosystem: Environmental > Aquatic > Freshwater > Ice > Liftoff microbial mat | place...
AACCGGTTGAGGGAATGCCAGATTCCGCCAGCTTGGTGGGGTGGTTTGAAGTCGCTGTGTGCAGCGTTCACTCAGCGCATCTTACCGCCAAAGACGGCATTGTCACCCAGGATTTCTTCGATTCTGAGGAGTTGGTTGTATTTCGCCACGCGGTCGGTGCGGCTGAGTGAGCCCGTCTTGATCTGGCCGGCATTCGTTGCCACGGCGATGTCCGCGATGGTGTTGTCTTCGCTTTCGCCGGAACGGTGGCTGATCACCGCCGTATATTTGTTTTCCTTGGCGAGCTCGATCGCGTCGAGGGTCTCGGTCAGGGAACCGATCTGGTTGACCTTCACGAGGATGGAGTTGGCCGTGCCGGTGTCGATCCCCTTGCGGAGGAATTCGACGTTGGTGACGAAGAGATCGTCGCCCACGAGTTGGGTGGTGGCACCGAGCTTCTCGGTGAGCTTCTTCCAGCCGTCCCAATCGTTTTCCGCGCAGCCGTCTTCAATCGAGATGATGGGGAATTTCTTCTGCAGGTCGGCGTAGTATTCGATGAGTTCGGCCGCGCTGCGCCTGGAGCCATCGGACTTCTTGAAGACGTACTGCTTCTTCACCTTGTCGTAGAATTCCGACGAGGCGACATCGAGTGCGATGAAGACGTCCTTGCCGAACTTGTAACCGGCCTTTTTCACCGCAGTGGCGATGGTCTCGAGCGCGTCATTGGCGTCGTTGAAGTTCGGAGCGAAACCGCCTTCGTCCCCCACGGCGGTGGAGAGGCCACGGGCCTTGAGCACGGCCTTCAGGGAGTGAAAGATTTCGACGCCGGCCCGGAGTGCTTCGGAGAAGGTGCTGAAGTTCTTTGGCACGACCATGAACTCCTGAAAATCGACCGGAGCATCCGAGTGGGCGCCGCCATTGACGATGTTCATCATCGGCACCGGCAGGACTTTGGCGTTGGGCCCACCGAGATACTTAAAGAGCGGCACGCCGAGCTGGTTGGCCGCGGCTTTCGCGGTGGCGAGGGAGACGGCGAGCACGGCGTTGGCGCCGAGCTTGGCTTTGTTTTTGGTGCCGTCGATGGCGATCATCGTCTTGTCCACGGCCACTTGGTCCAGCGCGTCCATGCCTTCGATTTCGTTGGCGATCGATTTGTTGACGTTGGCAACAGCCTTGGTCACGCCCTTGCCGAGGTAGCGATCTTTCACACCGTCGCGCAGTTCCCAGGCTTCGTGCTCACCGGTGCTCGCTCCGCTGGGGACGATCGCGGTGCCGACGGCTCCGCCGGCGAGGATCACGTCGGCTTCGACGGTGGGATTACCGCGGGAATCGATGACTTGACGGGCGTGGACGTGGGCGATGGTAGTGAGGGACATGCGTAGGTTTGGAGTTAGGAAGTGGAGTGGCGACGATCCGACGCGCGAACCGCGCGGCGAGCCTGAGCAGCAGTCGGGGGTGTCGATAAAATGCGCGGCTGCGCTTGGCAATCCAAATATCGCAGCAGTCTGTCGTCTCCCGAGCCATCGTCGCGCATTTACCGAAGGAGCCTCCGCTACTTACCGAAGGAGTACCAGTAGATACCATCAGCGAGCTTTTCGAAGCGGGTGCCCGGCGTGGCCTTGGGCTCTTGGTCCATGGATTCCGGCACGACGTAGAGCCCGCGCTGGCTGAGGTTTTCGCTGGCGAGAGCGATGCTGAAGCCGTCGATGTAAGCCCCAACGTCGCGAGGGGCGAGTTTTTGGAAGGAAGGGGGCCAATCCTTGTACCAGACATTGACGAAATCGGGTTTTCCGTGGCCGCTGAAGATCTTCAGGTAGAGGAGGGCCGCGTCGTGACGGAGGCGCTTGTCGCCGCCATTGCGGAGCTGGGTCTCGGCACGATGGCGCGGGTCGCTGCATGCGACGCTGAGCAGCGCACAGGCGAGGAGCAGGGCGACCCGGAGTGATGACATGGGGCGATATTCGAGCCGCGACCAGGCGGGCCGTCGATGGGAGATTCGGGGGCCTGGCGAGCCCGCTGGGCGGAGCATCGAGGGCTAGCGTTGATCGTCAAACACGGCGCGGAAGGCCGTGAGTTGCACGTCCTTGGATTTTGCGGAAAAGCGGATCTCGATCCGGCACGTCTCCGCATCCGCGGGAATGGGCAGGGCGAGAAATTCCTTGCCGCCACCGGCATAGAGAATGGGCTTGAGCAGGAAACTTTCGACGCGACGCTCCCCGGCATCGAATTGGAACTTGGCGATGAAGGGTTCGACGGTCGTGGAGGCACCGTTGAATTCGATGTTGAGCAGCTTGCCCCGCAGGCTGGCGGGCACTTTCCACTGCACCTTGAGCGTGCGCGGATGGCGCTGGGGATCCCACATCGCGGGCAGCGGGGGAAAGAGGGCGCGGATCTCCGGGGAATCGGGCGTGAGAACCTGCGGCGGCGAGGCATCTGCGGGGCGGCGCCGGTAGAAGACGAGGTCGCAGTCGCTGCCTTTGGCGAAGATATCGGTGAGCATCCACGACTGGGCGGGTGCGTCGAAGTAGGAGCCGAGCGCGGGTTGTAGGCCGGAGCCGGTGCGCTCCATGTTCTTGCGCTCGCTCATCCAGAGTTGCTTGCGGAGATACCAAAACTCGTCGCTCGCCGCGGCTTGCGCCTCGAGTTCTTCATTCCGCACCAGGATGGCCTTGGGAGCGATCCACTGGAAGCGGCGGGCGTTTTCCGGATCGACCAGGAAGGCCACATCGCGCATCGCCCGGTGGGAAAAAATCTTCGTGCCGCTCGGCATCGTGGCCATTCGGTGTTGGAGTTCCGCGGTGAAGCCGCGATCGAAGAACGGGCGGTTGGAGTAGAGCGCTAGCGCGACAAATGCCGCCCCGCCGACGATCACGGGGTGGCGCGCCAGTGCATCGGTGCACCGCCTCGCCGGGGCCCACGACCAGCGGGAGATGAGGCGGGTCAACTCGGTGACGCCGATGCCGGCGAGGACGGCCATGGGAATGGAAAGCGCGGCGAGGTAGCGGACCGTACTGCCGAGCAGCGGGCGCACGGGATGGAAGCTCTGCACGGCGCAACTGCACTCGAGATACAGCACCACGAACCACACCGCGACGAGCCTCCCGTTCAGGCCACCATGGCGCCACCCGGCCCACAATCCGCCGAGCGCGAACGCGGCAAAAACGGAAGCGATCCGACTGGAACGAAACAAGCCATCGAGGTAACGCAGGGGCAGATTCCACACAGGCATCGCCGCGGTATCGGTGGCGCCCCGCGCGGTCAGATTTGCGTGAAGATTGTGCAGGGGATCGCCGCGCAGGAGATAGTAAATCGCTCCTTCGGCCCCAAGGAAGAGGGCGGCTCCGAGCGCGGGGACAAAGAGCCACGGCCAGCGACGCGGAAAAAACATGAGCGTAGAAACCACGAGCACGGGCGCGATGAAAACGCCCGTAATGCGGTTGCTCACGGAAAGACCAATACTCACGCCCGCGAGGAGACCAAAGACGGCGGCGCGACGCGGCGACGTAGATTGCATCATCGCCCACCAGGCGAGGAGCGCGCTGGCCCCGAAGACGCTTTCGGCGAGATCGGGCATCGGCCGGCTGATCACGGGATCGAGCAGCGGCAGAAAGAGCAGGGCGAGTCCGCAGGCCCACCCTCCGGCGGCAGTGCGCAGAGCCATCCGGCCAAAGGTGAAGGCGAGCGCCGAACCCGCGGCAAGATAGAGCAGCGGGACGCAGTAAAAGGAGGCAAGCCCGGGGCCAAAGAAATACTGCCAGAGCCAACTCACGCCCCACACGGGCCAGCGCAGATCGTGAAAGCTCTGCAGATTCCAGACGTTCCGGGTGCCATCGTGAAGATCGAAGGCGAGGCTCCAGTAGGTCAGATCATCGCCGAAACCGGGCTCGTGTAGGAAGAGCAGGCCGGTCGCGACCGAAACGACGAACAGGGCGAAATAATGGGGCCACCAATTCGGGGGCGCGGTTATCTCCTCTAGGCCAATCCCGACATCGCCGGCTGATTCGCGGTGGGAAGTCATGGAATGGCGGAACGGTCGTCCGCGACGAGTAATCTGCATCTGACCGGAATTGTAAACCGCTGGTCAGGGTTGTCTCTTAACGGTCCTGTAATATTCCTCTCGCTGAAAAACGAAGGGGCTTCCTGCGAAAGCGGCCTACAACTCAATGAGCCGACATGCTCAGGACGGGCTGGGGCCTCGCTCTCGCGACTTGCAAGCGACTTCGCCTAAGCTGCTACGGGTGCGCGATAGACGTCGATTTTCGTGATCATCGCCCGGCGGTCGCCATTCTCGGTGGGCACGTCGACTTGCTCGCCGACTTTGTGGGCGAGGAGCGCCTGGGCGAGTGCGCTCTGGTAGCTGACGATGCCTTTCTCCGGATCGCCGTCCCATGCCCCGAGAATGGTGTAGGTGTCTTCCCGTCCGGACTCTTCCCGGAGCGTGACGATGGTACCGATGGATACCTGGCCAATGTCTGGATTGGCGAAGTCCGTGCCGCGGGCAATGGCGAGGTCGCGTTCCGTATCCGCTCGCCGGCGCCCGAGGACGCGCTGCATTTCCTTGGCGGCCTTGAACTCGAAGTTCTCGCGGAGATCGCCGTAGCTGCGGGCGACGCTGATTTCCTTCACGTTCTCGGGAATCTTCTTATTCACGAGTTCATCGTAATCCCCTTTGCGCTTTTCGAGGCTCTCCCAGGAGACGATGAGCGTCTCCTGCTTCTGATCGCTCTCACCGGAGACCATGGACTGCATCGCGGGGTAAATGCGGATGATCCGACCGAGCAGGGAGCGCTTGTTCAGCTCCTCAAACACGGGCGTAAGCATGAGCTTGCGCATCACATCGCGGAGTTCTTCGTGCGTGGCCGTCTCGATGAGGTCGGGGAGCAGTTCCTTGTCGTTGAGGAGCAGATCGTGAAGGCGTCGATCGCGCTTCGTCTCGACGAATTGGTCACGCTCCAGCGCGCCCACGATGGAGCTGAGCAAGCGCGGATTCATCAGGCTGGCAAAGGTGCCGTCGCGCTCCTTGGCGAGCCAGCAGAGGACTTCGGAGGTGACGGAATGCTCGCGGATCGAGCGGTCGAGCGCGTTGAGCAGGGAGTCGAGTTTACCCTTTTCTTCGAGAGTGCGGGCAGCTTCGGCCGAGACACGAGTGCTGCTGCGCTGGACGAGCGTGAGCGCCTTGGCCGGCCAGTCGTCGCCGAAGGCAGTGACGAGTTCGCCGAGCACGCGCTTTTGTTTGGCGGCGGGCAGGTCGCCGATGAGTTCCGGCAGGCGCTTTTCCTCGTCGCGGAGAAACTGTGCGATGGTCGCGGCCTCCGGGCCGCTGGCGAGAGCGGGGACTTTTTCTACGATCTCATCTCGGGTGACGAGGAATTCGAGGGCATGCGAGGGGTTCAGCCGCTGATTCTTGCGAGACTGCTCTTCGGCAGCGACGAGCAGCGGCCGGATCGGGGATGGATCGCTGAACTCCGCGATGTTGCGCGAGATCTGGTCGAGGGCGCCGAGCTGGTCCTTGAGTTGGCGGGCAGCTTTGAAAGCGGCGAGAAACTCGTCGGTGCGGGCGACAGGCGCGTCGCGCAGCTCGATCGCCTCGAACGTTTCCGCCGCCACCGAGAAATGTCCGTCCTTCTTCAGCGCCTTCTTTGCGCCTTCCCACCAGCGCTTGAACTCCGCCTCGGAGAACACATCCGGGACGAGGATCTGCGTGATCTGGTCCTGCGTCGCTTTCCCGCCAAAGTTTCCGAGCAATCCGCGCACAAAGCCCACCGCGTCGTCCTTGGCCCGCTTCTTCACGCCCGCGAGATCTGCAGATTTTCGGGCCAGGATGTGATCGCCGGGAATCACCTGTAGAGACTCGGCCGCATACTGGAGCTGCATCGTGTGCCCCTTCTTGGTCTTGAAGTGGATGGTCATCTGACTGACCAGAAAATTCACCGAATCCACCTGGCCGAATCCCCAGCTCTTGTGGGTCACAAAAGTGCCCGGCTGGAGGTTTTCGAGGGCTGCCCCGAGGGCGGCAGTGAGTTTGCCGGACTCGACGGCTTTCTGGATTTCGGGATTCATGCGGGGGTCAAAAGTACGGACGGGTTCCTCTAGCTCCAAGACATATTTCCAGTCCTGCCTATTTTGCCCCCCCCGGTTTGGTTGCTCAGGATGAGAAATGGCCATCCCCAATGCGCCCGAGCGGCCGGGTCGCACGGGGCGGTTTCGCCCGACGATCTAGCACGGCGGCTGCTTTGATAAAGGGTTGAACACCCATTTTTCGGCCGCCTCCTCGCGAGTTCCGCCGCCCGCTCCGCCGGTCACTTTTATTTCCATGTCCACTGCCACGCTAAACTTTCCCGCCCCGATGCTGGAAGATGAAGCGAGCTTTCGACTGTTGTTTCACCAGCACCCGCTCCCCATGTGGGTGGTGGATCACCAGACGCTGGCCTTTCTCTCGGTGAACGATGCTGCAGTGGCACTCTATGGGTATTCGAGGGAGGAGTTCTTCGCTCTCACCATGGATCAGATCGCCGAGTCGGATGAGGGCGCGGTGGAGCCGGATCACGGGGGACATGAGGCCGGCCCAGCCCCGACCACGCCCTGGCGACATCGTCGGAAGGACGGCTCCATCCTCCGCGTGGAGAGCACCTGGCACGAGATTCCGTTCGGCGGCCGCGCTGCCGTGCTCGTTCTGGCCATTGATCGCACCCCGCAGTTTCTCGCCGAAGAGCGCAACCGCGAGCAGGCCCGCCTACTCGATCTCGCCGCCGATGCGATCATCGTCCGCGATCTCCGCCACCGCATCGTTTTCTGGAACCGCGGCGCCGAGCGCCTCTACGGCTGGAACGCTACGGAGGTCCACGAACAAAACGTCACTGAACTCTTTGCCAGCGATAACGAGGCGTATCTCACCGCGCAGGTCGCCCTGCTGGAGAACGGCGACTGGAGCGGGCAGTTCACTCACGAGTCGAAGGACGGCCGCAAGGTGGTGGTCAACAGCCGGTGGACGCTCGTCCGCAATGAAGAAGGCAAGGCGATCTCCGTGCTCGTCATCGATACCGACATGACCGAGCAGAAAAAGCTCGAGTTGCAATTCCTGCGCGCCCAGCGCCAGGAGAGCATCGGCACACTCGCCAGCGGTATCGCCCATGACCTGAACAACATCCTCTCCCCCATTCTCATGTCCGTGACGCTCCTGCGGCGCAGCATGAAGGAACCCGACCAGGAAAAGATGCTCAATATCGTGGAAAGCAGCGCGGAACGCGGGGCGGGCATCGTGAAGCAGGTGCTCACCTTCGCCCGCGGCGTAGAAGGCGAACGCGCGCTCCTCCAGCTCAAGCACCTGGTGAGCGAGCTGTCGAAAATCATGGCGCAGACCTTCCCGCGCAATATCGACATCCAGACGAATCTCCCCACCGAACTCTGGACGATCCTCGGCGACGCCACCCAGCTTCACCAGGTCCTGCTGAATCTCTGCGTGAATGCACGCGACGCCATGCCCGATGGCGGCACGATCTCGCTCAGCGCCGAGAATGTAACCGTGGACGAGCAACTCGCCCGCATGAACCCCGGCGCGCAACTCGGCCCGCACGTCCTCCTCCGTGCGACCGACACCGGCAGCGGCATGTCGCCCGAGACGATGGAGAAGATTTTCGACCCCTTTTTCACCACCAAAGAGGTCGGCAAAGGGACCGGCCTCGGCCTCGCGACCGTCGTCGGCATCATCAAAAGTCACGCCGGCTTCCTCAGCCTCCAGAGCGAGGTTGGCGTGGGTACTACGTTCCTAGTTTACCTGCCGGCCTCGGGCGAGGAAGGCGCTGCGGCCCGTGCGGAGACGCAAACTGCCGTCCGACTCGGGAAGGGCGAGCGGATTCTCGTGGTGGACGATGAACCGCCGATCCGCGAGGCGCTCGTGGGAACCCTCGAGTCCCACGGCTATCGCGCCTACACCGCCGAGGATGGTTCCGACGCGCTGGCCCTCTATTTCCAGCGCAAGGACGAGATCGACCTCGTGATCACCGACCTCGCCATGGCGCAGATGGATGGCATCGCGCTCGTCCGCTCCCTGCGCAAGGTGAACCCCAAGGTGCGCGTCATCGTCTCCAGCGGCCACCTGCAAAAGGAAGCGCAAGTCATCCTCAACAGCCTCGGCGTCACGACCTTCCTCGACAAGCCCTACACCGCCGACAAGCTGCTCCGCGCGCTCCGTGACGTGATCGAGGCGCCCGCCCCTGTGGCGCCGTAGCCGCGCCTGGGAGCGCTTCTTTCCCATCGACTCCGCCTCCGTCCTGGGGCACATCGTTTGACTCCCCGTCATGAAACGATTCCTCCTCCCACTCTTCTGCCTCGCCAGCTCCAGCTTCGCCGTCGAGCTGACCGGCGACTTCAAAGGCCCTTTCGGTCTCCAGCTCTACAGCCTGCGGGAGACCTTCAAGACCAACCCCACCGACGCACTCGACAAGACCAAGACCTACGGCTTCCCCATTGCCGAACTCTACAGCGGCATGCCGGTCGAGACCGAAAAGCTGAAGACGGAACTCGCCGCCCGCGGGATCACCGCGATCAGCAGCCACTTCGGCTACGACGCCCTGAAAAAGGACCTCGCCGGTGCGGTGAAGACTGCCCAGTCCCTCGGGCTAAAGTATGCTGGTGTTGCTTGGATCCCGCATCAGGTCGCCGAGTTTGGCGAAGCCGACGTCAAGCGCGCGGCGGCCGATTTTCAGGAGTTCGGCAAGGCCTTCAAAGCCGCTGGCATCCAGTTCTTCTACCACGTCCACGGCTATGAATTTCGTCCCGTGGCCGAAGGGGCGACCGACACCTTTTTCGACCTGCTCGCCCGAGCCACGGACCCCGAACTCGTCGCCTTCGAGATGGACGTCTTCTGGGTCGTGCATCCCGGGGCTGATCCCGTGAAACTCCTCCAGAAGTATCCCGGCCGCTGGGCGCTCATGCATCTCAAGGACATCGCCAAGACCGCCCGCACCGGCGTCTATACCGGCAAGGCGCCGCTCACCGATGACGTGCCGCTCGGCACGGGTCAGGTCCCGTGGCCTGCGGTGCTGAAGCAGGCCGCCGCGTCAGGCGTGAAGTATTACTTCATCGAAGACGAATCGCCCACCGTGCTGGAGGCCATCCCGGTCAGCATCCAGTATCTGCAGACGATCAAATTCTGAGCCGCCCCGCGGATCACGCCACTGACTCGATCTTCCACCCCTCGCGGTAGCTCTTGGTCAGCAAGGTGTTCGCTTCTTTCACGTTCGTGATGTGCAGCGACTTTGCATCCCAGACCAGCGTCTCGCCGGGGAAGCGCGTCGCTACGTTGCCGAGATGCACCGCTTCCGTCAGCGGACCCGCGTATTCAAAGGTATCCGTCGTTGCCGGGCCGCCGAGCGCCGCCTCCACCCACGCGTGGTAGTGGCTGGAGCCCGCCACTTTCTCGATCACCGGCGCCGTCGCGCTGTCGCGCAAATAAAGCTCCGGCATCGCCACGTGCGGGATGATCAGCGCGCCCGTTTCACCCAGCACGAGTGAGCCCGCTTGCGGCATTTTCTTGTCCGCCGGCAGCGTGGGAAAGAGCGACGCCTCGGGCAGCCGTCCGCCATCGTACCAAGTCACCGTCACCGTCTTGCCAGCGGTCAGCGGCGTGCCGGGGAAGACATAGCTCACCGTCTCCGCGCCCGGCCAGGTGTGCGGATTCAGGCCATCGTTGTCCGCGCGAATCGTCAGCGGATCTTTGATTCCCAGCGCGGTGAAAACGGGGTCGAGAATGTGGCAGCCGAAGTCGCCCATCGTCCCACCGCCGAAGACCTGCCAGTCGCGCCACTTACGGGGGTGATAGACATCCGCCGCATATTCGCGGTGCGCCGCCACGCCCAGCCACTTGTCCCAGTCCAGCGTCTCCGGCACCGGCGCGAAGGATGGTGGCTCGGTTAGCTTCGTATAGCCATTGCCGCGGTTGCCCTGCCACGCGTGCACCGCCGTTACTTTCCCGATCGCGCCATCGCGGAGCAGCTTCACCGCCGTGCGATAAGCCTCGTGGGAATGAATCTGGTTGCCCATCTGCGTCGCCACCTTCGATTTCGCCGCCTGGAGCCGCATTTGCCGCGCTTCCCACACCGTGTGGGTCAGCGGCTTCTGCACATAGACGTGTTTGCCGCGCCGCATCGCATCCAGGGCCAAGAACGCGTGCATGTGATCCGGCGTGGAGACGATCGCCGCATCGAATGTGTCGCCCAGCTTCGCGAACGCTTCGCGCGCATCGACGAAGTGCGGCACGCCCGGGAATTTCGCATCCGCCTTGTCGAAGCGCGTCGAGTCGATGTCGCAGAAGCCCACATATTTCACCTTCGCGTGCGAGCCGATCTCCGCGATGTCCGAGAAGCCCTTGTTCGAGCAGCCCACCGCGACGATCTGCAGGTTCGAGTTCGGATTCGCCGCGCGCAGGATCGCGGGAAAGCCGATGGCGGCGACCGTAGTGGTTTTGAGGAAAGAACGGCGCGTGATGTTCATGGGGATCATTGGTGGAAGTTGAAAATGGGAACCCGCCGCCGCCGAGGGCCTTAGAGTATGTACCAAAA
>Ga0105048_10019033_pt1 | contig 10538 bp, 11 predicted proteins | sample MAT05_FD_78382 | JGI IMG/M metagenome (GOLD analysis project Ga0105048, IMG submission 78382) | Freshwater microbial communities from Lake Fryxell liftoff mats and glacier meltwater in Antarctica - MAT-05 | ecosystem: Environmental > Aquatic > Freshwater > Ice > Liftoff microbial mat | place...
GACTTACCTTATATGATAAACCGTAAGACACGTGCGCCGCGCGCTAACGCAGTCCCTGTGAGCAGGTCTTGTCCGGCGCGCAAGGGCGCCTAAACTCGTGGTGCGGCCGAGCGGCAACGCTCGTCCCCCTCAATCGTCCCAGGGATGTGACCCCCCGTCGTATCCTGACCTTGGCTCTATTGGCGCTCAGCGCCGCCGCCTGCACCGGCGCCACCAAAGGCATGCCCCGCGGATGGCCCAAGGTGGTCCTCGCCGCCGACTCCTCATGCCCCACCGTCGCCGGTCGCTATTTCGATTCGTCGGAGCCCATCTCCCTGCTCATGGCCAAGCTGCGCGTGCCGTACGACAGCACCAACGCCGACCAGGCGTACTTCGAGCTCGCGGGCAATGCCGACCAGGGGCTCACGGTGACGGTGGTGTACCGGGACAGCGTGTCGAGCACGGGTGCCATGCAGAAGGGCAGTGCGTGGTCGGGCGACTACTACTGCGACGGTGGCTGGCTGCGTATTCCCGATGGGAGTGCGCTCTCGCACTGGGATCAGGACATGAAGACGCGCAACTTCTTTCCCAAGCGTCACGCCATGCAAATCGCCCGGAACACCGACGGAGCGCTGGTGGCTCGCGTCGACTTCACGGACTACGACGAGATCACCGTCTGGTGCGGCGACGGGTGCAAGGGGATCCCCATTCCGGGCACCTTCACCACGAAGTCGGTGTGGACGATGGCCGAAAAGTTCGACCCCGAACTACCCACGCCGGTGGCGCGCGCGCGACAGCAGATCATCGATCAGGACGAGGCGGCGCTGGCCCAGGCAAAGACCGACCGCCTGTATCAGGAGGAACAGGCGCTCGAGAACGGGCCCGTTGATCCTCAGGAGGCCATCGTTCGCACGCGCGCACTCTCGGCCTTGGTGCCCGGCATGCTGCTGCGCGGTGTGAGCTCGCGCGGCGCGGGCTGGCATTTGAGCGTGGAGTTCGACGAACTGTATCAGCTGGAGCAGTTCATGGAGCGTCTACAAGGGTCTGGTCCGGTGGCCGAGTTGAAGGTGGCGCCGTTGTATCGCACACGCACGACCACAGGACGCATGACCGACGTGGTGTTTATTCGCTACGAGTGAGGGTGACTTGCCGTCCTGCGTGGTCGCGTAGAGGTGTCTTACATGGCCTCCCCGATGTTCGACGTCAGCCAGCTCTGCTCGGAAGGGCGAACGCAGCTCGCCGAGGACCGGTGGGACAATCTGCCGGATTGGCAAATACTGCTGTCGAAGGCCCAGCAAGCGGACTGATTGCCGGCAACGCGGTTCTTCACGAGATTTCAAGTGTGAGCGATCCGTCCGATATTCGTCCCGATGCCCAGCGCTTGGTCGATCAGCTTCCCGCCGATGCGAACTGGGACGACCTCGCCTATCAAATATTCGTGCGACAGGCCATCGATCAGGGCGTCGCCGACGCGGACGCTGGGCGCATCGTCGAGCATGAGGTCGCGTTGGCGCGCGGGCGAACGCGTATTCGCCGCACCTCCTGATGTGGTCGCTCCGATGGACGGAGCGTGCAGTCGCACTTCTCGAAGCCATCGTTGCCTACATAAGTCCGACCTCGCCGGTCTACGCCGAGGGGTAGTCGCCCGAATCGATCAGCGGTTGCCATTGGCGCGCGTACAGCCACAGATCGGAAAGCCGGTGGCGGAGATCGACGACATTTCGATCCGCGAGTTGGTCGTTCCGCTGTATCGCGTGTTCTATTGGACGAAACCATCGAAGTCTTGGCGATCGTTCATGAACGTCGCCACCTTCCGAACACGTTGTAGCCACCGCTCATCGCGACGGATCGAAGGAAGAGCTCCGCAGCGCGTGGAAGCCGCGCAACTGGACCGCATCAGGCGCGTGTGATCGCACCGCACCGCGAGCGCATAGTTCCGAGAAAACATCTGTCAGTGGTCGCTGGTATGTTCAAGGAAACCCGAGCCCGGAGAATCCTATCGTTACGCCGTCTGAACTCCTCAACGCGTTGGCCTTTGCCGCCCACAAGCATCGGCTACAGCGCCGGAAAGATCCGGACGCGTGCCCGTACATCAACCACCCGATTGCGCTCGCTGCGGTCCTCGCCGATGTCGGTGACGTATCCGATCGCGTGACGCTGCTCGGCGCGATCCTGCATGACACCGTCGAGGATACCGAGACGACGTTCGGGGAGATCGAGCACGCGTTCGGCCCCGAGGTTCGGCGTGTGGTGGAGGAAGTGACCGACGACAAGCGACTGCCCAAGGCGGAGCGAAAACAATTGCAGGTGGAGCATGCCGCACACATCTCCGATTCAGCAAAGCTGGTCAAGCTCGCCGACAAGATCTGTAACGTGCTTGACGTGGCACAATCGCCGCCGGCGGATTGGTCAGTCGCGCGACGCCTCGAGTACCTCGAGTGGAGCGAACGCGTGGTCGCGGGCTGCCGTGGTGTGAACGAGGTACTCGAACGCCATTTCGATGACGTGCTGTCGAAGGGACGAGCGATTTGCACGAAGCCTATCGCAACACCACCGGCGTGTTGATCGCGGGCACGCGCGTGAGTGCCAACGCCGCCACCTTCACGCCAATGTTCCGGCCCGCCGTGATGTAAAACCGGTAGTGCAGCCCAGCGTAAATGCGCGAGATGCCGGCCTCGACCACCGCGTATCCATCATCGCCTTCGATGACGGTAAGAGACCCGACAGCACGGGCGTGGAGATCGATGGGTCGATCTGATACGGGCGGCGGTCAGGGCGCGCACTTCGGCCAGGTCGGCGGCAAATGCGGCTGAGGTGACCGCAGACGGAGCCACGTCTGCGCGATCCGGGCGGCGCGGTTCGTTATAGCAGCGGCAGCTTTCTGAACGACAGTATTCTCATCCTCGACAGCTTCGGCCAAGAGAGACTGACGTGGCGCTCGATCAACGACGGACCGTCGCACGCGCTCACGCAGCTCGACACGTTTCGTCACGACAGTGTGCATCTGCGACCGTTCGCGCTGGGTGATGATCGCACGATTGTCTTTATTGTGGCGCGCGGTCGCTCCGGACCGGGGGCCCTGAGCGGTGAATTGGCGCTCGCCCGCCTCGATCCCGGCGCCCGGACACCGGTCACGCACACGCCACTCGGCATCGACGCGCAGATCGCCTTCGCGTATCACGATGGGTGGATTCTCTGTATCCGGCGTGATGCGCGCGCGCTCATGGCGACTCGACTCGATCTGGCATCGTCACGCAAAGTCGGGCGGCCGGTCGTGGTGCTCGAGCAAGAGGGTGGTGGCATCGATGCGGCGCGGCTGGCTACCCATGTGACGTTGCTGTATTCGCACCGCGTGATGCCACAGAACGCACCAGTGCTCGTGGATTCGACGGGAGCGGCCACACCACTCGTAGTGGGACTGAGCGGAGTGTTCATGAATCCGCGCGTGTCACCCGACGGACGTCGCGTCGCGGTGCAGCGTGCGAGCGCCGAAGGCACGGACGCGTGGGTCTACGACATCTCGAACGGCGCACAGGCTCGAGTGACACGCTCGGGCTCCGTACTCGGGCCGGCGTAGGGGCCGGACGGACGCTCGCTGGTGTACGGCTCGACCGTTGATGGGCGCGATGCGCTCTGGCGAATACCAGTAGACGGTAGTGGGCGTCCCGAGCTACTGACGGAAGCGTCAGGGGCTGTTCGCGGCCAGCCCGAGCGGGGAGCCCAACCTGCTGCTCTTTCAGCGTCGCGTGAATGGCGTGTGGAGTATCTGGCGGGCGCCGATGTCCGGCGAACTCGAACCGCAAGTCGCTGATGTATGCCGAGGTGACGGGTGGTACGTCACCGACCATTGCGCGTCGACGTATGCTCTTCGCCGACACATTCGACGGTGACATGCCGATGCCGCATCGCAACTACGACGTCATGCCCGATGGTCGGCGGTTCGTGATGATTGCGCCCACGGGTGACTCAGCGCCGCAGACCATTGTGGTGCTCGATTGGATGCAGGAGCTGCGCGCACGACTGTCGGCGAACAAGTAGTTCGCAATCCCGAGACCTGACCTGTCAGCGAATCCTCAACAGGTCATACGAGTTTGACAGTTACCGCCGCTTTCCAGTGACCGCGATCCACTCTTCGAGCGCGACCACCCGCGGATGGGTTGCACCGTAACCATAGCGCATCGGGCGCCGTGACCGCTGTGCAAGTGCAACCGCGCCCGTGGTGTCGCCGAGTGCCAGCACCGCACGTGCCTCGGCGGCGAACGCGTTGCCGACAAAGGCGCTCTGCGCCAACGCGAGCGAGTCGACACTTGCGGCCTCGCCCGCATCGTGCGCTAGTGTCGCGGCCAAGCGCGCATTACTGGTGGCCAGCGCGTACTCGCTGGCTCGCACCAGCGCGGGTGACATCCAGCTTTCGTTGCGCTTCGATGGCGTGTATCCCGCCGACCGAAGGAATCGTTGCACCGAATCGAGGGCGAGTGCGGTCTGCCCGGTCGCGTCGAGCAGTGCGCCGTGCAGCAGCACCGGCTGCATAAGACTCCGTGGTCGCGGTGGCATCTGTGCGATCATGGGCGCCAGTGCCGTGTTCATGCGCAGCGCATCGTCCACGCGTCCGGCGCGTAGTACCGCTTCGCCAAGCGCGACGCGCGCTTCGAGGATCAAGGGGGGCGGCAAGTGTCGCGCGGTGTCACGGACAATCTCATCGGCGAGACGACGGACACTGTCCGCCATTTCCATTCGCTGATACGACAGCATGGCGCGCACGAGCAGCGGCGCCGGGACCTCCGCCGTACTACCCGCAGGGTGCACGCGCGCAATCTGCGTCTCGAGCATGGATCGCGCGGTCATGAATTCGCCGACGGACAGTAGCGTAAAGGCCAAATTGGACGTGATGACCAGGTACCCTTCGGACTCTCCCTTCCCGCTTCGGGACATGGACGCCACGAGCTTTGCCTGTACGACCGAGGCTTCGCGCGGATAGCCACTCTGGAGAAGGACACTGGCCAGATTGTTGAGCGAAACATCGTAGTTGCTGCTGAGGGTGTCACCGATGCCCTCGGATACCCCGACCGATGCTCGCAGGCGGGTGACCGCCGAATCGAACTCCTGCCGCAACACGAAACGAGCGGCCGTAGCCGTGTTGCACGCAATCTCCGCCGGCGCCGCACCGCCCGGACTCGCGGCGAGCAGCTTCGTAGCCTTCGCCAGCTCTGCCTCTGCCGAGTCGATGCGCTCGGATCTGAACATCACCCACGACGCCAGGCATCGGTTCTGCGCTTCGGCAAGCGGGTCGTCGGCAATCCGCGATTGCTCGGCGGCCTGTAACTGCAGCGCAGACTGCTTCCTAAGGTCGTTCATCGTGCCGTACCGATCCGCCAGCATCGCCAGCACCCTCGAGTGGATCTTCGGCTCGTTGCGGAACTGCTTGGCGACCATCTCCTGAATGCGCGCAAGTCGCTGGTCTTCGGTCAGCGTACCGTCCCCCGATTCGACGAGCGTGAGCAGTTGCAACTGCACATCGCTGATCGCCGAAGCGTATCGCTCGTTCAGTGTGGCCGCGTCTCGCTCCTGCTGCGCAATGCGCATCTGATTGCGAGAGACCACGGTCGCGCCGAGCAAGGCGACCGCCACAGCAGTACCTGCCGCCACGGCAATACGGTTGCGTCGCACGAAACGTGAGAGCCGATACCATGTGGCGTCGGCGCGTACGCTCACCGCTTCATGGGCCAGATAGCGCCGGAGATCGTCGGCGAACGCCGCGACGGACAGATAGCGTTCGGCCGGATTCCTCCTGAGCGCGTGCGCCAGAATGTTGTCCAGGTCACCGCGGTACTGCCGACTTAGGCGGTCGGTCAAACTTCCCCTTCGCTCGGCGGCGATACGCACGTCATTCGCGGTGCGCGCGTTCGTGGACTTGATCGCTTCGCTGACGGGCATGGCGTTGCCATCGAGAATGGCGCGAAACGTTTCAGCCTGTGTGGTGGCACCCTGGGCCGTAGGATGCGCGCCGGACAACAGCCGGAACAGCAATACACCCGCCGCGTACACATCAGTGCTCGTGGTGATCGTTTCGCCACCGATCTGCTCTGGCGATGCATACGCCGGGGTCAGCGCGCGACCGCCCGTTGCCGTGAGCATCTCCGCGTCATCGCCTTCGAGCAGCTTGGCGATGCCGAAGTCGAGGAGCTTCACCTCGCCCGCAGCCGTGACGAGAATGTTCGCTGGCTTGAGGTCGCGATGAATGATCAGATTCGCGTGGGCGTGGGACACCGCGTCGAGCACACGCAGAACGAGCCGGATTCTGTCGTCCGGCGTGAGCGCGTTGGCGTCACAGTACTCGTCGATCCAGACGCCTTCGACATACTCGAGCACGAGGTACGGCTGTCCGATCGTCGAGATTCCCGCGTCCAGCAGCCGCGCGATATTGGGGTGTGACAACTTCGCCAGGATGTTGCCTTCGCGGCGAAACCGGATGTCCGCGCCACCACCGACGAGCGAAATGTTGAGCAGCTTGACCGCGACCGACCCTTCAAAGCGCCCATCGCTTCGGTGGCCCAGCCACACCTGTCCCATGCCGCCGTGTCCAAGCGGTCGGTCGAGCACGTAGTGACCGAGTGCCATGCCCGCCAGCGTAGGCGGTTGATTGCCGAGCACCGTTTCCTGGATGTTCTGCTCGAGAAATCCCGCGGCATCGGCCGAGATTTCGCGCGCGAGGAACTCTTCCACCTGCGCGGCCAACTCAGGGTCTGTCGTGCGCAGTGCGATCAAGTACTCGCCGCGCGCCGACTCCTCGAGCTCGAGGGCGGAATCTACAGCTGGTCGCAATCGCTCCCAGGTACGCTTGTCGTATTGCACTAGAGCTCCGATGGTGGAACCGCGTTGCCGAGGGCCTGAACAAATGAAAACAAACATGGCCTCCTTGCGCACTTCGTGCTGATATCGGGGTGGGTGTAGTCACTGCGACGAATAAACCCTCGTGATGCGCACCACACCATGCTATGTTCTGCGCTCGCCGCTCAGCATCGTGCAGCGCCCGCAGGGTATCCGCTTCCTCTCGCATCACCACCGCATGGACGATAGCATCGCCGAACTCATTCGTGACGCGGATTCGGGTGACCGGACCGCCGCCGACCGCTTGTTCACGGCCATGTATGCCGATCTCCATCGCCTCGCGGAACGCCAGCTGTCACGCCACAGTGGGCAGCTCACCCTCGGCACTACGACGCTGTTGCACGAGGCATACATCAGTATGGCCGACCGAGAGGGCGCGTCGTATCCCGACCGCGCGCACTTCATGGCGTACGCCTCTCGCGCCATGCGCGGGCTCGTGATCGACTACGTGCGCAACCGCCGGGCACAGAAGCGGGGCGGCGAGTTCCATATCACCGGCATCGACACGTCCACGCCCGCGGCATCCACCGACGGCCCTGACCACCTCGAGGCGCTCGGCGAGGCGCTGAATGGCCTCGCCGAGTTGGATCGTCCCCTCGCCGAATTGGTGGACCTGCACTTCTTTTGCGGCTTCGCCTTTGGCGAGATTGCCGCGATGCGTGGGGTGTCCGAACGCACGGTGTACCGCGACTGGCGGAAGGCGCGCCTCCTCCTGCGTCGCACGCTGCTGGACGAAGAACCCGATCCGGGCGCCCTCGAGCCGGGCTGATGTCAGTCCGGCCCGGTGTTTTCCGATTTCGCTGGTAAGCGGTCACGTCACGGAGCCGCGCCACACGAACTCGGAGCACCGCATGTTCAATTTCTCACGCCGTTTACAGAGCGCCATCCAGCCGATGTGCCAACGTGCGCTCGAGCTCGACGCGTCGGAGCGCGAGGCCTGGCTGGAAGAACTCCGCGCCGACTGCCCCACGGTGGCTCGGGAATTGGAGCGGTTGCTACAGCCGATGCTCCAGCAACCGCTGGAATCACACTCCGCGTTCGGCACGACGCGGGCGACGAGCATGGTCGCGCCCGGCTCGCCCGAACATCTCGGCCTGCGCTACTGATCGGCGCGTTATGGCCGTGCCGCCGGGCAACGGCCGGCGGTGTCAGCTCCCGCCGTCCGTTTCCGATCTCCCAAGCAGGGGAGTTCTGAGCGAGACGGACAACGGGGGCGTCATGTCGGGCATAGTCATGGTGACGAGCGTGGGCGTGTGTATGGCGATGCTCTATGTGGTGCTCGCGGTCGTCGTCGCACACCTCTTTACCACGCCGCGTCGCGTGCAGCCCGCAGCGCACGACGGCACCATCTACGAGCGGGTGCAGTTCAGCGCACGTGGCGAATCACTGCAACTGGTCGCCTCTTATCGGCGCGCACCGAACGCCACGGGCGTGGTCATCCTCGCGCACGGGCGCGACGCCTGCCGAGGCGATGAACTACGCGGAACGACGGTGTCGCTCGTGCTCGAGCTGGCCTCGCGCGGTTTGAGCGTGATCATGATAGACCTGCGCGGACACGGCGAGAGTGATCGCGCCCGGCTCACCTTCGGACATCGCGAGCGCCGTGATATCCTCGGAGCCGTCGACTTTCTGCTGAATCGTGGCTACGAACCAGGCCGCATCGGCGTACTCGGCGCCTCGATGGGAGGCGTGAGCGCGATTGCCGCCGCCGCTGACGAACACGCCATTGGCGCCTTGGTGACCGATAGTGCCTTTGCCTCGCTGCACGAGGTGCTCTCCGCGCAGTTCACCCGTCTCACGCACCTTCCCACGTTCCTGCTGTCGGGTGCGCTGCTCGCGGCGCGTGTGCTGACTGGTGAAGATCTGCTGCGCGACCCGCCCGCCCAGAACATGTTGCGCCTGCGCGGCCGGCCCACGCTGGTGATTCACGCCAGAAACGACCCCTTCGTGCCGGTACAGCATGCGCGCGTGTTGGCGATGGCCGGAGAAGGCACCATGTGGATTACGTCGGGTTCTCGACATCTGTGCTCGTTCGGTATGGCGGGCCGCGAGTATCTCGACAATGTCGGCGGCTTCTTCGCGCAACACTTGTGCGCTGACGTTTTGCCGACCGTAGCGATGATGCACCCGATGGCCAGTGTCGCATGAGGTCGACTACCCATTCGCGAGAGGCGTCGGTCTAACGGTCGCGGCCACGCTTACGCAGTTTGCGATACGAGGTGCGCTGCGACCGCCAATACTTCTCTGATCCCGGCCCGCTCCGAATATCGCACGCTTGCTCGACGCCGGGGTGACCGAGGCCGGTCAGCCGTACTTGGTGATGGAGTACGTGGAAGGCGTGCCGCTCGATGTGTACGCGCAGCAGCAGCAACTCACGCCAACTGCGCGCATTCGCCTCGTGCAACAGGTGCTGGAGGCGATCAGTCATGCGTATGCGCAACTGATTGTGCATCGCGACCTCAAGCCGTCGAACATTCTCGTGCGTCCAGACGGGCGGGTCACGCTGCTCGACTTCGGCATTGGCAGGCAACTCATTCTCTCGCCAACCGCGGCCGAATCCACCGTGACCGAGGCCGGGGCGCGCGCGCTGACGCCGCTGTTCGCATCGCCGGAGCAACTGCGTGGTGATGCGATCGGTACCCCAGCGACACGTACAGCGCGGGCGTGGTGGCGTATCAGCTCCTGACAGGCGTGCATCCTACGGCCGGTGAGGGTAAAACGACGGGCGATATCATACGCTCCACGCTCGAGACGGAGCCGCGTCGAACTGAGCTCGGCGATCTCGATACCGTTCTTCGAAAGGCGCTCAAAAAGAACCCGTGCGCGCGCGTCCCGACGCGTTGAGCTATCGGATGCGTCGATTCGTGCAGCGTAATCGGGTCGGTGCGATCAGGCGCTCTTTCAGTTGGAACGCGCGGAAACGATTCGCCAATTTCAGACCGTGCTGCTGTCGCAGATCAGCACGACCCCACTCAATCTGAAGCAGCTGTTGGACAAGGGTGTGCAGACGTTCGAGGCGGGGCAGACCACCGATCCGCGCATCACGGTATCACTCTTGACGAACTTCGCGGATCGCTATTCGGAGCTCGGACGCCCGGAGCAGGAACTGTCGCTCTTGCTCCGCGCCGATTCCGTTGCTCGCACATCCCAGGACGCGTCAACGAAGTTCGCCACGGCATGTACACTCGCGCTTCACTATGCCGACCAGGATGAAATCGATCCCGCACAACGTGAGATACAACGGAGCGACGTCATCGCCGCCGCTACCGATGGGGACATCGTACCTCTGGACCACGTCACCTGTTTGATGGTGCGCGCGCGGGTACTCGACGAGCAGAACGTGCCGGACTCGGCCCTGGTCCTTACCCGACAACCCGTCGCCACGCTCGTGGCGGCAGGGCGCGACAACACCATGCAGATGAGCAGTACGCGCGTCGCGCTCGCCGGGCGTCTCGGTGACCTCAATTTCGCCCGGGAAGCCGTTACCGAACTGGAGTTACGACGACGCGCGTTGGCCCGTATGGGTCTTGATGGCTCGCTCCCGTCCTTGGCGGTCCTGGCCAACCTCACCAATGCACAAAGTACGCTCGGCGAACGTGTAGCCGTGCTTCCGGTGTTACGTCGGGTGAACGAGCTGCTGCGATCTGCCGACTCGGCAACCGGTATCAATC
>Ga0105048_10019034_pt1 | contig 10538 bp, 9 predicted proteins | sample MAT05_FD_78382 | JGI IMG/M metagenome (GOLD analysis project Ga0105048, IMG submission 78382) | Freshwater microbial communities from Lake Fryxell liftoff mats and glacier meltwater in Antarctica - MAT-05 | ecosystem: Environmental > Aquatic > Freshwater > Ice > Liftoff microbial mat | place...
GGATTGTACAGCACTGCAAATAGTGGAGATATTAATGCTGACTGTAATGGAGCAGCTAATATTCTTAGAAAGGTAGCGGCAACACTGGGATTAAATCTAAGTGGAGTCAGTAGGGGTGCTTTGACTACGCCCTTAAGGTTCAGATTCTGGACTCTTAAAGAATCCCACGCTCTTTAGACGTGGGAGTGTCAATAACTACTGAAATCACTCTAATTTTGCTAGATCCTATGGCTAAAAATCTTCCGGTTTCTTTATCCTCCAATGGTTTTTTAAAGGGTTCTTTTCTTAGAGTTGCTCTGGGCGCGATCGCCTGCTTTGGGCTAGTCGTAAGCCTACAGATGCCCCGCCTCCAGCAAATTCTCTCCGCCAAAGATGCTCCAGATCTAGTAAAAATAAAACAAGAGTTGGCAGCAGAAGAAGTCCGACTCCAGCTATGGCGGAAGATGCCTAGTTTTGGCTTTGACAATTTACTTGCTGGCTGGGTATTTCTACAATTTAACCAGTATTTTGGAGATATACCAACCCGGGATCAGACTGGTTCTAGTCTAAGTCCGAAATATTTTGAAGTCATTGTCAACCGCGATCCTAAATTTTTGGGAGCCTATATTCCCCTGTCTACAAGTATTTCCCTCTACGCAGCCCAACCGGAGAAATCCATTGCCCTCATGGATCAAGGGCTAAAATCTATGCAGCCCCAATCTCCACCCCGTTCCTACATTATTTGGCGGCTGAAAGCCATAGACCAACTTTTATTTCTGGGGGATGGAATAGGAGCAAAACAATCTTTTTTGACTAGTGCTGCTTGGGCAAATAGCAATCCAGATCAAGAATCTAAAGAGTTGGCAGCACTTTCTCAACAAACGGCTCAGTTTTTAGAAAAAAATCCCAAGAGTAAAAATGCTCAGGTTATTGCCTGGTCTATGATCTTGAGCACTGTTCCCGATGAGCGCACCAAGAAAATTGCTAAGGAGCGTCTAGAATCTTTAGGTGCAAAATTCGTTACTAATCCTGATGGTTCTACTGGTATCATCAGCCCTCCCGGAGATTAGAGAGGAATGTTTTGAAGCACGAAATATCTCAAAATATTTTCAGCCCTAAGGTTGAGATTAGGAGGATTACTGGTTTGGAGTTTTAGAGGAGGTGGCGATCGCAGATTCGACCCTAGGATTTATGATTTTCCCAAGGTCTGCGGATTAATGCCAGTAAAGCAAGTTATAATATGTAACAAATTAGAAACAAATTTTTACTATGAGTAATCCTGTAATCCATGCTTTTTTTGTGGGTAGAGCGATCGCCCAAGTTCTTAATAACCACCTCGGAGATTCCTTAACTCATGCCATGAGTGAGTTGGGCAAATTTGACGCTGAGCAAAGAGAACGACTCCACCAGTTCACTCAAGAGGTACTAGAAAGAGCGCAGCAGGAACAGGAAGCCGCTACAGGGCTGCATTCTCCTAATAGCTCTACTGCTAACCCCTCTAAGGTTGACCTACAAGTAACCATTGATGAACTGAGGGCAGAAATTGCCCGGTTGCGATCGGCTCTCCAAAATTATCGCAACCACTCCGTCTCCTAGTTATCAGTCCAGAATTACCTGTCCAGAGCTATCTGTCCAGCAACTTTCTCCTGTCCTTGAATTAATGCCCCCTAATACCACTCAATTTTTAAGGAATAACTGTGCCTGCTGTACCTGATCAAGCTGTCAACCCCCAACCTTATCGGGAAATAGCCTCTTCTAATTCCCTCGTCAGTCCCCCGATCAATCCCAAGCAGTATCGGTGGAACCGAGAAAAATATTCCCGTAAACGCCGCTTCTTTGATATCTGGACTTTTGTAGGCAACCTGATGACAGGGCTATGGATAGATGGCAAATCTTGGAGTTATCAGGGTGGTATAACTGAAGCCAAAAAAGTTATCAGAAGAAAGAAGCAAGCTATTTGGATTAGGGAAACCCTGTTGAACTTAGGGCCAACCTTCATTAAAATAGGACAACTATTTTCCACTCGAGCAGATCTCTTCCCTAGTGAGTATGTAGATGAGTTAGTTAAGCTCCAAGACCAAGTGCCTGCTTTTGGCTATGAGCAAGCAGCCATAATCATTGAGCAAGATATGGGCAAGCCGGTGGAGAAACTATTTAGTAGTTTTGATCCCGTTCCCCTAGCTGCGGCTAGCTTAGGGCAAGTCCACCGAGCAAAATTAACCACCGGAGAGATGGTAGTCGTCAAAGTCCAAAGACCCGGACTAAAACAGCTTTTTGCGATCGATCTAGATATCCTCCGGGGGATCGCCCGATATTTTCAGAGTCACCCTAGTTGGGGAAAAAATCGGGACTGGATGGGCATTTATGATGAGTGCTGCCGCATCCTGTGGGAAGAAATTGATTACCTTTCAGAAGGTGCTAACGCAGATACTTTCCGGCGTAACTTTCGAGAGTATGACTGGGTAAAAGTCCCTCGGGTTTATTGGCGCTACGCTTCACCGAGAGTGTTGACCTTGGAATACATGCCGGGGATCAAGATCAGCCATTATGAAGCCCTAGAAACTGCGGGGCTAGACCGGAAATTATTAGCTCAGTTAGGAGCAAGGGCTTATCTCCAGCAGTTATTAAATGATGGGTTTTTTCATGCCGACCCTCATCCGGGAAATATTGCGGTAGATACCGATGGAGCTTTAATTTTCTACGATTTTGGCATGATGGGTAGAATTAAGGCTAATGTGCGGGAGGAACTTATGGAGGCGCTCTTTGGGATCGCCCAAAAAGATGCCGATCGCATAGTGTCTTCCCTCCTCAAACTGGGTGCTTTATCTCCCATGGATGATATGGCTCCGGTACGGCGATCGATCCAGTTCATGCTAGACACCTTCATGGATAAGCCCTTTGAAAACCAATCTGTAGCCGAAATCAGTGATGATCTCTACGAGATTGCCTACGATCAGCCATTTCGATTTCCCGCTACTTTTACCTTTGTCATGCGGGCTTTTTCTACCCTAGAAGGGGTGGGTAAAGGCTTAGACCCAGAATTTAACTTTATGGAGGTAGCAAAACCCTTTGCTATAGATATTATGAATGGAAATGGGATTGAGAATAATAGCTTTATTAATGAGATTGGTCGCCAAGCGGCTCAGATGAGTAATACAGCCTTGGGACTCCCCCGGCGGATTGAAGATTCCCTAGATAAACTGGAGCGGGGTGATATCCGGGTTCGGGTGAAGGCAGCAGAGTCCGATCGCCTGTTAAGAAAACTTAATAGTATGCAGCAAGCTACTAATTACACAATTTTAATCGGTACATTTACGGTGTCGGCAACTATACTATTTGTTAGCGACAAGGTAGTGTTAGCTTTACTATTAATTGGTTTAGCAATATTAGTAGGGTTTATACTAGTCCGATTGTTACGCAAAATCGATCGCTTCGATCGGATGTCTTAGGGTTGCTATAGTTTACCTAAGCATTATTAAATTAATAGTTTACGCAGTGGATAGTCTATGAAATTTAACTCCACGGGTTTGAGCGATCCGGGAATGGTCAGAAAATCTAATCAAGATAGCTTCTTTCTTGATCCAGAAGGCAACTTTTTTCTGGTAGCTGATGGCATGGGTGGTCACGCTGGCGGCGAAGAGGCAAGTCGATTAGCCACTGAAGTGATCCAAAAACACCTCCGGGAACGTTGGCGATCGTGGGCAGACTCAGAAACTCTCTTGACAGAAGCAGTTCAAAAAGCCAACGAAGCAATTCTTCAAGACCAAGAGGCTTATCCAGAACGGGCAGATATGGGTACTACCTTAGTAGTGGTTCTGTTCCATAATGGCAAGTATTGGCTGACCCATATTGGCGACTCCCGCATTTATCGCCTCCGGGGGGAAGTCTTAGAGCAGCTTACGGAAGATGATACTTGGGTAGCCCGAGCAATGAAGGTGGGAGATTTGACTCAAGATGAGGCAAGAGTTCATCCGTGGCGACATATCCTATCTAAGTGCTTGGGTCGGAAAGACCTTGCTTCTGTGGTGGTGCAATCCATGGATCTGCAGGTGGGCGATCGCCTCTTACTATGCAGTGATGGTCTCACCGAAGAATTAGATTATGAATCTATTCTTAGCCACCTCAAGCCTCCCGCGTCCTGCCCTGAGGCTGCCGAGTCCTTGGTTAGCGCAGCCAAAGAACATGGTGGCAAAGATAACATTACTGTGGTAATTGTCGAGGCAGAAAGTTAAGGATTTTAGTAGTCCTAAAGAAGTAATGATTTTTTTGGTAAGGATGCCCCCCGCAGCGCAGGGGACATCCTTAAGGCTTTAGCACTATCAAGATTTTTACTAATTACCCTTGGGGAACTTAATTTAAGTTCCTATAGAATTTTTGAAAATTTAATCCATCAAGGCTCATGGACAACATTTAGAAGGCAGAATTAGTTGCATAATAGATGATTGTTGTTCTTATAGAGAAAAAAATGGGTCGTGCTACAAAAGTTGTTTTAGCCTATTCTGGCGGTGTCGATACCTCCACCTGTATTCCCTACCTCAAAGAGGAATGGGGCGTGAAAGAAGTCATTACCCTAGCAGCGGATCTAGGGCAGGGAGATGAATTAGAACCAATTCGGGAGAAAGCCCTCAAGTCTGGGGCGAGTATTTCTTTGGTTGCCGATGCTACGGAACGGTTTGTGACAGAGTACGCTTTTCCTTCTATTCAGGCTAATGCTCTCTACGAAAATCGCTATCCTTTGTCCACAGCCCTTGCTAGACCATTGATTGCGAAATTATTAGTAGAAGCAGCAGCAGAATATGGAGCAGATGCGGTTGCTCACGGTTGTACTGGCAAAGGTAATGATCAAGTGCGGTTTGATGTGTCGATCGCCGCTCTCAACCCCAAACTCAAAGTCCTAGCTCCCGCAAGGGAATGGGGTATGAGTCGGGAACAGAGCATTGCCTACGGGGAAAGATTTGGCATTCCGGCTCCGGTGAAAAAATCTTCTCCCTACAGTATCGATCGCAACCTCTTGGGTAGAAGCATTGAGGCGGGGATTCTGGAAGATCCTAATGTGGAGCCACCAGAAGAAATTTATCTCCTGACCAAATCTATTGCCGCTGCCCCCGATACTCCCGAATACGTGGAAATCGGCTTTACCCAAGGTATACCTACTAGCCTGAATGGCAAAACTTTAGCTCCCGTAGCTTTAGTTAGCCAGCTTACAGAGATGGTGGGGAATCATGGTATCGGGCGGATCGATATGATGGAAAACCGTCTAGTGGGGATTAAATCCCGGGAAATCTACGAAACTCCGGGTTTGCTGGTATTGATCCAAGCTCACCGGGAACTAGAGAGCTTAGTCCTGACAGCGGATGTTAGCCACTACAAGCGGGGCATTGAAGAAACCTATAGTCAGTTGGTCTACAACGGTCTGTGGTATAGCCCCCTAAAGGGTGCGATCGATGCCTTTATCCAACAAACCCAAGAACGAGTTACTGGCACGGTCAGAATTAAACTCTTTAAGGGTTGTGCTACGATCGCCGGACGCAGTTCTGATAACTCCCTCTATACTCCAGATTTAGCTACCTACGGAGCTGATGATCTCTTTGATCACAAGGCGGCGGAAGGCTTTATCTATATTTGGGGCTTACCAACCCGTGTTTGGTCTGAGAAGCATCGGGGTTAATTAGAAACTGCGATCGCTATATTACAAATAATTTTTTGAGAGTCGCGCTCTGTGTGGCTCTCAAAAAATCTGCGTCTTATTTAAGCGCATTATTATCTTGTAAACTGTGTTGTAAATGTTGTGTTGTGAATACGGAGAGGGTGGGATTTGAACCCACGGTAACATCACTGCCACACTCGATTTCAAGTCGAGCGCATTCGACCACTCTGCCACCTCTCCTTATAGAACCTAGCTCTATCTAGTCTCTAAACTTGGCTAAATTTACTTAGCTAAATCTTGGCTAGAAATGTCAATCTTCAGGTGCTATTGGCATAAAAACTATCTTAACCCACTATAGTTGCAACTAGTAATTACAATATTGCTCTAGAAATTAAAGTTGATTTGCTCGAATTTCAATTTACCGAAAATTTGGGTATAAAGCCCCGTCCTTACTTCGGCACTTCGACAAGCTCAGTGACCACAAGCTCAGTAACCATCTAGGACGGCTTTATATTGTGAGTCGGTACATAATACACAATCTTTATCCAGCATAGTCTTCAATCATTGTAAAATAGATGATAAGTTCTTCGATGTCTTTAGGCTAGGGAGTATATCAAGTTATATTTTTGCAATTCGCAAGCCTATATCTCAATCTGAATTGTAATTTTTGTTTTGACCGAATTTGCCAGAAAGCAATCGTGGTGAGCTTGATGATGAATCTCTTCTAGTTTCTGTTTTGAGGGTAAATTATCTCCCCAAAACTTTACTTGGGGATAAAGATTAACTGTAGTAATTGCAGATTTCCCGGCTTTATTTTTCTCCATGATCCCGATCGCGCGATCGGTATATTCTCCAACCACAAATTTGTTTTTGGCAGCGATCGCCAGAAAAAACAACATATGGCAGCTTGATAGGGCTGCAACAAAGGCTTCTTCTGGATCTATACAAGCAGGATTGGAGTAGGGAACTGGAACAATATGAGGGGAAGAGGAAGCCGCAACCTCGGAACCACCATCAAATTTCCAATGGTGTTCACGACTATACCGATTATCGGTGAAGATTTCTTGGTGATTTTTCCAGCAAATGGTAGCGATATGTTCAGCCATCAGAGCACTCCGAATTACAAGAATTAAATATTTGTATCAGATTTAGATAATACTTATTGTCTGAACTGGGGCGATCGCTCCCTCCTGCCATAAAACTTGATTTAACTTACCACTCCGATAACCTTCTAAATCTAAAGTGACATAGAGAAAGCCAAGTTCTTGAAAAGCCGTAACTATTTGAGGCAGATCATGGGTTAAAACAAACTCTTTGATCTGTTCTGGGAGCAGTTCAATTTTGGCAGTATCCCCGGCCGATCGCACCCGGAGATTTTTTAGTCCTAATTGTCGTAGATATCTTTCCCCTCTGCCCACCCGTTGCAACTTGGCGATCGTAATTTCTTCACCGTAGGGAAAGCGGGAACTGAGACAAGGCTGGGCGGGTTTGTCCCACCAAGATAGATCTAAATATTGGGAGAGTTGTCGTACTTCAGGTTTGGTTAAGCCCAGTTCTGCTAGGGGCGATCGCGCTCCCCGTTCTTTTGCAGCTTGGATCCCCGGACGATAATCTTGTAAATCATCCGCATTGACTCCATCTACCACGTAGGGATAGCCCCGTTCCAAAGCAAGAGGTTTGAGAGTGTCGTGCAGCTCACTTTTGCAAAAATAGCAGCGATTAATCGGGTTGCTAGTGTAGTTGGGGTTGTCCATCTCGTGGGTGCTGACTACCTCGTGGGTAATCCCAATGGTGGCAGCTTGGATGGTGGCATCTTCCAATTCTTCGGGCAGCAAAGAAGGGGAATTAGCAGTAATGGCAAGGGAGCGATCGCCCAAAACATCAAAAGCAACCTTTGCCACGAGAGTACTATCTACGCCCCCAGAGTAGGCGATCAAGGCGCGATCCATGGCTTGAAATAATTGCTGGAGTTGGTTTAATTTATCTTGAAGAGATGAAGGTATAGTCATGGAGTTATGGTAGTTAGCAAGGAATTAGATTAACAAGGAATTAGAAAGACAATTTACTCAAGAATATTAGGGAAAGGTGGTGGAATATTCCTATTTTTTCTAGGAAAGGCTACTCTAGATTTGTACTAGTAAACTTAAGCTAGTTAGAACTTCTAGCTATAATTTCAGGTTAACATAAACCCATTAGTGACCTAGCGAGATTTTTGATGAGCTATCTTGAAACTACTGCCCAATTCTATGCTGAAGCTGCCAAAATACCTCAGGTAGGTTTGTGTTGTATCAGTACGCCTCCCTTGCAGTTTCCGGGGTTGAAGATACCAGACATCATGCAGCAGATGAATTACGGTTGTGGCACCACCATCCATCCTACAGAATTATACAAAAACCCCACAGTTCTCTATATCGGGGTTGGAGGTGGCTTAGAAGCTCTACAATTTGCCTATTTCTGTCGCCGGATTGGAGCGATAATTGCCGTAGATCCAGTCCTAGAGATGCGTCAGGTAGCCGAGCAGAATTTAGCCTTAGCCGCTCAAGAAAATAGCTGGTTCGATCCTGATTTTGTGAAGATTCTCGCTGGAGATGCTTTTGCCCTGCCCATTCCTGATGCTTCAGTTGATATTGTGGCGCAGAATTGTTTATTTAATATTTTTGAGTACGGCGATTTGCAACGAGCTTTGCAAGAAGCTTACCGAGTTCTCAAGCCCGGTGGTCGGTTGATCATGAGCGATCCGATCGCCCCCCGCCCCATCCCAGCTCATCTCCAAGCTGATGAACGATTACGCGCTATCTGTGTATCGGGAGCCATAACTTACGAAGAATACACCCAACATTTAATAGATACCGGATTTGGACAAATAGAAATCCGCGCCCGTCGTCCCTATAGGCTTTTGGATGTCCATAATTTCCATTTAGAGGCTCCGTTGATGCTAGAAAGTTTAGATTCGGTCTCCTTTAAAGTACCAAAGCCAGAGGATGGTTGTTGTATCTTTACGGGTAAAACAGCGACTTACAGCGGCGAAGAAGAATTGCTGGACGATCGCCTAGGGCACACTTTGTATCAGGGGACTCCTTTGGCAGTTTGTGATAAAACCGCCGCCAAACTTAGTTTGCAATTTCCTCAGGAGATTATAGTCACAGAATCGACTTGGCACTACAGTGGTGGTGGATGTTGTTAGAAACAATTAATAATTAATAATTAATATGTCACCTGAATTACAGCCTCTTGATGAATATAATCTTAAACTCCAAGCCAATGTCCATCCGGTGGATTGGGTAAATCCTAAACCTGCGGGGATTTATGACTTGGTGGTATTGGGGGGAGGGACGGCTGGTTTGGTCGTAGCAGCAGGGGCGGCTGGTTTGGGGTTGGGTTTGAAAGTAGCCCTAGTAGAGAAGAATCTGCTGGGAGGAGACTGCCTGAATGTGGGCTGTGTACCTTCAAAATGTTTGATTCGTTCCTCACGAGTCGTGGCTGAGATCCGAGAGGCAGCAGCTTTGGGGATTCATGCTCCAGATATAGAGATTGATTTTGCGGCGGTGATGACTCGAATGCGGCGGATTCGCGCTGGGATCAGTCATCATGACTCGGCAGAAAGGTTTCGGAACTTAGGCGTAGATGTATTTTTGGGTACTGCTAAGTTTCTGGATGGTCAAAATAGTCGCACGGTGCAGGTAGAGGGGCAAAACCTAAAATTTAAGAAAGCCGTCATTGCTACGGGAGCAAGAGCCACACGTCCCCAAATTCCGGGCTTGGAAGCGGCAGGATATCTGACAAACGAGACGGTGTTTTCTCTGAGCGATCGAAGCTACGGTTGCCGTAATCGCCCCCACAGATTAGCGGTGATCGGTGGCGGGCCGATCGGGTGTGAACTAGCGCAAACTTTCCATCGCTTAGGTTCTGCCGTAACTTTGTTCCATAAACATAGTCATGTGCTGGATAGAGAAGACCCAGAAGCCGCCGCAGTTATCCAACAAGAATTTATCCGGGAAGGCTTGGGGCTAATTCTGGGCTGTGATCTAGAGCGAGTAGAAAAAACTGCCAGCGGGAAGACTATTTATTATCGTCAAGATGGCATGGCAAAAACTATTGAAGTTGACGAGATTCTGGTAGGTGCGGGGCGATCGCCCAACCTTGAGGGTTTGAACCTAGAAGCTATAGGAGTGCAATTTAATCAACAGGGCGTGGTAGTTAATGATTATCTACAAACCACTAATCCTCTTATCTACGCTGCTGGGGATATCTGCATGAACTGGAAATTTACCCATGCTGCTGATGCTGCCGCCCGGATTGTAATTAAAAATACTCTGTTTTCTCCTTTTGGTTTGGGGCGCAGTAAATTAAGCAGCTTAGTTATGCCTTGGGTGACTTATACAGATCCAGAGATCGCCCACGTTGGTCTCTACGAAGAGGAAGCGATCGCCCAAGGTTTGACCGTAAATACTATTACCATCCCTTTCAGTTCTGTCGATCGCGCGATCACCGATGGAGAGACTAAGGGGTTTATTAAAGTCCTCCATCCCAAGGGTTCTGACCAAATTTTAGGAGCAACAATTGTGGCGCGTCATGCTGGGGATATGATCAGCGAAATTACTTTGGCGATCGTTACTAAACAGGGATTAAATGCCTTATCGGGAGTAATTCATCCCTACCCGACTCAAGCTGAGGCGATCAAGAAAGCTGCCGATGCTTACCGCAAAACCTTGCTCACGCCCCGGACTCAAGCATTATTAAAGCTCTTAACTAAATTCAGTTAGCTTATTGACACTCCCACGTCTAAAGAGCGTGGGATTCTTCCTTCCTAGATACAACTTGCCCTGACAGAATTGCTCCAGCCAAGGTAGAGGTCACATCTCCAGAAGCGTTGCTTGCATCTAGTGCAAAGGTTCCTGTATGCCCTACAGTA
>Ga0105048_10019035_pt1 | contig 10537 bp, 6 predicted proteins | sample MAT05_FD_78382 | JGI IMG/M metagenome (GOLD analysis project Ga0105048, IMG submission 78382) | Freshwater microbial communities from Lake Fryxell liftoff mats and glacier meltwater in Antarctica - MAT-05 | ecosystem: Environmental > Aquatic > Freshwater > Ice > Liftoff microbial mat | place...
CACGCGCCGCATCAACGGGGCGTGCGAGGCCGTGGTCCAATATCTCTTGTTCTGCGATGAAGTGCAACTGACGGAGCCGGTCACGGGGACATCCGACTTCGCCAGGGAATTTGCCGCCCGGGGGCCGTTCGATGCCAAGAAACGTTCGTTGCGCGAGTTCGACCTCGACACCCGGATGTTTCGCTACCCGTTGAGTTACACCATCTACTCGAAGTTGTTCGACGGTCTGCCGACCGAGGCCAAGGAACGCATCTACTTGCGACTCTGGGAAGTGCTTTCGGGGAAGGACCAGTCCAAGGAATTCACACATCTTGCCGGTGCTGAACGACGAGCCGTCCGACAAATCCTGCGCGAGACCAAACCTGGGCTGCCCGCCTACTGGTCCGAATAAAGAACCGACACAGTCACCTCTCAGACCGGAAAACTGAGAATTCGTGGGCCGTAACCTTCCGAAATTCGTTGAGAAGGATATGCCATCAGGGGACGAATTCTCTTCTTCCGCGAGGATGCCATGCGCCGCTTGCTCTCCCTGCTCGTCTTGCTGCCGCTCGCCGCCACCGGTTCCGTCAACGCTCAGAAGCAGTTCGGCTTCGACAACCGCAAGGCGTCGGGCCAGCCGTACCTCAAGCCGGAGGAGACCGTCGCCAAGATGAAGGTCCCGGACGGCTTCGAGGTCAAGCTCTTCGCCGGCGAGCCGCAACTCGCCAACCCGATTGCCATGACCGTGGACGAGAAAGGCCGCGTCTGGGTCATCGAGTGCTTCGAGTACCCGAAGCGGACCGAGAAGGGCAAGATGCCGCGTGACCGTATCGTCATTCTGGAAGACACTGACGGCGACGGTGCTTGCGACAAACGCACCGTCTTCGCCGAAGGCAAAGACTTCCCCGTCCCCTTCGACATGGCCAGCGGCCTGGAAGTCGGCTATGGCGGCGTCTACGTCGGCGCGCCGCCCTACCTCTTCTTCATCGAGAACAAGAACGACAAGCCGGGCAAGTTCGAGATTCTCCTGAAGGGCTTCGGCAGCCAGGACACGCACGAGACCCTCAACACCTTCCAGTGGGGGCCCGACGGCTGGCTCTACGGCCTGCACGGCATCTACACGCAATCGAACATCCAACCGTACGGGACAGCGAAAGATGATCCGGACGCGGCAGCGCCAGGCATTAAGATGAACGCCGCCGTCTGGCGACTTCACCCCAAGACCAAAAAGTTCGAGATCTTCTCCGAAGGCACCAGCAACCCCTGGGGCATGGACTGGCGCAATACCGATGGCCAATTCATCCTCTGTTGCTGCGTGATCCCGCATCTCTTTCACATGGTCCCCGGCGGCAATTACAAACGTCAGGGCGGCCAGGGCTTCAACCCGTATGCCTATGGCGAAATCAAGGAAATTTGCGACCACACCTTCCACAAGGAAAGCGGCTGGGCCCACGCGGGCCTCATCTCGCTCGACACGCCGTTGATGCCCGAGAAGTACCGCAACAGCGTCATCTTCGGCAGCATCCACGGCTGTTCACTCAAGCAAAATGTGTTGAAGCCCAACGGGTCGACGTATACGGCGTCGCGCGCCGACGACTTCCTCGTTAGCGGCGACAAGAACTTCCGCCCCATCAACCTGCGCTGGGGGCCCAACGGTGAGATCTATTGCATCGACTGGCACGACCAAAACCCCTGCCACCAGGCGGCTCATGATGCGTGGGACTATGAACGAGGGCGAGTGTATCGGATTCAGCCGAAGGGGTTGAAGACGAAGAAGGCGGAGGATTTGGGGAAGAAGAAAGATGCAGACTTGATTCATCTGCTGGAAACAGACAACCCCTATGTTTACCGAACTGCGATGCGAATGATTGCTGAGCGCGGAGATAGCTTCGACAAAAAAGTCGCAAGCGGCCGTTGGGCAATCGGTGGCCTTGACTGGCAAAGCCTTCATCGACTTGCTGTCAGAACTCTTTCAAACAGGAATTTGCGCCCTTCAAACGACTTTACAAAACTCACAGAAAATGAGTACGAAAGACTGGCGTACTCAATCAGTTTCACAATTACGGGCGAGAATATGGATCGCTTAGAAGATCCCAATCTCAAACCAGAGGACGATATTTTGCTGCAATTTTTCAGCATCTGGTCAAGCGTCTTCGTTCGAGAATTGAGCGAAGCCAATTCCCTTGACCCCAGAATTTATACGAAGTTGCTTCCTGCACTGGCCAAGAATACCCGATCGCCATTCGTGCGGCGAGAACTTGCATCCGCAGCAAGTCGCCTGAAAGGAGACCTATCAATCTTGCTCCATGAACTGATGCTTCGGAAAGAGGATGCAACCGATCCGATCATACCTCAATTGTTATGGGTGGCCTATGAAAGAACACTGACTTCCGAGTTTGGCGCAGAATTGAAGTGGCTAACAGAAAACTCTTCGAATAGCCCACTGATAATCGACAACATAATTGCTCGCACAATGCGCCGCCTTGTCGCCACCGGCAAGCCAGAACTACTGTCGGCCTGCATAGCATTCACCGGCGAGTTGAAGGATTCTCTCGCCAGGCAACGCGCCCTCGAAGGCCTCGTCGAAGCCCTCAAGGGCCGGCAAGTCGATGCCCCGCCGGAATGGAAGACCGTACGCCTTGCTCTCGCTAAAGAGAACAAAAAAATCCAAGCCCTTGCCAACAAACTCGCCATCAACTTCCGCGATGCGGATGCGATCAAGAAGGCGCTCGCCATTGCCGTGGATGTCGCCAGGTCATTGCAGGAACGCACCGACGCCATCCGCGATCTGGCCTTGGCGAAGCCCGAGGCCGCATTGCAGCCGCTTTTGAACATCGCCAAGACCGACAAGGCAGACGAACTTCGCATCGAAGCCCTGCGTGCGGTCGCTTCCTTCGATAACGAAGCGATCGCCCAACAACTGCTAGCCGGTTACGACGCCCTCCCGCGTAACCTGAAAGCCGAAGTGGTCAACGTGCTCGCCTCCCGCAAGGACACCGCGAAGGCGTTGCTGGCTGCCGTCGGCACGAAGAAGGTGGAACGAACCGATTTGAACGACAACACGGTTCTGCGCATCCAGGCGTTGAAAGATAAAGACCTCGACGCCCAGATCGAAAAGGTCTGGGGCCGGCTGCGTGCGACGCCGGCCGAGTTGACCGAGGTGCTGAACAAGACACGGGGCCAGTTGAATGAAACACGGGCCTCATTCGCGCGCGGCAAGATCGCCTTCGAGACGCACTGTGCCAAGTGCCACAAGTTTGAAGGCAAGGGTTTCGAAGTCGGCCCGAACATCGAAGGGGCCGCGCGCGATATCGAGTATCTGCTCGTCAACGTGCTTGACCCGAACCGCGTCATCGGGGCACCATACTTCATCCGCACTATAACGCTCGACAACGGCAAGAACGAGATCGGCATTCTGGCCGCCGAAGACGAACAGACCATCACGCTGAAGACCGAGAACGGCGTGCTGAAGGTCATCCCGAAGAAGAACATCGACGAAAGCCGCATCCAGGAAAAAAGCCTGATGCCCGAAGGCTTCGGCAGCAACATCAAGTTGCAGGAATTCCGAGATTTGATCAGGTACGCGATGGCGAATCCGTTTATGACGGAGGTGACGCTAAGCGTCAAAGTCAAAGATCACTACGAGGGCTTCTCCCCCGTGATCGGCGTGCCCGGCCGGATTCCGCTGCCAAGCTCCACGGGTGGGAGCTATCAGATCAGCGCGAAGGTGATCGCACCGGAAAAGATGAAAGCCCGTCTCTTGATCGGCAGCCGTGAGGCGTTCGAGTTGCGCACGGATGACCCCAGCGTGATCATCAAGAAAGAGGGTGCCGGCGTCGCCGCCCAGCCCGATCAAATCGCGGTCGATGTCGAGTTGCAACCGGGCGAGAACAAGATTAGCCTCTACTTCGACCATAAGGGGGACGGAGACGCGGTTTACCTGCGCTTCCATGACCCGGACCGCAAGTTGCGCTATCCCGAACCACCGGAAACACCGTGAAGCCGCGACGCGCAGCGGAGCGCTCGCCCGGGCGCTCCGCTGCGCGTCGCGGCTTCACGGGTATCGGGCGTCGCTGACAATCACGCAATACGGGGGTCGAATGTGGTGACGAAAGACCACTTCTGACGTGGTTTTTCTTCTTTCTCAGGGTTCTTTTCGACGTAGTCGATCGATCGGACGATGTCGTCGTCTGTTTCCAGAAAAGGCGCCCATAGTCCGCGGGCGAAGCACTTCGGCGGCCGACCGCTCGGTAGTCGAAACTCATCGAGCGGATGGAGATGCGTGTCAACCAGAGCGCGGGTGGCCGCACCTTTGAGTTGGATCGCTATCGACTCAACCTTCAGACGAGATCGGCCCAGAACCATATGGACGTGGTCGGGCATGATAGCGCATGCCCAAACAGAAACTCCAGACCGGCGGATATAGTCTGCGAACCCGTCTCCGATCGTCTTCGCCTGCAGGCCGCTTGCAATGACGGGTGGGTACTTCAGTACTTCCTTGGCCTTGAGTCGCTTCCATTGATCATGTTGCTGGTACGCGACGGAGTGAGTATCGGTCGTCTTCGTGGCCGGGCCGAAGCGAAGCAATTCTCAAGAACCGGCGTAGTCCGACCAAGACCCGCGCGGATCGTTGGGAAGCCAGAAGCCGTACATTCCGAAAATGACATGGTAGCCGCGAACCATGGTCACCTCCAGTTTGCCGTGAAGCCGCGACGCGCAGCGGATCGCTCGGGCGATCGCTCCGCTGCGCGTCGCGGCTTCACAGGGTTCGTTGCAATCGATTAGCGATCGCTACTTCAACTCCTTGAACTTGATGTTCTTGTACGTCACTTCCATCGGCCCGCCTGCGTGGATCTGAACGGCGATGATGCCTTCTTCGGGAAGTTTCGGGAACTCCTCATCCACGGCCACTTCACCGTTCACTTTGATCGTCACCTTCTTGCCGACCACTTTGATCGAGTAATCGTTGAACTCGGTCGGCTTCACGTTCAGCTTCTTGAAGTCGCTGGCCTTCATCATGCCGCCGAACTTTTCGCCGTACAGGCTGCCCCAGTATGCGGCCCCGATGTCCGCCTGCGGGCCGGCGACGACGTACGGGCCCTTCTTGTCTTCCACCGTGTGGCTGCGAATCTGGATGCCGCTGTTGCCTTTGCCGTCCTTCAACTGCACCTGGAACGACATTTCGAAGTCTTTGTACTTCTTCTTGCTGATCAGGAAGTTGTTGTACTTCGGGTCGACATCGACCTTGCCGACGATCGTGTCGCCTTCCACTTTCCAGGTTTCCTTGACCCCTTCCCAGTTGTCGGCCTTCAGGAAGTCGGCCGTTTCGTCCGCCCGGATGGTGGCGCCCAGGGCCAGAACAGTCAGCAGCGAGAGCATACGCATAGTCTTTTCCCATTAGAAAGAGAGAGAATCGATCGACAGGAATGCTACCGCGCCGGCGGCCGATAGACACGCGGAATCACTCTTCCGGTTCGGGCTCGCGCAGTCGGATGTAGATCTCGGCAAACGGCTCTTCCTGTTCCAGCCACAACTCCCGGCCCTTGATCAACTCGAGAATCGCAAGGAAGATGCCGATCAGGCGGTCGCGATAGTAGGGGGGGGTGAACAGTTGGAACAGCGTCAGGCGCGGATCCTCGCGCAGTCGTCGGCGGATCTGCGACTGGTAGACGTGCATCGGCGTTTCATCGACGATGATCGACTTCGTCTGCAGCGATAGTGTCTCGCGCATCAGCCGGCCGAAGGCGCTGACGAGGTCCCAAAGTTCCACCTGCCGGATCGGCACCTGGCCATCGGCCGGTGCCGCTTCAGGGGGCATCTCGCGAGCAAGTCGGGCCAACTGTTCACCTGCCCGGCTTTCCAGTGCCGATGCCGCATCCTTGAACTTGCGGTACTCCATCAACTGCTTGACGAGTTCACGCCGCGGGTCGGGCTCATCATCGGGCTTTTCGATCGCTTCATGCGGTAGCAGCATCCGGCTTTTGATTTCCATCAGCGTCGCGGCCATGACGCAAAAATCGCCGGCGATCTCGACATCGAGATGCTGCATCAGCGAGAGATAGTCGTGGAACTGCGAAGCGATCGGCGCGATCGGAATATCGAGAATGTCGACCTCATTGCGCTTCACCAGGTAAAGCAACAAGTCGAGCGGACCATGAAACGTGTCGACCGCGATCTGGTAGGACATGGAGTCAGTTTAGCGGCTGACCCGCCGGGTCGGCTTGGTTACCCGTCGATATCGAACCATTTCACGATGTCGTTGCGAGTGTGCGGGGTGCCCTGGCCGGAGGACAACATCTGAGTGTAGGCATCCTCCGCATGCGGGCTCAGTTGGGGTAGGGCGGTCAGCGGCACCCGCGGCCATTCGCGGTAGATTAGCACTTCATCCGAACTCGGTACGAAGTCGAGTACCTTACCGGGCAGCGCCTGACGGGCGATCTGCTGGAACGTCTGCTGGTATTCGCCTTCAGGCAAGGCCAGTACGCAGATTTCCTGCGCGATCGGCCGACTGTTGCGCACCGGCGGCGCGGCCTGTTCATGGATCTGTTTGATCGCCACCGTGGCGGCATCGACATCGCCGAAGCGGGCGAAGAACATCTCGCCGACGTTACTGTCGCCCAGCCGTTGCGACAGGAACGATCGGGCCTGCTCTTCAACGATGCCTTGCAGGTTGCCCAGCATGTTGATTGAGCTCATGCAGACGCTGAAGAGCGCCTGGTAAGACTGTTCGATGTTCCGCTGCAGGCCCTTGTCCAGCGAACGCAGTTCTTCCGGCTTGATCGATTCGCGAAGCACCTTCACTGCCTGCTCGATCGACGCGCAGCCGGCCGGGAATAGCGTCGTGTCCGATAGCGGGCTTTCCTCGATGGGGATCGCGCGGAATCGGCCCATCAGTTCGTCGAGCCGTTGCCTGCAGAATTGGAACTCGCGCTGCAGGTCGCCCAACTGCCCGCGCAGGCTCAGGTAGATCCGGCAGACCTGTCGGTGCAAAAGATTCTGGCAGCGGTACTTGGGAAAGTTCTTCAGCGCCTCGGCGATTTCAGCCGGGGATGGCTTACGGCGAGCCCGTTCGGCCGTCAGGAACGAGTGAATCAGGTAGTAGCCTTCAGTCGCTTTCGCGGCCATGTCGTTAAGCAGCGGCTCGTAGTGCTCGATCAACTGCGTCAGCACGCCTTCGAGTTGATGAATCGCTTCAACCGCACCGGCGAGGCGATAGTCGGAATGCTCCAGCAGTGAACGCGGCAGCCGGGTCAGCTTCGGCGAGAGGTCGCGGATCATATTGTCGGCCGCTTCATTCAGCGTGTGCTCGAGACTGCCGATCTGCCGCTGCATCGCCCGTTCGTCGGGCATGCCGACCAGTTGCGTCAGCTTCGTCACGCTTTGCCATAGGCGTGTCGGGTCCGGGTCGCGCGCGAACCAGCCGCGCGGGACGTACGGCTGCGCCTCATCCGCGAACATCTCTTCCAGGGGCTGTCCGGCTTTCTTTTCGGCAATCTGCTGCAGCTTGGCGATCAACGGCTCGGGGCCAAGTTCTTCGACGGCCCAGCGATCCTTCAACCAGGCACGCACCGGTTCGCGGATCACGCTGACATCCGCCTTCAGCCAGCGCGTGACCAGGGCTTCGCCCAGCCATCGCGATGCCTGCGACAGAATCTGCTGCTTGGGCCAGACAAACGACGATTGATTCACCGCGCAGGCCATCACCGAACCGGGCTGTTTCGATTCCTGGAACTCAGCGCGGCTGTCGTCGCTGGTACGGCCGAGCAGGCTCAGCAGGTCCCGACGAAGATGGTCGGCCAGACGCCCGGGGGCAGCGTCCTGCGGCATCGGTTGGGACGAGTCGGCCGGCTTCACGCACAGGTCGTGCGGCGTGACGATGAAGCGCGTGAACGGCGCGGCGGCATCGCTGATATGGCCATCGCGATCATCATGCGTCACGGAGTAGACTGTTTCCGGGATACTGAAGTGATTCAGCTCCTTCAGCGCAGCGAACGTATTGCCGACGGCCACGACCTTCGCGGCCGACTTGTCGGTCTGCGGGACCAGGAACAGGCCGACGACATCGGGTTCGCTGTAGCCCAACTGCTGTAGCCGGTACCGGGCGGCGTAGGCAACGTCGATGAACATGCCGCTGCCGGTGCCACCCGCCAGGCCGGTCACAATGTAGACGCGCGGACGATTGGTGCGCAGGCCCAGCTTTGTGAGTCGATCGGACAGTTGAAGCACCTCGCTGGTCGTACAGGTTTCCAGGTTCTCGCGCAGCTTGTCCGAGAACGCGCGGAAATGATCGAGGAACGCCAACCGGCCCAGGCAGCGCAATCCAAGCGTCTGCGGGTTGCGCGGGATGCGATACAACAGCTGCGGGTCGAACCAGCCTTCGATGATGCTGCGGCCGTTGCGGCGCGGTTTGAGGTAGTGGCTGGCCCGGTTTAGCCGCATCGAGATCACTTCGTTGGCGGCCACCGGGGCGGGGGCGGTCGTTGCCGTGGCCGCATGCAGCGTGTCCGGATCGGTATCCAGGAACATCAGCTTGAGGTGGGCCAGTCGTTCAAATGAGCCGTAGCGTTCAACGACCTGTCGGCGGAAGCGGCGGACGACATCAATGCCAGCTTGGCCAATGGCGATGACCACGGCCGGCATCAGCGCCCCAGTCCCAATTTCCTCGGGCGGGGCCTCACGCGTCTGCTTCTCAACTTCAGCACCGGGCGACGACGAATGGTGCTCATTGCGGAGGTTCCGCAGCTCGGTCCGCGGCGTCTCGGGCGGCGGCTCGGCGGGAGGGTAGGGCATACCGCCCACGCCCCGCTGATGATATGCCGCGCCCGCGGTTGAATATGCCGCCGCCGGCGTCTCGGCACGGTTGGGCGGCGATTGGTTCGACGGTCCGGGGAAGCCTCCGCCGATCGCGTCACTGCCGGCCTTGTACAGTGCCTTTACGAAATCCATGCAGCAGGGAAAACGGTCTTCGGGTTTCTTCGAGAGCGCACGCCCGACGGCAGGCCGATCTGCCGGGGGCAGCGGCGAAAGATTGGGAATCCCCTGCAGATGCTGCACGAGCAATTGCTGGGCGTTGTTACCGCTGATCGGCCTGACGCCGGTGAGAAGCTCCTGATAGACGATCGCCAGACTGTACTGGTCGCAGAAACGTGTCGCTACGCCATCGAAGGTTTCAGGGGCCGCGTAGACTGGCGTCACACCGCCCGTGATGGCCGCCCGCACGCCTTCGAGATCTTTTACCAGTCCGAAGTCGGCTACCTTGACGTGGTTGTGGATCAGGAACAGGTTCTGCGGCTTGATGTCGAGGTGCTGCAGTCCGTAGCTGTTGTTCATCAGGTCGAGTACTTCGGAAGACTCTTCCAAATAACCCAACAGCTCTTCCCGGGGAATTCCGGGGAGTTTCTGTGCCCGACACTCGCGGAAGCGGTCCCACAGGTTGCAGTCGGCCAACTCCATCACGATCAGCAGTCGGCCTTCGATGATGTCGTAGCGTTCCAGCGACAGCAGAAACGGATGGCGGATCTGCTGAACCCGCTTGAGGGCCTTCAGTTCCTGCTCGGCGTGGCGGGCACCATCGGGGTCGGCGTTGCGCAGGTCGCCGTGAATCACCTTGATCGCCTTCATCAGGCCACCAGGCGCTTCGGCTTTCCACACATCGCCAAAACCGCCCGCGCCCAGTCTGTCGATCAGACGGTAACCGGGAATCGGCTCGGCGTGACTTGCAATCTGCAACGTCATGAACTGGTCCTGAGAGGCTCTGCGCGTTCCGCGGAAATGATCTGGAACGCCTTACTTTAGCTTGAAAACCTCCAACTCGCAAATGGATCGGCCCGTGTCCGTCATTACGACCCCTGTAACAGTCAGGGTTGAGTGCCGGTACTGCGGGTTGGGGAGAATGCCATCGGCAACAAAAGTCGCGTCCAACCAGTGCACCGCACAAACGTTCCGAAATCTCTGGGAAGAATCTTGCGGAAGATTGCGTAAGCATGTAATGTGCATCGAGTGAATCCAGTCTCTCCCGGGATAAGCCATGTCTTCAATTTCACGATGCGTGCTGGCCGCAGTGTTCCCCTGCATTCTTCTCGCGGGCTGCAAAACCGAAGAAGTTGTTGGTCCGGAAACGACCGATGCCGAAATTCGCCTAGCTAACATCAGCGGCTGGTATCTTCGGCACGTTCGGCAATACGGCCGAACGCCCAGGAGCGATGCCGAATTTTTCGCCTACGTTCGCAACATTCCCGGTTCAGAGCGGGTCATCCCGGTAGAACAGCTGGACAGTTACTACATCTCACCCCGCGACAAGCAGCAATGGGTGATCCGTTACAGTGTACCCGTCGAGCAGGCAGGTGAAAGTTACGCTGTTCCTCCCGGCACCGTGTTGATGCACGAAAGTGTCGGCCTCGCGGGTAAGAAGTTGATCGTCCGCGGGAACGGCTTTACTGAACTTGTCAACGATGCGACTCTGGCCGAGCTGACTCGATGAGCCGTCTGCCTTCCGGCGAATGAATCGTTCAGGAGATTTAAGATGAGTCGCTGCCGTTCCGCCTTCACACTGATCGAA
>Ga0105048_10019036_pt1 | contig 10537 bp, 12 predicted proteins | sample MAT05_FD_78382 | JGI IMG/M metagenome (GOLD analysis project Ga0105048, IMG submission 78382) | Freshwater microbial communities from Lake Fryxell liftoff mats and glacier meltwater in Antarctica - MAT-05 | ecosystem: Environmental > Aquatic > Freshwater > Ice > Liftoff microbial mat | place...
AACCGTTGCGCGGCTACCGCGGCCTCATCACCGGCATCCCCGGACCCTGGAACGCCGTTTCCTCGCAGATCCAAGAGCCGCTGGTCGAATCGATAACGTAACGAAAGGAGTAGTTCATGCGCGATAAAACAGGAGCGGACGCCGGAGGACCGAAGTTCGAGCTTCCGCAGCTCTGCCGGTACTTTTCGGAGCTGTCCCCCCAGCCGATGGTCGCCGTGGAGGGAACGACGCACATCGTGCGTTATGTCAACGAGGCCTTCGCGTGCCTGGTTGAAAAAAATAGAACGGAACTGCTCGGACGTCCCTTCGCCGAGGCCGTGCCGGAAGGGGCGAACAACGGATGCGTGGCGCTGCTGGACCGCGTGTATCGCACGGGAACACCTGAGAACTTAATGGAGCAAAAGCATCGCCAAACGCCACCTGCTTCCTGGTCTTATGTGGTCTGGGCAATTCTCGGTTTGGACGAAAAACCGACGGGGGTTATCATCCAGGTGACGGACGTGACGGAGGCGGCACTCTTTCGAAGACAAGCGACGGAAATGAACGAAGCCCTTGTCCTCTCTTCCGTTCGGCAACACGAACTCACGGAAACGGCGGAGAAGCTGAACGTGTCTCTCAAGGCGTCCGAAGTCGAGTATCGGCGGCTGTGCGAGATTTCTCAGGAGCAGGCGGCAGCGTTGGCCGACATGGACCACCGCAAAGATGAATTTTTGGCGATGCTCGGCCATGAACTGCGCAACCCTCTCGGCCCCATCCTCAACGCGGCCCTTCTCCTTCGCATGCACAGCAACCGCAATCGCCTGCAAGGCATCAAGGATCCAGTCCTCGATCAATCCGTCAATATCATCGATCGTCAGGTGGGACAACTGGCACATCTCGTTGATGACCTGCTCGAGGTGTCTCGCATTAACACTGGCAGGATTCAGCTTCACCAGGAACGGATCGCCGTGGCCGGCGTCATCAATAATTCGCTGGCGACGGTCCGCACGCTGATCGACCAGCGGAAGCATGAACTCACGGTGTCGCTGCCGAAACAAGCGATTTGGCTGGTTGCTGACGCTGCCCGGCTGGAACAGGTGATGGTGAACCTGCTCACAAACGCCGCCAAATACACCGACGAAGGCGGTCACATCTGGGTGACTCTCCAACAAGAGGGCGATGCGGCGGTGCTGCGCGTGCGGGACACGGGCGTCGGAATCGCTCCCGAAATCCTGCCCCGCATCTTCGACCTGTTCACGCAGGCCGAACGCACCCTGGACCGCTCGCAAGGCGGGTTGGGCATCGGACTGGCGTTGGTGCAACGGCTCGTGGAAATGCACAGGGGAACAGTCGAAGCTTTCAGTACGTTGGGGCAAGGCAGCGAGTTCGTCGTCAGATTGCCGATAGCCGATAGCCGATTGCCGATGGAAGCCAAGGCAGACGATGCAGACGATGCAGACAATGCAGAGGATGCAGACAATGCAGACAATGCAGACAATCCCAATCGAAAATCGCCAATAGGCAAGCAAAAATCCCTCCGGGTCTTATTGGTGGATGACAACGTGGATTCGGTGTCGATACTGTCCATGCTGGTGCAAGAATCCGGCCATGAGGTTCGGACGGCTTACGACGGCGCATCGGCACTGGAAGCGGCCCTCGATTACCTGCCGCACGTGGTGCTGTTGGACATCGGCTTACCCGGACTGAATGGTTTTGAAGTAGCGCAGCGGATCCGTCAGCAGCCCGCTCTCCAGCACGTCGTGCTCATCGCCCTGACCGGGTACGGACAGGAGAGTGACCGCCAACAGTCGCAGGAGGCAGGGTTCGATCACCACTTGGTCAAGCCAGCGGATTTTGGGAAGGTGCTGCAAATCTTGACGACCGTCTCGGTCCCGCCGACTCCATGAAAACCCAGGGAACCACGACCGAGCTGTTCTGCGAAGGGCGGCCATCGCGACTCTCGATCGGATTGGCTGGTTGATTGGCTCCGCTGTCAGCATATTCGCAAATTTTGTTGAGGTCTGGGGCGACAGGTGTTGAAGTTGTTCGCCTTACCACGGGTTCTCACGAAAAAACATATTGTCGGCAGGATGCGCGACTCGAGGCTGTGTCCCGACGGCGCCAGAAACCGTCGCACCGATTGACTGAGAAATTCCGGCGGATGCGGACTGCGAAGCAGACGGAAAGTTATCTGGAGGCAAATCGGTATTCACATTGCGCGGTGTTGCAACGAGTGAATTGCTGTCGTCACCGTCAGGGCTTTGCAGGAAGTCGTGTGAATTTTTCAATGTCATGTCAGCCTCCCTGAATTGCACGAAGTTCGATCGATGGCTCGAGTGTTTTCATTTTGTTTCCGAACTATGACGCGGACGGACCGCCTTCATTTTCAAAACGACAAATCGCTTCCTGATCGGGCGTCTGGACTGCCGGGATCCGAATCGGCTGCGGCCAAATTTCCAGCAGTACTGTCGTGGCCGTGACGGCGACGGGCCCCAGTATCAGTCCAGCCGGACCAAAGACCAGAATGCCTCCTGCAACTGAGATAAAAGCCAGGACTGTATGCTGCTTCAGACGCTGTCCAACGAGGATCGGTCGCAACAGATTGTCGACGGTTCCAACGACAATCATGCCCCAACGATTCGCCGATTGATCATGCCAGCTTGCGGTACGGAAGAATCAAAATCCTGCGATGCGATGTCCGGTTTTAACATGGTCCTGCGGTCGTGAGTCTCCGTAGTGAGTGCGGACTTCAAAAATGGCACGAAAAAAGCCGACGTGAGTGAATCCGTTGAGATCCACGCACGTCGGCCTACCTGATAACTCGCCCCGCACGCTGAAGGGCGTTGCGACCTATTGTGTCGTCCGAGAAATTGATTGGCGTGTTGGCGCGAAGTGTTCTTTCGGCAAAGAGGACCTACCGAATTCCACAACCACTGCCAACGCCAGTAGTTTTGGTTGCTTGCTTTTATGGACGCAAGTCTGTAACATGAACATCGAGTCCAAATTAAATTCGTAATTTTGGGTCGCAACAGTATTTGTCGGATGACTAAAATTAAAAGGGAACTCGCTCGCAGTGGGAGCCTCGTTAGATAAGTAAGTCGGCGTGATCGAAGACCTCAGGGTTTCGGTCACGCTGGCTTTTTTTGGTTTGTACCGGTTCGTACGACCGGTCGTCTCAAGCGGCCCAGGGACGTGACACTGCTGGTTGAAATCAGATGGCTTCATTCTTCAGGACGACTTCAGTATGTCTGTTGAATTGCACGAGAAAGAAGGCGGAAAGGTTCTGGTTCTGAACCTGAGTGGCAAACTCACGAAAGAAGACTATGCGTACTTCACCCCGGAGGTTGAACGGGCGGTCAAATCCCACGGCAAGGTGAGGATGCTGGTACGAATGCACGGCTTTCATGGCTGGTCCCTGGGGGCGGTTTGGGAGGATGTCAAGTTCGACCTGCACCACTTCTCGCACATTGAGCGGCTAGCTCTTATCGGCGAGACGCGGTGGGAGGCTGGAATGGCAGTTTTCTGCAAGCCATTCACCGCCGCCAAGGTCCGGTACTTCGACGAGAGTAATGCCGACGAAGCCTTGACGTGGATTCGTGAAGGGATTGTGCAGGAGCGTCAAACAACTTGACGTCTACAACGGAATTTTGTGGAGAGTTGTTTCCCCATCAAACCTGGTAACCACTCTCAATTTCCTGATATGGAGTCCTGCCGATGCTGCTTGCCCCTGGTCCGAACGGCGAATTGAACCACGCTCTCGAACCAACTCCGGTGCAACACCTGGTAAACTTCTGCTGATTGTTCAAAGATCTCCTGGCGAAGTGGAACACGAAACGGAACTCCTGGATCTGTCAAGTTCCGGGGCGAATATGGTTCATCCCGTACCGATCGAAGCCGGTGTTTAAGTTGAGTGTTAATCGGCTGTTAAGTGAAGGCAGTTTAAACCACCTGCACAGGGGGGAATACAGTAATATGCAAATGAACGAGATCCAACAATTAGTCGGCGCGCTTGCCGATGATGACGCTGCTGTTCGAGAGAGAAATCGCGTGAGCAGTTGATTCGCCTCCGCGGTCACGAAGTTACCCGAGAGTTGGTGATGGCGCTGATCGATCCGCGAACGCACGTCCGTTGGGAGGCGGCGAAAGCGCTGCAGGCAATTGCTGATCCGGTGTCTGCTCCTGCGCTGTTACATGCCCTGGAGGATGAAAACGAAGATGTGCGCTGGGTGGCCGCTGAAGGACTCATTGCACTTGGCAAAATTGGATTGCTGACTGTCCTCAGTGGACTGATGAAGCGGGCTGGATCAGTTGCATACTGCAGCTCCGCGCATCATGTGTTGAGCGGATGTAAGACCGACGCGAATGTCATCACCCCGGTGCAGGCAGCGCTCGAACAATTGGACAGCGCAGTCACGGCACCTCCGGCGGCTTTCGCGGCACTGGTCGCGTTGCACCATACGATATGAATGTCTTTTGTATGGGTGGAAGAGTGATTCGGGCGTCACTTGCATTGGAACTGATCGAGACATTTCTCGCCGCTCGTTTCAGCGGTGCCGAGCGACACCAACGTCGTCTGGCAAAAGTGATGGCGCTGGAGAGCCAGCACATCGGCCCGTGAACTGCTCATACGAAACACAGCAGGCCGTTGAAAAAGGTGTCTGGAACTCTCCGGTGCCATCAGTTTTCAAATGTTTTTTAGTACCTCCAGAGTTCCAGACACCTCTTTCAACACGCTGGCAGGTGAGGCGTGGGCAGGACAATTTGTCAGGAGAAAGAATCACATGGAAGCAGGAATGATCGGACTAGGCCGAATGGGATCCAATATGGTGCGGTGCCTGCTAAAGGCCGGTCACCACTGCGTGGTTTACGACATGCATGCCGAAGCCGTACAGGCACTTGCCGGAGACGGCGCGGTCGGCACGATGTCGCTGGACGACTTCGCCGACAGGATGCTGTCAGCCCTGCGTTACGAGTTCGGCGGCCACCAGGAGAAGCCCGGCTCCAGGGAGGGAGGCGCCTGATGACAGCCGCTCAATCAGATGCACTGGTACTATTCGGTGTGACGGGTGATCTCGCTCTCAAAATGATCTTCCCGGCGCTCTATGCGTTGGTCAAACGCGACGCGCTTCAGGTTCCCGTCATCGGCGTCGCCTCTCCGAATTGGACTCATGCACAGTTGTGCGACCGTGTGCAGGACAGCATCACGCAATCGGGTGGGATCGACGATCAACTCGCACTCGACCGACTTCTTTCCCTGCTCAGTTATGTGAGTGGTGACTGTAACGACAAGACCATATTCGAGAAGATCAAGGTCGCTTTGGGTGGCGCTCGGCGTCCGGCACACTACCTCGCAATCCCGACCGCGCTGTTCGCAACGGTCATTACAGGGCTTGGTAGAGCTGGTCTGGCAGATCAAGCGCGAGTCATTGTCGAAAAGCCGTTCGGTCGCGACCTGGCCTCGGCGCGTGAGTTGAATCGTATTGCGAGGTCGGTCTTCGCCGAGGATTCGATCTTTCGCATCGATCCTTCCTCGGGAAGGAAGCGATCATGAACATCCTCTATTTTCGCTTCGCCAATTTGTTCCTGGAGCCGATCTGGAACCGCAACTACGTGGCCAGTGTCCAGAACACTCTGTCCGAAGATTTCGGTGTAAAGAGTCGCGGCGGATTTTACGAAACCGCTGGCTGTCTGCGAGACGTGATAGAGAACCACATGTTTCAGGTCGTCGCCTTGCTGGCCATGGAGCCCCCCGCCGTCAGGGACTTTGGAGCAGTGCATATCGAGAAGGCGAAGGTATTCCAGGCCATGCGCCAGCTCAAACCGGATGACCTGGTGCGGGGCCAGTACGCCGGCTACCGCGAAGAACCGGATGTGGCCAGGGACTCCGACGTCGAGACTTTTTGCGCCCTGCGTTTGTTTATCGATTCTTGGCGCTGGCAGGACGTGCCGTGGTACCTGCGTTCTGGCAAATGCCTGGCAGCATCGGCACACGAAGTTTTGGTCGAGCTGAAACCACCCCCCCAGAAGCTGTTCGCCGACTCAGCGCCGTCGGTCGGCCCGGCCAATTACTTGCGCTTCCGGCTCGCCCCGAACTCCGCCATCGCCATTGCCGCTCGCATCAAGCGTGCCGGAAAGTCGTTTGTAGGCGACCAGCGGGAACTCTATCTTGTTGATGAAGAGCCGGGAGAAGAATCGACCTACGAGCGACTCCTGGGCGACGCCATGGCCGGCGATGGAGCGATCTTCACGCGTGAGGATGCCATTGAGGCTGCCTGGACCGTGGTCGATCCGGTCCTGACGACCCACTCCCGGGCTCGCATTTACGACCAGGGCAGTTGGGGGCCGAAGGAAGCGGACGATCTTATCGCAGGACACGGCGGCTGGTGTAACCCGATGCTCGAGGCGAGGCCATGCAAGTGAGTCCGTTGACGGGAAAATCGGCTGAACCAGCCATGCTGGTGAATGTCCCGCGACTGGTCATAGCCGATTACACGGACACGCCGGATCCCTCCGTGCCGGCGCAACGGGTCTCCTTCGGCACTTCGGGACATCGTGGTTCGGCATTCGATCGGGCATTCAACGAATGGCGTATCCTCTACAAGATTTATACCGAGAGTTTCCGGGGAGCGGATCATCTGTCCCGCATCCTTGAGGAAGCTCAGACGATTGTCAGTGACGCTCTAACATCAGTTCCCAGGGAGAAGTCATGAACCAACCAGCCCGCGCCGGCCATCCCATCTACAATTTTCTGCCCACGGACGTTGCGGGATTCGATTCGCTTGCCGAACTGGCCCTGGATCTGCGTTCGTCGTGGAATCATGTCACCGACAAGGTCTGGCGGAAGCTTGATCCGAAATTGTGGGACATCACGCACAATCCCTGGGTCGTGCTTCAGACCGTTTCGCGCAGCCGGATTGAAAGTGTGATGGCTGATCCCGTGTTTCGCGAACAGGTGGATGGTTTGGTGCAGATCAGGCGACACGCGGCAGAGACTCCTGCCTGGTTTCAGCAGAATCATCCCGCAAGTCCCCTGACTTGTACCGCTTATTTCAGCATGGAGTTCATGTTGAGTGAGGCCTTGCCCATCTACTCGGGCGGACTCGGAAATGTGGCAGGCGATCAGCTTAAAGCCAACAGCGATCTCGGTGTGCCGGTCGTGGGCGTGGGCCTCCTCTATCAGCGAGGCTACTTTCGCCAGGTGATCAACAAGGATGGAGCACAGGAAGCCCTGTATCCATACAACGATCCTGGGCAATTACCGATCACGCCATTGCGTCATGAGAACGGCGAGTGGCTGAGACTGGAGATTGCGTTGCCGGGGTATTCCGTCTGGCTCCGCGCGTGGCAGGTCCAGGTCGGTCGAGTGAAGCTTTACCTGCTTGACAGCAATGACGCCGCAAACGTTCCTGTCCATCGCGGCATCACCAGCGAACTGTATGGCGGCGGTCCGGAACTGCGACTCAGGCAGGAATTACTGCTGGGGATCGGCGGCTGGCGACTCCTTGGCGCGTTGGGCATCAGGCCGGAAGTCTGTCACCTGAACGAAGGTCATGCAGCGTTCGCCGTCCTGGAACGAGCGCGAACGTTTATGGAGGAATCCGGACAGCCTTTCGACGTCGCTCTCGCGGTGACACGAGCCGGAAATCTGTTCACCACGCACACAGCAGTCCCGGCAGGATTCGACCGCTTTCCTCCAGCGATGATCGAACAATACCTCGGCCGTTACGCACTGAAGAGGCTTGGCATTTCCATCCATGACTTGCTGGCTCTGGGTCGCCGGAACCCAGGCGACCCTTCGGAGAGTTTCAACATGGCGTACCTTGCCATTCGCGGCAGCGGAGCAGTCAATGGCGTGAGTCGATTGCATGGTCAGGTCAGCCGGCACATCTTTGAGCCACTCTTTCCAAACTGGCCGGAGACGGATGTGCCCATCGGACACGTCACCAACGGCGTTCATATGCCCACCTGGGATTCGGCATCGGCCGATGATCTGTGGACGGAAGCTTGCGGAAAGGATCGCTGGCTGGGGACGACCTGGACCCTGGACGACAAAGTTCGCACTGTTTCAGACGCAAAACTCTGGCAACTTCGCAATGACTCCAGCGCGTCTTTCGTACAATACACCCGCGCAAGGTTGTCCGGGCAACTGGCTGCATCGGGCGCATCGGCCGCGGAGATGGATCAGGCCAAACAGCTTTTCAATCCTGATGCGTTGACTCTGGGCTTCGCGCGGCGTTTTGCAACGTACAAGCGACCCAACCTGCTGCTGCACGATCCCGAGCGATTGCTTCGACTGTTAACCAATCCGCAGTGCCCCGTGCAACTCATCCTCGCCGGAAAGGCCCATCCTGAGGATCAGGCGGGACAGGCCCTGATTCATGAGTGGGTCCAGTTCATTCGACGGGCAGACGCTCGGTCCCATGTGATCTTTCTGAGCGACTACGACATGCTTCTGACGGAACACATGGTGCAGGGCGTGGATGTCTGGGTCAACACCCCGCGGCGCCCGTGGGAGGCCAGCGGAACCAGCGGTATGAAAGTGCTTGTGAATGGTGGCATCAATCTCTCAGAGCTGGACGGCTGGTGGGCGGAAGCGTACACGCCGGAGGTCGGATGGGCGCTGGGAGACGGACTGGAACACGGCGACGATCCGGAGTGGGACGCTGTCGAAGCCGAATCTCTCTATCGTTTACTTGAGCAGGAAGTAATCCCCGAGTTTTATTCCCGCGATGCGAGCGGCATTCCTACTGCCTGGGTCCAGCGGATGCGTGAAAGTATGGCGCGACTGACGCCGCGTTTCTCCGCCGACCGTACGGTCCGCGAATATACCGAACAACACTACCTGCCAGCCGCATCCTCTTACCTTGAGCGGGCAAATAACAAGGGAGCCCTGGGGCGACGCATCGTCGATTGGCAACACCACTTGCAGCAGAACTGGACTCAGTTGCGATTCGGCGACGTGACCGTTGAGACTCACAGCGAGTTGCACGAGTTTAAGGTTCAGGTCTGGCTGAACAACATTGATCCCGGTGCCGTGCGCGTGGAACTTTATGCGGATGGCGTCAACGGCGATGCTCCCGTGCGGCAGGAAATGAAGTACGATCTCCAAAAGGGCAGCACGACGGACAGCGTTGCCTACTGCGCGGTTGTGCCAGCAATGCGTCCATCAGCGGACTACACACCGCGTATCATTCCGTACTTTGAAGGCGTTGCGGTTCCTCTGGAATCCAGTCACATTTTTTGGCAGCGGTGATGACATGAGCACCAAAACAGGCAAATCCATGTCACTTCGCCTGTACTTCATGCGACACGGTGAAACAGAATGGTCCATCTCCGGCCAGTACACCGGGCGCACTGACATCCCATTGACCGCGCACGGCGAAGAGGAAGCGCGGGCTCTTGGACGACGTCTGCAGGGAATTTCATTTTCTCATGTATTGACAAGTCCACTGCAGCGCGCCCAACAAACGTGCGCGCTCACAGGTGTGCGTCCGCTGTGTTATGAACATGATTGTATCGAAGCACCAGCCATTGCGTTATGGAACGCCCGCGCGTTGGAAACACTCTGAACACCAGGATAAGAAAGCAAGGTGATCGTATGCAGATTAAAAAAGGATTTCGCGATGGCATCAAATAGCAAGCCACGCATCCTCACGATCAACGGCGGATCGTCGAGCATCAGGTTTTCGCTGTACAAGGCAGGCGAGCCGCTGGAGCAAATTCTGTCCGGAAAGATCGATCGCATCGGACTTGATGGAACGACTTTGACATTTAATGACACAGCCAGGAGCGAACAGGGCAGTTGCAGCCTTACCGCCTTCGATCAAAAATCGGCGGCGGGTTTTCTGATCAACTGGCTCGAAGAGCAAGCCGGTTTTGCTGAGATCAAAGCAATCGGGCACCGCGTCGTTCACGGTATGCAACACACCGCGCCCGAACTGGTCACCGACAAATTGCTGGCGGAACTGCATCAGATCAGTCCCTGCGATCCGCAACATCTGCCGGGTGAAATCGAATTGATCGAGACGTTTCGGCGTGCTCATCCAAAACTTCCCCAGGTCGCCTGCTTCGACACGGCGTTTCATCGCACCATGCCTCGGGTCGCCAAACTTCTTCCGCTTCCACGGCGCTTCGACGCTAAGGGAGTTCAGCGTTATGGATTCCACGGTTTGTCTTATGCGTATCTCATGGAGGAACTCGTCCGCGTTGGTGATTCGGCGGCAACAACCGGCCGCGCGATTCTGGCCCATCTGGGCAACGGCGCAAGTCTGGCCGCCGTGCGGGACGGCAAGAGCATCGACACCAGCATGGGCTTCACGCCGACGGCCGGATTGCCAATGAGTACTCGTTCGGGCGATCTGGACCCCGGACTCGTCGATTATCTCGCACGCACTGAAAACATGAGCGCCGGGCAGTTCAGCGAGATGGTCAATTCTCAGTCCGGGTTGCTCGGGATTTCAGAAACCAGCTCTGACATGCGAGACCTGCTCAAGGCGGAAGCCGACGACGTGCGAGCGGCCGAAGCTGTGGCGATGTTCTGCTACCAGGTAAAAAAGTG
>Ga0105048_10019039_pt1 | contig 10536 bp, 15 predicted proteins | sample MAT05_FD_78382 | JGI IMG/M metagenome (GOLD analysis project Ga0105048, IMG submission 78382) | Freshwater microbial communities from Lake Fryxell liftoff mats and glacier meltwater in Antarctica - MAT-05 | ecosystem: Environmental > Aquatic > Freshwater > Ice > Liftoff microbial mat | place...
GGTGTAGTTGATTATTTAATTGCTGGACAAGGAAAAGTATATCGATCGCCTTTATTATGTATTGTTGAAGCTAAAAAAGATGATTTTGAACAGGGCTTAGCGCAATGTTTAACTGAAATGTATGCCTGTCTAATGTTGAATCAACCACAATATACATTTCCCATATATGGCATTGTCACTAATGCAACGACATGGCGATTTTATCAATTAAGTAAACAAGAATGCTATGAAAGTCTGACTTATTCAGAAACTCAATTAGCCGATATTTTAGGGATTTTAAATTATTTGTTTGCTGATTGTCAGTCTAGACTTTTAAATCGGGGTGAACTTGAAAATATGAATTTATCGAGATAGCCGTGCGATCGCATACTATTTATATACTAGGCAGTCGTTGATTTTATGACATTAGCACCCACCCTGACAAAGCAGTATATTGAAAAGCAAGATAAAGGTTATTGGATCGAAGGGACACGCATTTCCCTTGATTCAGTTGTTTATTGCTTCCTAAATGGAGAGTCTCCTGAAAGTATTGTCCATAATTTCCCACTGCTGTCGCTGGAACAAGCTTATGGTGCAATCACTTTCTATCTTGCTAATCGACAGCTTGTAGATGCCTATTTGAAAGAGGGTGAAGCTGAATTTCAACGTTTACAACAGTCTTGTAAGGAAAAGAGTCCTTTGTTGTATCAAAAATTGAAAGCGGCTCAAGCCCAAAAGCAGAACGAAGTATGACAGAGATTCGATTTCAAGCCGATGCGGATCTCAGACAAGCAATAGTGACTGGCGCAATTCGCAGACAACCAAATCTGGATTTTCAGTCAGCTAATGAAGCAGAACTTGAGGGAATCAAAGATCGAGAAGTTTTAGCAATTGCATCACGGAATGGCAGGGTACTAATTACGCACGATCGCAAGACTATGCCGACTGAGTTTGGTCAATTCATCACCTTGCAAACAAGTTCTGGCGTTCTGATTCTTTCTCAGAATCTTCCGATCAGCGAAGCTATCGATGCCATTATCTTAGTCTGGGAGGCATCTACGGCCGAGGAGTGGCTCAATCAGATTATGACGTTTCCATTTTGAAAAGTTATACAGGATTTGTCGTTAGAGTTATTGGGAAATGCCGCATAATAACCGCAATGCAGCGGATGTACAGAGTTTTCTTGCTCAGTTTCAATGCGATCGCCGATCTTGTAGGGTGCATTAATGAAACGTGAAATGTAATGCACCTTATCCACTTGCGTCTAGTCTGATGCAGCATAATCTAATCGTTCAAGGGTAAAATAAGGAACCACCATATAGTTTGCACCTATGAGCCAGCGTACAAGACAGGTAATCTTATATAAGGATGAAGATGGTTATTGGGTTGTGGAGTGCCCAAGCTTAAAGGGATGCAATAGCCAAGGAGCAACAAAAGAAGAGGCTCTCTCAAACATTAAGGAAGCGATCGCAGGTTACGTCACTTCCCTAGAAGAGGATGGTTTGTCTGTCCCAGAAGACAATTTTGAAACATTCTTGCTGGTCGTGTGAGTAAGTTGTTGTTCCAAATCACTCAGAGATCGCTAAAGGAACGTTAAGAGCAATAATTCGAGATATTGAGTTAAGTGTTGAAGAGTTTGTGTCATTGTTGTAGCGTGATCGTCGATCTTGTAGATTGAGTTAATGAAATATAGCGCACCTACAGCAAATCCCGAACAAACCCACCACTAGATTTTTTGTAAAAGCCCCGCGAAGCGGGGCTTTTACAAAAAATCTGGGTTTGGTTTGTTCTCAATCTGCTGTAATTTGTGTAGCAATAATCTAAACTTTTCAATCGGGGTGAATCTTGAAATGTGGATTTACCTAGATAGCCATGCGATCGCTTCTTTAATCCAAGCTTCAACATCTTGAGTTTTAGCAAGAATAGGTAACCCCGCGATCGCATTTAGTGAGTTGCTGATTTCGGTAGGCGTATAACCAAGGGCAAGTAAAGTCATTTCTAACTCTTCTTGAACTGCAACACTAACCACATTGCCAACTAAGCTAGTCGTCCCTACTAGAGCTAATCGACCATCTGCAAGTTTAGTCTTTAGTTCTAAGGCAAGTCTTTCCGCAGTTTTCGTGCCCACCCCTGGTGTTAAGCTCAATATTCGCGTGTTTCCTGAAACGATCGCTTTAACTAAATCTTGAATACCTAAACTATTCAGCAATGCTAAGCCAACCTGTGTACCAATTCCAGAAACACTAATTAATTGACGAAACAATTCACGCTCGGCAAGGGTAGCAAATCCGAATAAGACCATCTGATCTTCACGAACGATCAAATGTGTAAATATTTGCGTCTCTTCACCAACAAGCGGTAACTTATTGGCTGTACTAGCTGTAATTTGAATATCGTAACCAATACCCTGCACATCAAGGGTAAGCCAATAGGAAGCCGTATTTTTTCGAGAACTGTCTGCTACTTTGCAAGCAGCGATCGCACCACGCAGATAACCAATCATCGGCGCGGTAGCGGTGGAAACTGGGGAAGTTGGACAGCCGCTAATGAAGAAACTACCTTGCGAGTGTTAGAACTAGCGATCGCTAACTGAGCAGGTTCTTCACTCTTAGGATTAGCCGAGCTATGAGCATTCTCATACAAAGATTGAATAAATTTAGGTACAGCTACTGTAGAAATCATCGTTGAGGTTGTTAATGCTGAAGGTGAAGAAAGCGCTGAGTCATTTGATATTGTGAAATTGTGATCGTTATGCTCGTTCTTAGAAATCACTTTCTGCGGCTCTACTTCCTGCTGCTCTAATTGTGAATCGGTAGAGCTATCGGTTAATTGTTTATCAAAAGGCGCAATCGGTGAACCTTGAGAAACTTTGTGAGCGCGGACAATCAGCGGTGATATCGGTTGAGTTTTTGCAGGGATCGATAACTGGATCGGAATTTTAATTGGCTCAGGTTGCTGTGCTTCAGTGCTCAAAATCTCTAGCTCTTGAGCATCTGGCAACTCAATAGGCTGAGGCGCAGGTGCAATTTTGACAACGTTTTGTAGAGGGGAGTCACTGATCGCTTCTACGGGCAAAATTTTCTCGTCAGCAAGCTTGGCGATCGACCAAGACTCTAATGCGGAAAGGGCAATATCATTAGGTGCAACATCTTTGGGCACAGGTGAAGATGTGTCGAGGCAACGTTCTAGAGCAGCTTTTAGTTGTGACGTGTGATGTTGCTGGCGCTTGAGGCGATCGCGCAACTCATCGCAATTAATATGAACATCTTGCAACTCACGCTCTAGTTGGTCGATCCGCGACTGAAGGGTTAGAGTCAGAGTCTCTTGTCGTTGGATGACTAGTTGAGAAAGTTGTAATTGTTCTTGAGCCTGACGCAGTAAAACCTGTGCTTGCTGACTACGCTCGTTGCAAAACTGTAGCTCTTGCTCTAAAACTTGTCTAGGCAGGGCATTAAAAAGAGTGGTTGGCTCTGCGAGTATATTTGAAGACACACTCTGAGAATGGGATTGCGGTTTTAGGAGCGGTGAATTGATGCTCTCTTGTGATGATGAATCGCCAAATCCTTCCTGACTCATGACTTACCCTTCACACCAAGAATATTACCTAGTGTCAAATCTTATCCTAAAAATTTGTTTTTTGTATCATTAATTTTTATGAATTGAGAAAATCTCATGACAATACTGACACAAGCAAGACAAATTATGGCATTTACATCAATTGTCAAGTGCATTAGGACATAAAATTAAAGATAGGAGCTATATCAACTGTGCTGACGGTATTAGCGATCGCTAGAGAATTCGCATTAAAATACAAACTGGTTACGGTTTAAAAATTTAAATACTTAAATACTTTTGTCTATGCCATCTCGATCAACCAATTCTTCGCGTATTTACACTTACTGGCAAAAGTTTTTGCCTTGGTTAGAATCCTGCGCGATCGCCGCTTGGGGAATTACGCTCACTAAACTCTGGCTATCTGAACAATTATTTCTCTTAGTCCATCCTAACTATATTCCCCTAACTGCCATTGCTGGATTAGGACTAATCGCGATTGGCGCGATCGAAGCTTGGCGCGTATTCCAGCGGAAGCGTTATGCCCATAGCTCTAATAATCAACAGCATGTCACGCTAATCAAGCCATCTTTAAGCAGCAGCTTACTTTTGATCGTGGCAATTATTGCTTTATTGATCAATCCTCGCCCATTCACTAGTGAAAAAGCAATCCATCGTGGTGTAATTGATAATGTTGCCGATGCAAGAACTATTCCTAAATCATTTCGCGCTAGTAACCGCCCCGAAGAGCGGACTCTTGTGGAATGGGTTCGCACCATTAGCGCTTATCCTGAGCCTGATGCTTACAAAGGACAGAAGGTGAAATTTACAGGCTTTGTTGTCCATGCGCCCGACCAGCCTGATAATGAGTTTTTAATTACGCGCTTTGTGATTACTTGCTGCGCTGCCGATGTTTATCCCGTTAGTCTTCCGATCAAAATCACCGAAAGCCGTTCTAAATATCCGCCCGATCGCTGGTTACAAATAGAGGGTCAAGCTGATGTAGAAACCACAAATGGAAAGCGCCAAGTTGTAATCGTAGCGAATAATATTACGGCGATCGCTGAGCCTAAAAATCCTTATGATTATTAGAACTGCGTAAATCCTGCAATTTCTGCATTGCGGCTCCATTGCTAATAATTTCTTTAGCATGGGCGATCGCTTTCTCAATTTCACTATCTAATCCATAGAGCCAGAGATAGAATCCGCTATTCCACAAAACTGAGTTGAGATATTCGGAAGGTTCAGCTTTGAATGCAGAGATAATTTTTGCCCCGATTTCGCAAGCATCAGCGATCGCCGTATCTTCAGAACTAAATCCATATTGACGTGCCGATAAGGTCAAGCGCTCAAAGCGATCGCCGCGATTGATACCGATAATTGCAGTCCGCGATCTTGGTAAATCGACACTACCTTCCCAACCTTTAACGGTTGTAAATTCAGTAATCTCATGGCTCGCAAATGCATCACGAATATTTGTTTCTGTGGGCGGATGCACGAACCCTGACACAATTGATTGATTACCTTGATAGGGCGACCACATTAATTCAAGAGTTGCGAAGGGTGGGCGTTTGCCGATTTGGTCGCGATAGGGAACGAGGGTTTGAGCAAGGGGAAAATGCTTCGGTAAATAGACAAACCCGAGATTATCCAGATCTAGATTTTGCTGCACTTGAGCAATTTCTAAATTTTGCCAATTTAATCCTAATGCTTGCCAAATTTCGATAAATGGTAATCCTTCTTTAGTAGGCATCCGATCGCCACCATGCATTAGTACAGGAATTCCCGCCGCCGCTAACACGATCGCAGTTGCAGGACTAATGGGAGCCGTCTTCGATCTGCCATCGTAAGGAGATCCCAGAACTAATACTTGCTTTTTAGAAGCGATCAGTGCAACCTTTGGACCTAGAAGTTTATAAGCATCAAGCATTCCTGCTAATTCTTCGCTAGTCGGACGTTTAATCCGATGCGCGATCATAAATGCTCCAATCTGTGCAGGAGTCGCCTCGCCTTGCAACATCATTATTGTTGCTCTCTCTGCCTCTTGGCGCGTTAAGCTTTTGCTGGTATGTGTACCGCTACCAACTTTACGCAAAAATTCGCGAAATTCGTTACTCATTACTGTTAGGTTGAATTTACTGCAAAAGTCGGTTAAACATTGAATTATCTCACAGGCTTGCAACTAAAGGCTAGAGCAAAACTTCTTGCTGTCATAGTCTTCAGGCTTTTAAGACTCTTTTCAAGATTACAGGAAGTTCCTGTTGAATCATCTCAGCCGCAAGCTTACAAAAATATTGGATGGGTGGTATTTGAATGCGATCGCTAGTTGTAACTAAGACAATTTCGCGCGTCAAACTCGGCTCACCTAGCGATCGCACTACCAATTCTGGCTCGTGAGTCAATTCTACCAAAAATGTTTCGGGTAACAGAGCCACCAAACGTCCTTGCTTGACTACACCTCGAAAAGCTTCCAGAGAATTAAGTTCAAGAACAGCATTTAAACAAATCCCTTGACGATTGAACTGGTCTTGCACCATGCGCTGTAATCCATAACCCTCTTTAAATACAACCTGTGGACAATTGTGCAAATCTCTCCAATTTAGAACCTCTTTTTTGCTAAGGGGATGATTGGCAGGCAGTAATAATTGAATTCTTTCTTCATAAAGTCGCTCAACAACCATTTCCGAACTCGCTGTCAAAAATGGATTATTCATCACGATCGCAATATCAATTAATCCGTCTTTGAGAACCTTGAGCGCGCGATCGCTTCCCAATGTTGTCACTCGCAACTGTACATTGGGATAAGTCTTAGAAAATGCTTGTAATATCGGTGGTAACTGATAAGCACAAGCCGAAGGAATCCCTGCTACACAAAGCTCAGTTTGTTTGCCTGACTGCAAATCGATCAACTCCTGCTCAGCCATAGCCCAGCTCTGACAAATTTTCCGTGCATGGGGTAATAAGCGATCGCCTCCTAAAGTCAACTTTGCATTGCCTTGACGATGAAACAGCAACAATCCAACCGTTGCCTCCAAAGATTGTACCTGGCGGCTTATTGTTGATTGACTAACCCCACGTTTCTGGGCGGCCTGTTGAAAGCTTCCTGTTTCCGCAACTGCTAAAAAAGCTTGTAACTGTTCCAAACGCATGAGAGATCAACAATATTTGGTTAAGACTGCAATCATTAACCAACTTCTAAGGTTTTAGAAAAGTAGCATGAGTAACATCTATAGAGATCCCCTCAAGTGCATTTACAATAATTTGATTGCGATCGCTCTACATCTACTAACTCTTACCTGTAAAATTTAATCTCTATGTACGATAACTTAAAGCAACTTTTGGAGACGGTAGCAAAGGGAGAGATTAGCCCAGAAAGCGCTTTAGAAGAATTAAAATATCTTCACTATGAACCAGTAGGAGATTTTGCCAAAATCGATCATCATCGCACTTTGCGGACGGGATTTCCTGAAGTGATTTTTGGAATTGGCAAAACGCCTGAACAAATCGTGCAAATTATGCGCGTTATGGAATCCAAAAACCCTGTGGTCATGGCAACCAAAATCTCGGCATCAGTTTATGAACAGATTCGTCCATCTTTGAGAAGTTTGAGATATTTTCCGATCGCTCAAATTTGTTGGCTTGGCGAATCAAGCATGAAAAAGCAAGGCACGATTACAATCATCACCGCAGGAACTGCCGACTTGCCGATCGCTGAAGAGGCAGCCATTACAGGCGAGTTATGTGGATTTACCGTCAAACGCCTCTGGGATGTTGGCGTGGCAGGGATTCATCGCTTACTTAGCCATCGGAACTTGATCAATGATGCGGAAGTAATTATCGTTGTCGCGGGAATGGAAGGAGCGCTAGCGAGTGTGGTCGCAGGTTTAGCAAATTGTCCAATTGTCGCAGTCCCCACCAGCATTGGTTATGGCGCAAGTTTTAATGGGCTTGCTCCATTGTTGACGATGCTCAATTCTTGCGCGACAGGCGTTGGCGTAGTGAATATTGATAACGGTTTCGGGGCGGCGATGCTCGCAGGACAGATTTTGCGTTTAGCTCACAGAGACGCATAATGCAGCGCAATAATTAGGTAGCGTATCTAAAGTTTGGAGCTCCCAGTCTCCAAGCTGCAAAGTCTCGCCAACTGGCAACTTTATCAATGACGAAACATCTAAACTATCAAGAGTATTCGCAATACCTTGACCTGTGGCTTTGCCATAAGCTTCCTTTAGCGTCCATGCCCGAAAAAAAGCCAAATACTTTGCGCGATCGCCTAATCCTTCAATAAGCTTTTGTTCTGAAGGCAAAAAATAATTTTTAGCGATCGCCTCAACATCACATTTGGGATCAATATATTCCAAATCAATCCCCACCTCGCGATCACCACTAATTGCATAAATCGCTAAATCTTGAGAATGCGCCAAATTAAAATAAACCCCATCAACATAGGGCTTACCGCGATCGCCATAAGAAAACAAAATCTCGTTTGGTTGACAAGCTAAATACTTAGCCAGAATCTCACGCAAATTTCCTCTTGCTGCTACAAAACGCTGTTTAAGATGTCTGCGTTTAAAATTATTAGCACGCGATCGTTCATCTTCTGAAAGAAATTGCCATAGACGCTCAAATTCTATTGGTGAGACATCAAGCTTAGCTTGGCAAAGTTGCAAGTCTTGAGACATGATCATGCCAAAATTTAATAAATGCAATTTTAGATTGAATTGGAAATAAATTTTATGAATCTGCCCCTAGTGATCGGATCATTAATAGTCTCTTTGCTGCTGCTGTGGTGGTTGCTCAGCATTATCAAGGCAAGTTTTAAAACTGCATTTCTAGTAGTTGCGGTTGTTTTTATAATCCAAGTTTTAACTGGGGTGGGACCTCTGCAAATTCTCGCGCAAGTTGAGAAATGGTTAGGTGGCTCGATGGGAAGTTTAGGGAAATGGCTGCAAACTTGGGGTGACAAAAGCAAAGTTAGTCCAGATCTCAAAAAACAGTCAGTACTTTGGATATTTCAAATCGCTAGCGAACTGCTTTAAAAAAATAAAAGACTTGCAAAGCAAGTCTTTTATAAAAGTAAAAACTACAAAGTGCTATCTACTTTCGTGCTGTCTACTTTTTAAGCTTTAGCCTCCTGCGATCGCAGGAATGATACTCACTTCATCTCCATCATTGAGAACCGTATTTGCGCCATCGAGAAAGCGGATATCTTCACTGTTAACATAAAAATTAACAAAACGGCGGAGATTGCCTTTGTCATCACAAATGCGAGCTTTGATACCTGGACAATTGGTTTCGAGAGAGTCAATCATCTCTTGCACCGAAGCCCCAGCGCATTCTACGGTGGCTTGGTTATTGGTCAATTGTTGCAGTGGAGTAGGAATTAAAACTTTGACAGCCATATTTTTATATCGATTCAGAGAATTCTAGATTTAGATTTTGCCATACTGAATGACCTACATCTTAACGCGCATTTTATTGCGATCGCATGTAAGTTAAACTCAGTGCGAAGCGTCGCCTTTAACTTACATAGGTTTCATTAACGTCTGACTTTGCCCGCAAATCCTGAAGCTTTAAATTGTTTAAGCTCTAAAGGTTCAGGCTGCTCAGCAGGAATTGCCACCATAATTTGAAAATTACTTTTGCCTGTAGGAATTTCCTCGACTGCACCTAGTCTTGCTCGCTCAGGCATAGCATCATTACCATTTGCATCATAAATCCGCCCAAAAATATCGGCATTGTAAACAACTTTGCCCGACGTATTATTTGTATTGCCTTTAACCAAATAGCATTTAGCAGACATAACTCCGCCACCTAACACCATATTTTTGCCAGCTTCACCCGTACATGGCTCATAGACAACATTAGTAAGTTTTATTTGAATATTTGCCCAAGCAGGAGAGCTAAACATCCAGACCGAGATCAGGAGAGATAAAGCACTAATTTGTAGGGTTTTTAAAAGATTTTTCATAAATAAACCTAATTAATAAAAAATTGCTTGATTGAGCTAAGTTCAGCGCTTACACCACCTCACTACAGCGCTTTGCGCTTTTGTAAAACCCAGAGAAATTTTTGAAAGTGCCGCGAAGCGGCACTTTCAAAAATTTCTCTGTACCTTTTAAAACCTCAATAGGCTGTAATCCCTAAAATAAATTCTGAAAAAGAATGTCTTCTTTGACGTGGTAAAATTCATTCTAGCTCTTGAAGGAGGTATGTTTTTTATGCAACTTAGTTTATTGATCGCAACATTACCAGAAGCGTATAGAATTTTCGATCCACTGGTAAATGTTCTTCCCGTGATTCCTGTATTCTTCTTGTTACTTGCTTTTGTTTGGCAAGCAGCAGTCGGTTTTAAATAAATTTTAATTTAAAAAAATTTATAAAAAACTTTTTAATTACATTTTTGTACATTTTTGTACATTTATAAAATAAAAACGATATGAGCGATCGGGGTAACGGCAACGTCGCCCCGTTTGTTTTAAAAGTGATACTCGCGCTAATTTAAGCTAAATAATAAATAATTAAAAAATCTTTATATGGAAACAGTCGGACGGTGGACGAACAAATTTTTGATGTTCAATTTGTTCTTAGTATTTTTCTTTTTTGCATGGTTGCTGGTCGGACTTGGTGGCGAAAGCTTGAAAATAAACCTCGGTCTAGATTTGTGGCGGCAACTTTGGGAACCATTGATCCAGCCCATACTTGGAATTGTCATGGCTGGCGCGATCGCGAGTGGCATAATCTCCAAAGTCAAGCAAAAGCTAGCTAAATAAAACAGAAAGGACGCAAAGCGTCCTTTCTGTTTTTTAATTGAACCAACTTGGCATTAATAAAATAGGTGGGTCATAATTGCCTGATTGCAGATTTTGTCCAGCTAATTTCGATGTTAACTTCTCAGCGATCGCACCAGTACCTGCTAGATCAAAAAATGGTAGAGCGATATTTACACTACTTTGGCTTAGCAACTGGTCTAACAATCTTTCAAAAGATGCAGGTGATTTGCGA
>Ga0105048_10019045_pt1 | contig 10534 bp, 10 predicted proteins | sample MAT05_FD_78382 | JGI IMG/M metagenome (GOLD analysis project Ga0105048, IMG submission 78382) | Freshwater microbial communities from Lake Fryxell liftoff mats and glacier meltwater in Antarctica - MAT-05 | ecosystem: Environmental > Aquatic > Freshwater > Ice > Liftoff microbial mat | place...
ATCGTCATCGGCAAACAGCGCAACGGCCCGGTGGGCACGGTCAAGCTGACCTTCCTGAAGCCGCTGACCCGCTTCGACAACCTGGCACCGGGCAGCAGCGGCAACGGCGAGTACTGACCGACCTGCTGCGAGGTGGCCCGCAGCGACCGCATCACAGGGCTTGCCCCCGGCGGGCCTGAGCGGGTAGCATTGACTGTATAAAAATACAGTCTTTGGCTTCGTTTAGGCCAAGGGATGCCCCGTGAAAACGGCCGTTTTCTTGCTGCAGCTGCCCCCTGCGTTCTCACCGTGTTTGTTTTCGTCCCTGCGCCAAGTCCTGTGGTGGTGGTTGTCCGACCGACTGCGCCTGCACTTGCGTCTGCACTCGCGCCTGCACTTGCATCTGCATCTGCATCTGCACCTGTACCCGCACCTGTACCCACGCCCAGCCTCACCCCTGAAGACCTGCACCCCGCAGTGTGGCGTGCGCACCAGGTGGCTCGTGTGGGCGACAGCGTGCTGCCCAGCCACTTTGCCGAGCTTGATGCTGCGCTGCCCGGTGGTGGCTGGCCCGCTCGTGCCTTGACCGAGCTGCTGCTACCCCACCCCGGCGTGGGCGAGTTGCGCTTGTTGGCCCCCGTGCTGGCCGCTGTGCAGCAGGCTGGCCGCAGCCTGATGTGGTTTGACCCACCGGCAGCGCCCTGTGCTTGGGCGCTGGGCGCCTTGGGGCTGGACACCCAGCAGTTGGTGGTGGTGCACGGCAGCAGCCCGGGTGTCGGCCCAGCGTCCAAGCTGCAGCGCCAGACGGGCGAACGCCGCTGGGGCAGGGGCCTGGCAGGCGCCGCAGACATGCTGTGGGCGCTGGAGCAGGCCTTGAAGAGTGGCCATGTCGGCGCCGTCCTGGCCTGGTTGCCACCTCGACTGCCGGCCGAAACTCTGCGCCGCCTGCAACTGGCCGCGCAAGGCCATGACGGCCCGGCCTTTGTGTTGCGCGACGTGGCCGCACGCAGCCAGGCCAGCGCCGCACCGCTGCGTTTGTTGCTGGCCGCAGCCGGGGCTGATGCGCTGAGCGTCAACCTCTTCAAGCGCCGTGGCCCGCCGCTGGCGCAGCCGTTGTTGCTGGCCTTGCCACCGGTGCTGTCGCCAAGCGCCTTGGCGCGCTCGCTTCGTCCAGGTCGTCGCCAGAGCGTTGTGCCGCCGGGCGAAGTACCCCGGCAGGTCTCGTACTCCAACAGTGTGGGGCAGGCCGAGGAGCTGACTGCGCGCGCGGCCCTCAACCTCCATCGCGCATGACCTGCGGCTGCACCGTCCATGTTGTGGTTCGCCCTGCACCTGCCCCAGCTGTCGCTGGAGGCCTTCAGCGCCACGCTGGCGGCTGAAACTCGGCAGCGCCCCATTGCGCTGGTCGCTGACCACCGCATCACGGCTGTCAACCGCGTTGCGGCTTTGTGTGGTGTGCGCCCGGGTATCAAACGCGCCACTGCGCTGGCTTTATCAGTCGACTTGCTGCTGGCCCAGGCCGAGCCCACGCGTGACGCCGCCGCGCTGCAAGCCGTCGTGCACGCAGCGCTGGCCTTCACGCCCAGCGTGTGCGCCCATGACACCCACACCGTGCTATTGGAAGTGCAGGCCAGCTTGCGCTTGTTTGGCGGGGCTGCTGCGCTGCTGATGCGGCTGCGCCAGGCCTTGATGCCGCTGGGCCACCGCGTGCACCTGTCCGCAGCACCCACAGCGCTGGGCGCGGCCTGGTTGGCGTGTTGGCAGCCTAAACGCACAAACCTGGGCGCAAACCCAGGCGCAGATCCAGACGCAGATCCAGGCGCAGATCCAGACGCAGACCTGAGCATTGGCCCGCACACCCACAGCCTGGCCGCCTTGCAAACCCTGCTCGATGGTGCCCCGCTGGCCTTGTCAGGCGCCGGCCAGACGCATGCCGACGCATTTCTGGCCATGGGTCTGCACACCTTGCGGCAGTTGCGCTTGTTGCCCCGCAGCGGCCTGGCTCGGCGCTTTGGCCAGGGCCTGTTGGACGACCTGGATAAAGCCTACGGCCTGCGGCCTGACCCCCGGCTGTGGTTACAAGCGCCAGCGGTGTTCGAGAGTCGGCTGGAGCTGCTGGCCCGAGCCGACAGCAGTGAACAAGTGCTGCACGGTGCTGCGGTACTGGTAGCACGTTTGGTGGCCTGGGCGCAGGCCCGGCACTCGCGTGTGGCGGCCTTCACGCTGTGCATGCAGCACGAGCCGCGGCACCGCCGCCATGACAGTGGCACAGACGACGATGGCGGCAGTGACGCCGCACCGACCGCCACGGTGCTGCACGTGCCCCTGGCTGAGCCGGCGCTGGACCCCGCACACCTGCAACTGCTGCTGCGCGAACGTTTGCAGCATGTGGCGTTGGCCGCGCCCACGCTGGAACTGCGTTTGCAATGCCAACACCTGGTGCAAGCCAGTGCGCCCAACGGCGAACTGTTCCCCACCCACAGCAGCCGCAGCGAAGGCTTGACGCGCTTGCTCGAACGCCTGCGCGCGCGGCTGGGCGACGACCATGTGCTGCGCCTGGTGCCCGTGGCCGACCACCGCCCCGAACACGCCAGCCGCGCCGAGCCGGTGCAGACGCTGGTACGGGCGCTGGTACAGACCAAGGCCGGTATGGCTGCCGCTTCGGCGCAGGCCCTGGCACCCAACTCAGCTTCAACCCCGGCCCGAACGACGACCCCAACCCAAGTCCGTGACCCTTTGCCATTGCACCGCCCGGCCTGGTTGTTGCCCGAACCGCTGCCCCTGGCCGAGCGCGATGCGCTGCCGCTGCTGGACGGTCGGCCGCTGCAACTGTTGAGCGGCCCCGAGCGTATCGAGGCCGGTTGGTGGGACGGCCATACCGTGACCCGCGACTACTTCATCGCTCAATCTGAAGACGGTGCCCTGGTCTGGCTGTGGCGCGGCCGGCTGCCGGTGGTGCAGGGTGAGGTGAACTGGTTCTTGCAGGGGCGGTTTGCGTGAGCGCGGAGCGTCATTTGAACGCCGCAGCATCATCAAGCCATACCAAGGCATGTTCTTGCAGTGGAGGCTTGCGGTTCGAATGCTTGCACTGGCATTTGTGGTCCGCGCTGGAAGTGCGGCCCCGCTGAAGCGCCCCCGAACGACTACAGCTCAATGCGAAAGCGCAGCCCGGTCTTGTTCATGTAGGCCAGCCCCTTGTCGAAGACCTCGGTCAGCACCCCGCCGTTGTGGGTGATGACGCGTTGCGAGGCCAGGTTGTCGGGGTCGGTGGTCAACTCCACAAAGCCCAGCCCCTGGGCGCGGGCGATGGCCAACATTTGGCCCAGCGCTTGTGTGGCTTGGCCACGGCCGGCGTGCCAGGGCACGACGGCGTAGCCAATGTGCCCCAGCACATGCGCTGGCAGCGGCCCGCCGCCGACGACCCAACGCAGGTTGATGCTGCCAATGAAACGGTCGTTGTTTTGTGCGCGGCTGTCAGCCTGGTCGTCCCACATCCAGCGGCGCAAGCCGGGGATGCGCGGCACCACGCTCCCGTCTGGCAGGGTGACACCCGGGCCACGGGCCTCGATGTCATCCATGTGCGCCAAGAACGCTTCAGGGTCGGCGCGGATCACGGCCAACTCTTCGTTGGCTGCGACGACTCCGCGCACGTTATCGGCCGACCAGCCCCCGCCCAGGGCGGACACGTAGCTGGGCAGGTGTTCCAACGTCGGGCGGACGAGTCGCATCGCGCGTGATCAGTTCAGTTGAGACGCTATGGCGCAGACGTGTAGTTGGCGGGTATCCACTGATAGCCCTTGCCGTCCGCACGCAGTCGGCCGATGCCGGGAAAGGACACGTGCGCCACGGCCACGAAGTAGCCTTTCGCTGCGGCGTCGGCATAGGCTTTTCGGCGCTGCGGTGCGGCGGCCTTGGGGTCGGTATCGAACCCGATGGTCACGTCGGGCTGCAAGAACTGCACCGCCGCCACGTGCATCAAGTCGCCCCACATCACCATGCGGTTGCCATCGCTCTCAATCACGTAGTTGGCGTGGCCAGGGGTGTGGCCGCGGGTGGCGATGGCGCGGATGCCGGGCAGCAGCTCGGTGTCACCGTCAAAGGGTTTGAACTTGCCGGCCGCCACATAGGCATTCATCGACGCCATGGCGCCCTGGAAAAAGCCTTTGTTGGCCTCGGGCGCGGCGTCCAGATTGGCCTTGCTCAACCAGAAGTCGGCCTCACGCATGTCGGCGCGCACGACGGCATTGGGGAAAGCCATCTTGTCGCCGTTCATCAAACCGCCGACGTGGTCGGGGTGGAAGTGGGTGAGGTAGACCTCGTCAACCTGTTCTGGCGTGTAGCCGCTGGCGCGCAAGTTCGCCACGAGCTTGCCCAGGGTCGGGCCGAACAGCGTGGCCGCGCCGGTGTCAATCAAGACCAACTTCGTGCCGGTGTTCACCAGGTAGCCGTTGACCGAGGTTTCCACGGGGGCCTTGAGGTACTGGCGCGCCAACATTCTGTTGACTGCGACTGGCGTGGTGTTGCTCAACAACTGGTCCACCGGCAGCTTGACGGTGCCGTCGGACAAGGCGGTGATCTCGAATTGCCCCAGGGCCATGCGGTACCAGCCCGGCGCCTGGCCCTTGACCGGCGGCGGGCCGGCGTTGGCAGCGGCGCACACCGCCACCAAAGCCAGTGTGGCGACGCCTCGGCGCAGCGCTGTGCTCATCAGGCCAAGACCTTCAGCAGCCATTGGTTGAGTGTGCTCACTTCTTCCATGCATACGGAATGCTCCATGGGGTAGTCATGCCACGCAACCGGGTGGCCCAGGGTCTGCATCAAGTCGCGTGCAGCAACACCTCGCGCCAAGGGCACGATGCCGTCGCTGCGGCCGTGGCCGATGAAGGCCGGTGTACCGTTCTGTGCCGCATGGCGTTCAGCCGTGGTGGTGTCGGCCAAAGGCAGGTAGCCCGACAGTCCGACCAGCCCGGCCAGCTTATGGCCGTAGCGCAGGCCAGCACCCAAGGTGATGGCGCAACCTTGCGAAAAGCCGGCCAGCACGATGCGCTCAGCCGGTATGCCGCGCGCCACTTCCTGGTCCAGCAGGGCGTGCACCTGAGCGAATGACTCGCGCACGCCAGCCTCATCCTCGCGCCGCACCAGGTCCGCGGTCAGGATGTCGTACCAGGCTCGCATCGGCTGGCCGCCATTGATGGTGACGCGCCGCACAGGCGCGCGTGGAAAGACAAAACGCACCGGGCCGACAGGTGCCAGCTTCAACTCGTCTGCCATGGGCAAAAAATCGGTGCCGTCTGCGCCCAGGCCGTGCAGGATGACGATGCAGGCGCGTGCGGGCGCAGCGGGGTTCAGTTCGATGGTTTGCAGGCTCATGGCGGGTTTGCTGTGGGGTGTTTGCAGTCAGTAGTTCAGGCCCATCGCCTGGCGCACCTCTTTCATGGTTTGACGGGCCACGGTTCGAGCGCGCTCGGTGCCCATCTCCACAATCCAGTGCACTTGTTTGGGGTTGGCCAGAAAGCTCTCAGCCCGCTCGCGCCAGGGCTGTTGCTCCTTCAGCACAGCGTCGATGACGGGCTGCTTGCATTCCAGGCAGCCGATGCCAGCGGTGGTGCAGCCCTTGACCACCCAATCGTGCGTGGCCGCATCGGTGTAGATCTGGTGCAGTTGCCACACCGGGCACTTCTGCGGGTCGCCAGGGTCGGTGCGCCGGGCACGGGCCGGGTCGGTGGTCATGCCGCGCAGCTTCTTCGTCACTTCCGCGGGCTCGTCGCGCATCATCACGGCATTGCCGTAACTCTTGCTCATCTTGGTGCCATCCAGGCCCGGCAGCTTGGTGGTTTCGGTGTGCAAGGCGTCAGGCTCGATCAAGATGGTTTTGCCGCTGCCTTTGAGCAAGCCACCCAAGTATTCGCTGTCGTCATCAGACCAACCGGCCACGCCAGCCGCCGCCTTCTTGATGATGTTTTCGCCCTTGGCCAATGCCTCGGCCGAGCCAGTTTCGCCGAAGGCTTTGCGCTGCTTTTCGAAGTAACGCGCGTCGTCCTTGCTCAGCTTGGCCAAAGCGGCTGCAGTGCCCCCAGCGAACGCGCTGTTGCGGCCGTAAAGATGGTTGAAGCGGCGGGCCACCTCGCGCGTCAGTTCGACGTGCGAGGCCTGGTCGCCGCCCACGGGCACGTAGGCGGCCTTGTAGATCAGGATGTCCGCTGCTTGCAGCAATGGGTAGCCCAAGAAGCCGTAGGTTGCCAGGTCGCGGTCCTTGAGCTTCTCGATCTGGTCTTTGTAGGTCGGCACCCGTTCCAGCCAACCCAGGGGTGTGCCCATGGCCAGCAGCGTGAAGAGTTCGGCGTGTTCAGGCAAACGGCTCTGGATGAAGATGGTCGACTTGTCCGGGTCCAGGCCCGCGGCCAGCCAGTCCACAACCATGTCGTAGACGTAGCGTTCCATCACCTCGCGCTCTTCGTAGTGCGTGGTCAGTGCGTGCCAGTCGGCGACGAAGAAAAAACATTCGTACTGGTCTTGCAAACGCACCCAGTTCTTCAGCGCGCCGTGGTAGTGGCCAAGGTGCATGGCGCCGGTGGGGCGCATGCCGGAGAGGACTCTGTCTCGCATGATGGGGGCCTGGGGCCAAGGACGAAGGCCGCGATTCTCTCAGGTGCAAGGTGGTTCTTTTTCAAGACATCTTGCCGCGACCGGGCTGATGGCTACACTGCCCCCCGCTCATGAAATCCATCGTCATCCTGGTCTCTGGACGCGGCAGCAACCTGCAGGCCATCCACCAGCGTTGTGTTGAACAAGGTTGGCCCGCCCGAGTGGTGGCCGTGTTGTCCAACCGGCCCGGTGCAGCGGGGCTGGCCTACGCCGCTGCGCACGGCATTGCCACGCAGGTGGTTGACCACACGGCCTTTGCCGAACGCGTTGAGTTCGACGCCGCGCTGGCGCAGGCCATCGACCGTTTCGAGCCCGACTTGTTGGTGCTGGCCGGTTTCATGCGCATCCTCGGTCACGTGTTTGTACGGCGTTATGCAGGCCGGTTCCTCAACATTCATCCGTCCTTGCTGCCGGCCTTCCCAGGTCTGCACACGCACCGCCGGGCGCTGCAAACCGGGTGCAAGGCTGTGGGTGCCACGGTGCATTTCGTGACGCCTGAACTCGACCACGGCCCCATCGTCATTCAAGGCGTGGTGCCAGTTCTTCTGGGTGATGACGAGGACAGCCTGGCCGCGCGCGTCTTGGCCACTGAACATGTGATCTACCCGCAGGCTGTGCGTTGGTTTGTCGGGGACAAATTGCGCTTGCAAGGCAACCAGGTGCACCAGGTGGACGGTGCTTCGCAGCTCCTGATCTAGACCCCAACGGTTCCAGCTTCAGTCCATCGGGGCGAAGCGCCGCTGCATCACGCCGTCAACGTTCATCAACTCGAAGAACATGGCGTGCGGCCGCACCCACAGCCCGGTCCCGCCGTAGATGGGGCGATACAGGACCAAGGGTTCGAGGCTTTCGCTGTGGCGGGCACAACCCACCACGTCGTACTCACCGCCTTTGTAGTGGCGGTAGCGGCCCAGGGGTGTGTCGGGCAGGGGTGGCAGGTCGTCCATGAGCGGCCAGGATAATGCTGTCCATGCACCCGAACGCTTTGTTAGAGCTCAATACCGAGCTGCTGCGCGCCGTCCTGAAGCTTGACTCCCCGGCCGACGGCATCGTTTCCGCCTTCTTTCGCCAGCAGCGTGGCCTGGGCTCGCGCGAGCGCCACACGCTGGCCGAAACCACCTACACGGTGCTGCGCCAGCGCTTGCTATGGCAGCACCTGGCGCAAAGTGGCAGCGGGCCGCTGGAGCGCCGTTTGGCCATCCTGGCATGGCAAGGCGGTGAGCCCTTTCTGCGTGGCGCGCTCTTGGAACACGAGGCGCTGTGGCTGGCTGAAGTCGGCAAGGTTGACCGTCAAACCCTGCCTGAAAAGTTGCGCCACAACCTGCCGGACTGGCTGGCCGGGTCGTTGCGTGAGAGCCTGGGCGACGACTTCTGGCCTCTGGTGAGCGCGCTGGGCGAGACCGCACCGCTGGACTTGCGGGTGAATCTCATCAAGGCCAAGCGCGACGAGGTTGTGCAGGCCCTGGCGCTGGCCGACATCCACGCCCAGCCCACGCCGTTTTCGCCCTGGGGCCTGCGCGTGCAAGGCAAACCGGCAGTGAACCAGTTGGCGCTGTTCAAGGACGGTGCCATCGAGGTCCAGGACGAAGGCAGCCAGATGCTCGCTTTGCTGACCGACCCCAAGCGCGGCGAAATGGTGGTGGATTTTTGCGCCGGCGCCGGGGGCAAGACCCTGGCGCTGGGCGCAGCCATGCGCAACACCGGGCGGCTGTATGCATTTGACGTGTCAGGCCATCGGCTGGACGCCTTGAAGCCTCGCCTGGCGCGAAGCGGCTTGAGCAACGTGCACCCGGCTCAGATCGCCCACGAACGCGATGAGCGCATCAAGCGCCTGGCTGGCAAGATCGACCGGGTGCTGGTCGACGCGCCCTGTTCGGGTCTGGGTACGCTGCGCCGCAACCCTGATCTGAAGTGGCGTCAGTCGCCCAAATCGGTGCAGGAGTTGCAGGTCAAACAAGCCGCCATCTTGGCTGGAGCTGCACGCTTGCTCAAGCCCGGCGGGCGCCTGGTGTACGCCACGTGTAGCCTGCTTGCAGCTGAGAACGAGGCGGTGGCCGACGCTTTCAGTACCGAACGCGCAGCAGATTTCGCCCCAGTGCCCGCCGAACAGGCCCTCTTGGCCGCCCGGGTGGAGGGCGCCTCAGCACTGTGCGATGGCCCGTACCTGCGGCTTTGGCCACACCGCCACCAGACCGACGCGTTTTTTGCGGCGGTCTGGCAAAGACGGTGATTCGATGAGGTTTGTCGGCACTTGTTGAGTTTTGGCTGCAGAATGCCAATAAAGCGACTTCATTGGCCTCAGACAGATTTAAGTCTGGTTGCCGCAGGGTCATGGCTGGCATCTATTTCCTGCTTTGTTGGATGGATAAGGGCCATTGCGCCCCCAACTACAATTGAGTTAGATTTTTTGAAACAAGATTTTCTGGACAAGGACTTCGAATGGACTCGGTGTGGATGACACATGACGCGGTGGTGCAGTGGCTGGCCCACGGTCTGCTGGCGGCGCCGTGGTGGCAGGTGTTGATCTACACCGCCATCACCACGCACATCACCATTTGTGCAGTCACCATCTTCCTGCACCGCGCCCAGGCGCATCGGGCGCTCGACCTGCATCCGGCTGTGTCACATTTTTTCCGCGCCTGGCTGTGGGTGGGCACCGGCATGTTGACCAAAGAGTTTGTGGCTGTGCACCGCAAACACCACGCCAAATGCGAAACCGAAGAAGACCCGCACAGCCCACAAACCCGCGGCTTGAAGGCGCTGTTGCTGACCGGGGTGGAGTTGTACAAGGCCGAGGCCCGAATTCCAGAGACCATCAGCAAGTACGGCATCGGCACTCCGGATGACTGGGTCGAGCGCAACCTGTATTCGCGCTTCACTTGGCAAGGCGTGGGCCTGTTGCTGGTGTTGAACCTGCTGTTGTTCGGCGCCATTGGAGCGGCCGTGTGGGCGGTTCAGATGTTGTGGATCCCGGTGATGGCCACAGGCATCATCAACGGCATCGGCCACTACTGGGGTTACCGCAATTTCGAGGCACCCGACGCTTCGCGCAACGTCACCCCATGGGGTGTGCTGATTGGCGGCGAAGAGTTGCACAACAACCATCACACCTACCCCACGTCGGCCAAGTTCAGCGTGAAGCCTTACGAATTTGACGTTGGTTGGATGTACATCCGCGGCATGCAAATGTTGGGTCTTGCCAAGGTACGCAAGGTTCCACCACGCTTGGCTCTGGGTGCCGTGAAAGCACTGGCGGATGGCAAGACGCTCGAAGCCGTGATTGCCAACCGCTACGAAGTCATGGCCAAGTACGCCGCTGAACTGAAACTGGCGGTGCATGGTGAACTTGAGGCTCTCAAGGCCAAGGGTGCACAGAACAGCGCACGCTTTCGCAACCTGCGCCTGGCCAAGGCATGGTTGCACCGTGACGATGACAAGATTCCTCACGGTGTGAAGCAAGGATTGGCGCTGGCGCTGGGTGAAAGTCCCAAGTTGGCCAAGCTGGTGGCCATGCGCGAAGAATTGCGTCAGCTGTGGACGCGAACCAACGTCTCGGCAGAAATCTTGGTCGCAGACTTGCAGGCATGGTGCCGCAAGGCCGAAGAGAGCGGCATCGCTGCCCTGCAAGAGTTCTCCTTGAAGCTGCGCGCTGCGCACGCCTGACATGGCCTGACACGGCCTGACACACTGCCTCCGAAACCGCAAACGCAAACAGCCCGCCTTATCGGCGGGCTGTTTTTTTTCTGCCGGGCCCCGGCATCAAATCCTGGGCTCGCGGGCAATCAGGCCCTCTTTGCGTAGGCGGTGCACCAGCCTTTGCCTGCCACTTGTTTGCCGGCGAACAGCGGGCAGCCGGCTGCGGCATCGGTTACCTTGCCTTGGTACAGCGCACAGTTGTTGCAGAGCTGGC
>Ga0105048_10019046_pt1 | contig 10534 bp, 8 predicted proteins | sample MAT05_FD_78382 | JGI IMG/M metagenome (GOLD analysis project Ga0105048, IMG submission 78382) | Freshwater microbial communities from Lake Fryxell liftoff mats and glacier meltwater in Antarctica - MAT-05 | ecosystem: Environmental > Aquatic > Freshwater > Ice > Liftoff microbial mat | place...
TCCTCGGGCGTGTACTGCGAGTCGTAGATCAGGATGTCCGCGCCGGCGGCGAGCTTCTTGAGCGTCGGATCGACGCACGCGAAGTGCTCGGTGTCCGTCGCGTAGACGATCGACTGCCCGCCATGCTCGAGGCGAAAGCCGTAGACCGGATCGGGGTGGTTGAGCTTTGCCATGGTGATCGTGATGTCGCCGATCGTGAACTTGTCGTTCGGACGCAGCTCGCGCGTCGAGATCTGATCCGAGAGCTGCGAGTAGTCGACGGGGAAGAACGGCGCGCGGAACAACGACTTGATCGCGTCGTCGTGAGACATCACGCCGTTCGGTCCGGACGCGATCTCGACGCGGTGACCCGGCACGTAGATCGGCGTGAAGAACGGCAGACCCGCGACGTGATCCCAGTGCAGGTGGGAGAGCAGGATCGTCGAGTGGCGCGGACCACCCTTTGCCGCCATGCGCTCGTCACCGAGCGTGCGGAGACCCGTCCCCGCATCGAGGATGATCCGGGTGTCGCCGGCGGTGACCTCGACACACGCCGTGTTGCCGCCGGCGGTCTTCTCCGCGCCCGGGGTCGCAATGGAGCCGCGAACGCCAAGGAATCGAACGGTGAGATCGTGGGTGGACATCGCTACCTCCTTCGCTTTCTTGGGAGGAGGTATGAGCACGCGCGATGCCACGCCCAAGTCTATGAAATCTCGAAGAAGGCTGCTTCATCACGAAGCGCCCTGCTCCAGTTTGGAGCACCAGGTGGCTGCCTGTGGGCAGGGCTATTTCTTGAGGGCGCGCTTGAGGAGCGAGAGCAGATCGACGGCGGTCTCACGCGCGATCAGGAGCGCCGCCGCGACATACGCCAGACCGCCCACGAGGATCTCGACCGACAGCAAGATGGCGGGGTGATCGAGCCCGACCCCGATCAGGATGCGACCGGTCACGAACACAGCGGCACCCATGACGGCGCACGCGACCAGCGGCCGCACGAAGCCAAGGAATAGCCGGCCGGGTGAGACGCCCTCGCGAACCACGACGGCGATGCCGGTGATCGCCGTGAAGCCGAACGCGATGCCGACAGCGGCCGCGGCGGCGCGGAGACCGTACGGCGAGAGCAGCCAGATGCCGCCGAGGAGAATTCCGATCTTCGCGATCTCGAGGAGCATCAGGCGATTCGTCTTCGCCTCGGCCTCGAGATACGCGGAGAGGACCCACGTGATCGGACGGAACACGGAGAGTGACGTCAGCACCGCGAGCAGCGGCGCGACCTCCTGCCACTTGTTGTCGGGGAGCAGGAGCGAGATCAGCGGAAAGGCGACGAGCCCGAGGCCGATCGCGAGCGGGAAGATGATCAGCGAGAGGAGCGCGCTCGAGCGCTCGAGGGCGGCGGGGCGGCGCTCGCGCGGCAGCTCGGCCATCGACGGCATCAGCACGAGGGCGATCTGCTCGCCGACCTGGATCGCCGGGATGTCGGCGAGGTTGTAGGCCATGTTGTACGTGCCGACGGCGCCGGTACCGAAGAAGTGCGAGATCGCGAGCTTGTCCCAGTAGCGCGACGCCTGATTCGCGATGCCCTGCACGCCAAGCGGCACGCCGTACGCGAGCATGTCCTTGAACCGCGCCCAGCGCAGGGGCGTCGGCGACGCCCAGCTCTTGAGCCCAGCGGCGCGCACGAGGATCAGGAGCATCACGATCGACTGGACGATATTCGCGTAGACGATCGCCATACCGCCGAGCCCGTACGAGGCGAGCGAGAGTGCGCTGACGGTGTACGCGAGCTCGCCCAGCGCGAGCGCCATGCCCGATGCGCGGAACATCATCTGCCGCGTGAGCACGCGCTCGGGCATCGCGCTGAGGCGACGAATGAAGATCGCGAGCGCCATGCCGGGCACGAACTGCGCGGCGAGCGGCGCGTTGAGCATCGGCGTGATGCGGCCGCCGACGAGCGCGATCGTTCCGAGGGCGAGCACGCCAAGGACGACGTACGCGACGGTCGCGTGAAAGGTGACCTCGTGCGCGTCGGCGCCGCGACCCTTGACCACCGCGTACTGGCCGAAGCCCCAGATGGTGAGCCAGTTGGCGGTCATGCAGATGATCGTCGCGTCGGCGACCTCGCCGATCGTCTCCGGGGCGAGAAACCGCGTCATGATGAGCGTGCCGAGCACACCCACCGCACGCCCACCCATGCTCGACACCACCGTCCAGAGCGCACCGCGGGCTGCTTTGTTCGCGAGAGACATCGTCGAGCGAGGGCTGTGCAGGCCGCATGCCCGCTCCGAGGGAAACTCGGAGTGTGGCGCTGGCGCTCGATCGGAATCGGCTACAGAAGGCGGCGGAACCGGTACGACAGCCACGCGAGCGCCTTCGTCCAGAACGGCAGCCGCTTCCAGGTCGCCTGATCGTACGGATCGCAGTTCGCGGCCGACTGCTCGAACTGGCGCACGAGCTCGGAGCCGACGCTTGGATCGAGGATCTCGACGGTGACCTCGAGGTTCGAGAACCGGCTCTGCGCGTCGAAGTTGTAGCTACCGATCGCGGACCACGTCGAATCGATCGCCGCGGTCTTCGCGTGCATCATCGGTCCGCGCCACTGGAGGATCTTGACGCCGAACCGCGACAGCCCGCGCAGCACGTAGAGGCTCGCCCACTGGATCATGCGGATGTCCGAGCTACCCGGGACGATCACGCGGACGTCGAGGCCGCGCTTCGCGGCGCGGGTGAGTGCGCGGCGCAGCCCGCGATCCGGGAGGAAGTACGCATTCTGGATCAGGACCGACGTGCGCGCCGTGCGGATCACGTGGAGGTACGCGCGGCGCGTGTTGCCACGCTGACGTCGCAGCGTATTGTCGAGCAAGCGCACGAACGCGCCACCCCCACCGGGCGGTGCCGTGGTCGCGGGCGAGATCGTCGGGAACTTCGCTCCGCCACAGCGCAGCCAGGTGCGCCGGAACATGCGGGCGAGATCGAGGACGATCGGACCGGTGACGCGGCAGTGCATGTCGTGCCAGCCGACACCGCCATCGTCGACCGGCGCGTAGTCGTTCGAGATGTTGAGGCCGCCCGTGAACGCGACGATGTTGTCGACGACGAGCACCTTGCGGTGATCGCGATGGCTCAACCGGAAGCGTCGTCGCCACGGTGCGATCGGGTTGAAGTCGATGACCTCGACGCCGGCGACCCGCATCTCGTCGACCCAGGCGTTGGGCAGACCGAACGAGCCGACCGCGTCGTAGATCACGCGGACCTTGACGCCCGCGTGTGCACGCTCGATCAGCGCGGCCTTGAACTTATCGCCCGTGCTGTCCGCCGCGAGGATGTACGTCTCGAGCGAGACCGACTCCTGCGCGGACGCGATCGCCGCGAGCATCGCCGGGAACGTCTCGGCCCCGGCGCGGAGCACCTCGACGCTGCAGCCGACGCGCCACCGCAGCTTCGAGCGCGCGTAGCGAGCGAGCTCGCGGGGAAGCGACACGACGATCGCCTTCGACGGTGCGTCGCGGATCGGCTCCGGGATTCCGCTCGACGCGCTCATGACTCGTAGCGCACCCGCACGAGCGTGTACTCGACGTCGCCGCGCGGCACCTTGACCGTGAACGTGTCGCCCTCGCGCTTGCCGAGGAGAGCCCGGGCGACCGGGGAGTCGATGCTGATGTAGCCGCGCTCGAGATCCGATTCGTCCGCGCCGACAACTCGATACGTCTTCTCGCTGCCGTCCTCGTCCTCGACCGTTGCCCAGGCGCCGAAGAACACGCGCTTGGGATCCGTGGGTGGTTCGTTGACCACGCGGATCTCGTCGAGTCGCTTCGACAGGAAGCGCACGCGGCGATCGATCTCGCGGAGCCGGCGCTTGCCGTAGATGTACTCGGCGTTCTCGCTGCGATCCCCCATCGCCGCCGCATCGGAGACCTGCTGGGTAACGCGCGGGCGCTCCACGAGCCACAGCTCGTCGAGCTCGGTACGCAGCTTCTTTGCGCCTTCCGCGGTGATGTAGGGGGTTCGCTTCGGCGCTTTCGCCGGCTCATCCCGTGTCGACATTCGACGCAGCATATCCGGTATGCTCCGCGCCGACACGCAATGGGCATGGAGGTTCTGATCGTGTTCCTGTTCCTCGCCGGGAACGGAGTCTTCGCAGGAGCGGAGATCGCGATCCTCAGCGTGCGCAAGACGCGGCTATCGGAGTTTTTGCGCCGCAAGGACAAGCGGGCGATCGCGATCAAGCGCCTGCGCGACCACCCGGAGCGGTTCCTCGCGACCGTCCAGATCTGCATCACCACGTTCGGGACGGCAGCGTCCGTGTACGGCGGCGCCAGCCTCGAGCCGATCCTCGCCGAGCAGTTTGCAAAGGTCGGCCTCGGTCACGGCGCGTCGCTCGTGATCGTCGTGATCATGATCGTCTACATCGAGCTGGTCGTCGGCGAGCTCGTGCCGAAGTCGCTCGCGCTGCGCTACTCCGACAAGTACTCGTTCCTGGTCTCGCGCCCGCTGTACTTCATCGCGAGCGTGCTGCGTCCGATCGTGTGGACGCTGACCGTGTTCTCGAACCTCGTGCTGCGGTTCTTCGGCGACAAAACAACGTTCACGGAGACGCGGCTGTCGCGCGACGAGCTGCAGGAGCTGGTCGAGGAAGCCGCGAAGACGGGCTCGGTCGATCCGCGCGCGAGCGAGATCGCATCCCGCGCGCTCGGGTTCGCCGATGTCACCGTCGCCGAGGTGATGGTGCCTCGAACTCGCGTCGTCGCGCTCCGCCGTGGCTCGTCTGCAGACGAAGTGCAGCGCACGATCCTCGAAGAGGGTCACACGCGCATGCCGGTCTACGAGGGCAGCATCGACAACATCGTCGGCTACGTGGTCGCGCGCGACGTACTCGCGCTCGCCTGGGAGAAGGGGCTGCTCGTGCTCGAGGACATCCTGCGTCCGCCGCACAAGGTGCCCGAGTCGACGCGCGCGCTCGACCTGTTGCGCGAGATGCAGCGCCGCCGGACCCAGATGGCGGTCGTGGTCGACGAGAACGGCGGGCTGTCCGGCCTGGTCACGACCGAGGACCTGATCGAGGAGCTGGTCGGCGACATCATGAGCGAGGACGATGTCCCCGAGCAGTTCTTCACCCGCGAGCCTGCCGGGACCATCCTGGTCCAGGGCTGGGCGTCGGTCCGTAAGGTGAACCGCGACCTCCACCTGGACCTGCCGGTGGGCAAGGATCGGACGACCATCGCGGGGTTGTGCATGTCCCTCGCGCAGGCGATTCCGCAGGCCGGCGAGCGGCTGACCACGGACAACGGGACGGTCCTCGAGGTCATCGAGGCATCGCCCCGGCGGGTCCGGCGCATACGGGTTCACCCCGTCGCGCATGGCGACGGCGACGGTTCCCCGGACGATGCGTCCGCCGAGGAAGAATAACCCTCGCGGTTGATACGCACTGCCGATCCTCCGGCTTCCTTGATCGTGTACGATCGTCTCAATGACGGTCATCGCGCGCGATCAGATCGCGTCCGACCATCTCGTCTATGCCTGGCCGTTTCCGATCGGCCCGGAATGCGAGGTGTCCTGCTCCGAGGACGAGCAGGTCGTCATGTGTCCTGCGTGGATGGTAGGTGATCGCCTCGGTCCCGGTCGGCATCGCTGGCGGACCCCAGATCCGACCCGACCGGTCGGCGCGTTCTTCGTCCTGACGGCCCCGGTCGAGGTCTCGTTCGACATGGTCACGAGCTTCATGATCCCGACCACGGGACAGCCGGTCCGCCTGCGCGCGAGCGGATCGCTCCAGGTCCGGTGCGCCGATCCGGGCCTGTTGATCGCGCAGTTCGTCGGCCTCCCGTTCGACTCGGTCAACGAGGGCGTCATGCGCAGCGTGTCGCGCAGCCTCGAGCGCATGCTCGCGCGCCTGCTCACCCGCCGGGTCGTGATGTCGCAGAGCCCGGTCTCGGTGACCGACCCGGGCATGCTGCCGGGCATCATCGAGGAGCTGATCGCGTACAATCCGACCGCGGGCGCCGTGTTCGGCGTCGACCTGATCCGCATGGGTCACCTCGTGATCGCCTCGGACGACGGCTCGGCGCCGTACCTCCAGCTACCCGCGCGCAACGTCGACTGGTCGGGCGGCGTGCAACTCCCCTCGTCGCCGCACGCGAACGGCAACGGTCACAGTCACGCTGTGCAGCGGGTGGGTGCAGAAGCGCCGACGCCGCCGCGCCAGTATCCGCGCGCGCAGACGCCGGCGCCCGACACGATCAAGGGCATGCCCGCGGTGCAGCCGGATCCGCCGTCAGTGTCCGCGAAGGGCAGCATCCCGCCCCCCGACAACACCGAGCGCACCACGGATCGCGGTCCGAGCGTCGCGTCGGGAGAGATCGGGGCCAAGCGGGCACCAGCACCGACGGCGCCGCCGCAGCCGTCGACCGCCTCCGGTGAGATCGGTGGTGGTCGCAAGACGCCGCCGATGCCGCTCGCTGCCGCATCGGGAGAGATCAACCCACGCGCCAAGAATGCAACGGTCCCGGGGATCCCGACGGCGCCGGCAGCGCCCGCGATTCCGGTACCGACGACGCCTCCGCCCGGTTCCGTGCCGGTGCAGCGGCGCGCGCACGCGATCGAGGTCCCGCAGTCGATCGACGAGATCACGCATCCCGGGATCGACCAGAAGGTTCTGACGCCGGTGCCGGGCTCGCTACGCGCACCGACGCCCACACCATCGATCCCAACGCCGGCCGCCGAGCCCGAGGCCCGCGGCTCGATCATGGGCATCGGCATGGCGGCGGTCGGTGGCAGCGCGGTCGCCGGCGAGATCCAGAAGAAGATTCCTCCGGGTGGCCGCGTGCTCGTCCCCGGACCGAACGGCCTGATGCAGTCGGCGACGGTGCGGCAGCTGCTCTCCGGCTACTACGAGCTCGAGGTCGGCAGCTCGGGTGAGACGATCTGGGTGCCGATGAGCGGCGTCGTCCCCGAGTGAAGCTCGCGCTCGTCGTCGCGTTGCTCGTGGCCGCCTGTGGCGGTTCGCCGAAATCCACCGAGCCGCTACAGCAGAACGGCGGCGATGATCGCGTGACGATCGCGGCGCTCGAGGTTCGCGGCGCGAGCGAGTCCCTCCGCGCGGCCGTCATCGCGATCGCCGGCACGCACCTCGTCGTCGGCGCCGACCTCACGCTCGATCTCTCGGAGATCGCGCACAAGGCGATCCTCGACTACTACTACGAGCGCGGCTACATCAACGTCCGCGTTCGGTGGGCCGAGGAGCTCGAGCGCGCGAAGGGCAAGACACCGGTCGTGATCACGGTCGAGGAGGGCATGCTGTTCCGGATCGCGAGCCTCGAGATCGTGGACGTGCCCGAGGCCGATCGTGCGCGCTACATCGCGCTGTCGGCGAACCGCCCGGGCGAGACGTTCGTGCGCAGCAAGATCGCCGCGTGGGTGAAGGCCGTGGGAGAGGCCGCGCCGGGAAATCCGATCGTCGTGCCGGAGACGAGCGTCGATCTCGTCGCCAACACGATCGTGATCCGGCTCGCGCTCAAAAATCCGTGAGGCCGAGCTGGAAGTACAGCGCGGGGCTCTTGCCCTCGATGCCGTACGCGACGTCGAGCCCGAGCAGCGGCAGTACGATCGCCTTGATGTAGATCCGCAGACCGGCGCCGACGTCGTTGCGCCACCAGCCGATGCCATCCTCGTGCTCCGGCAGGTAGTCGCGCGCTGCGCGCGGTGTCGGGTGGTGGAGCCCCGAGTACCCCGAGTCCCAGAATCCGATCGCGCGGAACGCGAGCCACCGCCACTTCGTGATCGGCACCGAGTACTCGACGCGGAACAGCGTGCGCACGTCGCCGCGAAACCTGTCGACCGCGTAGCCGCGTAGATCGGTCACGCCGCCGAGCGTGATCTCCTCGTGGAAGGGCAGGTGGCGCCCGACGTGGCCGATCGCGCGGACCTCGAACTGATGCTCCTCGAGGAGCTTCCAGCTGTAGTACGCGCGCAAGAGCGCGACGCTGTAGTCGTAGTCGTCGAGGCCCGGGATCGAGGTGTCGAGCAGGAGCTGGAGATACGGTCCCCAGCGCACGCCGTACTTGTAGCTGCGCGCGTCGACGGTCAACCGAGCTTGCGCGCTGGTGTCCCAGCCGTCGGCCTCGGGGAAGTCGAGCGGTGCACCGTCGGGCGTCTGCGGATCGGTGAACCGCAACCGGCCGGTGCGCAGGCGCATGTCGGCGACCATCCACCACGCGAGGCGATAGCCGATGAGGGCACCGCCGCCGAGGTACGTGGTCTTGGTCTCGCGGACGATGTCCTCGTTCGTCGGGTCCTGGGTCGGGTTCGCGAACTCGCGGACGATCCGCCGGTAGAGATAGATGTCGAATCGCCAACTGAACGGCGTGCCCTGCACGGACGGATCGAGATAGGTCCCGAAGAACTGAGACTCGCGATCGCCGAGCTGTCCGTACAGCAACAGCTTCTGGTTCTGTCCGAACAGGTTGTTCTCGACGAACCCGACGCCGAACGATCGGCGGCCGGGCAGGACGAAGATCGCGGGTGCGATCACCCATGAGTGCTTGTCGTCGACGGTCGCAACGACGAGCACGCCGCCGGGTGCGTCCTCGAACGAGACCGCGACCGACTCGAACAGCTCGCTCGACAGGAACGCCTGCTGGATGCGCGGCAGATCCGCCGGCCCGACGAGATCGCCGAGATCGACGCGCGACAGATAGCGCGCGGTGCGCTCGGTCGTCTTCGTCTGGCCGCGGATCCGGAAGCCGACGATTGGCTTCTCACCTTCGGCGAACGCCGACGGCGTCGCGAGCGCGATCACCGCGAGAACAACCGCAGCGCGCACTCGAGGCGCTACTTCTTCTTTTTGCTCGGCAGGATGCCCATCAGCTTCGCGATGATGCCGAGCATGATCTCGTCAGCGCCGCCGCCGATCGAGAGCAGGCGGGTATCGCGATACGCGCGGGCGACGGGGTTGTCCCAGGTGAAGCCCATGCCGCCCCAGTACTGCAGGCACGAGTCAGAGACCTCGCGCGCGAGGCGGCCGGCCTTGAGCTTGGCCATCGACGCCATCATCGTGACGTCGGCACCGCCGATGTAATCCTCGACGGCGCGGTAGACGAGCGAGCGCAGCGCCTCGACCTCGGTCTTCAGCTCGGCGAGCCGGAAGTGGATCGACTGGTTGTTGATCAGCGGCTGGCCGAAAGTCTCGCGCTCCTTGCAGAACGCGATCGTCGCGTCGATCGTGCGGTCCATGCCGCGCACGGAGCCAATCGCTCCGCACAGGCGCTCCTCCTGGAACTGCACCATCTGCATCATGAAGCCCATGCCCTCCTCGCCGATCCGGTGCTTCTGAGGAACGCGCACGTTGTCGAAGAAGATCGGACAGGTGTCCGAGGCGAGCATGCCGAGCTTGGCGATCTTGGGACCGACCTCGATGCCCTTGAGCTTGGTCGGGACGATCACGAGCGTCTTGTTCGCGTGGACCGGACCCTCGCCCGTGTTGACGAGCAGGCACAGCCAGTCGGCCTGCGCGGCGTTCGTGATCCACATCTTGGATCCCGTGATCAGGTAGTCGCTGCCGTCCTTCTTCGCGACCGTCTTGATCGCGGCGACGTCGCTGCCGCCACCCGCTTCACTCACCGCGATCGACGTGACGACATCACCCGCGATCGCCGGTGCCAGGAACTCCTTGCGCAGCTCGTCGCTGCCCCAGCGCGCGAGAGCGGGCGTCGCCATGTCCGTCTGGACGCCCCACGCCATCGGGATGGATCCGGCGCGGCAGGTGCCGAGCTCCTCGGTCGCGCACATCTGATACGAGTAATCGAGGCCCATGCCGCCGTACGCCTCGGGCTTGTTGATGCCGAGCAAACCGAGCTTGCCGGCCTTCTTGAACAGCTCGTGCGCCGGGAACGCGCCCGCCTTCTCCCACTCGTCGATGTGCGGGTTCACTTCCTTCTCGACGAAGTCGCGGACGGTGCGGCGCAGCTGGTTGTGTTCATCGGTGAAGCGCATGTGCGGCAACCGTACACGACTGTACAGACGTTCAACAGCAACACGCGCGCCAACGCATGGGGGGTGAACTGTCCGAGATCCGTACAGATCTTTGCAGTTTGATGACTCCGGAGAGTATGCGAGCGTCGATCCGCGTTGCTCCCACTTCTCCTGAAGATCAAGGTGATGACCACCGCGATGGCGGGCTGGTCGGTGGCTGCCAGCCCGGTCCCCATGCCGGTGGCAGCGATGGCGCTCGCGTTCGACGTGCGGGCCGCGACGCCGGTCGAGGTGAAGCTCTTTGACGAGAACCTCCACGTCAGCGCGACCGTCCTGATCGATCACCGGGGCAACAGCGACGCCGAGACCACCAAGAAGATCCGCCACCTGTTCCGCTGCCGCGTCACCAATCGCGAGCGCGCGATCGCACGCAAGTCGCTCAAGATGCTCGCCGACGTCGCCGAGATGTACGAGGGCAAGACGATCGAGTTCGTCTCGGTCTATCGGATCCAGCGCGGCGAGTCGTTCACGTCACCGCATCGCGACGGCCGCGCGATCGACTTCCGCATCCGCGGCGAATCGCTACGCACGA
>Ga0105048_10019049_pt1 | contig 10533 bp, 9 predicted proteins | sample MAT05_FD_78382 | JGI IMG/M metagenome (GOLD analysis project Ga0105048, IMG submission 78382) | Freshwater microbial communities from Lake Fryxell liftoff mats and glacier meltwater in Antarctica - MAT-05 | ecosystem: Environmental > Aquatic > Freshwater > Ice > Liftoff microbial mat | place...
TAAAAACGCATTTCTGCGATCGCGAAATTGTTGATTTTCCTTCTCCGCAATCTGAATTGTCTCGCGCAACTTTTCGAGAATACTAGGAATATCTTCCTTAAATTTAGTGATCGCCGCCCGAAAGTCCCGCACTTCAGGACGTTCATAATCGACAAATACATTTAACAGGCGATCGAGCGCATCCGTATCCAAGATCGACACGCGCCCAATCTCGCGACTATTTTGGATTAAAACCGCACTTTGCGAATCCTCAAACAGAATATTTTCATCGGGATAACCCTTCGCAAACTTTTTCTCAATCTCATCATCAAGGCGATCATATTGGTCTTTGCTTTCCCACCACCCATGAGCTAAAGCGATCGCATCTTTAATCGTGCCATCAGGAAAAACAGTAGTATTAAACTTAGTCTTAAAGTCTAATTCTGGGACTAACAAATAATTGCGAGGCTTGCAATAGTCATTCAACAAGCGCTCAAAAGCATTACGAATGCTGGTTTCCTTCTTAGAACCACCATAGCGAATAATTTTTTCGACCTCTGATTGGTACTGCGTAACTAGCAATCTTGACATATGGCAATTACCCAATATTTTCTGAAGGTTTCTCTCCCTCTCTCCTGCGGGAGAGAGGGTTGGGGGGTAATGGCTTTAGAAAATCCCCCGTAACGTGAGTAGCTAATAAAAAGAAATTTTTGAAAATGGCGCGAAACGGCATTTTCAAAAATTTCTTTGGTTTTACATTAGCGCAGGGCGCTGTATGTAATATTTAGATTCTTTCTGAGCAATTAATATTTGGGAACCGCAGGATCGACTTGCTCGCTCCATGCATTGATGCCGCCCTGTACATTGATCCCATCAATGCCAGCTTGCTTCAAAATGCCCAGCGCCTTCAGCGATCGCCCACCCATCTTGCAATGAACGATCAACTTCTTGTCTCCAAGCAGAGATTTGACCTTCTCCACTCCATTACCATTCTCAATGTCTGGCAATGGTACAAGTACTGTATTAGGAATCTTGCCAATTTCCCATTCATTAGGATTACGGACATCAACGATCACATAATCGGATGTACCAGCATCAATGATCTCTTTTAGCTCAGTAACAGTGATTTCAGGAATTGATTGTTGTGCTTCCATTTCAGTTTGTTTTTGTTGGGTAATACCACAGAACATCTGATAGTCAATCAATTTCTCGATGACAGGACGGACTGGGTTAGGACGTAGCTTTAGCTCGCGAAAAGTCATTTTCAAGGCATCGTAAAGTAATAATCGACCACTCAGGGTATTTCCTTGACCAAGGATAATCTTGACAGTCTCAGTTGCTTGGATCACACCGATAATTCCAGGCAAAATTCCTAGTACGCCGCCCTCAGCGCAAGAAGGAACTAACCCAGGTGGTGGTGGCTCTGGATAAAGATCGCGATAGTTGGGACCACCTTCATAGTTAAAGACAGTAGCCTGCCCTTCAAATCGGTAAATCGAACCGTAGACATTGGGCTTATCTAGCAATACGCAAGCATCATTTACTAAATAGCGCGTTGGGAAGTTATCTGTGCCATCGACAACAATGTCGTAGGGAGCGATGATATCGAGAGCATTGGCTGAAGATAGGTGGGTGTTGTATAGGTCAATCTGGCAGTAGGGATTGATTTCTAAGATCCTTGCTTTGGCAGATTCGATCTTGGGTTTACCAACAGTGCTAGTGCCATGAATGATTTGACGCTGGAGGTTGGAGGTATCCACCACATCAAAGTCCACGATACCAATGCGTCCGACACCTGCGGCAGCGAGATATAACAACAAAGGTGCGCCCAAGCCACCTGTACCAATGCACAGTACGCTGGCTGCCTTGAGACGCTTTTGTCCTTCTACACCGACCTCAGGCAAGATCAGGTGACGCGAATAGCGTTCGTAATCGTCTTGAGTAAGTTGAATCGAGTTGGGGTCTGGGTTGAGCATGATTAAATAAATCGCACTTGGATGACATAGGTGATCTGAGGATCAACTCTGCTAATTCGTTTGGCGTGTGTTTGTTTTTCTATTGTAGATTGCTAGCTTACCCTTTAATGCAATGTTGTATGTTTGTTGCAGTTGATATGCTGATGCAAAGCCTATGGCGAATGCTGTGCGATCGCCATAGGTTTTAAGGTTTATATTTAACTGTGCCTAGCTACTTAACTGCGATCTAAAATTTACAAACGAGATTATGGACATCCCTTACATCTACTACATTCCCATCTATCCCGATGATGATAATTGCGAAACTCTAATGCACCTATTTATTGGGCAACCTGGTCTAGATGATGAAATTTTAGACCTCCTAGAAACTCTTGATAGTCGAGAACATGCAGGCGAAGGAGTTGATTATGTCCGCGAACTTGAGAAAAAATTTGATTTAAAGCGAATTTCTGTGAGATTTTTACCACGAAAACGCGATCGCGCAGTACCCATTATGACCTAAACAAAAAAGTAGGGCTTACATCAAAAGAAAACTTAAAGCCCAAAAAGCCGAGGCGCACGCATAGCGTGCGCCTCAGCTTTTTGGGCTTTGATTTTTATTACGCTTATCTACTTACTTCACTAGACTAGGCAACACTAAGTTCTAAAGTGCGCGTGTTGGTGATTAATATGCAAGAAGATTCAGCGATCGCTAGTGCATAAAAAACAAAATCCAAAAAGTAGTGGCGTAGGCTGTGCTTGCACCACTACTTTTTGGGTTTTAAGTTTTTTTTCTTGCCTACTTAATGCCTATTTTATAATTTTGAGCATTTGAGATTCGATTTTTTGCCATGCTTTTAGAGAAACTGCGATCGCCATATTGTGGCATTTGATCATCAGTAAGTTAGCGTAAAGATAATTATCTAAGGCTTCTATTTCTTGGAGTGAGATTTGATTTAATTCCGCAGGTAGATAGAGAGTCTGTAGCCAAATTTGTCCAATTTTATTACGAAATTCTTCTCTTATTTCAAAGGGTTGATCGTAGCTAGGAGTTTGGGGAACTAACGCTTGTAGTCTGCTGTGTAAAACTGCAAAATTAATATATTTTTGATCAAATTTAATTGGAATAAGCACTTGATCGAGCTGATTACAAAGTTGAATAGCAAGATTGAGTTCGGTCGTGCTGTCAAAATCAAGGGCATGGGCAAGACTCATAGATAAGTCAGATGCAAATATGGGATCAAAATCAAGAGAATCATCAAATACTTGATAAAGGTCGCGAGCCGTTCCCAATACTCTAGTTAGTCTCAACGCTGAAGAAAGTTCTGCTAAAAACCGTGGTTTCGCCAAAAATAGCGCCGCAATTCTTTTGACAACATTGTTATACTCGCCGCGAGAATTAAATGTTACTTGATCCAACCAATCGATAATATCCTGTAATTTACTAGTATTGATATATGTGGTTGCCTGAGACTTGATCGCTAAAAGTAATTCTTCAGCATTCCCAATCATCATGCCAGAGATTAATAAAAACACTTCTTGCCAGTGGCGATCTTTTAGATGATTTGGAACTACCTGAACGATTTTGTGATGTTGATAAATATAACGAGCCGTAAAATATTCTTGTAACGTGATATGACTAAAAGTGAAGTTTGGACAGCTCGTTAAATCATTGCCAGACAAGTTTTCTGAAGTAATGATTTTACATATTCCCATTTGTTTCAATACATTAATTGCAAAATCAATATCTAATTTCTGCAAGCTACTCTTACAATTAGTTAATACTATTTGTAAGTGATCAGATACTTCTGATAAAGGGATAGTTGCCCGTCTCATTTCAAAGCTCTTGTAGGCAATTTCTGCTAAGAAAATCTCTAAAATATCAGTGCTAATGATGTTCTGTCCTTCATGTGTAAGTGATTGACACTTTAGTACCTGCTCTTCTAGAACTAAATGGATCGCTTTCTCGTAAAGTCCACTCACATTACTAGGAAAACTATAGTGGCGATCGCAAAGTAAACAGAGCAAAGATAGGCAAAGAGGTGATTTGGCTAAATCTCTAGCGATGGGATTGAGTTGCAAAATGTTCCAGCAACGTTGTGCTTCTTCAGATGCACCATCTGATTCTGTATTTACATCAGCTTCTACATCTTTGGTTTTATAGGCGATCGCAAACCATTTGTGAATATATTCTTGAATTAATAAGTCGCTCCAAGGCTGCATCGCCAATTCTAAAAACTGTCCCAAGCTATTTTGATAGCAGACAAGGCGACTAGAGACAATATATCGGTTTTTAGGGTAGGTTTTGACAAATTCACGAAAATGCTTAGATAGCATTTGCTGTGAAGATCCCGCTTCGTTTAATCCATCAACGAGAATTAACAACTTACCTTTTTGTAATAGCCAGATTGCTAATTCCTGTGGGTGGGAAAATTTTGATTTCTCGAATTCCTCAACGATCGATTCTAGCAGTCCATTACCACTATGATCGAACTTCCACATCGGAATAAATACAGGTATCAAATCATGCTTATAGCGACTTTCAGGATAATGTAAAGCCTCAAGACCGATATACTTTAAGAAAGTAGTCTTCCCCGTCGCTGGCTGACCCAAAATAGTCAAATATGCTTCTTCATTAGCTACATTTAATCCCGATAGATTATTCCCCTTACTGCGACTTCCTCTTTGCAAATCGTGAGAAAATGCCTCTTCAAGCTCATCAACTGACTCAAAGTTACGAATGGAAGTATAAGTTTGGAAATTCTGAGGAATATAAATAGAACTAAGTGTAGATAAGCGATGACTACCAAATGTTTGGAGGAAACCGTGAGCTTTGGAATAATTTTGAGCATAGCGACGGACTGAACGAACAGATGTATGTCCGAAATAGACTGGATCTATCTCAATTCCGCTTTCGGCAATACTTTCGGCAAAACCCAATAAAGCTGCTTCAAATCTTTTGACAAAGTTATGAATGCTCTGTTCTTGTTTTGTATCCATTGACATTTTCGTCACGCCCAAATAACTATGCAATTCTTATATAGCAGTCTTAGAGTATCTATTGCAAACAATTGGGCTTCGACACTTCGCTCAGTTAAAGTATATCGGTGACCAAGCGAATTGTCGAATTCCTTTTCAACTCATTCAGGATTGCTATATATATAGATTGTATAGTAGTTTTGCAAGCAATATATCTTTATTCATATATCAATTGGTGTAAAAATAGTTTTCAAAAAGCCCCCTAATATTCTCCATTATACTTAAAGATAACGCTATATATAAGATTTACTAAGCCAACATTGGCTTAGTAAAGTCAAAGCTACATAAACTTGGTGAAATATTTTTTTAGCAAATCGATATGTGGTCGAGTATATCAAAAAAGTAGGCTCAAAAAATTAGTGAGTCATACGTATATAGTATAACTTTTCGAGACTTAAATTTTGTTGTATTTATAGTAATTCTATACAAGTTAAGAAATGCTTGAGTTTCTCATAACCGCCATACACCAATAGTTATGAGAATTTCAAGCCTATTGTTTCCAATAAATCATTTGGGAATGTTATGGCTACTTGACAAGACAAAAAATAAGTTATTTTTGCTAACACGATCAGTTAAAATTAGTTGAGACTATTAAAATTAAATGGTCGGATTAGTATAAATGCTTATTGATAATTAAGCGATATCAAAATATATAACGAAAAGTTAAGTTATTCAAGATTAATCACTTTCCGATCCACAATATTTACATCCCAGAAATTCATTATTACCGATTGAATTTCTGTCGAATATCATTCGTCCGCTGGTCAGTTTATAGCAATTTTGATTGTGCTGTAGGCAAAGATGGAAACTCAGAGACCTTAATTGGGTTCAACTTTTTCAGTTTTCAAATAAGCATATAATCTTTTAAAAAAAGCCGATATATCTGCAAGGTTGACGAGTTAAAACTTTTTTTTTACAAAATAAGGAATAAGATTATGACTCTCGATTCTCAAGCTTTTATGGCAACGATGGAGAAACGCATGGATTTCTCTGATGCAGACAAGGCTTTGCTTAAAGCAAACGCCGCATGGGGAAGTTCGATCGCACTACAAATGGCAGAAGTCTTTTACGGCTATTTAGCTCGCGACAAAGAAATGAGCGAAATCCTTAATGCTAAAGAAGGTAGAATGCACCGCTTGAATGAAACTTTCATCGAGTGGTTTGGTGAGATGTTTGAGGGGATGGACGCATGGGGGGCTGCTTACGCTGCAAGGCGTTGGCGGATTGGATTAGTTCATGTGCAGATTGGTATCGGACCACAACACGTTGTTCCTGCGATGGCAACAGTTGTCAACGAAGTTGGAAAACAACTCAAAGCAGCAGGGCTTCCAGAAGATTTGCGCGATGCTCTCGGAAAGATCTGCATGATTGATCTAGCTTTTATTGAACAAGCCTATGTGGAAGTCTCCTCACAGGCAGTCCTAAAGGAAACAGGGTGGTCAGAGGGTCTATTCAGACGCATGATTTCCACTGGAGCCGCAGGAATGAAGTAATTATCAAAATTTTGATAGGGGTGTATCATGGGTGCAGATCGGCAAATATTGGGTGAATTCAGTAGCATTGTTTGCTTTAAAGCTGTAGTTACTGGCGCGGAAGAAGCCTTAGGGGAAAAGGCTGCCGCAATCACCTTGATTGCAGCAGGACGTAATCGCGGTAAGCAACTAGCAGAACAGCTTGGTCTAAATAACGAAACCTCGAATTTAGACACCGTGACATCTGCGCTGCAAAAGGCATTGGGTAAAGAAGGAACAAGACTTTGTCTTGTAAACAGGATAGAGCAATCTGGCGAAACCATCAAAGTTTATTGCCAAGAAACTATATGTTCTGCGGGAGAACCTCAAGGTTCTCCGCGCAAACTGTCTTTCACTCTTGGAGCGCTTCAGGGTGTATTAGAAAAGTTCACGGGCAAGCGTTTGCGCGGCAAACAGGTAGAATCTGTTCTACGCGGTAGTGACTATGACGTGATTGAGTTTGAGATCATTGGATAGTTTGGCTAAGAGGCAGAGACGCATCAATAAAAGTATGAGCGTATTTGAGAAGTCTCCTAGCCAGCATAAACTTCTGTTTCTATGCTCTTTAAGCCCCCACTTGCTAAGCGGGGAAACTTGAATCCTTCCCCTTTACAAGGGGGAGTTAGAGAGGGTAAAAACTTCTCAAATACGCTCTAAGTCTGTTATCTGTAGCTTTAAGGTGATGTTGGCTCCTTCTGCCAATATCGCATCTATAATTTATTTACTAAGGAGAAAAACGATGGGTATCAATGTTGCCAAGTTAGAAAGTATTCTGCAAAATCTGATCACTAGTACTAGTGATGTGCAAGGAGCTGCTCTAGTCTCTCCTGATGGTTTGGCACTTGCCTCGTCATTGCCCAGTGGGATGGACGAAGAAAGGGTTTCTGCTATGTCAGCCGCTATGCTATCTCTCGGCGAACGTATCGGTAATGAGTTAGCCAGAGGCGGAATTGATCGCCTATATGTTGAAGGTGACAAGGGCTACGGCATTTTGACTAGCTGTGGCGAAGAAGCTGTGTTATTGGTGCTTGCTAGTAAAGCGGCTAAGCAGGGTGTACTCATGTTAGAAATCAAGCGCGTGGTTGGTGACTTGAAGGCGGCACTTGGTTAATTTATTTTGGGATTGGCTTTTCTCTTAATAATGATTCACGAAAGTGTTGGCACACTTTTGTGAATCAGAACCCAAACCTCATAAGGGCTTCCAAGTTAAAAAATGGCGTTATCATTTTTTAACTTGGCATCAAATATTATTGATGAGAAGGCAAAGAAATCTCTTAGATTAAGGGAACCAAGACAAACAGAAGGAACAGAAAACATAATGGAAATCATGCGCTTGGTTGTTGCTGGTACAGTCGGTGCGGGGAAGTCAACTTTTATTCGGACTGTTAGTGAAATTGATGTTGTGGATACCGATGTCCGCGCCACTGATGAAACCGCAGAGATCAAACACAGAACGACAGTGGCTATGGACTTTGGGCGGCTGACCTTTGGACCTAATATGGCTTTACATATTTACGGCACTCCTGGTCAGCAACGGTTTGATTTTATGTGGGACATTTTAATTCGCAAAGCCCATGCTTTTGTACTATTAGTGGCAGCTCATCGCCCCCAAGAGTTTCGCTATGCCAGACGCATTCTGAGTTTTATGAATTGCCGTGTGCATATTCCCTACATCATTGGCATTACTCATATGGATTGCGAGGGGGCTTGGTCAAGTGACAACATCAAGATTGCTTTAGGATTTATTAATGAGAAAGATCAACCGCCCGTGGTGGTCTTAAATGCAGATGAGCGAGATACTGTAATTCAGGCGATCTCCACTCTTGTGCATTACTATATATCTAAAGTTTGAATGATGTTTCCCTAGTCTGATTGATTAGGTGCAGGTTTAGTTATTTACTCTCTGACTCAAAGCTATGGCAATTACAGGCTCTTTATCCGAGTTCTCTCTTCCAGAGATATTTCAGTTTTTAGACCAAGGACAAAAAACTGGAATGTTAACGATTAGAGATCCGCAAGATTTGCGAACGGGAAAACCATTTTTACGTTATATCTGGCTACTGAATGGCAGGGTGCTGGCGGCTGGCGATCGCTTAGACAGGAAAGGATTAGCACAACTAATCGAACAAAGGGGGTTAGTTAAAGATAGCGATCGCCACGAACTAGAACGACTAATCAAGGAGAATTCTCCTTTAGGATTAAATCTCAAGTCATTGGGGATATTACAACCCGATCAACTGAAACTATTATTTAGTATCCAAGTACTAAGACAGGTCTGTGCGTTGTTTCAGTTGGAAACTGGACAGTTTCGATTCGATGCTAGTGTGGAATTACCTAAGGCAGAAATGACGGGGCTAAGCTTACCAGCAACAGAGACGACTCTGATGGGGCTACGCAGCCTCAAAGATTGGAAGATATTGCAAAGCAAGCTGCCTGAGCCTAGCTCAACCCTTTTTAATATCATGATCGGTGAGTCTCAGTTACGCTTGGACGCTAGCGAGAACCAACTTCTCAAGTTGGCAGATGGTAACGCTAATCTCAAAAAGATGGCTGAAAAATTAGAAATGCCCATCCAGAAAGTGCAACAAATCGCTTTTAGGTTGATTGTGGTGGGCTTAGTAGAAGAAGTGCCAGACATTGATCGCAGTATGTCGTCTAATGGTGATGATGCGATCGCAAGTGTAGATAATGGACAATTGCCTAATACAGAACGAACGGAAATTAGTAATTCCTTTTTGCAAAGTTTAGTAGGATTTTTGCAGCACAAAGCTTAAGCAAGAAATTAAAACTTAGAAAGCTATAATGCCCGCGCGGCGGACATTGTAGCTTTCTAAGTTTTAATTGCAGTAAATCAATTTAGCAATACTCACCAAAAAATTAGTGATATCCCCACTTTTTTCAAGCTCTGTAAAGTTAAACTTGCTTGCTAAAATCAAGACAAGGATTTAACAAGATGGAGTAGTAAAATGGCATTTTTTGATTCTGAGATTGTGCAGCATGAAGCTCGTAACTTGTTTCAAGATTATCAATCTTTAACTCAGCTTGGCGGCAGCTACGGCAAATTTGACCGCGAAGGCAAGATCATGTTCATCGAAAAGATGGAAGAGATGATGGATCGATACAAAATTTTTATGAAAAGATTTGAATTGTCCGATGACTTTATGGCACAAATGACCCTAAAACAGTTAGAAAGTCAATTGGGCAATTTTGGAATTACTCCACAGCAAATGTTTGATCAGATGAATATAACCCTCGAAAAAATGAAATCTGAGCTGGAATTGCATAGCTAAGACTTAGCTAGCGGCTAAGGCTTGGCGCTCTACGCTCAAATTGAGGACGAGCAAGGACAATCACGCTTTTGACTGTGATGTTTTGAGCTGACAGAGCCGCGATCGCTTCGCGAATAGTTGTACCAGTTGTATAAATGTCGTCCATAATAATCACGTTGTGATGATGTGATTTTTGAGGCGATCGCAAAACAGATGAAACCACAAAAGCATTAGACAAGTTTTGTTCACGTTCTCCTTTACTTTTGGTTTGCATTTGCGGTTTAGTGTCTTTAACTCGTTGTAGCAGTTTAGGGTTGCAGGGTAGTGATGTTAGATCACAAAATCGACGCGCTAGGACTTCCGCTTGATTAAATCCGCGTGACTTTAGCTTATTAGGATGGAGGGGAATTGGAATTACCGAAATATTTTTTAAGCTGGCAATTTTCTCTCGCTGCCATCTAATCGCCATCTTCTCCGCGATCGCGTCCATAATTTGAGGATGATTTTCATACTTACAGGCGGCGACGGCTCGCTTGACAGCACCATCATAGACACCCCAGCTATAGAGCGGTATCTCTGGAGAAATTGGATAATCCTTCTGTAAAAATTCTGGAAATTGGTAAGCAGAAATCTGGCGATCGCAGTCTTTGCAGAGGATCTTCTCAGTTGGACGTTTACATAGTGGACAATTTGATTGCCAAAGTGAATTACTAACAGATTTCACCAAGCGATCAAGATTCAATCCATCATTAATAGCCCTGAGCCAATCCATAATATCAA
>Ga0105048_10019052_pt1 | contig 10533 bp, 7 predicted proteins | sample MAT05_FD_78382 | JGI IMG/M metagenome (GOLD analysis project Ga0105048, IMG submission 78382) | Freshwater microbial communities from Lake Fryxell liftoff mats and glacier meltwater in Antarctica - MAT-05 | ecosystem: Environmental > Aquatic > Freshwater > Ice > Liftoff microbial mat | place...
TGCGGAAGAAAATCGCCTCGTTCCCGGCCGACGATGTTCGGTACGTTCCGTCACTGGACGAAACCATCGACCGGCTGAAGGCCGCGTCCGTGAAGGACCTCGTCGACTTGTACGAATCGCAACTCGGCAGCGGTGCCGGGGAACTCGCCATCGTGGGCGAGTTCGACGCCGGGGAAGTCAAAGGACTCGTTGACGGGTTCCTCAAGGGCTGGGTCTCCAAAGCCCCCTACAAGCGAATTGTCATGAACCCGAAGACGGTTGCGGGCTCGACCGAGAAGATCATCACCCCGGACAAGGCGAATGCGATTTACGTGGCCGCGATGATGATGCCCTTGACGGATTCCGACCCGGATTACGCGGCGCTGGAAGTCGGCAACTACCTCCTGGGGGCTGCCCCATTGGCCAGCCGGTTGAGCAACCGCGTCCGCGGCAAAGACGGCCTCTCCTATGGCATCATGTCGATGGTGCAAGAGAACCCGCTCGACCCCGCCACGGTCTTTTTGGTGTTCGCGATCACGAACCCGCAGAACATGCCGAAGGTGGACGCCGCGATTGCCGAGGAAGTAACGAAGTTCATTAAGGAAGGCGTGAGCGCCGCGGAACTCGAAGAGGCGAAGAAAGCTTACTTGCAATCGCTGAAACAAGAACGCGCCTCCGACGCCACGCTCGCGGGCAAGTTGGTCACCGGTTTAAACGTTGGCCGCACGATGAATTTTAACAAGGATCTGGAAGCGAAAATCGAGTCGCTGCAACCGGGCGACGTGAAGAAAGCCTTCGACAAGTACCTGAAGCAAGGCAATCTCACGATCATTCAAGCCGGGGATTTGAATAAGAAAGAGGAGCCGAAGAAGGACGAGAAGAAGTAACTCACATAGCGGCCGGCTTGCCGGCCGTTTTCCGAGCGGCCGGCAAGCCGGCCGCTATCTGAAGAATGAGACTGCATGAACGCCGAACAACGGCCCGTGGACAACGCCCCCTACCTGTCAATGACCCATGGGGGCCTGACGATCGAGGGCTATAGCCGGGCTGCAGTTCAGAGTTACTGGCGGGTCCCCGAACTCAAGATGGGCTTCGACGTGGGGGCCCATCCGTGGGACTTCATGGGCACGTCGAATTGGTTCATCTCGCACACGCACCTCGACCACATCGCGGCGTTGCCGGTGTACGTGGCTCGCCGCCGCATGATGAAAATGGAACCGCCGACGATCTACGTACCGTCCGAGAACATCGAAGACGTTCGCAAACTGCTACTCATTATGCAACGCCTCGACCGCGGCCGGCAAAACTGCGAACTGATCCCCGTCGACCCGGGCCAGGAGTTCGAACTCAGCCGCGATCACGTCGTGAGCGCTTGGGCCACCACGCACACCATTCCGAGCCGCGGATACCTGGTGTGGGAGCGCCGCAACAAGTTAAAAGAGGAATTTCAGGGCCTCCCCGGCGAGAAGATCCGGGACTTGCGCCTCGCCGGCACCGCGGTGACTCGCGAAGTGCGAACGCCGCTCCTCGCCTTCACCGGCGACACCAGCCCCGCCGGATTGGACGCCTGCCCCGAGGCGTTCGAAGCCAAGGTGCTCATCACCGAAATGAGTTTCATTCGCGCTAGCCACCGCCGCGACAAGATCCACAAATTCGGCCACATGCATTTGGATGATTTTTTGGAACGTGCGGACCGATTCAAAAACGAAGTGATCGTCGCTGGGCACTTCAGCACGCGCTACCACCCCGATGAAGTGCGGCGATTGTTGGAGAAGAAGCTGCCGGAGCCCTTGAAGTCGAAGATGCGGTTGTGGATCTGACCGTCTCCTTTCGCTTCGCGAAAGGTCGGCTGTGTTGATCCTAAACGACGTGACGCTGCATCGGCGGTCTTTCGCGAAGCGAAAGACGACAGTCCTCACGCCTCCGGCGGCCAACCCTCCGGGAATTGCCCGTAAACCACTTCGTACGCCCGCACCGTAGCCGGCGGTGGCTGGTCGCGGGAAGCTTCAACTGCCTCACGATGCCCTTCATCGAGCGATTCCCGCATGGTTGCCAATTCCTCGTCGCGCTTTTGGTTTTCCTGCTCTTCTTCAAACGCGGTCGAGGGGTCGTAGTTTTCGAACTCGGGTTCATTGCCGCGTTTTTCTTCGTCCAGCATCTTCTTGAGCGGTCGGAAATCCACGACTTGCAGGCGAGGGAAGTGATGCACCCACTCGCAGCCGCGGGCGTGCAGGCGGCGAAAGATCATCGCGTACACTGGCTCGAGATCGGCCCGCCCGGAGATCATGTGCGTGCCCATGTAGAAATCGAGGTACGTATAGCCGCCGTCGCCGACCATCTCCTTCAACAATTCCTTCATGAACTCGGACTGCTCCGCCCCGCCGCCGCTCTTGTTCAACATTTCCGACAAGAACGCATCGGGCGACGGGCGCGGCAATGGCTTCGGGCCGTCCTGCGTGTTCAGCACGTCCGCAAGGAAGCCGGCGCTGGACCGCGAGGATCCGAGGTCGTACAACCGGCCATCGGCCGCCACGACTTCGTGGTTATCGGAGAAGATGTCCCACAGGCACAGCCCGACCAGGTCTTGCAGTTCCCGCTCCGTTTCGAATGGCGATGCTTGGTGCTCAGGCTGGATTTCTTCGAGCGTGGGCTCGGGGGATGGTGGTGGAGCATCTGGTCGAGGGCGGGCCTTGGCAAGTTCGGCAAGGTTGCGATGCATTCGCACCGTTTCCTCGTAAATCTGCACCGCCGAGGGGTGAAACACCGCGGACACTGGAGAGGCTTCCCAGCCATCGGGAGCCAACTCTTGCAAGACGTCGGGGCCGGCCCAGCCGTGAGGGAACAGGATGGCGAACTCGGCCATGAGTTCGTCGTTCTCGAAGATATTGCGTCCTTCGAAATTGGTCATGATCGGTACCCCCGATGCTCACGGTGAGTCATAGCATAATTCCAATACAACCTTGGAAATCATCTTATCACCTCGTTTCCAGAGTCCGTATAAGAACGCTTCACATCAAACGAAGTCGGACAGGCCTGGAGTCCTCCGGCATCAATCACGGTGGTGAAGCCGACAAGTCATATCTCAAGACCACTGCATCCGAGTACGTCACTCGTTCCTCGCGTTTGCCCAGTCCATCCAAGTACGCTGTCAAAGCTGCTTCCTCGTCGCGTTGGGAGTGCGAGATCACGACCCAAACTCGTTTGTCGCCCTTGAACGCCAGGAGATCCTCTCGCATCGTTCGGGGATCTTTCCCACGGGTCTCCGCCCCGAACCGGACATCCTCGGCCGGGAAGGGATATTGCGGGTGATAGTAAGCGAATGCCGCGGCCGAGCCGTGGAAGACGTACATCCGGTCTCCATCATGCCAGTGCTCGTGCGTGTAAACGATCGCGGATCGCGGTTCCTCGGGGTGAAGCGGTTGCGCGAGCAGCCAGCGGCATTCTGCGACCGGGGCGACGAAGAGTACCGCGATCACCACCCAACCGGCTCCGCGGACGATGTCGTTCAACCGCGACGCGATTAAATCAGCGCCATAGGCCACGAGCAGAATCATGGCCGGAACTGCGTAGAGCAGTAGCCGACCGGCGAAGGGATACTTCTTCAATCCCGACGCGAGCATGGCCAGCAGCAACGGCGCGACGAGGACCACGAGCAATCGCCAGTTCGCCCGGGCAAGGGCAATACCGCCGACGAGGAAAGCCACCGCTCCGAAGCCGGTCACGCCCATCCCCGCGGAATCGAGCCCGCCGGGTTTACCGAGGAACTCGAAGAAGTGATTGACGATCCATGCGAAGTGCCCCGGTTTATACGGCGGCATCGGCATGAACTTACCATCCCAGTAGTCCAGTAAATACTGATTCATCCCAAGCTTTTGCGTGAACAGTAGATAACACGTCGCGAAACTTCCGACCCATGCCAGGACAACGAACAAACGGGTGACGAACGCCCAACGGTCTCGACGAACAATCGCATCGGCCAGCGCCGCGAGACCGACGCCACCGAGAACGAACGTGGCCGGGTGAGAGAACCAAACCGCCCCCATTCCCAGGACCGCGAGACCAACACGTCGCCAGCGCCCTGCCGTTCCTTGCCAGACCGTTCGACCCACGACGACGATGGCGATCGCGAGGGTGGCATCCAGTTCGTACTGTTTGAACTCCGCCGCATACCCGGCGAGGAACGGTGAGAGGGCGAATAGAGCCACGGCGATTCGCGCCGCCGAGGTTGAAAGCAATCGATACGCCAGCGGGACAAACAATCCGAATCCCACGAGCGAGGCAAGAAACGACGGCAAACGCAAGGCGTATTCGCTCGATCCGAGGGCTTGAATCACGCACTTCGAAAGTAGCAAATATCCGACAGGGGCTCCCTGATTGAGATCGAGTGGTTCGAGCAACTCTGCTGGGGTTCGGTGAATCACGTTGAGTGCTAGCATCGCCTCGTCGATCCAGAGCGATGCGTTGCGGGCATAAGCCACAGTGCGAAGGCCGAGCCCCGCGAGCACGCAAAGAATTACGAGTGCAGGTGGGAGAAGTGCTCGAGCACGAGACCAGATCGACACTCTTGTCGTCGTTGTTGGTGTCTCGATGACGCTTGAGGAAACGATTTCCGCATTGGCGAGTCGATTCGAGCCGAGGGCCGAGTCCATGGCCGATGTTTCCTGTGAGATACGGTTGAAGAATGGTAACCGGGCAAGTGGGACGGAATCAACCCCGTCGGATTGATACAACAATTGAGGCCCGCTTCAGGATGGTTCCGATGCCGTATGCCTCTGCTGTTTCGACATCCCCAGATACCGCTCGTGCTCTGGACGAGGTGGCGGAGGCCGCACTCGCCGCTCTCGGTCGTGGACGCACAGACCTGGCCTGCATCTTCTTTTCGCCCCATCACGCAGGCGATGGCGAATTGATCGCCCGCACCCTCACCCAACGCCTCGGGCCCAACGTCATCGGTTGCCAGGGCGAGTCGATCGTGGCGACCGGGCGAGAACTTGAAACGCAACCGGCGATGAGCCTCTGGCTCGCCGATTTCGGTGGGTCGGTCGAAGTCGAACCCTTCCATTTGGTTCCCGACCAGGGCCGCGAAGGCCCCACGCTGTTCGGTTGGCCCGATGGGCTCGTCGGTTGCGATCCCAACTCGTCCGTATTACTCACGTTCGCGGACCCGCATACGTTCCCGGTCACGGAGTTGTTCTTCCCGCGAATGAAGGATGACTATCCGGGTCTTCCCATCGTCGGCGGAATGAGCAGCGGGGCGATGGGTCCCGGACAGACGGTGATGATTCGCCAGGCCGAGACCGCTTATCACGGGGCCGTGGGAGCCCTCCTCCGCGGTCCGGTCCGCTGGCGGACCGTTGTTTCGCAGGGGTGTCGCCCCATCGGACGGGCCCTCGTGATCACCAAGGGACGAGATAACATCATCCAGGAGGTCGGCGGCCTTCCACCGTTGAAGTACCTGCAAGAGCTTTACGACGAGTTGCCGGCCCGCGATCAGGACCTATTCCGCAAAGGCTTACACATTGGCATGGTGACCACGGAATATCGCGAGACCTTCACTCGCGGCGACTTCCTCATTCGCAACATCTACGGCATCGACCGCGAGAACGGGGCTTTGATTGTGACGGACCGCGTCCGAGTTGGGCAAACGATTCAATTTCAACTGCGCGATGCCGACACGGCGGACGACGATTTGCGGATGTTATTGCGGGCCGACAAGGCAGGCCATGAACCGGTGGAAGGGGCGTTATTGTTTACGTGTAATGGTCGGGGAACGCGACTGTTTGCCATGCCGGATCACGATGCCCGAGCCGTGGCCGAGGAGATGGGTGCGGTGCCAACGGCGGGGTTCTTCGCAGCGGGGGAACTGGGGCCAGTGGCGGGAACGAATCACATCCACGGGTTCACGGCGAGTGTGGTGTTGTTCTCGTGAAAGTTAAGCCCCGTTTCTACGAAACGGGGCTTAACGTGGTTTCGCTATCCGCGTTTGGGCCGCGCTTGGATGTCGAATAACCCGAAGATTTCTCCCTCGTCGAGGCCCAGACTCGCGGGCTTGTCGGCCATCGCTAGCAGGTCGTTAAACACTTTCCGCTTGGCCTCCAAAATCGAGGCAATCCTCGCCTCAATCGTGTTCTCGGTGAGGAACCGAGTCACAGTAACCGGGTGGCGTTGTCCAATCCGGTGCGCCCGATTGATCGCCTGGTCTTCCACTGCGGGGTTCCACCACCGGTCGAACAAAAACACATAGTTGGAGAACTGGAGATTGAGTCCAACACTACCGGTCCCATAGGTCATCAGGAGTACGTGACAATTGGGATCATCACGGAATTGATCGAGGATCGGAAATCGATCCTTCTGGGGAATCCGACCATGATATTCCAATGGGCCGTGCGGCCGCAGTGCATCCGCGATGATCTTCAACGGTTCGACCCATTGACTGAACACAATGGCCTTGCGACCGCTCTCAGCAACTTCCTCCATATCCGTGACCAGTTGTTCCAGCTTGGCACTCTCGCCCGTCAATGGGTCGAAGTTGCAAATCTGTTTGAGTCGCATCACTAATTGGAAAACATGTTGAACGGTGATTGTCTCGCCGAGTTCATTGAGGTGAACAATACCATCATTCTCAGCCCGATCGTACGCATGTCGCTGAGCCGGTGTCAGTTCGACTTCCAGGTCTTTCATCATCTTCGGCGGCATGTCCGATTGGACATCGTCCTTCGTTCGGCGAAGAATGCTATCGCTCGTTAGACTCGCGATCCGCTTCGGTGGTGTGTCTTGTGGGATTCGGCCCGGATCGACGAACGCAAAGATATTCACGAGGTCATCGGCGTGGTTCTCGATCGGTGTTCCCGTGAGAGCCCAACTTCGCGTTCGCTTGACGGATCGCACCACCTCGGCCGTTTTGGAATCGCGGTTCTTGATGCGTTGGGCTTCGTCCAGAATCACCACGTCAAACGCCGCACGCGGGTCCGATAGCACTTCGGCATCGCGAGTGAGAGCTTCGTAATTGATAATCTTTAACGGGCAATTCGAGACCAACCAGGCCGAGCGACGGAGTTCCGGGTCGCTGGGGAAAATCTCGAACGGCAGGTCTGGCGCCCAGAGTTTCAATTCCCGCGCCCAGTTATGCACCAGCGGCTTCGGCGTGATCATCAGGGCCGAGCGAATGATCCCGTGATGAAAGAGTAATCGCAGCGAAAGAATCGTCTGCATCGTCTTGCCGAGGCCCATCTCGTCGGCAAGCAATGCGGAGTGACGAGGCATCAGGAAGGCGATGCCTTCAAGTTGGTAAGGAAACGGTTCGAACGGCAGTTCGAGTTGCCGGCCGTCGAAGATCCCATCGAGCGGGGGTTGCAAGAGATACAGTAAGCGATCCTTGATGAGCACCGTGTCCGCGGTCGGTTTCGTGCGGATTCTTTTCTTCTTCGCTGCACTTGTTTCGTCGGGTAATCCCGGCAATTCAATCGCTTCGTGATCGACTGGTTTCTCGAATCGCGGAGGCGGTCGGTCGAGTTCCGGCGGCGGTGCCGGGAACTTCCAGCCTTCGGTGGACACCGTCAAATCGAGCCTGCCAAGCGTACGCACCCACGGAGAACCCGTCAATAATCGGGAGTCTCGTACGTTCACCGAGAGCGGTTGTTCGAACCGTGCAAACGTCAAACAATCCGGCGTCGGCAGCAAATCTATCGGCGGTTCGGTTCCCCTCTCCCCGTTGGGGAGAGGGGTTAGGGGTGAGGGGATGGCTGCCTCCCATGGAAGAAGACTGTCGTTGAGTGTGATTGCAGTCTCACCCTTCATCCCCGACCCCTCTCCCCGACGGGGAGAGGGAAGTAAATCGTTAGGCTGCACGGTTGGAAACCCCCATCTTGCGGGCTTCGGCAATCGCTTCGCGAATACGGGTGAACGGCTCCGCCAAATCAATCGACGGGTCAAGTCGATCGAGTCGATCGATCACAATCAACTGATCGTCCGAGTGGCGACTTGCCAAAATCAGCGGCACCGAGGCCCGGGCGTGAACCAGTTCAATCCCGTCATCCCCGAGCTTCGGCACAATCGCCAGCACCGGTATCCCCACACGATCCCGCAAACCCAGTGCTTGGAAACTGTCCGTCACAATCAACCCGGGCAATGTGGCGGTCTTCTCGACGAGGGTCTTCCCGATCAAATCCGCATAGAGGTACTCCGTCAGCGTGGGGCCATAAAGAATTTGTTGAACCCTGTTCGGTTGGACCGCCGTTGAGAGTCGAAATTCCAGCGGTCGGCCCCAGAGGTTCGTCACCAAATAGCCGCCGAGCACACCGCCGGCTTCCTGAACAATGCTCAAGAAGCCGATGGCGGTTGGCGCAGGAGGGGTGTCAGGCACAGTGGGGGTCTCGGTGGGTCAATGGCCCCGCACATCGGCCGCGGGGGTCGTGCGTTCCAAACATCGGAACCTACCACGCCAAGGCTTCACGGTCTCATTGTCCGAGCCACTTTCGATTCGGTTCGGAAGGGGTGTCACCCGGAATCGTCCCCCAACTTACCGAGCTTGCCTGAGCGCACGTCCGATTGCATGGATTTGATACCTGACGATTTCGATCTTCTAAGGGGTGAAATCGAACGTTCGAATTGCTGTTCCCTGGCCCGAACCGTAACATTCTTAATAAGTTCGCTCACCTTCTCTCTGACGGATCGAGACGTCTATGTCCACGGAAACCATTATTGCCCCGCCGAAGCCCTCGCCGGTTGAAGGCATCAAAGATACGAGCCGTTACCTTCGCGGAACGCTCGCTGAAGAACTTGTCGGACCTTCCGATCACTTCAGCGAAGAGAACAAACAACTGCTCAAGTTCCACGGAAGCTATCAACAGGAAGACCGCGACGCCCGGAAAAACCGGCCCAAAGGCGGGGCGACGGGAAAAGCATACTGTTTCATGATTCGCCTCAAGTTACCCGGCGGCAAACTCACCGCGAAGCAATACCTCGCGATGGACGAAATTGCCGACCGCCATGCCAACGGTTCGCTCCGGCTCACGACCCGGCAGAGCATCCAATTCCACGGCATTCTTAAAACAAACCTCAAGGCCTCGATTGCCGAGATCAATGAAGCCCTGGTTTCCACTCTTGGGGCCTGCGGCGACGTCAATCGCAACGTGATTTCCTGCCCGGCCCCGACCGGCGACGCGGCCCGAGTGCAAATGCAAGTTTTGGCGGATGAACTCGCCGATCACCTGGCCCCGAAGTCCGGTAACCAGGCGTATCACGAAATCTGGTTGAACGGCGACAAGATCGAAGCCCCATCAGATGCGACCGTCGCAGAACCGATTTACGGTAAGCACTATTTACCGCGGAAGTTCAAAGTCGCGCTCGCACTGCCGTTCGATAACTGCACGGACATTCTGGCCCAGTGCCTCGGATACATGGCCGTCGTCGAAAACGGCAAACCCGTCGGCTACGATCTCTACGTCGGCGGCGGCCAGGGGATGACCAACAGCGAGCCGGACACCTACCCGCTACTCGCCCAACCGGTCGCGTTTCTCGAACCGGACGAAGTCATTCCCGCCGCGGAAGCCGTCATCAAACTCTACCGCGATCACGGCAACCGCTCCGACCGCAAGCGCGCCCGCATGAAGTACGTCATGCACGACTGGGGCATCGCCAAGTACCGAGAAATCTTCGCCCGGGATTACTGGCAAAAGCCGCTGCGAGCCCCGAAAGAGCAACCGATCACCGGGCTCGACTTGCACCTCGGATGGCACACCCAGGCCGACGGCAAATGGTTCCTCGGTGTTTCCGTCGAAAACGGCCGCATCAGCGACGTCGGGTCCCACCGACTCCGCTCCGGCCTGCGAGCGATCATCGGCAAGTTCAACTGCATCGTGCGAATTTCGACCCAGCAAGACATCCTCCTCGGCAGCATCCAAACCGCGGATAAAGCCAGGGTCGAAGCGATGCTCGCCGAGTATAGCATCCCGCTCGCCGAGACGCTTTCGATGGTCCAGAAGTGGAGCATGGCCTGCCCGGCGATTCCGACATGCCCGCTCGCAATCACTGAGAGCGAACGGGCGTTACCAGACCTCGTTGACAAGCTCGAAGTCGTCCTCGCCGATTTGGGATTAGCCAGCGAAACGATCAGCATGCGCATGACCGGCTGCCCGAACGGCTGTGCCCGCCCGTACCAGAGTGAAGTCGGCCTCGTTGGCCGCTCCGGCGACAAGTACACCCTCTACATCGGCGGCGACAGCTTCGGCCGGCGAATGAACGTCGAGTTGCAAGACCTGGTCCCTCGCGACCAACTGGTGCCCCGACTCACCACGATCTTCCGGGCGTTCAAAGAAGAGCGAGGGACGGGCGAAGACTTCGGCGGGTATTGCGACCGTGTGGGCGTGGAGAAACTGCGAGAGTTGATCGGGCCGGTGGGGAAGTGATTTATTAGGGTGGGTTAAGCGTCGCTGTGGACGCGCCGACCCACCATTTTGTCGACGGCAACTAAGATTATACCTCTGGGGTTCGGAAATAAGGCCTTGAGACGATGTTCTAACCGAATCAAGAATGCCAAGGATGCCAACAATGCCA
>Ga0105048_10019055_pt1 | contig 10532 bp, 7 predicted proteins | sample MAT05_FD_78382 | JGI IMG/M metagenome (GOLD analysis project Ga0105048, IMG submission 78382) | Freshwater microbial communities from Lake Fryxell liftoff mats and glacier meltwater in Antarctica - MAT-05 | ecosystem: Environmental > Aquatic > Freshwater > Ice > Liftoff microbial mat | place...
GCCAGGTCGCCGGTGCCGGTGAAGGCGTCGATGCGCCCGGTGAAGTCGCCCAGGTCGGTGGTGGCGCGGCCGGCGATGGCTACCAGCGACGACTGCGTCGAGGTGATGCGCCAGTGCACCATGCCGGTGCCGAGCAGGTCGGCGCGGTTGGCGCCGAAGCGGGTGAAGGTGGGCTTGTTGATGATGGCACCGGCCGAGAGTGAACCGAGCGGGTAGACCAGAAGCTTGCCGGTCAACGGCGTCATCAGGCTCAGGGCCGCGTTGGGGGCTCCCAGCACCAGCTCGAGCTTGCCGTCGCCGTCGAGGTCGGCCACCGCCACGCTGCGCCCTGCGCTGAGGTTCGCCGCGTCTCCGTAGATTTTCGCCCAGGCGTTGGTCGGCCCGAGCTGCACCGGCTTCGGCGCCGAGTCGCCGGTCGGCTTGTGGGAGGTGAGGTCGAAGAGCAGCGCACCTCCGCCGTTCGTGCCGCCAGCCGTGCCACCGCTGGCCATCAAGTTCGGAGAATCGGCGCCGTCGGCCACGGCGATTAACAGTGGCGCGGAGGTCGCGGTCTTGGGCGCCAGCTCGATGCGCCAGGTGCCCTCGTTGGTGTCAGCGGTGTTGGCGGGCAGCACGAAGAGATCAGGCGTGTCATTGAAGCGCTTGGCTCCAGCCCGGCCGAAGTGCACCTGCACCGCGATTTGACTCTTCGCCAGCCCCACGCCGCTCAGCAGCGAGTTGTTCACCGACGTGAGCATCGCCAGATCAGTCAGCCCATCGTCATTGAGGTCGGCCACCACCAACGCGCGCGACGAGCGCAGGCCGGTGAAGGGGCGCAGCGTGCCATCAACTGCCAGGTCGATGCCGCCGACGCGAATGTTGCCCGTGTCAGAGATGGGCTGACCCTTCTGCAGCAAGAAGATATCGAGCACCCCGCGGGTGTTGAAGGTCCCCGCGGCGATGTCGCCGGTGGGCGAGCCGACGATGAGATCATTGTCTTTGTCGCCGTCGACGTCGGCGATCGCCAGGCCAGTGCCGAACCGGCCCGCTCCCAGGCCACTGAGCACAGGCCGAATCAGCTGCGGCCCATCGGCGGTGATCCGGTAGAGCAGCACCGCGCCCGACTCAGCCGTGGTGATGTCGGCGCCCGGCTCCGAGACGGCCAGGTCGTCTTTGCCGTCGCCGTCGAGGTCGCCCGCCGCCATCACCGCGCCCAGCTGAGCGGTGTCGGTGTTGGGCAGAATCGTCCACGAGGGGGTCGCGGAGAGGCCGGTCGCGCCGCCTCGAAAAATGAACACCGCTCCGCCCACCGGCCGGCCCAGGTCGCTCTCTTTCGAGCCGACCGCCAGGTCGCGAAAGCCATCACCATCGAAGTCGCCGGTCACCGCGGTGGCGGAGTCGGTGCGGCGGCCCTGGGCCCGGTTGGTTCGGGTCAGCTCGGTGAGCACCCGCACGTTCACTTGCACCTTCTCAGTGGTGAAGGCGTCGAGCCCTTCGAGCACCGCGTCGCCCGCGCCGGTGTCGGGCGCGAGGTAGGTCGCGCCTCGAATGGCGCCCGGGCCAGAGACGATCTTCCACGTCACCACGCCCGAGCCCTCGAGCGAATCGAGCGGCACCAGCGCGCCGGTGGGCAAGGCCAGCTTCGGTGACACCGGCCGAAACTGCGCGGTGAGCGAGACGGTGTACTGCACCAGCGCTTGATCGCCGCTCACCGAGTCTTTGACGGTGATCAGGTCAGTCGCGGCAGTGGGGCCGGCGAGGTATTCACCGGTGGCGCTGATCGAGCCCCCCGACGGCAGCGAGCCCGCGCTGGTGAAGGTCGGGCTGCCCACCGTGCCCTGCACCGCGATGGTGAAGGTGGTGCCAGGTTTGATCACCGCCCGCGCCGGCTTCACGTCGAAGGCCGCCAGCACGTCGAGGTCGAGGTCGGCCGAATTCGCACAGTCGTCGCTCACGGTCAGCGTGTCGACCCCTGGCGTGGGCCCGGCGACGTAGCGGTCTGCACTCAAGGTGCCGCCCGACGCGTTGGTCTGTATGGCGTAGGTGAAGCGGCCTGAGCCACCCGAGCCGACCACGGTCGTCGCCCCGTTGACCCGCAGCTTCGAAGGAATCGCCGACGCGCGCACCTCAGGCAGGCCGAGACACTCGTCGATGACAATGCCGCCGTCTCTCGCGCCAGGCTTCATTGGGCACGCCGAACCCACCGCGATCAGGCAGAGCAGGGCGAGCAGGCGCTTCACGGTTGAGCGCCTCCGTTGACCCAGCGCGCGATGGCGGCGATGCCGCTCGGGTCGAGAGGCCCGTCGGCCGGCATGCGGCGATCTCGTACCGCCTCGAGAATCTTGGAGGCCTCGGTCTTCCACTGTTCGTAGGTCTTCAGCTCCGGAGTGGTGTTGACCTGGTGGCACTTGGCGCAGCGGCTCTGGGAGAGGGGCTTGATGTCGGCCTCCCACGAGAGAATCGCGGTGCCCGAGGCATGCAAGTCGAAGTGGAGCGCACGCGAGGTGACCCCGGCCTCGGTCAGCGCGGTCACGGTCAAGGTGTGCAGCCCGTCATCGAGTGCGGCGAAGGAGATGGTCTTGGGCAGCCCGTTCGCTTCGTTGCCTCCCAGGCTGAAGAAGCTCAGCGACGCCTGGGGGCCGACACCGGGCTGACCGTCGGTCACCGCCAGGTCGCGCGAGGGCTCGGCGTCGAAGCTCCAGTTGAGCGCGGTGGGCGGCGTCGCGCTCGAGAAGGTGGTCTGCACCACCAGCTCCGAGGCGTAGACCTTGGCATTCTGAAACAGCCCCTCGAAGCGCACCGGCATCGTCGCGCTCACCAACGAGGTCACCTCACCGGTGCGGAGCCAGGCCGCGCCCGAGGCGTCGACCGCCATCAAGGTGGGCACCGTCTCGAAGGGCTGCGCCTTGCCCCAGGCCTGCGCGTCGGCGTCGTAGCGAAAGAGGTCGTTGCCCGACTGCAGCCACGCCACCCGGCCCGCCGACATCATCTGCTTCGGAGTGCGACCCAGCTCGTACTTGCGCCAGCCCGCCGCCACGGTGAATTGAAAGAGCGATTTTGGGGTGATGGCCCACAGCTCTCCGGGCGAGCCGGGCGCGGGGGCGATGCCGGCCATGCCGCTGACGCCGCCCACCAACTGGGCCTTGGTGAGGCCGCTGTCGCGAATGACGAACTCGAGCCTCGAGGTCTGGGCTGCGTTCGAGACCCGGTCGCCTTGAGCGAACCACACGCCGGTGCTGCCCTCGCTGCTCGGAGCGATGCCCATCGCGGTCAGGCCTACGACCGAGGCGCCGCCGACCTTGAGCTCGGTGAGCTGCCCCGAGTCGAGGCGAAAGAGCCCCCGCTCATGGGCCAGCCAGCCGACGCCGTTGTCACCCACCGCGGTCGCCACCAGACCACCGGGCGGGAGAAGACTCTGCCACGGGGGCGCCACCAGCCAGCCCGACTCGGCGATGAACAGGCCTCGCTCGGTCTCGACCAGTGCCGAGTACGGCCCCAGCCGCCAGACCGTGCTGGCCCGGCCAGGCATCACCGGGTTGGCGGGGTGCGACTCGAGCAGGCCCTTGGTGCCATCGCTGCGCACGCGAACGACGCGGCCCGCGAGGTCGATGAAGGTGCCGCCGCCCCGCTCATCGGCGAACGAAGGCGTGGCGCTCAAGTCGAGCATCGACTGAACCGTCACCGCTTCGAAGGGCGTGGCGATCAGCGCCTCCGAGACGCTGCCACCGCAAGACAACGTGAGCGTGAGCACCACGAGCAAGCCCGGGGGGAGCGGGCGTCTACAGAGGTCGTTCAAAAATGTGCCTCACGCCTGCAGGGTTCGCGAGCCGCGCGCCGGCCCAATCACGCGTCTCGCGCGGGCGACTGTACCGCAACGCCCGCTCGAGGTGACTCAGTTGATTTCAAGCGTCACGTCGACAGCAGACCCGTCAACGGCGCGACCCGCGTGATGCTGTAGTCAAGCTTCGCACCCGCCAGCACCGTGGCGATGACGTGCTCGGGCAGAATCAGCTCGCCGCCAGGGTCAGCCAGGCCGGTCTTGTGGTTGATGATGCCCGCCGACATGCCCACGTCGCCGCTCTTGCCGAACACGGTGTTGTGCTTGATGCCCTTGCCCAACAACATGCACGAGTTGGTGATGTGGTGATCTCGCCCACCCGACGCGTTGATGCCCGGCGTTCGGCTGAACTCCGAGAAGCAGAGAATGGTCGTGTGCTCCATGAAGTTGCCGCCGCTGGGGTGCGGTGAGTTGCGCAGGTCTTCGACCAGGTCGCCCATCGCGTTCCACCCCGCGCGCTGGTTCTGGGCCTGCACGACCTGAGTGCCGAAGTGGGTGTCGAGGCCGCCGGTGATGTTGATGCTCACGCACTGGCTGACGCCCTTCTTCAGCGCCGTCGCCACCAGCGCCGCGCGAGCCGCCGAGCTGTTGCGCGCGTCGGCGCTGCCTTCAGGCTTGAGGCCATAGCGGGTACGCAGTGCGGCCTTTTCGGCCTCGATGGCGGGCTTGCCCGCGCCGTTGGGCTCGAAGCGGAAGTAGGCGTCGAGCTGCGCGTCGAGCACCGTCTTCAGCTGGCTGCGCGAGTCTTGGTACTGCGAGACCAGGCCGCGCGAGTCGTAGAGGTCGGCCTCGCAGGTCACCTTGTTGCCTCGCATGGTGATCAGCTGCTTCTCGATTTCAGAGTCGAGCGCGGTCGGGCTCGGCGACAGGGTCAACAGCAGGTCATTCGACGACGAGACCTTCAGCGCGTTGGCGTAGCCCGGGTACCGGTCGTTGTAGGTCTCGATGTTGAAGGCGATCGAAGGCACCGGCACGCCGGGCTTCAACTGGCCAACGATCTCTGTCGCCGTCGACGAGCCGCGCGCCGCCGAGCCATTGGGCTCTTTGCCGGTGAGAAAGTAGCGAAACCCGACCTCGTGGGCGACGGTGTTCATGTTGATGCCGCGCACCACCGCCATCAAGTCGTAGTGGTTCGCCATGCGGCCGATCGCCGGGCCGAACGCGATGTTGCTCGCCCCGCTCGGCCGCTGGGGGATGACGGAGTTGTCGACCACCCGGGTGGGGAAGCTGGTGTCGCCCGAGAGCAGGCTGTAGCCCGGCGTGATGCGGGTCTCTGAGAAGCGGTCAGGGGTGAACACGTTCGGGTCGCGCGGGTCGAGCGAGAGCAGCACGTCCCACCCGCTGGCGAAGTAGGCGAAGACGAAGCAGTGATCAGCCGGAGCCAGGGCGGTGGCATCGGCGAAGGCCTTGAACGACAAGCCGCCGAAGAGGTTCGCGCCGGTGAAGCCACCAGCGGCCTTGAGAAACGTTCGACGGGGCAGAGCGAGATTTTTCTTCATGGTGAAAAGCTCCGAGTCGTTGCTCAGTAGGTGATGAACCGCGAGTCAGTCATCAGGGCGATGCACATCGCGCCCCAGGCCTGCTCGGGCTTGTTGGCCGTCTTCGCGCGCGCCGCGATGGTCTTGAACGTGGCGGCCCACGAGGTGAGCTCGGCCGGCTGCATCGGCTGACCCCAGAAGCGCAGTGAGAGCGTCGAGAGGTTCTTCTTGATGCTCTCGTCAGGCACCAACGTGAAGTCTCGGCCGGAGGTGCCTGCTTCGGTGTTGGCGATCTCTGGCCAGAGCACCCGAATCGACTGGGCCCGATTCAAGTCGGCGCCGGCCACCTTGAGGCAGACCTCGCGCGCCCCGTCTTCGAGAAACTTGGCGAAGACCAGGTTCGCTTCGGTCGAGTCAGACACGGTGAGGGCGAAGTCGGCTTGACCCAGCGAGGCCGAGAGGTTGTCGATCTGCGTCCACTGCATGCCGGTGACGATTTGAATGCTCTGCTTGAGCTGCGCCACGCTGATGCGACGCGGCGCGCGGCCAACGTGCCCCCCGTTCACCTCGGGGTCAGGCAGGTTCACCAGCGGCGGGTGGTTGCCCATGTCGACGGTGTCGAGCTGGCCGCTCTGGTCGACCACAGTGGGCTTCTTCGAGCAGGAGCCGAAGGCGACGACGATCACACTGATCAAGAAGAGGCGCTTCATCAGTCGATCCTCCGGTAAGCCTCGGTGCTCACGACCTCGAGAATGAGCTCCTTGAGGTTGTGCTTCTTGGTGGTGAAACCCTCAGTGAGCTTCTTCAGGTACATCGCTTCTTCGGCAGCCGTCATCGGGCGGCCGAGCAGCTCATTCCACAAATTGCTCACCGCGCAGCGCTCGAGGTCGCCGGTCTGCATCATGCGCTCGACCAGCAACTTGGGGCCGGCCGCGATGTTCGGCTCTTCATCTGGCGTTCGATAGAGGTAGGTGCGCAGCTGACCCAGCGAGTTGGCCCCGTCGCCGTCGTAGGCCTGCATCACGTAGTTGCCGCACTCGTTGTTGCAGGTGGTGTCGCCGCTGAGCGCGCAGTCACGGCAGCGCGCATCGACCTTCGGGTACCGGGCCGGGTCGAGGTACTGCGCGTTGCGCTCGCCGTAGCGGCCCCAGTGGGCGCCGGTCGGCTCGATGGTGGCGTGGCAGTACGAGCAGCCGCAGCGCTTGGCGAGGTTGTTCTCGCGGTTGCACGAGTCTTCGGGCGCGGGCGCGTCTTCACCTGCGGGCGGCGAGAAGTGCTTGCACAAGAACGCGTTGTAGAACTGGTTGACCCGCGCCCGCTGGGTGGGGAAGCGGTAGAGAAAGGCTGGCGTGGTGAGCACGCCCGAGGCCTGCTCGTCGCGGGTGTACTCGGCCCAGCTGGTCGAGGTCAGCGGCACGTTCGGTATCGCCTCGCGCGAGGTCGGGGGAGTGACCTGCCACACCGTCTCGTTCTGTTTCTCGCGGTACATCTGCGAGAGCACGCCGTTGATGAACGAGCGGCGGCTGGTGAGAATGGTGAAGTAGTCTTCGTCGCGGCGAATCACCGAGTCGATCAACCGCAGCGGCTCTTCGTTCACCGCCGCGATGCGCTGCGAATAGAGCAGCCCGCTGCCTTGATCACATCGACGCGAGCTCACACCGCACCCACAGCTGCGGTCAGTGAGAAAGCGGCGGGTCTCGCAGCTCTCCATCGTGTAGGGGTTCACGTCGCGGGTTTGAGCTTCGATGGCACAGACCGGAGTGGTGGCCGAGCCGCTGGTGTCGAAGTACGGAGGCGTCGTGAGCACCACGCCCTCTCGCTGAATGCAGCCCGCCTGCACCGAGAAGCGGCCTTTGATTGGGTCGGTGTTGAGGTTGAGGGTGCAGCGGTTGAGCCGGGTCAGCTGGCCCGCGGTCGGCGTCGGGTTCACGAACGCCACCACCTTGCCGTCGGAGTCGAGCTCTTCGACGGTCAGCGCCGCGGTCTGCGGCTTCGAGACGTCGGGCAGGCAGTAGTGCGGCTTGAGGGTGTTGTCGGCCAGGCGCCGCATGTCGCAAAACAGCAGATGCTTCGCGGGCAGGGTGCGACCGGTGGCGTCGACCTTGCCGATGGCCTCGTTGCAGTCGGCCGCGGCGGCGATCAGCGCGCAGCTGTAGTTGTTGTTGTTGTAGTCGACCGAGACGGGCAGGGGGATGCCGGCACCATCGCGGCACAGCTTGGTGCCCGGGTCGAGGTGCGTGTCCTGGCGGTTGGTGTTGCAGTCGTCTTGCATCACGAAGGCGTCACAGCCCGCGCCGATCTGACCGCGGAGCCCGCTCGACGGGTTGCCGCGAATGCCCAGCGGCTGGAGCCCCGCGCCGGTGGTCTGCAGGCGCGAATCACCCTCGGCGTAGATGCTGCTCGAGATGTTCGCTCGCAGCAGCGCACGGTGGTAGCCCTTCATCTTGGTGAAGAACTCCTCGCGGCCCATCAGCTCGCGAACGTCTTCCGGCAGAATCGCGCCTTTGTTCTGAGTGAAGCGGTACTCCTCGAGCGTCGGGGGGCGGCCGATCACGTCGAGGTAGACCTGGCGCAACCGGCGCTCGATCGACACGCTCGATTGGTCGCAGACTTCGCCATCGGCCAGGGCCACCGCGGAGGTGCACATCAACACCGCGGTGAAGAGCTTCACGCTTCGATGGAAACCGAACATCGGCACCTCGGGGGGAGAAACGCACAGCGAATGAACAGTGTCGCCGGATCGAAGTTGCCACGCAACGCAGCACAGGCGTGAGAACACCGGTGCTCATGTAGGCAAACCCCGAGTGAAATATCGCTTCGAAACCCACACGCCGATTCACTGGTTTCGGTGTGTGCCTGGGTGGCAAACCGGGTACACGCGCGTCATGAATCTGGAGCAGCCAGCCCCCCGAAATGACCGAGCGTTCTTTATCTTCAACGCGGTGGTGTCGATTGCGGCGCTGTCATTTCTGAGCTGGCTCTTGCTGATTCACCGGGGCTCGCAGAGCAGCGGGCTCGACCTGCGGTTCATGCCGGCGGTCAACGCCTGCTTCAACTCGACGGCGGCTGCGTTGCTGATTGCAGGCTGGGTGGCGATCAAGAAGAAGCGGGTCGACCTGCACCGCTACCTGATGGTCTCGGCCTTCGTGGCCTCGTCGCTGTTTCTCGTCGGCTACCTCGCGTACCACGCGGTGCACGGCGACACGAAGTTCGGCGGAGTCGGGCTGGTTCGCACCCTGTATCTGCTGATTCTCGCCAGCCACGTACTGCTCTCGACCGTCATCGTGCCGCTCGCGCTCTCGGCCTTCTATTTCGCCTGGCGCCGTGACTTTCGAAAGCACACCCGGGTGACCCGCGTGCTGCACCCCATCTGGCTCTACGTGTCGGTGACGGGGGTGGTGGTCTTTCTGATGCTGCGTCCTTACTACGCGGGCGCATGACCGTTCTCGCGAGAGGGTGGGTCTCCCCCAAAGAGAGGTCATCACTCCCCGCGACATGACCGGTCATCTCGAAACAAGGGGTGACCACTCCTCGCGGGAGGGCTGATCAGGTCGAAAGAAGACTTCACCCTTCTCGCAATGACCCAAGTCGTTCATTTTGATTGAAATACCTCGGGTGCGGCACGCTGGCCTCTCTGAGGCGTCGTCGGTACTACTCGGGCGCATGACCTCGAGCCCGAGCAGTGGCTGCAGTTCTCGAAGGCACTTGGGGAGCCAAACGACCCGTACCGTTCGCTTGGTGAACTACAGCAAGACCGCGCTCAAGGTCACCATTGATGCGCAGAGCGTTGAAGGTGCCTCGGCATTTCGTCTCAACACTCCAACCAGTGCCATCGAGGTGGGCGCGTCTGACCACATGGTGATCGAAGCGGTGCTCATCGCCCGGCAGGTCGGTCAGCAAAGGTACGCTCACCTTCTCACCACACGCCACGATGTATGCGGTGGTGGTGCCCGCTGGCACGACCTCGGTGTCGTTGACGCCGACGGTCGCTTCTCCGTCTCGGGTCACCTTGCAGGTCAACGGGGCGACGAGCACGTCGGGCGCAACGAGCACTCTCTCGTTTACCAATGGCACGGCCATCGCCACCATTCGCGTCGACGCTGAGTCGGGCGCCTTCACGGTCTACAGCGTCGTCTTCACCGTTTCTGGCACTGAGCTCTATTTCAAGGCCAGCAACCCCGGTCGCGTCGACCTGTTCGGCAACGCCATCGCGATGAGCCGTGACGGTACCTTCCTTGCCATCGGAGCCGTGTGGGCCGACGGCATTGGCACCGACAGTGGAGCCGTCTACGTCTTTGCCCTCAAGGCCGGCGTCTGGTCGGAGCAAGCGGTGCTCACGTCTTCGAACCTCGCCGCAGGCGACAAATTCGGCACCTCTTCGAGCACACGGGCTCGGGTTGGACGCAAACGACGTACTTCAAGGCTTCGAACGCCGAGCTCGGTGACGCCTTCGGCGACTCGGTCGCCTTGAGCGGTGACGGCAACACGCTCGCCGTCGGAGCGAGGGTCGAAGGTGGAGGCGCGCGAGGCATCAACGGCAACCAAGCTGACAATTCAGCTCAGTATTCTGGCGCGACGTATCTCTTCACCTGGGCCAATGGCTCCTGGTCACAGCAGGCGTACATCAAGAGCTCGAACTCGGAGGCCCTCGACGGGTTCGGGTACGCGGTAGCGCTCTCGGTCGATGGCAACGTGCTCGTGGCCAGCGCCTACTGCGAACAAAGCTCGGCCCGAGGTTTCGAGGGATCACAGAGCGACAATTCGGCCAGATGTGCCGGCGCGGTCTACCGCTTCGAGCGTACCGGCGGCCTCTGGGCGCAGACGAACTACATCAAGTCGTCGAACACAGAGGCCCACGACGTGTTCGGTGCCGCGGTCGCCATCTCGGGCGACGGCGTCACGATGCTGAATCTCAGCCACCGGAGAAGACAGCAGCGCGTCGGGTATCGGCGGCAATCAGTCGCTCAACGACCTCGGGTCGAGCGGCGCGGCCTACCTCATCACTCGCTGAGATACGGTCCGCCGAATGCGCCAGATGGTTGAAGCGGTGTGTTGGGTGGCGTGGAGGAGGAGCCGGGTTCTCCCGCAACTCACCGGGCCACTCGTGGTCGACGGATACACTGGCTACAATGACGTCACCGATGTCGACGGTCGCACCCGCGTCGGCTGCAATGCGCACAGCCGCCGGTACTTCTTCGAAGCTCAGCAAGCTGCGCCGGTCGAGTCGCGAAAAGCAC